>Ga0326728_10003046_pt1 | contig 53770 bp, 48 predicted proteins | sample MB3enrmetagenome_FD_207602 | JGI IMG/M metagenome (GOLD analysis project Ga0326728, IMG submission 207602) | Lab enriched peat soil microbial communities from McLean, Ithaca, NY, United States - MB31MN | ecosystem: Environmental > Terrestrial > Soil > Wetlands > Peat | place: USA: New York... | reverse complement strand
GCAAAAACACGAGGGGGATAGCGGAAGGCACGGGCCAGACGACGCTCAAGCTCAAGTACGTGCTGAAGAACGACGACATAGAGCCGGGCGACAAGCTGATAACCTCGGGGAAGGACGCGATATTCCCTAGGGGCTTCCCCCTGGGCATCGTAATCGCAGTGGACAAGAACAAGCCGGGGCTTTTCTCTGACATCGACATCATGCCCTTCAACAACTTCAGGAAGCTCGACGAGGTCCTGATAGTGAGCAAATGACCAGAAAGCTACCCTTCCTCATGTTCGGCATCTTCCTCACGGTCTGCGCCTCCGCCGTCTTTTCTTCCCTGCCCCTGGAGATCGCCAAGCCCGACATAGGGATCCCCTTTATCATTTACGGCATCTTCTTCCTCTCCCCGGCGGAAGGGCTGTTCGCAGCGGTACTCTTCGGCCTCACCAGGGAGGCCCTTTCGAGCGTCCCTGCCGGCTCCACCCTGTTCACGGGCATCATGGTCGCGCTTTCCTGCATCTTCCTCAAAAGCAGGCTATATATCGAGTCGAGGTACACCTTCGCCCTCGTCTGCGCAGCCGGTGTGCTTACCGAGTCCTTCCTCTTCCTCGCCCTCTCGATGCTCGCGAAGGGGGAGACAAAGGACTTTTACAACGTCCTCGTCTTCGCCTTGCCCGACGCCATAGAGACGGGCTTCCTGGGACTTTTCTTGTTCATCCTTTTCGAGCGGTCAAAGATCCGCTACATGGGCAGGGTGTGAGATGCGCGAGCAGCACGAATTGACCGCCCACGAGAAGAAATACAGGTGGTGCGAGGGGATTCTCGCCCTCACCATGATCGTCCTCTTCATGCGTCTCTTCGACCTCCAGATACTGAAAGGCGATGAGATGAGGCGGCTTTCCGAGCAAAACCGGGTGCGCGTCAAGAAGATACTCGCCCCGAGGGGCACCATCTTCGACAGGACGGGCAAGATACTGGCCGACACGCGCCCGTCCTTCAACCTCTACCTCATCCCCGAGGACATCAAGGACTTCACCCAGACTGTGGACGGCTGCGTGCAGCTTCTGGGGCTCGACCGGGACGAGATCATCGAGAAGCTCAAGGATGCGCGCGACTTCCCTTCGTCCTTCCCGGTCAAGATAGAGTCCGACATGTCGATGGACCAGATAGCCAAGGTCGAGGCCAGCAAGTTTTACCTTCCGGGCGTCGTCATCCAGATCGAGCCGAAGCGCCACTACCCGTACGGCCCCATGTTCTCCCACGTGCTCGGATACGTATCGGAGATCAGCCCGGAGGAATTAAAGACGGAGGAGTACAGAAAGTACGCCATAGGGGACACGGTCGGCAAGTTCGGCCTTGAGAGGATGTACGAGAAGTACCTGAGGGGCGCGGACGGCGAGAAAAGGGTCGAGGTGGACGCCTCCGGCAAGGAGATAAGGACGCTCGACACGAAGGAGCCCGTCTCGGGCGACAGCATCTACCTCAACATCGACCTGGACGTCCAGACGACGATCGAAAAGGCCCTGGAGGGGAAGAAAGGCGGCGCGGTCGTCTCCGACCCGCGCACAGGGGGCATACTCGCCCTCGTCAGCCATCCCGCTTTCGACCCCAACGAGCTTACGTCCGGCTCGCGGGAATACTGGAAGACCATCGCCACCGACACGTCCCACCCCCTGCAGAACAGGGTCATCCAGGGGCGTTTCCCTCCCGGCTCGACGTTCAAGCCGCTGGTGGCGCTCGCCGCCCTGGAGAAGGGGGCCATCAACGAGCATACCAGCTTCAGCTGCGGCGGCCACTTCGCCTTCGCCGGCCACGTCTTCAAGTGCTGGCAGAAAAAGGGGCACGGCACGGTGGCCATCCATAAGGGCATCGTCGCTTCCTGCGATGTCTTCTTTTACAACACGGGCCTGAGAACAGGAGTGGACACCATCCACGAGATGGCCGAAAAGATCGGCATCACGAGGCCTACGGGGATCGACCTGCCCGGCGAAAAGAGCGGCCTCGTCCCTTCGACGGAGTGGAAGAAGAAGACCTTCGGCGAGAAATGGTACGAGGGGGAGACCGTCTCGGTCGCAATCGGCCAGGGCGCCGTCTGGCTCACCCCGGTAGGGCTGCTCCAGCTCGCATCTTTTGTGGGCAACGAGGGCGTCACCTTCAGGCCGAGGCTGGTGAACCGCATAGTCTCGCCAGAAGGGAAGGTCCTGAAGAAGTTCGAGCCGGAGATGACGGCCAACGTGAAGCTCAACAAGGATAACATCACGCTGGTCAAGGAAGGGATGAAAGGCGTGGTGAACGAGCCGGGCGGGACGGCCTACAGCAACGCCCGCCTGGAAAACGTGAGCATAAGCGGCAAGACGGGGTCCGCCCAGTCCGGCACCGGAGGGGCCGACCATGCGTGGTTCATCGCGTTTGCGCCGAGCGACGCCCCGTCCGTAGCCATGAGCATACTGGTGGAGCACGGGATGCACGGCGCGTCTGCCGCGGCCCCTATCGCCAAAGCCGTCGCGGAGACTATGTTCAAGCAGCAGCGAGAGATAAGATCGGCGGCCCTCGATGTACATTGACAGGAGAAGACTCTACCACCTCGACTGGTACCTCATCATCAACGGCCTGGTCCTCCTCGCCATCGGCTTCATCAACCTGGCGAGCGCGACGAGGTCGATCGACAGCGGCCCGTACAACCTGCTTTTGAAACAGGCCGTTGCGCTCTGCATCGGCGTCGCCCTCCTCTTCCTCATACTGGCATACGACTACCGCCTGATCGCCAGCTATTCGAGGCATTTTTACGCCGCCACCCTCTTTTTCATCGTCTTCGTCCTGGTCCTGGGGACGATAGCGGGCGGCGCAAAAAGGTGGCTCTCCATCGCAGGCATCGCCTTTCAGCCGTCGGAGCTTATGAAACCCGTCATGGTCCTGATGCTCGCCAACATGCTGCTCCAGCGGAAGAAGGAGAACGAGCCGCTGGACATGAAGGACGTCCTCCTGCCGCTGCTCTACATCTTCGTCCCCTGCGTCCTCATCCTGAAGCAGCCGGACCTCGGCACGGCCGTGGTCATCCTCCTCTCCTGCCTTTGCATGCTCTGGTTCGTGGGACTCACCAGGCCGACGTACCTCTTCCTCGGCGTCGTAGGGCTCTCCTCGCTCCCCGTCCTCTGGAGGTTCCTGATGAAGCCGTACCAGAAAATGCGCATCCTCAGCCTAGTCAACCCGGACATGGACCCGTCCGGGTACGGCTACCACTCGATACAGGCGAAGATCGCCGTCGGCTCCGGGGGGCTTTTCGGGAAGGGATACCTGAACGGCACGCAGCACAAGCTCCATTTTATCCCGGAGCACCATACGGACTTCATATTTACCGTCTTCGGGGAGGAGTGGGGCCTGATCGGGTCGATCGTCCTCTTCATGCTCTTCATCTCGTTCATTTACAGGTGCATAAAGATAAGCCGCAACACGAACGAGCCCCTCGGCTCGACCATCTGCTTCGGCGTCGCGGCGATCATCTTCGTGCAGTTCACGATCAACATACTGATGGCGATCAACCTGGCGCCCGTCGTGGGCATCCCCCTGCCGTTCATCAGCTACGGCGGCTCGTCACTGATATCCACCCTGATAGGCGTGGCGCTGCTGCTTAACATCAACATGCGACGCTACATGTTTTGAGGGGGGCCGGGTTAATTTCGCGCCATACGCCTGTCTCTCAGGGCCGCAACATCCTCACGTACCCCAAAACGTACGCTCCGGTGTGCGGCCCTTCGATCACGGCGTCGATCATCGAAATTTCCTCCGGCCCCCGGCTACGCCGGAACGTAAGGCGATCCTTATCCTTTTCAGGATCGTCAGGATAACGTTAGGTAATCTAAGACTTTCTTCCAGAAGTCCGTAACCCAGGGAGCGCCAGAAGTGGTAAAGAGTTCAGACGGCATTCGTGCGGCGTAATCAAATTGCACGGGCTCGACCTGAGCCGCTGCTTGTCACGCGAACTCCCCGGGAGAATACTCGTAGACTTCGGGCCTTGCGAGGGCAACGGCCATCGCGTAAAATAACGACGCACCCCTTATGAAAAGCGCCTGTCTGCCGATAAAATAGCAAGAGCCATACAAGGAGAGGGGCCGCTTGTTGGAGCCAATATACGTTAGTCCGTTCATAATAGGCGCAAGACACGTGTTCAAGACGATGCTCGATATTGATCTTGTGAACAGGGAGCCGGTCGCGAAGGGCAGCAGAAGGACGACCGCGGATGTGACGGGTGTAATTGGATTCACTGGGGACAGGGAGGGGACCATGACCGTCAGCATGTCTACCTCCACCGCCCTCACCATCTACAGCAGGCTGTTTAACGAACAGTACAGCAAGATAACACCGGAGATTATCGACGCAGTAGGAGAGCTGACAAACATCATTTCGGGACAGGCAAGAAAGGAGCTCGAAAAGCAGGGTCTTCATGTGGTCGCTTACGTGCCTATGGTCTTTTCGGGAAAAGGCGTCGAGATAAACTTCATCACGAAAGGGATGCCCACGACCGTACCCTTCAGCTTTACCCTAGACGGGGCACGCGAAGAGTTGAGCCTCGACTGCGTATTCGAATAAGAAAATCATTCCTGCACTCATGCCAGACAAAGAGCGTTCCTGCTGCAAAACGTTTCCTTGTGCGATATTCCACTGAAACGATCCGTCACCCCATCCCGAGGAGCCCCGCGACCCTTTTTGTCTCGGCGTTTATTCGATCGGCCTCTTCCCGAAGGATAATACCCTCCGGCCCGATATCGACGTCCGGATTTTCGATGAACTTGTCGGCCTTCATCACGATATCGACTATCGGCTCTATCGTCTCCAGTCCCCCGTGATGTCCCCGTATGACCTCAGAGAAACCGTTCGGAAAATTCAACTTCAACGACATGAAATGACCTAGTTCCGCATGATCGATACCGAAAGCCTCCCTCTCGATCGAGCAGAGATCTCGACCTGCGTCGTGCGCCTCCTCCCGTATCTCGCGGTACCGGTCGCCATACATGAAGAATGGTATCTTGCCAATGTCGTGGAGAATAGAGGCGGTGAAAACTTTCGCGCTGTCCTCGGCCATCGTCTTTTCGGCAAGCATCTTTGCGGCGCAAGCAACGGAGAGCGTGTGGCTCCAGAGGGATGCAAGGTCGCCCTGTCTCAGCTTACACCGGCCCACCATCTCCTGAACGAAGACAAGGCATATGACGATCCTACGTATCTCGTCGACGCCTATGGCCATCATGGACCTTTCCAGGCTTACTAACTGCGACCCCCTGGCGCAGTAAGCGGAGTTCGCCGCACTGATGATCTTGGAGGAGATGGCTTGGTCATACTTCACTACATTGAAGAGATCGTGGAAAGAAGCATTATCATCCGCCAGAACCCGGACGGTCTCGTCCAAGATGACCTTGAGGGCGGGTATCGACCTGAGTTTATCCGCCTCGGCGAGCAACGCCTCCCTTGTCGATAAGGTCTCTATTTGAACGTAGCGCTCCATCGCGCCCACCAGAGACCCGCCGGCCGGGGATTCATGCTGGCTTAACCTGGGCCGTGCCCACATCCAGCACCTGCTCCGCCCACTGGACCGAGTCCCTGTAATCAGATGCGATCTCCGCGCTGTCAAGACCCAGTTTGCCCACCCGCGCGTCTACCTGCTCCCAGAGAGCTTTCTCGTAGGCAAGGACCAGTTGAAGGACCTCGCCATGACGATTACCGCCGCTAGTGAGCGCGACCCTGATGTCTTTCCCAACGTTTATCGTGTCGAGGAGCTCATGCAGCGGCCGCCCCACAAGGACATCCAGCATGGAAAACATGCCTGTCATGAACAGCTCGGGGGCCTTTTGCGCGAGACCGATCTTCATGGCCAGGGTTTCACAAAACTTTCCCCTTATCAAAGAGGTCATGTTCACCTCTGACGGCTTGTCGGCCCCCATGAAGGTCATAAGGAGGAGTAAAGCCCATCTTCTTACCTCGCGCTCGCCGAGGAGCGCAAGGGCCTGCATGATGGAGCTCACGCTGCTCCGTAGACTGAAATATGCGGAGTTTATATAGTTCAACAGGCTGAAGGTAAGATACGCATCCCGTTTGATGACGGCCTCCAGGCTGGGAAAATCCATGTCGGGCCGGTTGATCTCGCTCATCATGCGCAGCTGGCTGACCTTGTTGCCTGGAATGTTCCTGGCCGACACTATTTGCGGCTCGCCGAAGAAATAGCCCTGAAAATAGAGATAACCAATTTCCCGCGCTTCAAAGAATTCTTCCAGCGTCTCCACTTTCTCTGCGAGAAAGACCGGCTTCTTCCCCCTGTGTGATCTTGTGATGCCTGCCCTTTCCGCAGGCCCCAACTGGCGGAAATCGACCTTTATAATATCGGCCAGCTCAACGAGCGTCCGGGCATCCTCTTTGGCCGGGTCGAAGTCATCGAGTGCAATGGTGTAACCCGCTTCTTTCAATTCCTCGCAGAGCCCTATCGCGGCTCTATCCGCTACCACATTTTCCAGTATTTCGATAACCGTGGTTTCGGGACGCAGTGTTAGCGCAAGCTTCTTTTCCAACAAATCGAGGTTGAAATTGATAAAGGCCTTGTTCGTGCCGGTGAGCTGGGTCCCCAGGACCAGATAAGCCTCACGGATGACGGCCAGCGTGGCCGATGTTCCGTCAGTCCCGTCATACGAATTATTAAAGGAGCTCCTGTAGAGCAGTTCATAACCGAAGACCTTTTGATCGGTGTCGAATATGGGTTGCCGGGCGACAAACACCCTGTCGGCGGATCCGTTTGTCTTGGCCGTGCTCGTTCCGGTGCCGTCCACAAATCCCTCCTGTCAATGTTATCGGCATTTCCCGTGTGGGCCTTAAGCCGCGTCCATCGCGTCCGTTTTGCTTTTGGCCTGACACCGCTTTCATCCCGTAATCCGCAATCGTTGATGGAAGGCTACATAGCACCTTCGTAGGTGCAATCGGCAAGGCAGGGCTGTCGGCTACCCCGGAACGGTGTCCGTTCGTTGACAGAGGGGGCTATTCTTGATAATATCCACCGACGGGCCTCAACGAACCGGCAATCTTCGGATACTATAAGATTGGCGTGCGATGGCTCCGGTAATGGCGGGGGAGGGTGACCGAAGGGAATTTAAGAGTTGCCCCTTGGAAGTGAGGGTTGGGCGCAGTCAGTCTGCTGTCTTCTGATGACTGTATCAGCTATGATTGGAAAGGAAATAGAATGGACCGCGTGCCTATAGTGCTGGTTGTTGCTACCATGGATACCAAGGCGGACGAGGCGGCTTACATGCGGGCTTGCCTGAACGAGGCAGGTGTGAATGTGCTGCTTATGGATGTAGGCATTATAGGCAAGAGCCCGATTGACGTAGAAATAAGCCAGGATGACGTCGTCCGTGCGACCGGCCATGAGCTGGCCGACGTTCACGACCTGAAACATGAGGGCAGGGCGTCCAGGATCATGATCGCCGGAGCAACTCAGCTAGCGCAACAACTGCACCGGGAAGGACGGGTTGATGCGATTATCGGTCTAGGAGGTTCGGTGGGTACGGATATATGCACAGCCGTGATGCGATCTTTTCCAATAGGATTTCCGAAAGTCATGATATCCACCCTCGCCTCTCATGACGTACGCCCGTTTGTCGGTACAAAAGATATCCTCATGTTTCCCACGATATGCGATCTCAACGGGATTAATCGTATTCTGAGGAAGATTTTAAAGAACGCGGCTTTGGCAGCGGTAGGCATGGCGAGGCAGGAGTTTCGTGACAGAGACGACCGGACGCCTCTTGTCTTCATCGGCACATTGGGCACCAGCGAACCTTCTGCCCTCAGGATCAAGCAAGCAGTCGAGGCAAAAGGGCGAGAGGCAATTATTTTCCATACTACGGGCGTAGGCGGCCAGGCCATGGAAGAAATGATCGGCGAAGGCCAGGCCGATATAGTGGTCGAGGTATCTGCTCAAGAGCTTGTTTCCCATCTGCTCGGAGGCGATTACGACGCCGGACCCGACCGCCTGTCAGCGGCCCTCAAACGGGGCGTCCCAACGCTTCTGGTTCCGGGATGTACCGACTTTGTTGTTTCGGGCCCTATAGGAATTACACAGAAACGGTTTCCCAACAGACAATATCATCGTCATAACGCCGCAGTCACCGCAGTCCGCACGCTACACCAAGAGACGGAAATGGTGGCGCGGGCCATGGCCAAACTCTGCAACGAGGCCACTGGTCCGAGGGCAGTCGCTGTGCCTCTCGGCGGCTTTTCAGGGTTTGATCGTCCCGGAGGTCCCTTGCACGATCCGGAAGCACCGGAGATAATGGCTGAGGTATTTAGGAAGGCACTCGGCCCGGAGACGCCTTTGCACGTATCGCCTTACCACATAAACGAACCTGAGTTCGGTGATCTCCTCATCGATATCGTCACGTCTTGGATGACGAATTAGTCTATTGGATGCTGTTCTGTCCCTTGCCTTGGTTATGTGCCCGCATTGAGCTTGTTATTCTTCCAGTATTTGGTGCCGCCTACCATCGCCCCAAGTCTGCGCAACGACAGCCGAAATAAAATGCTTGACAATACGTACAGGAATGGTATACCAGAACATATACCAAATTTTTAAGGGAGGGCTGATATGAAACGGATTATAGTTCTGGTTATTGCGGGCTTGTTACTGTTCAGCACCGGGGTATTGGCCGAACAGAATAAAGTGGTCGGCGATGCCCGTTCCGTCGATACAAAATACACCAGCGCTTATACCGTGAACCTTCCGCAGTGGTTTGCGGCCCATCCTCTCCCCGCGGGACAGAAGCTCATGATGGAGCCGATATTCATGACGCCCAGGGTTGCCGTCATGGCAGCGGCCAACAAGGGTCAGCTCATAGACCTTCATTACCACAGCCGCGCCGATGAGCTCGTGCTCGCGGTCAAGGGGCAGTGCGAGCAGTACATGGATGGAAAGTGGGTCGTGATGAAGCCCGGGGACATCCATCACAACCCCCGGGGCGTCATCCACGCAACGCGGGTAGTCGGCGATGAGCCCTTCCTGGCTGTCTCCATCTTTACGCCCTCCACGGCAGTCCCCGACAGGGTCTTCCTCAACACGGACATAACGACGGCGAAGCCGGGCGCGACGGTCGGCGACTGGTCGATGCTCGACACGCAGTTCAAGAAAGGCTGCATCGTCAACCTCGACGAATGGTACGCGGCAAACCCTCTGAGCGCTGAAAAGCCCATGAGGAGCGACCCGGCGATGGGGACGATACGCAACCAGCTCATGATCGCCCAGAGGCCGGCCCTCAACGTCCACTATCACGGCTCTGCCGATGAGATCATCTATACCTATAAAGGGCATGGCGAGATATATATCAACGGCGTATGGACAAAAGTAGGCCCCGGCGACATGCACTTCTGCCCGAGGGGATTCATCCACGGCATCCACCCGGCGGGCGCGGGGGAGTTCAAGATCTTCGCCGTTTTCACGCCGCCCCAGGCGAACCTGAGCGACAGGATATGGGTCGATTTGAAGTAGAAGGCTCCGCAAGCCGGGCCGGACGGGATGCGCAAGCTGCGGTCTCCCGTCCGCCCCACCCGGCCGGGAGACGCCTTTCCGATATACGAGGCTGACGAAAGAGGCGCAGGTATGATAGGCGCAAGCAGGGCAAGAGCAGAGGGCCTGAAGAACGGCGTAAGCTCGACCCTCGTGCTCCGGGAGCTTGAGAACGCAATTCTTTCCGGCTACTTCAAGCCCAGGGAGCGCCTCGTCGAAAGGGACCTCATCGTCCATTTCGACGTCAGCCGCACGGTCATAAGGGAAGTCCTGAAGATGCTGGAGGGGAAAGGGCTCGTCAAGACCACCCCTTACCGTGGGGCCGTAGTCGTTGACCTCACGTCGGAAGAGGTCGAGCAGATCTATTTCCTCCGCGCGAAGCTCGAAGTGATCGCCGCCGGCCTCGTCATCAAGAACATCACCCGCCAGGAGGTCCAGCACCTTGAGAAGCTCAGGAAGGAGCTGGAGAAGCACCAGCGGGAGCGGACGCCCCAGATGATCGAGAAGGACAACGCCTTCCACCGGGTGATGTTCCAGCCTTCGAGGAACGACTATCTTAATTATATGATCGACTATCTCAGCACGAGGGCGCACATCGTGAAGTTCAACGCCTGGTCCCTGCCGAACAGGATCGAGCAGTCGATGATGGAGCACAGGCAGATGATAGAGGCCCTGAAAGTGCTGGACGGCGTCGCCTTCGAGAAGCTCGTGATCGACCACCTGCTTTACTCGAAGAAGACCTACCTGGGCCGGCTGGTGGGCAAATGAGTAACGTCACGTTATACGAGCAGCTTTGCAAGGGCGTCGATGAGTGCGGCATCTGCGTGAGCGTCTGCCGCAAGGGGGTCTTCAGACCGGGAAAGGCCCTCAACAGGAAGGGCTACCGCCCGCCGGTGATCGCCGATGCCGCCTCATGCACCGGTTGTGGTGACTGCATGATATTCTGCCCGGACATGGCAATAGCAGTGGCGCAAAAAACGAAAAAAGAGCGGAAGGGAATTCAGGGAAGATGAAATCGGATCGCGTCCGTACGGGACGATATTTCATGATGGGGAACGAGGCATGCGCCGAGGGCGCCCTGGCGGCGGGCTGCGAGTTCTCCGCCGGCTACCCGATAACGCCTGCGACGGAGATCGCGAACCGCCTAGCAGAGAGACTGCCTGGGGTCGGCGGGGCCTTCCTCCAGATGGAAGACGAGATAGCCTCCATCGGGGTCATAATCGGCGCCTCCTGGGCCGGCAAGAAAGTCATGACGGTCACTTCCGGCCCCGGCATCAGCCTGATGTCGGAGATGATCGGCTTTGCCGTCGGGGTGGAGACGCCCTGCGTGATCGTCAATGTCCAGCGGGGCGCGCCGACGACGGGCATGCCTACCGTGGGCGTCCAGGGCGACATGGTGCAGGCCAGGCACGGCTCACAGGGAGACTATGAGATCATAGCCCTCTGTCCTTCCTCGCCTCAGGACATGTTCGACCACACAGTGACCGCCTTCAATTACGCGGAAAGATACCGGACCCCCGTATTCATCCTGTCCGACGCCTTCGTCGGCCACATGCGGGAAGAAGTGGTCATACCTGCGGCGGAAAAGATCGAGACGACCTACAGGAAGGTCCCGCCGGAGGGGACGGACCCCCGGACCATCAGGGGCTTCCTCGATGAAGACGTAGCCCCCATGCCCATCTTCGGCCGGGGCTTCAAGGCCCACGTGACAAGCTCCTGCCACGACGAGACGGGAAAGCGGAACCTCATCGACGTATCCTCCCTCGATATGTTCGTCCGCAGGCTCTCGAACAAGATCCTGAAGCACAAGGAGGAGATCACCATCGTGGAGCGGGACTACGCAGGGGCGGACGTCGTCCTCGTATCGTACGGCGCTGTGGCGCGGGCTGCGCAGGCCGCGGCGAACCTTGCGCGGGATGCGGGGCTGGCCGCGGGCACGCTGCGCCTCGTCACCGCATGGCCCTTCCCCGACCAGGAGATCGAAAGGATGGCCGCAGAGGCGAAGCACGTGATCGTCCTCGAGAACAACCTCGGCCAGATGTATCCCTACATCAAGGCCGCGGCCGCCCCTTTCGCTTCTGTCTCGTTCCTTCCGCCCAGGCTGATCGGCCGCATCCACGACCCGGAAGATATACTGGCCACGATCAGGGAGGCCCTCCGATGAGCCAGGTTGTCCATCCCCTCCACAAGTTTTTCCGGCCTTCCGTCAGCTCGACGACCAATTGCGCGGGGTGCGGCAACGGCATAGTCACGCAGAGCATCCTCAGGGCCATCGACGAGCTGCGCATGGACATGGACGCGTTCGTCTTCGTCTCAGGGATCGGCTGTGCAGCCTGGATACCCAGCCCGCTCTTCAACGCGGACGTCCTCCATTCGATCCACGGGCGGCCCATCCCGCTCGCCCTGGGCCTAAAAGTGGCGCTCCCAGGAAAGAAGGTGATGGTCGTGAGCGGGGACGGCGACCTGACGGCCATCGGCGGGAACCACCTCATCCACGCCGCGCGGCGGAACGTGGAGATGACGGTCATCTGCGTCAACAACAAGATATACGGCATGACGGGCGGCCAGGCAGGCCCCACCACCCCTGCGGGGGTGAGGACGACGACTACGCCTTTCGGGGCCTTCGAAAACACCTTCGACATCTCCCGCCTCGTCATAGGCGCGGGTGCTTCCTTCGTCGCCTGCTGGACGACCGTCCACGCGAGGCAGCTCACCCAGTCGATCAAGAAGGCGATCAACAAGAAAGGCTTCGCCTTCATCGAGGTACAATCCCAGTGCCCCGTGCAGTTCGGCCGCAAGTCCGGCATGAGCGGCTCCGTCCAGATGATGGAGGATTACCGCGCCAGGTCGATACGGGTCGAAAAGGCGGCGGGGCTTTCGGAGGAGGAGCGGGCAAAGAAGATCGTCGTCGGGGAGCTCGTCGATGTAGAGAAGCCCGAGATGATCGAAGAGATAGAACGGATGAAGGCGCGGGCCGCCGGGAGGCAGCAGTGACCCGCACGGAGATCCTCATAGGGGGCATAGGGGGCCAGGGCGTAGTCCTGTCCGGCATCCTTCTGGGGACTGCGGCGACGCTCTTCGAAGGCAAGAAGGCGGTCCAGACCCAGTCGTACAGCTCGGAGCTACGGGGCGGCGCGGCGAGGGCGGAGGTCGTCATCTGCGATGGGCCTGTCTCCGACCCCCAAGTGAGAAGGCCGGACATCTTCATCGCCCTGGCGGAGGAGGCCGTGCCCCGCTACATCGGCCTGGTGAAGGAAGGCGGGCTGGTTTTTATCGACTCGGACCTGGTGAAGGGCGCCAGGCCGGGGGATTACACGATCGTAGAGGTACCGGCGACGAGCATTGCCGCCGAGATGGGCAACACGATTGTAGCAAACCTGATCGTCCTGGGCGTGCTGGTCAAAAAGACCGGCGTGGTCTCGGCGCAGTCGATGGAAAAGGCGATTGAGATGAGCGTTCCGAAAAAGGCGGTAGCCCTCAACCTGACCGCATTCAGGAGGGGATTATCTGCGACCGTCTGATCTTTACTTACGGTCAGGCCGTGGAGGTAATATCATGCCTTCCAAGAAACTGAAGTACCTCGCCAATGCCTGTTTTATCGTGGGTTTCGCCATACCCTTTTTCGTCTCGCACTACGTAGGCATGCCCCTCGGAAAAATGCCGCTCGTCAGCGCGGCCAATATCGTCCTGTGGGTCGCCGGGCTCGTACTGGCCTATTTCGCCTTCCTGCAGGAGAAGAAGCCCGCGCCCATGGTCTCCCGCGCGATGAGGATCGGCAATTTCATCTCTGCGTCCGCCTCGTCCTGCCTGACCCTCGGCATCCTCTTCGGATACCTTTTTTACCCTACCGTCGAGAAGAGCATCGTGCCGCCCGCCGGCCCCTATCTTCTGATGACGATCATGTTCACCATGGGGCTCGCCATCAACTTCCAGGACTGGAAACGCATGGTAGCGAGGCCGAAGCTGATAACCGTAAGCGTGGTGATGCGGTGGATCGTCATGCCCGCGGTCGCCTTCATACTTTCCCTGGCGCTCCTCCGGCTCTTTCCGGGGGTCACGGGCAAGGCCCTCGCTGTCGGCATAATCGTGATCGGCACGACCCCGACGGGGGGAGGGTCGAACGCTCTGACCATGATAAGCAAGGGCGACCTCGCCCTTTCGGTCTCGGTCACGTCCATCAACACGGTGCTCGCGCCTTTCCTGCAGCCGGTTATGATCCTGTGGCTCGCCGGAGGCATCGCCGCCCTCAACGCGAACGCACTCTTCAATGACCTCCTTTACCTCGTGGTCGCGCCCGTACTGGCAGGCACCATACTGGGCTCCCTCTTCCCCAGGGCGGTAAGCAAGATCAAGCCCATATTCGCGCCCCTGGCCGTCGTATGCCTCTCCTTCATCGTGATGGGGACCATGTCGAAGGGGACGAGCACACTTATAAAGCAGTTCTCCGTGCTCCTCTATCTCGTCGTCGCGTGCCTCATTCTGGCGCTGGCGGGGCTTTTCCTGGGATTTTACGTGCCGAAGCTGTTCAAGTTCAACTATGCCCAGCGCAAGGCCGCCTGTTTCGAAGTGGGCGTGCAGAACGCGGCCCTGGCCATGCTCGTCGCCCTGCGCCACTTCGATCCTTTAACTGCTTTGCCTTCCATCGTCTATGGTAAGATACAGTACATAGTGACGTCGGCGTTCTTTGTCCCCAGGCTGCAAAAGCTGGAGGACAAGCCGCTTGAAGAGGCGGCCGTTACGGAGAAGGGGGTTGTCGAGCCGGCGGGCCGGTAGAAGGACCGGCGGCCAAAAAAGTCCTTAAAGGACAGACAACGGGGTTTTACGGGGCGGGCTATGGGAAAAGACGGAGTGCGGCGGCTCGGCTTCGCCGAGCTTATGACCTTCTGTACGAGGGCCTACATGAAGGCGGGCGTGCCGGAGGCGGAGGCGGAGATCGTCGCAGACCTGCTCGTAAAGTCCGACCTGCGGGGCGTTGAGACCCACGGCGTCACCCGCCTGCCCATCTATATTCTACGGCTGCAAAAAGGGTACGTCCGAAAAGAGTGCAGGCTGACGGCCGTCAGCGACAAAGGCCCCACGGCTTTCCTGGATGCCCACGGCTCGATGGGCCACATCGCGGCTTACAGGGGCATGGAGAAGGCCATTGCCAAGGCGGAGGAGTTCGGCATAGGGTGGGTCTCGGTAAAGGACAGCGGCCACTTCGGCGTGGCCGGTCTCTTCCCCATGATGGCCCTTAAGAAAGACTTCATCGGGTGCGTCATCTCGAACTCCGCGCCGATGATGTTCCCCTTCGGCGGCCGGGAGCGCATCATAGGGAACAACCCGCTGGCCTGCGCCGTCCCTGCGGGCCGCCGCCCCCCGGTGGTCCTCGATTTTTCCCTGAGCGTCGTCCCCTCCGGCAGGCTCATCCTGGCGCGCAAGAAGGGCAAGAGGATACCCCTGGGCTGGGCCGTGGACAAAGACGGCCTGCCCACCGAGGACCCCTACGAGGGGTACGAGGGCGGGGGCGCGCTCCTGCCCGTCGGCGGCCACAAGGGGTACGGCCTGGCGCTGGTTCTGGAGATGCTGACCGCCTTGCTCACGGGCGGCAAGCAGACGAGCCGGATCAAGAGCCTTTATGAAGAGGACCCGACAGGCATTCAGGGCACGTGCCATTCTTTCATGGCCATCGACCCCGACTGCTTTATCGGCAAAGAACGCTTCAAGGAGGAGATGGACCGCTACATCGAGCGCATCAAGGGAAGCGCAAAGGCAAAGAACGCGGAAGAGATCCTCATGCCCGGGGAGCCGGAGCTGAGGACGGAGGACGAAAGGCTGAAAAACGGCATCCCGGTGGCTGAGGCCACGCTGGGCGAGCTGACCGCGCTCGGCGAGTCGCTGGGTATTCCGTTTCCGCCGGCCTCTACGCCCTAAAGCGGTAAGGGCAGACGCAGGCAGGCGGCGTAAGTCAGTATGACGGGGGAGTTAGAAAAGGCTCGCAACTAAAAAAAGGAGGGCATTATGATTTCGCTCAAGGTAAACGGCAAGCTCCACCAGGTCGATGTCCCGCCTGACACGCCCCTTCTCTGGGTGTTGAGGGACAACCTGCAGCTTATGGGCGCCAAGTATGCCTGCGGCATAGGGGAGTGCGGCGCGTGCACGGTGCACGTGGACGGCAAGGCGGTGCGCTCGTGCACGGTTTCTGCCGGCGACGTTGAAAGAAAGTCGATTACGACGATCGAAGGTCTTCCCGCAAGCCATCCTGTAAAACGCGCGTGGATCCAGGAGCAGGTCCCGCAGTGCGGCTACTGCCAGCCGGGCATCATGATGCAGGTGGCGGCCCTTATCGCCGCAACCAAAAAGCCCGACCCTGAGAAGATTGTTGCCGCAATGGACGACGTGCTCTGCCGGTGCGGGACCTATCCAGCCGTCAAGCGCGGGATCAGGTCTGCCGTCGAGATGGCCAGGAAAGAAGGGAGGAAATCATGAAATCATCCATATCACGCCGTGATTTCTTAAAAGGGTTCCTGGGCACCGCAGGGCTGACCATTGCTGCTTCCGTAACGCCCTTCGGCTATAAAATCCTCAACGCCGCGGACGCCGGGACGACATTCAAGCCGAACGTTTTCTATAAGATAACGCCCGATAACCTTGTCACGGTCTATATCCCGAACTCCGAGATGGGCCAGGGAGTCAGGACGGCCATGGCCATGATCATCGCGGAAGAGCTCGACGCAGACTGGGACCAGATCAGGGCCGTGCAGGCGCCGGGTGCTGATGGGTACAAGAGTCCGCTCCTGGGCGCCCAGATCACCGTCGCGAGCGCCAGCGTCAGGGGCTTCTACGAGCCGCTCAGGAAGGCGGGCGCAGCGGGCCGCGCCATGCTGATAAAAGCGGCCGCAGACACGTGGAAGGTGCCGGAAGACCAGTGCGTTGCGTCCCTCGGCAGGGTGAAAAACAAGAAAAACGGGCGCACCCTCAAGTACGGCCAACTGTGCGCCAAGGCTGCCGAGCTGCCCGTCCCGAAAGAAGTGACCCTCAAGAAGGAAAGCGATTTCATGTATATCGGCAAGCCTATGGCCCGACTGGACATCCCGGACAAAGTGGCCGGCAAGCCGGTCTTCGCCTCGGACATCGTAGTCAAGGACATGCTGTACGCCACCATCGCGCGCCCTCCGGCTTACGGGGCAAAGCTCGTTTCCTTCGACGGCTCGGCTGCCTCCCAGGTCAAAGGGGTGCAGAACATCGTCCAGGTACCGAGAGGCGTGGCCGTCTGCGCCAATTCCGTGGCCGCGGCACTCAAAGGCCGTGACGCCCTCAAGGTAACGTGGGGCAAGGGTGCCGTCCCTGAGATGGACACCGCCTACGTCGAAAAATCCCTTAACGGGGACCTAGACAAGCCGGGGCTCAAGGTAGTCGACCAAGGCAACGCAAAACAGGCCTTTGGAGACGCCCCGAAAAAGGTGAGCGCAGAATATTATATTCCCTGCGTCGCACACGTTACGATGGAGCCGATGAACTGCACGGCATACGTTCAGGCGGACAAGTGCGAGTTGTGGGCGCCGACGCAGACCCAGACCGTTTCGATGATCGTCTCCTCGAAAGTTTCGGGCCTGCCTATGAACAAAATCGAGGTCAACACGCCTCTGCTCGGGTGCGGTCTCGGCAGGCGCGCGCAGCAGGACTTCACGGCGGAAGCCGTTTCGGTATCGAAGGCAATAGGCAAACCGGTGAAGGTCTTCTGGACGAGAGAGGACGATATCAGGTACGACGGCTTCAGGGGAGCAGCCGCACACCGGGTGGAGGCGGCCTGCGACGCCCAGGGGAAGCTAGTGGCCTGGTCACACAAGCTCGCCGCCACCTCCATCTTACGAGACCTCAACCCGGCCGCGATAAAAAATGGCATCGATTATTATTGCCTGTGGGGCCTTGCGGACTCTCCCAACTCCCCGACGTGGAACTGCAATTTCCAGTATGAAACGCCGAGCCTGTACATCGAGTTGCTCCTCTCCTCGCTGCCCGTCACGTGTCTGCCCTGGAGGTCCGTGCAGAACGGCCCGAACGCCTTCGTCATCGAGTCCTTCATCGATGAGCTTGCCCTGGCGGCGGGCAAAGACCCCCTCGAGTTCCGCCTGCTCAACCTGAAAAACAACATGCGGGCGAGCCGCGTGCTGAAGGTGGCGGCCGAGAAAGCGGGCTGGGGTAAGCCCGTAGCGCCCGGCCACGGCCGGGGCATCGCCCAGCACGCATGTTTCGGGAGCTACTCCGCCCAGGTGGCTGATATCTCAGTGGACAAGAAGAGCGGAAAGATAAAGGTGCATAAAGTAGTTGCAGCGATCGATTGCGGCCCTGTGGTCAACCCCGCTCCCCTGGTCGCCCAGATACAGGGCGGCATCATAATGTCCCTAAGCGCCGCGCTGAAGGAAGAAGTAAAGTTCGCCAAGGGCGGCGTAGCCTCGTCCAACTTCGACAATTATCCCATAATGCGCATGAGCGAGGCGCCCGATATCGAAGTCCATGTCGTGAAAAGCACTGAGAAGATTGGAGGCATCGGGGAGGTCGGCGTTCCTGCCGCTGCGCCGGCCCTGGGAAACGCCTTCTTCAATGCGACGGGCGTCCGTGCAAGGCGCTTGCCCATGACTCCCGCAAACGTGCTCAACGCAATGAAGAAGGCGTGAGAAACCCCTTATCCTTCAAAATGGCCCGCCCGCGCTTTTCGGGCGGGCCGTTGTATTCCGGGACGGGGTTGCCTATAATGCTGATAGTCCTTTAATCTATTTTCCGATCCGGCAGACGATAAAGGAGGTCGGAGGCATGAAGCGGTCACTCGGCGCAAGCGTGCTCGTCGGCGCGACGACGGTGTGGGTCGTAGGAACGTACGACAGGGAAGGCAAGCCGAACCTCATGACTGCCGCCTGGGGCGGGGTCTGCTGCTCGGACCCTCCATGCATCGGCGTCTCTCTGAGGAAGGCGACGTACAGCTACGCCTCCATCGTGGAGAGAAGGGCCTTCACCGTGAGCATACCGCCCTCGGGCTACGCAAAGGAGACGGACTACGCGGGGATCGCCTCGGGCAGGGACATAGACAAGTGGCAGGCAACGGGACTCACGCCGGAGCGCAGCATACTGGTCGATGCGCCTTACGTTGCGGAGTTCCCCCTCGTCATCGAGTGCAGGCTCCTCCACGCAATAGAGCTGGGGCTCCATACGCGTTTTATCGGCGAGATCGCAGACGTCAAGGCGGAGGCCGGCGTGCTCGGGGAGGACGGCGCCATCGATATAACCAAGGTGGACCCCTTCTTCTATGTCACCGGGAACCGCACCTACTACCGCATAGGCCCTTACCTGGGCAAGGCGCATTCGATGGGTGCGGGCCTGGCAAAAACGAGGAAATAGCGGGCAGCCCTCAAGGGCTTACGGGAAGATGGGCGGGCTAGCCGCTTTCTTCGTGCCTCTTCCGCTCCTCCCTGCGCATCTCCCTGCGGAGGAGTTTACCCACCTTCGATTTCGGCAGCATGTCCCTGAACTCGATGTAGCTCGGTATCTTGTAAGAGGCGAGGTGGTCCCTGCACCAGTGTATCAGGTCGTACCCCGTGACGCCCTTGACGTCCTCCTTGAGCACGACGAAGCACTTGATCCGCTCCCCCACCTTCTCGTCGGGCACGCCTACGGCGCAGGCCGCGAGGACCGCGGGGTGCTCCTGGAGGGCCGCCTCGATCTCGGAGGAGGACACCCTATACCCCTTGTGCTTGATCGTATCGGCCGTCCTGTCTACGAAGTAAAAGAAGCCGTCGGCGTCTTTGCGCACCACGTCGCCCGTCCTGTACCACCTGAGGCCGTCGATGTCCAGGAAGGACTCCGCCGTCTCCTCTTCTTTGTTCCAGTACGCGCCGACCATGGGCTCCGAGGAGACGATCAGCTCCCCCGCCTGGTCCTCTCCTACCTCTTCGAGCGTCGATTCATCTATGATCCTGACCTTTTTCGTCCTCACGACCGTCCCTATGCTCCCGGCCGGCCTCTGCCTGTCAACGGGCGGCATCGTCACACCGCCGCACGTCTCCGTCGCCCCGTAGCCTTCGTAGATCTCCTTGCCGAATTTTTCCTTCCATCTGCGGGCCGTCTCCTGCGGCAGGGTGTCGCCGCCGCTGAAGCAGTAAACCAAAGATGAGAGGTCGTAAAAATCGACCCTGTCGTGTTCCAGGATCATTCTGTACAACGCGGGGACGCCGAAAAACGTCTTCGCCCGGTATTTCTGCACTGAGTAAAGCATCGCGTCGATGTTCACCTTGGGCATGATGATGACGCAATCGCCGCTGACGCAGAAAGGCCCCATGCCGAAGACCTGCCCCAGGATGTGGAAGAGCGGGCCGCCCTGGAGTATCACGTTCTCCGGGGGCGGGCAGATGGGATAGCTGTTCTCAAGCTGGGCCGTGACCGAATCGAGAAAGAGGGCGTGGCTGATGGGCACGCCCTTCGGGTCCCTGGTGGTGCCCCCGGTGTAGAGCATCTCCATCGGATCGAGGGGGTCGGTCGCCGCGCCCGGCGCCGTCTCCCGCCTGGCCATCAGGTCGGTCAGCCTGAAGACGCCCTTGCCTTTTTCTATCCTGCCTTCGGGGATGCGGTCGAAGGCCTTGCCGATGAGCTTCTTGTATCGGGGCAGGAGGTCCGCCATGCCGGTGACGATGATCCTGTCGAGCACCCCTTCGGCCTTGAGCTCTTTCGCGTAGCCGAAGTTCGTGTCCGCGCAGATCACCGTCTTCGCGCCCGAGTCCCGCGCGATGTAGCCGAGGTCGCGGCTCGTGTAGATGGGGGCTATCGGCACGGCAACGGCCCCGACCTTCTGAATCGACAGCCAGCTTATCACCCACTGGGGCGTGTTCGGCAGGTAGATAATGATCTTGTCCCGCCGGGCGATGCCTATCGACGCAAGCCCCGTCGAGAGGCATTCAACCGCCTCGAAAAGGTCGCCGAAGGTAAGCACCTCACCGAGATAAATGAGGGCCTCCCTCCCCCTGTGGCGCTCAGCTACGCCTGCAAAAGACTCGTAAACGTTCATGTCGTCCTTATACCCCGAAGTAGGCTGCCTTGACTTCCGGGTTCCCGTAAAGCTCCGCCCCCGTGCCGTGGAGGGCGAGCATTCCGTTCTCCAGCACGTAGCCCCTGTCGATGATGGGCAGGACGGGCCGGGCAAACTGCTCGCATATTACTATCGTGACGCCTGCCTCTTTCCTTATCGTCACTATCGACTCGATGAGCTTGACCTGGACTGCCGGGGCAAGGCCCAGAAGGGGCTCGTCCAGCAGCATCAGCTTAGGACTCGCCATGAGGGACATGCCGATGGCAAGCTGCTGCTGCTCCCCGCCGGACAAGAAGCCCGCCTTCCGCTTCCTCAAGGGGACGAGGGCCGGGAAGATGTCATAGACCTCCGCGATGCGCTGCCTCAGATTGCGTCTCGGCAGGAGATAGGAGGCGATCCGCAGGTTCTCTTCAACGTCGCTCTCGACGAAAACCGGGTGGCGCTCCCGCGACAGGATGACGCCCATCCGCACCCTCTCGTCGGGCCAGACGGCCGTGATGTCCGCGCCCAGGAAGGAGATCTTTCCGAATATCGTGATCCTCTCGCCGCCCCTGTGCTGCTCCTTCAGCTTTGTATCCAACAGCAGGCCCGATATCGTATTGACGAGGGTCGTCTTCCCCGCGCTGTTCGACCCTATGATGCCGACGATCTCGCCTGCCCCGACCTCCATGGAGAAATCGTTTATGGCCAGGGCGTTTTCGTAAAAAACCATTAAGTTATCGACCTTCAGCATCTTTTAGATCTCCACGCCCAAATAAGCTCTTCTCACTTCTTCGTCTTCCAATATCTCTTTCGGTGGTCCTTCCTTGATCTTCCTGCCGAAATTGAGGACTATCACCTTATCCGCTATGCGGAAAAGCTCCTTCAGTCTGTGCTCCACCATGATGATCGTCTTCCCCTCGTGGAGGAGCTTTTCGATGATGGGGACGATGCTCATCACCTCCGCTATGGAGAGGCCGGAGAAGAGCTCGTCGAGGATAAAGACCTCGCTCCTCAGGGCGATCAGGCGTGCGAGCTCCAACCTCTTCAGGTAGCCGTGGGGCAGCACGCTCGCCCCCTTGTACGGCACAGACGAATCGCGCTCGAAACCCACCTCTTCCAGGATATCAAGGGCAACGGCGTCCTTGTCACCGTAGGCCCCGCCTGAAGAGGCCCTCACCCTGGGGGACGACAGGGGGACGATCATGTTCTTGTAGGCGGGCAGGTGGAAGAAGGGCTTGACCATCTGGAAGGCCCTGCCGATCCCCAGGTTCGCCACCCGGTACGGCGCGAGGCCCGCGACCTCCCTACCCCTGAACCGGATGCTTCCCTTGTCCGGCCTGACGAACCCGGTTATCATGTTGACCAGGGTCGTCTTCCCGGAGCCGTTCGGGCCGATGATGCCGAGGAGGCTGTTCTCCTCAACATCGACGCTGACGCCGTCCACGGCCGTCACACCCCCGAAGCCCTTCCTGACGCCCTTTACCTCAAGCAAGGCCATTGCCCCTACCTCTTCACTTTGCCGATTCCCCGTAGCAAACTATCAGGGATACTATCACCCCTCTCCTTTGCTCCCCCACCATCATAAAAGGTCTTTTCTGCGCTCTTTCGTCAATGCGCTTTTTGCATCCGACTATCATCCTCGGAGCTTTGGCACACCTTACCACAGCAATCATTGGGGCTCAGCGCCCCCTCGCCGGACGTTGCCCGGCGAGCCTCCCCCCTCACGAAAAGCGCTCAATGACCCTGCTGGTTGCAGGGTCATTGAGCCCGTCAATCGATCCTGACCCATCGCTCCATCTCGTTGTACTTCCGAGATAGGTAATGGAATATACCCTCCGGCAAAGCGACAACGCAGACGACCAGGATCAGCCCGTAAAAGACGATGCGAAGCGTCCCGAACTCCCTGAGCACCTCCGAGAGGGGCACGAGGATCATCGCGCCCATCAGGGGACCGGCGAGTGTGCCGATGCCTCCTATGGCAGAAGCGGCGATAGGCAGGATCGAGAACTCCAGCGCAAAGACGGGCATGCCCGTGAACATGTAGGAGTGCGTCATGAACGCGCCGCAGAAGGCGCAGATGCAGCTCCCGATAAAGAGGGCCTGGGCCTTCTTCGCGTATATATTGATGCCTGAGGCCATCGTCGCCCTGTCGTTGTCCCTGATGCTGACGAATATTAGGCCGAAATCGGAGGCTATGAGCCTGCGGAGGCCGAAAAGGGCACACCACATGGCGCAGAGCACAAGGGCGACCTCCACCCATTCCGAAGGGAACGGCGAGAGGCCCGTGAGCCCTTCGGTCCCTCCGAGTATCTTCGTCGCTTCTATCAGGCGCATGAGCATGAGGGGCAGGATGAGCGTCACCATCGCAAAGTAGATGCCCCTCAGCCTGATGACGGGCAATAAAATGATCGTCGAGATGATGCCGCCCGCCACCGTGCCCGCGGGTATCGTCAGCCAGACGGGCCAATGGAGGTAGTGGTTCAGCCCGCCTGCGGCGAACGAGCCGATGCCGAAGAAAAGCGCCTGACCGAGGCAGAGCATGCCGCAGCTCGACAAGAAATCCCACGAAACGGCGAGCATGGCGAAGATGCACGTCGTGACGATGACTTTCTTCCAGTAAAGGGGCAGGATAGCGGCGACGACGGCTATGGCGACTATGGGGACGAGCCTCGGAAAGAGCAGGTACCACATCTCCTTGTAAGAGAGGAGGGCGTAAATGTCGTCGGAGCGCGCCTTGATGCCCCTGTCGATCCGCTCCTTCCTGTAATGGCCCGCAGCCGCTTCGCTCACACCCGCTCCTCCAGCTCTTTCTGCCTGCCGAACAGCCCGGAAGGCTTCACGGCCAGTATGATAAGGATGGCCACAAGGCTTACGATCATCGTGTAGTGGGACGAGATGTACGTCGCCGTCAGCGTCTGGGCGTAGCCGATGATGAAGCTCGCCACGATCACGCCGAAGGTGCTCCCCAGGCCGCCGACGATGCAGACGGAGAGGGCGTTGATGAGCACGTCATAGCCGCTGTCCACGGTGATCGTCCCGAGGGGCAGGATGACGACTGCGGCAAAAGCCCCGAGGGCCGAGCCGAGGCCCATGCTCCACGCGGCGATCCTGTCCGGGTTGATGCCGAGGGAAAGAGATGTATGCTCCTCCTGCGCGATGCCCCGGAAGGCAAGGCCCATCCGCGTGTAGTGCGTGAACATATAAAGGGCGAATAGGATGACGACGCCGAAGCCGATGATGAGGAGCCTCTGGATGTCCACGAAGGCGCCGAGGATCTCGACCGAGCCGTCGATGAAGACAGGCAGGGAATACCTGAAGCCTATGAAGCCGATATACCGGAGGAGCTCCAGCATCACGAGGGAGACGGCGAAGGTGGCGATCACCTCCGATATGACGAGGCCCCTTATCCTTTTCAGTATCAGGCCGTACAGGTAGAACCCGAAGATTGCGGCGAGGGCTATCGTGATGCCGATCGCGACGGGCAGCGGCGCGTGGAGCTTATCCATTAGGCCCCACGCGACGAACCCGGCGACTACGTAGATCGCCCCGTAGGCGAAATTGGCGACCCCGCTTATGCCGAAGGTTAAATTAAAGCCTAGGGCCATGAGGGCAAGGACAGCGCTGTTAATCAGGCCGTAGACGAGCATCGCTATTTCATCCAGGCCGGCTTCTGTATCTTGTCGTCCGCTATCGCCTCCGGGTAAACGATTACCCTGCTCCCTTTCCTCCACTGGAACGCGGCGGCCGACGCAGCCGTCTTCGGGTCGTTCCCGAAGATAAGCTGGTGGCCCGCGTCGTACTTGATCCTGCCGACTGCCCCGGCCATGTCGGTCGCCTCTACATTTTGGGCTACCCTGTCCGGGTCGAGACTATCCGTCTTCTCTATGGCCGCGGCGAGCACGTAGACCGCGTCATATGCGGGGCCAACGCCGTGACCCGACTGCATCTCCTCTTTCCATTTCTTCTTATAAGCGTCGTAGAACCGCGTCGAGGCCGGATAGGCCTTTACCGGGAGGTGGCCAAGCTCGAAGGCCACGTTGATCGAGCCCTCTATCTGGCTCCCGAAGGTCTGCCAGCCCCTAGACCCCATGAGCGGCGAGATGAAGCCCGTCATGAGGGCAGGTATCTTCATGGACTCCCACTGCTTGACGAGGATGCCGCTCGTCGGCATGTCGAAGATGGCCAGGATCACCTGGCTGCCCCCCGCCTTCGCCTTCAGGAGGCCGGGGGAGAAGTCGGTCGCCCCCGTGGGATACCTCTCGAAATCGACGACAGTCCACCCGTTGTCCTTGAACCACTTCTCCATCAACTGGCCGGTCCCTGCCGCCCACAAGACATCCTGGGTCGCTATGAAGACCTTCTTGAAGCCGAACTGCTTGCCTATGTGCGACATAAGGCCCTGGATGTAGCCGGCCAGGTATCTCGAGTCAAGGCAGTGGCGGAAGGAATACTTGTATTTTTCCTTGTCGGAGAGGATTTTCTCCTGGAACTTGGGCGTCATGGCGATTGTGCCGATGTTGATGATCTTGTACTTGGAATAGATGTCCATGGCCGCCAGTAGCGCCTCGGACCTGAAGTTGCCCGCGACCGTCGCGTAGATCTTCTTGTCGAGGATCAATTTCTCGATGCCGAGGAGGGCCTCGGAAACAGGGACGCCCGGCTCCCCGTCCCTGATATCGAGGGATTCGAGCCTGAGGAGCCTCCTTCCCTTACCCACCTTTACACCGCCTTTCGCGTTGATCTCCTCCACGGCCACCTGGACGGCCCTGTTCGCCTCGTAGCCTTCAAGCAGCTTGAGCGAGGTGGGAACGCCTATCGCGATGTACTGCTGCTGTGCGTAAGCCTGGTGCGTAAAGCAGACAAGAAAGACCGCCAATAGCGCTAAAAGGATCCCCTTCTTCATAACCCCTCCCCTTGTCGAATGAGGCCGTCTTGCGCGTCCGTACGGCGGGCAGGACGGTCCTGCACTGCCCTATGTTACATTACGTATGTATGGCGATGCAAGAAAAAATCTGAAGACGGCCGGCCGGGATTTCAGGGCGGCAATGCTTGCGCGCCGGGTACGGAGGGCAGCCCCGGAATAGAGTGTCAGCAGTTGTAATGGTGTTTTCCCCTTTTCTTATGTTATAGTTGCACATGCCTGTGAGCAGGGGCCTCGTCATACTCCTACTGGTTCCAGCCGTCCTTCAGGCATGGGCTGCCGCGCCGGCGGCTGCTGCCGGCGCACCGCGACAGGCGCCGGCCTCAGAAGCGGACGAAGAAGCGTTCTTGCCCCCGCCGAGGCGCATCGACGACATAATCAAGATATTGAGCGAGCGCGGAAATTTTGAGGGAAACACCGAATCATATAGGACGAAGGCCGACGCCCCTCCGCCCACAGGCGCAACGAAGGAGAGCCTGACGGCATTCTACAAGGAACGGGCACTTGCAGCATGGCACCTCGGCCGATACAAACAGACGCTCAAAGATTTCGAGACTGCACGGGATTATGCCGGAGAATCCGGATTTGCCGATCCCGAGTTTATGATGAGGCTTGCGCAGGCCGAGCTGGACGCCGGTAATTTTCAGCGCGGCATAGAAATCCTCAAGGAAAATATAAGGAAGTCGAACGACATCTACAGCTACCAGAGCCTGGTAACCGCGTATACGCGGATAGGGGACATAGATAATGCAAAAAGGACTGAACAGGAAGGGAGAAGTGCGTGCAGTGCGCCGGATTCCAGAAAAGGAAGAGGGGGCGGCGGCAAGAGGGCTTCCGACTGTCGAGGCATGGAGGCCCAGGTAGAAGCCTCTATTCTCGAAGCGCAGGGCAAGTACGCGGCAGCGGAACAATCGATACGCTCAATAGTCGATCTGGCCACCCGTCGCGGAGTCGTGCACTTTGCCCCCGGGGTGGTGCTCCGGAGGAAGCTGTGGCTTGCCCGCAACCTATATAGTCAAGGTCGCTTCTTCGAATCTGAAGTTGCAGCCCGCAATATATTGAAAGAATCGCTGGCGCACGGGGGACAGGAGTCCGCACAGACTTTTTCAGCAATCCTTATAATCTCTTCCAACCTCGCAGCCCAGGGCAGGACCGAGGAAGCGGAGAAGCTCCTTGCCGCAGCCATCAAGATACTTGAGGCTTCGGGGGTCACGAGCGATTCCGCTATGGCCGCCCAGGTAAGGGCCAACTACGGGGGCCTCCTTGCCGCCCAGGGCGATTTCAAACGCGCGATGGAGCAGTTCGACCTCGTCAAGACAGGCATGCAGGAGAACCGGTACCTCTACGAGAAGGGATACGCGAGGAACGAGTCGCTTCTCCTTTCCCTTATATTCACGGGCCGCACCCAGGAGGCGCTGGGCCTCGTAAACGATAACTACGAAAGCTTCAGGAGGCTTTTCGGAGACGACCACATGAGGACCGCCGAGATGCTGGCGCTGCGTGCCATGGCGTATGCCCGCATGAACAACTTTAAACAGGCAGGCGAGGATTTTTCCGGCTCCATGAGGGTGCTTATGCGCCACGTGTCGGACAGGGGCGGCTACATCAGGCGCCAGCGCATAAAGATCATCATCCAGGACTACATGAGGTACCTCGACCGCATCCGTGGGACGCCCCTTGAGACTGCCCTCGCCGCCAACGCGGCCGCCTTATCCTTCAGGCTCGCGGAGCTGATGCGCGGCCAGACGGTGCAGAGCGCACTCCTTGCGAACAGCGCAAGGGCGGCGGAGCACGACCCGGAGACAGTGAGCCTCATTCGTAAAGAGCAGGACACCCTGAAAGAGATAGACGTCACGGAGGCCTCGATCCTGGAGATCGCCTCAGCGCCGCTCGACCAGCAGGACCCGCAGCTTATCAAGCACCTCGACGCAAAGCTCGACCACCTGCGGAAGGCAAGGGCCGCCATGATGGAGGAGATACAGAAGCGCTCCCCCAAGTACGCAGGCTTCGTCAACCCCCAGCCGCCGCTGCCCTCCGTAGTGCAGGAGCGCCTCCATCCCCACGAGTCGCTCGTTTCGATCTTCAGCCTGGACGACCGCACTTACGTCTGGGCCGTACCCCACACGGGGAAGGTCGTGTTCACTTCCGTCGCCCTGCCGAAAAAGGAGCTCGACGCGATCGTCAGACGGCTTCGCTCCTCTCTCGACCCGAAGCCTTCCACCACGAGCGACATCCCACCCTATGACACAGACCGGTCATACGCACTGTACGAAAAGCTCCTCTTGCCGGTAAGGGAAGGATGGAAGGACGCGGCCGACCTCCTGGTCATCGCGAACGAGCCGCTAAGCCGTTTGCCCCTCGATGTCCTCACGACCGCCCCCTTCAAGCGGCCGGCGGACGAGAAGCTCCTTTTCGACAGTTACAGGAAGGCCCCCTGGCTCATAGGGCAGGTCTCGATAACGATGGTGCCCTCCGCATCGTCGCTCATATCGCTGCGTTCGCTGCCCGCAGGCCCATCGCACAGGAAAGCCTTTGCCGGTTTCGGCGACCCTATCTTCAGCCCCGAGCAGTTGCAGCTTGCGGCAAAAGAGAGTGGCGTAAGAGTGAGGGGCGTGCGCATAACGAGCAGGGGCGGCATCGACGCCGCGAATGCCTCATCCAACCACCTGGAAAACCTGGACCGCCTCCCCGACACGGCCGACGAGATCAGGAGCATCGCCGTGACGCTAAATGCGGACATGGACCGTGATATCTTTCTGGGCAAGGACGCATCGGAGACGCGGGTAAAGTCTACGAACCTCTCCGACCGGCAGGTCGTCGCCTTCGCCACCCACGCGCTGATGCCCGGAGACCTGGACGGCCTCGACCAGCCGGCCCTCGCCCTCTCGTCCCCCACCGTTACGGGCAACAAAGAGGACGGGCTGCTCACGACGAGCGAGATCATGAAGCTCAAGCTCAATGCGGACTGGGTGGTCCTTTCCGCCTGCGAGACGGGCGGCGCGGAAGGCTCGGACGAGGCGCTCTCAGGTCTCGGGCGGGCATTCTTCTACGCGGGGACGCGCGCCGTCCTTGCGACGATGTATCCCATCGAGACTACGTCCGCAAAGAAATTGATCACCCGGCTCTTCCGCGATCAGACCGAACACGAGCGGCACACCCGCGCCCAGGCGCTGCGGCAGGCAATGCTCGCCCTTATCGATGACCCCGGCTATATAGACCCTTCCTCGCAGAAGACCGTCGCGAGCTTCGCGCACCCATTCTTCTGGGCGCCCTTCGTGCTTTACGGGGACGGGGGCAAACCGCCGCAGAACGACCGCCGGTAGTATAGACGCCCGGCCTCACTCATTCTTATTATGCTCGCGGTACCTTCTGTTCAGCTCCTGGAGGGTGTCCGACTGCGCGTCTGTGAACCGGTCCTTGTTTTGCTCGAGCAACTGGTTGGCCAGCCAGTAGAGGTCTATCTTGTCCGGGAAGGCGTCGCTGATAAGCTGCAGATAAACCGCCTTCTCGATAGAGCCCTCCGGACCGGGCAGCTTCTTCGCGTCGATGTCGCCGAGCCCCGCAAGGACTTCCCCCTGGGTCTCGGCATCCATTAAGACTATACCGATCTTCCTCTTTGCGGGGCCCTTGCTGACATAGACCGTGCACGCCTCGAGGGGCTTTATCCCTATCTCGGCCGGGACGAGGAAAACCGGCTCCCTGCCTTTGACCCGCTTTTCGTAAACCTTCCGCCCCTGCGCATCGACAATAGCAACAGAAGTGGCGGCCTCATCCGGTCCCGCAACCTCTAAGGGAAAATCCTGCATCAACGTTGCGTACGCGGGCCGTTGCGCGCCCGTCTTCTTGCCTCTCGTGACCAAAGGGATGGGGGCGTGCTCCGGGGGTTTGACAAAATCGGCGATATACCCTTTCACCGCTTCCGCATACATCCTGCCCGTAAGCTTCTCCGGCCGGCTCGGCGCTGCTTCCAGCGACGTCTCGGTCTTGACAGCGCCCTTGACGTACGGGGCCCATTTGATCTTCAACAGCGTCACGCACGGCTTCCTGGTGACGATATCGCCCAGGTAAATCTGCCTTCTGTCCCCGCAGGGGAATGTCTTGCCCTGATGGGTAACTTCGCAGTCTTTCTCGTACCCGCCGAGTATGATGCCCACATAATTCTGGGCAAAAACCGGCCCTGCGCCGAAAATCGAGATCAAGACGGAAACTACTGCCGTAACGGTCTTCATCCTGATACCCCTCGTCTTCATTTTCTCTAACGATAAGAAAAGTCGCCCCGCCGCCGCATGACGCGCGTCCCGCCTTGCCCACGGCCCATCCCGGATCGATGCGGAGGCGCGCTCCGGACCGGGGGTGCCGTCATTTGCCAATCGTACTGCCGGCAAAGGTGCATGTCAAGCGTTATCTCGTCGAAAAACAGACGGCGCGCGGATGAACGTTTAGGATCGTCTCGCGCACGTATTTTCGTGCAAGATTATGCTTGACAGATGTCTGCGGGGCGCGGTATCCTTCGCGGCATCTGGACAATTTATGCGTCCGTGTCCCTGTCGCGGCGCCCGGCCCGCAGTCTCCAAGGGAAGGGAAGTCCCCGACAGGCGGGTATGCTTCGAAGGGCAGGCTCGATGCCTGTTCCAAAACGCAGGCAGAAGTGTAAATGAATGCGGAGGTGGCACGATGAGACGGACAAGGGTTCTTTTCTGTGCATGTTTGGTGCTGGGCGTAGCGGGTATGCTTGCGGGATGCGCCCCGATCCCCAAGGGGCAGATTGCCGGCGGGGCTATCGATTACAATCTGGCCGTCGAAAAAGCGCAGAACGAGATGCTCCTGCTCAATATTATACGAGCGAGCAAACGCCATCCCATGTACTTCACGGTCCTCAACGACGTCAAGGCGAGCATGGTCTACACCGTGCAGGCAGGCATGTATGTGCCCCTCGGGAAGTTCGGGTCGAACACGGCAGGCAGCGGCCTGTACACCATAGCCCCGGGCGCGGCTTATACCGCGAATCCGCTTTTCGACGTTGCCCTTCTCAACAGCAAGGAATTCGTGCGGGGCATGCTGGAGCCCGTGCAGCCGCAGACATTCGACCACTTCTGGCAGCAGGGATGGTCTAAGGAGATGCTCCTCTACCTGTTCGTCCATCGCATGGAAGTCGGGGGACGCGCGTACAGCAACAATCCTTTCCGTGGGGATTTCGGTGATTTCGAGAAAGAGGTCCGCCACATAGTGGATAACGAGTGCGAGCTGACGGTTTCCGAGCTGCCTGCCGACGTGGTCGGGCCCGAGATAAAGGCGGAGGTCGCGGCCGCCGACCTGCAAAAACTTGTCGAGCTCCACAAAGCGGGCCTGATGCTCGCTCCTGCGAAAACAACGGATGGAAAGGTCGATACCTATCAGCTCAAGTCGATGAGGCAGGGCGAATACGCCATAGAATGCAGGGCCCGCGGAAGCGCGTCTCCTTCCGAGCGATACGTGATCCTGCCCGACACCCAGGCGCGCGCTTCAACGGACAAAAAGGAAGGCAACAGGATACTTCTCAGGTCCCCGGAATCGATCGTATATTATCTGGGCGAGCTGGTCCGGGCGGAGAAGGTGGCCGACCCGAAGATAGCCAAGCCTCCAATACTGAGGGGAGGCAGGGACGGGAGCTGCGAGACGCGGCTGTTCGTGGCCCGCGAATTCAGGGCCGGGGATGAAAACCCGTTCGCAACCGTCGATTACGAGGGAGCCATGTACGTGATACCAAGGGCCGATTACAGCAGGGCGTGCCCCGAGAGCGCTTCCACCTATGTGCTCTCCCTCGTCTCGCTCCTCACCTCGAAGCAGACGGCCGCCGATCTACCGGCCCCCGTCGGAATAGTCACCGCTATCGGGAGGACGCAATAGGGGACGTCGCGGGCAGCCGTCGGGCCCTCAATAACGGGCGAAGACCCTTCGTATCGCGCCCATGGCGAACTTTCTGACGTTGCTGTGGATCCCATACCAGCCCATGGCCATTATGGGAACGAGGAGGTTCACGAAGAGGAAGAGCGCGTCTATGACGATCCCGTAGTGCAGATAAAAATAGTACGTTGCGGGCAGCAGAAGGAGGGTCCCGAAAACCATGGCAATCGTCCTTGCCACGGCCGGATGGCAGTGGACGAACATGTAACATGCAAAGAGGATAACCGTCAGGTCTACCAGCAGGACGACCCAGAGCGGCGTGTCGCGGACCTGCCTGTTCAACAGCAGGACGTTCGCCGCATTGCCAATAATATACATGCCCGGCATATCGCCGACGGGCGTCCTGTACCAGCCCTCTTTATCCGGGCACGACGTGCCGATAATGACGACCCTGTCTCTCAGCTCCTGCTGCTGGGCGTCCACCTCATCCGGCTTCATGCGTTCGAGAAACAGGTTGCCCTCGCTGTTCAAGACAGCGGGCGGCAAAAAAGAGAAACGTATCCTGTTCGAAAAAAGCTCGTTGTTCCCCACGTCCAGCAGCGTCTTATTCGACAATTCTATGCGATACCTTCGAGCCCTGTGCGCTCTGAAGTCCTCCAGGAGCTTCGGCTCCAACGCTTTCAGCTTGGGAAAGTCATCCGTGAAGAGCGCGGCGGACAAAACAGGGACCGTCCAGAGGACCGTTTCGCTGCCGTCCGCCCCCTTTCCGATATCGTAGTAACGTATATAGCGGACCACCCTGTCCGACCGGGAAAATGACCCGTATGGAAAGCCACGGTAAAAGTTGGGATTCTTGTCTATCAAGTCGTCGAAGATGCTTTTCCTGATCTTGCCGTCGGTGCTCCGTTGGACCGTCGGGAAGATGATTTTGAGCTTCGATTTTCTTTCCGTTATGTCCCTCAGGGTCCTTCTTAGCTCGGCGTCTTCGCCGGGATTGGGCGAGGGGTAGTCGAACATGGTGTCGAGGGCCACGATCCTTGCCCCATTCCTGTCTGCCAATCTCAAAAAACGGGCTATCTCATTCCTCGGTATGAATAAGGGCTCACCCCAGCGCTCATACGTGCCGCTGTCTATATCGATAAAGGCAATCTGTTTCGAAAGGCTTGCTTTTAACCTTTCGCAGCCGGCATTGCTGGAAAAGGGATCGCTGCACTTCAGGATCGCATTCGCCTCTTTCCTGATCATCCAATCCATCGTGCGGTTGAAGGTCTTTTCCATCAACTGGAGCCGAAGCAGGGGGAAGAAGGCTATCGCTATAACGATCCCGACAATTACATTGACGATAAAGGATCGCTGCTTTTGATTTTCCCACCGTCGATAGTCTAAGTAGCGATGCAGAAGCAGGGCTTTTTTGAGATGCGGCGTGGTCCGATCGCGCAACGCTTTGAAGATTTCTTCCTTCTTCACCGTACGGACCCCCGGGTCCCTGATAATGTGAGCGGTCGTCCTGCCTTATTCCCTGGTTGATAGTCTTTATCACAGCCGGGGTCGCGATTGCAATCGAAAATGCCGGTAATGAGAACCAAAATAAATGACCCTGCTGCAAGCGGCAGGGTCATTTCGTGAGGGGGGAGGCTCCGCGGAAGGTCTGTCGAAAAAAGATAATTTTCACTACCTCGCTTCTACGTATCTATTTGATTGACAAATCTTGCAGCCGTATTAGCATATGAAAATGGGACGCCCCTCCGGGCGCTCGATCCTCAAAAAGGAGGGCCTCAATGGAAAGCAGGGTGTATAAGATCATCGAAATCGTAGGCACCAGCGCGATCTCATGGGAAGACGCCGCCAAGACCGCCGTAGAGACAGCCTCCAAGTCGCTGGAAGACCTGCGGGTAGCCGAGGTGGTCAAGCAGGACGTTACCATCGAGCAGGGGAAGGTGACGGGATATCGCGCGCGGCTTACGGTCTCGTTCAAGTTCCACCCGTCGAATGAGTAATTTCAGACAGCATTAAGGGGGAGGACGGCCGGGGCCCCGGGCGATCGTGTCGAAAGCCGCCGCAGGCTCAACTGCCGGCGTCTTCGACGACCATAGCGATTGCGCCCTTGGGGCACATGGCCGAGCAAATCCCACACCCCTTGCAGTAATCGAGGTCTATCTGGATATCGCCGGTCGTGGGGTCCCTCGTTATGGCGAGGTCCGGGCAGAGGAGCCGGCAGAGGTCGCAGGAGCAGCAATCCGCCGTCCCCAGGCAATAGGCGGCCTGGTCTTCGACGCTAGGGCCGCGATGCGCGGAAGGCGGGCGCTCCGGGGCAGGCGGGCCTGCGGGCAGGCGGGCCTGCGGGCGGCGCGGCGGTGTGGGCCTCCTCTTCCCCCTCATCTGCCTCTCTCCTTTTCGAGATACCCGATCACCTTGGCGGCTGCCGTCTTTCCCGATGCCATCGCCTGGACAACAGTCGAAGGGCCGGTGACCGCGTCGCCGGCCGCGAAAACGCCATTGTACGGCGGCACAAGCCCGGACCGGCCGCACCTGATCGTGTTGTTCCGGGTAACTGCTTTCCTGTCGATAAAGGAAAGGTCCGGCCTCTGCCCGATGGCCATGATTACCGTGCCGGCCTCCTGCACCACCGTGCTTCCCGGCACGGCCACGGGCGCCTTTCGCCCGTTCTTGTCCTTCCTGCCGAGGACCATTCTTTGCAGCTCGACTCCCCTGATCTTGCCACTTTCGGCGATCACCCGGAGCGGCGAGACCAGATAGGCGATCTCGACGCCCTCGGCCAGGGCCGCCTCTATCTCTTCAGCCAGGGCGGGCATCTCCTCCCTGCCCCTGCGGTAGGCTATGACCGCCCGGCTTGCACCGGTCCTCAGTGCTGTGCGCGCTGCATCGACCGCCGCGTTGCCCCCGCCTACCACGACTGCCGTGCCTCGAAGCTCGATCCGCCCTGCATTAGCGGCCTTCAAAAAATCGAGGCACGGGTACAAGCCGTGACTCTCCTCCCCCGGTATGCCGGGCAGCATGTCGGACCATGCCCCGGTGGCAAGGACTACGGCGTCTGCCCCGCGAGCTTGCAGCCCCTCGATGCTCGTCTCGTGCCCGATCCTGCAAGAGCATTCGAACTTAACGCCCAGGGCGGCGATGATGGCGATGTCGTGGCGGAGCACACGGCGGGGGAGACGGAACGTCGGTATGGCTGCGCTCAGCATCCCGCCCGGCTCGGCCAGGGCGTCGAAGACCGTGACCCTGTACCCTTTCACCGCAAGCTCGCTCGCGCACGCCAGCCCCGCCGGGCCTGCGCCGACTATCAAGACAGACCTGTCCCGGTCTGCTTCTCTCCACTCCCGAACCAGCCCGGCGACCTCGTCCTCGTGCTCCATCTCGTATTCGACGGCCCTTCGCTTGAGTTCGCGAATCGCTACGGAAGGCCCATATTCGCCCCGCGTGCACGCAGGCTCGCACGGATGGTGGCATATGTAAGCGCAGACGCCCGGCAGGGGGTTGTCTTTACGAATGAGGAGGGCGGCCTCTTTGGCCTGCCCCCGGTCCAGGAGCCTTATATAGTCCCGGACCTGCTGGCCCAAAGGGCAGGCAAGGACACAGCAGGCGGGGTCGAGGGAGGCGCGCGGCCCGGAGGCCGCCTCGCCTTCACCGGCGTCGTAGCGCAGCCCGTACAGGAAATTTCCGGGACAGGCGCCGAGGCAAAGGACGCACTGCCCGCACAACGCCCTGTCGATGACGGGCCTATGGGTCCTTACCGGACCGGACAACGCTCACTCCCTATCTTAAACCCCTCTTCCAGGGCCTTCATCGTTAAGGCGCGATGCCGGGGCGCTATATTCGCGCGGACTGCTTCGAAGAGGGCCTGTTTTTCCACGACCTTCGTGATCTCGACCGTCGCCCCCAGCATCACCATGTTGGCCGCCTGTTTCTGGTCGAGCTTGCAGAGGGCGATCGCCGTAGCCGGTATCCCCACCTGGGCCGCGCCGCCGAGCGGCCGGGGCTTCACAAACTGGTCTTCATACAACACGACTGCATCGTGCGCCAGCTCGCCGGCGTATTTGTCGTAGGCGTCCTGCGAGAGGGCCACCAGGACGTCCGCCTCCAATACATGGGGGTAGACTATGGGGACATCGGACAGGACTATGTCGGAGCGGCAATAGCCCCCGCGCGCCTGGACGCCGTAAGAGTCGGCGCCTGCCACCCATTTCCCGTCTATCATTCCCGCATAGCCGAGGATGGCGCCTATCAGGATCACCCCCTGGCCGCCGAACCCGCAGACGCGCACCTGTTTATGCATCGCCATTTACGAACTCCCCGGTCACGATCAGGTCCTTCAGCTTCTCAGGGTCGATGCGGTCCACGTCTTCCTTGCGCACGCACCGTTTGCGCAGCATTTCGAGGATCGCCGCGGGGCTTTCCAGATTGTTCCTTCTACCGTATTGGGCCGGGCAGGAGGAAAGGACCTCCACGAAGCTGAAACCCTTGACGCCTATCGCCTTCTTTATACCGTCGATGACTGCGAGGGGCTGAGCTACCGCGTACCTGCACGAATAGACCGCCCCTGCCGCCTTCACGAGCGCCTGGAGGTCGAAGGGGCGGTACGGGTTGCCGCCGAGGGACGTGGCGGTCTTCATCCCCACGGGGGTGGTCGATGCCAGTTGGCCCCCGGTCATGCCGTAGATCATGTTGTTGGCGCAGATCACCGTCATGTCGATGTTCCTCCGGGCCGCGTGGATCAGGTGGTTGCCGCCGATGGAGGTAAGGTCCCCGTCTCCGCTGACGACTATGGTCGTGAGCTTCGGGTTGGCCAGCTTGGCCCCCGTTGCGAAGGGTATCGCCCGGCCGTGGAGCGTGTGGAGGGTGTCCGCCTTAAAATGGGGACTCGGGATCCAGGCTGCGCAGCCGATGCCGGAGACGAAAAGGATCTCCCGCCAGTCGAGGCCAAGCGCATCCACGGCCCGCAGGATCAGCCCCATCAGGATACCGTGGCCACACCCCGCGCAGAAAGGGGTGATCTTGATTTCCGGTCTCAGGTGCTCCTCAAGGTCGCGCGCCATGATATATCCTTCTGATGCCGTCCGCTATGGCCGCCGGTTTTATGACCTCTCCGTCCGTCTGGCAATGGGGCACGACCTCGCATCTTACGTACTTCATCGCTTCTCCAGCGACCTGCCCCATGTTCATCTCGGGGACGAATATCTTCCCCGCGCGCGCCCCCGCCTCCCGCACGGCTTCATCGGGGAACGGCCACAGCGTCTTCAGCCGGAGCAGGCCGACGCGCAGCCCTTCGGTGCGCAGCTTCCCGACTGCGAAGAGGGCGCTCCGGGCAGTAAAACCGTAACAGAGCACCGCGACCTCCGGGTCGTCCTCCATATAGTGCTTCTCGACATCGACTATTTCGCTGCGATGTTCCGTGATCTTGGCATTGAGCCTCGACACGAGCCGGGTATGCACCTCGGGGCTGTCCGATTTTCGGAACCCGTACCCGTCGTGGGTCGAGCCGGTGACTAACAGGCACTCCCCCTCTCCGAAGGCAGGCATAGGGGGGACGCCGTCCGGGTCCGCGGTATGGAAAGGTTCGGCGCCCGGCTTTTTCTTCCGGTGGACGATATCCAGGCTTTCCGGGATAGATATCTTCTCCCTCACGTGCCCCACGGCTTCGTCCGCGAGGACGAAAGCGGGGACCCGGTATCTCTCCGCCATGTTGAAGGCCCGGACGGTGAAGTTAAACATCTCCTGGACGGACCACGGCGCATATGCCACGACCTGGTAATCCCCGTGGGAGCCCCATTTTGCCTGCATGATGTCGCCGCTGCCCACCCTCGTGGCCTGCCCCGTCCCCGGCCCGGCCCTCTGGACATCGATGATGACGATGGGCGTCTCGGTGAAAGCGGAGTATCCCACCGCCTCCATCATCAGGCTGAAACCGGGGCCGGAAGTGGCGGTCATGGCCTTGAGGCCCGCCCAGGACGCGCCTATCACGGAGCAGATCGAGGCGATCTCGTCTTCCATCTGGATGAAGACGCCCCCGACCTCGGGCAGGCGGAAGGCTATGCGCTCCATGATGTCGCTCGAAGGGGTGATGGGATAGCCGGCGTAGTAGCGGCAGCCTGCGGCGAGTGCCCCTTCCGCGGCGGCCTCGTTGCCCGAAAGATAGTGGATGCCCGCCGGCAGGAGGCCTGTGTTTTTGCCAGCTTTCATAATCGCTCCCGGTGCGTCGAGCATGGGCAAAGGGGCACTGTGCGCGCCGTCAGGCCTATGCCCTTTGCTCCGCAAATCATCTCACATCTGCCACGGTAAAGGCAACTGCATTGTACACAATGCGCGGAGCGAGGTTACGACGCTTGTAACGACCATAAGATACTGCTGTCGGACTCCTCCAGGCTTGGACGCGCGCCGAACGCGACGACAAAGCTATGCGGAAAAAGATCCCGGCCCCACTGGAGCCCTTCAAGTCCGTGAAACGTGCGGTGAAAACACGTAAGTGTTATAATGTACTTGACGCCGATGGATAAAATTAATTAAATTTTAAATTAACTTCAGCGCCCAGAAGCGGGGGGATGGCGTGGCAGCAAAGGCAGGGACGGAGAATAAGCAGCACGAAGGGGAAGACCGCAGCCGCGCCGCATACCAGGGCCTGCGCAGGATGCTTTACAGGAAGGAGCTCGTGCCCGGGCAGAAGATTGCCTACCGCGAGCTCGCCGAGCGGCTCCATATGAGCCCCACGCCCATCATCCAGGCATTAAAATGGCTGGAGCTCCAGGGGTTCGTCCGCCACGAGGCGAACAGGGGCTACGTGATGGCCCCTTTCAGCACGAAGGAGATAGAGGAGATATACGAACTGCGGGAGCTATTGGAGACTTCCCTCGTCAAGCCCGCGGTCGAGCGGATGGACGCGGCTGCCCTGGCCCAACTGAAGACGGCCATGGAGGCCCACAGGTCTGCCCAGCGCGAGTCCTATCTGAAGGAGAGGCTTTTCAAGAACATGGAGTTCCACCTGACGCTAGCGTCAATATCGGGGAAGGAGACGCAGATGCGCATCCTCCAGAACCTCTTCGACATACTTTTCCTCAAGTACGGCGGCAATTACCTGCCTGTGTCGTCCCTCCAGTCGGTCGATGAGGAGCACCAGCGGATATACGACTGCATGGTGCGCAAGGACGCGGACACGGCGCGGGCCATCATAGCGGAGCACGTGTCGAGCGTCAAGCGGCAGGTCTTGGAGGCCGTCCGGCAGATGCTGGCGGAGCAGGAACGTTCGGAATTCTAGTATCCGTGTTATCATACATACAAGGAGGTAATAGATAATGGGGCTTAAGACAAAAGAGGAATACATCGAGTCGCTGCGCGCGCTCAAGCCCACTGCCTACATGTTCGGCGAGCGCCTCGATAATATCGTTGACAACCCGCGCCTGCGGGCAGGCATCGAGGCGACGGGGGCGACTTACGAGATAGCCGGCATGGACGAGTACAAGAATTACATCGTTACGCAGTCGCCCATTATAAACGAGCCGGTCAACAGGTTCACCCTGCCCCCTTCGAGCATCGAGGACCTGGTGGCGCGGGTGAAGGTCAACCGGAAGCTGGGCAACTACGTGGGGACGTGCCACCAGCGCTGCACGGGGCTGGATTGCCTCTCGACCCTCGCCATAGTCACCTACGACATCGACCGGAAATACGGCACGGAGTACAACGCACGCTTCACGGAGTTCCTCAAATACGTGCAGAAGAACGACCTGGCAGCGAACGCGGGCGTGACGGACGTCAAGGGCGACAGGTCGCTGGGGCCAACCGACCAGCCTGACAAGGACATGTACCTCCACGTCGTCGAGAAGAATAAGGACGGGATGGTGGTGCGCGGCGCGAAGGCCCACCAGACGGGCTCCCTGTCGTGCCACGAGATCATCGTGCTGCCGACGCGGGCAATGGGCAAAGAGGACAAGGATTACGCCATCGCCTTCGCGGTCCCGGCCGATACGAAGGGCCTCATCCACGTTGTGGGCAGATCGACCCTCGACACGCGGGAGGTCGGCGGCTGCGACATCGGCAACACATTCTATTCCAAGTACTGCCCGACGGTCATCTTCGACGACGTATTCGTGCCGTGGGACCGCGTCTTCATGTGCGGGGAGACGGAGTTTGCTGCTGAGATGGTCGTAAAGTTCTCGTCCTTCCACAGGCAGAGCCACGGCGGGTGCAAGTCGGGCAAGATCGACTGCATGATAGGCGCCGCCCTGACGCTGATGGATTACAACGGCACCGCGAAGGTGGGCCACCACAAGCAGAAGATCATCGACATGATCCACAGGGCGGAGACGCTTTATGGCTGCTGCCTCGCATCCTCCTACGAAGGGCAGAGGCAGCCTTCCGGGAATTACTATATAGACACGGTCCTAGCCAATGCCTCCAAGCTCCACGAGGGCAAGGAGGTGGCGGAGGCGATCCGGCTGATGGTCGATATCTGCGGCGGCTTCGTCTCCGACCTGCCCTCCGACAGGGACTTCGACAACCCGGAGGTCGGCCCTCTTCTGAAGAAGTACCTGAGCGCCGCGGCCGGGTATCCTGTAGAGGACAGAATCAAGATGTACAGGTTCGTCGAGAAGATGGCCTTGGAGAGCGCAGACACGGTCTCCGATATCCACGGCGGCGGCTCGCCGGAGGCGCACAGGATAACGATCTACCGGGAGACCGACCTGGAGAGCAAGAAGCGCGCGGCCAAAAGGCTGGCAGGCATAAAGAGCTAAGCGCAAGCTACAGGGAATCCACAGGTTGAAGAGGCGCTCTGTCCGGGCCTCGCGCGCCAAACAAAGGGAGGCGCAAGTATGCCGGGCAAGACCTTCGCAATCCTGTTGCTCGTATTTATCGTCTCCATTGGCGCATCTGCCGCCCACGGATTTTCGCTCATCGCACCGGACGGGACGGCCGGCACGTATCCGGCCGTCCGCGGGGCCTACACGCTGGCGGCCGGAGGTCAACCCGATCAGCAGCCTCCGGTCGCGCCAAAGGCGCAGTCAGGCAATCAAGGCTATACGGCAGAGCCCATCTTTTCACCTGAGTTCCCCAAGACCCTTGTCAAGGATGTGGTGTACGCCTTCACTGCGCCTGCGCGCTGGGACAAGAAGGACTGGCTCATCTTCGGCGCAGGCGTGGCTGCCGTTGCAGCCGTGTCGCTTCTCGACAAGCCCGTGCGGACGCAGGTGCAGCATATTCAGAACGGGTCGGCCAATGATGTGGCCGGCGAAATCCGCAAGTTCGGGGGGCCGTACTCGTACGGCGTCCTGGGGCTTTTTCTCGCAGGCGGGGAGGCCTTCAACAACGCACCGGCAAAGGCGGTCTTCATCGACGGGGCTGCCGCCACGATGATTTCCGCCGGCTTAGCTCTAGGACTCAAATACGGGGTCGGCCGCAGCCGCCCTTCGGCAGAGCAGGGCAACAGCTTTTTCCGGCCGTTCTCAAGCAGCGGCCAGTCCTTCCCGTCGGGGGAGGCTACGCAGGCCTTCGCCGTCGCCTCGGTCATCGCCTCGCACTACGACGACCTCTGGATAAAAGGCGCCTCTTACGCCATCGCCTCCCTGGTCGGCATGGCCCGTATCTATGAAGACGCCCACTGGACATCGGACGCCTTAGCCGGGGCGCTCATCGGAACTGCCGTCGGGTGCGCCATAGTCCACTTCAACGACCGGCGGCGCTCGGATCCCGAGAAGAAGACGCGCTTCCTGGTTACGCCGCTTATGGCCTCGAACAAGACGGGCGGCGTCGGGATCCTTCTCCTTTACTAGGCCCTCAGATCCGCCCCGGCGCAACGACACGAGAAAACACGGAAGGAGACAGACCGCGCCCGTCACCCCGGCCTTCTTTTTAGTCGAGGTATTTTACCGCGCCTCTTTTCATGCGCTCCCCGAGGGGGAACTTGTTCTGGGCCGCTGCGTACCCAACGATCACCGCGCAGTAGACCGTCTCTCCTTCCGGCACGCCCGCTTCCCGCGCCAGGTCTTTGTTGGCCTCCCCGTTCAGGACGCGCGTGGGGGAGACGAGGAAGCACGACCCGAGACCCAGGCCGCAAGCCGCCAGCAGCATGTTCTCCGCAGCGAGGGCCGTGTTCATTGCGCCGAACGGCCCGACGGGGGAAGCGGAAAGGAGGATCAGGACCGGCGCGCCGTAAAGCGGCTGGTATCCGGGCAGGGCCGCCCTCTGCCGCATGAACGCGACGTCGGAATGGACCATCAGGTCGAGTGTCCGGTCGTTGATCTTCTGCCTGAGACCCGCGTTTCTGATTACGGTGATCTGGAAAGGCCCCGCGTTGGGCGCCCACTGGCCCGCCTCGACGACCTTCGACACGAGGTCGGCAGGTACCGGCCTGTCGTCATAGGCCCTGATGCTCTTCCTGCTCAATATCGCCTCCGCAACGTCCATATCGTCCTCCACGTAGTTTTATTACCGTAATTATAGGGCGCTGCCGCGTGAAAGTACAGCAGGCGGACGAAGGCCCGAAGGGCGAAAAGCGCATCGATAAGGCTGGAAGCCTTTGACATCTTCGAAGCCGGGATATATATGAAGTTTAACGGCGTGCCGAAAAGCCGAATGACAGGAGGCAAAAATGGGTAAGAATCCCGGATCGTCATACGTTGCAGCGACGGCTGGAGTCCTCGCCCTCACCCTTGCGGCGCTGCTCGTTCTTGCGCCCGCTGCCTGGGCCGGGCCGAAGGAGGGCGGCGCAGAGCAGGACGTGCTGAGGGCCGAGCTGCAAAACGGCATGAGGGTCGTCATCGTGCGCAATACCCTGGCCCCCGTAGTCACCACGATGGTCAACTACCTCGTCGGCTCGGTCGAGGCCCCGCCCGGCTTCCCGGGCATGGCCCACGCCCAGGAGCACATGATGTTCCGGGGCAGCCCCGGCCTATCAGCGGACCAGCTCGCAGGCATCATCGCTGCCGTGGGTGGAAAGTTCAACGCCGACACCCAGCAGACGATCACCCAATATTTCCTGACCGTCCCATCGGCAGACCTAGACGTGGCCCTCCGCATAGAGGCGATCAGGATGCGGGGCGTCCTCGACAGCGAGAAGCTCTGGGGGCAGGAGAGAGGCGCCATCGAGCAGGAGGTGGCCCAGGACTATTCGAGTCCCGAGTTCATCTTCTACACGAAGCTCCTCGCCGACATGTTCAAGGGGACCCCCTACGAGGAAAGCCCCCTCGGGAGCGTCGCGTCCTTCGATAAGACGACGGGCGCAATGCTGAAAAAATTCCACGAGACTTGGTATGCGCCGAATAACGCAATCCTTGTCGTCGTCGGAGACGTGGCGCCGGAAAACGCATTGGACGCAATAAAGGCCCATTTCGGCCCCATCCCTGCGAAGAAGCTCCCTGCCAGGCCCGCGTTCCACCTGGCGCCCGTCAAGGTGGAGACGATACGCCTCAAGACGGATGAGTCCTACGGCCTCGCCATTATCGCCTTCCGCCTGCCGGGGTACGACAGCCCCGACCACCCCGCCTGCCGCGTCCTCGCCGACGCCCTGAGCAGCCAGCGGGGGGCGCTCTTCGGGCTTGTGCCGGAAGGGAAGGCCCTATATGCGGGGTTCAGCCTCGATACCATGCCCCAGGCGGGCCTGGGGTACGCCCTCGCCGCCTTCCCGAAGGGGGCCGATGCGGAAGGCCTTGTGAAGGAGATGCGGGCCATACTGGCGGAAAGTCTTAAGAAGGGCCTGCCCGCCGACCTCGTCGAAGCTGCGAAGAGGACGAGGCGGACGGAGGCGGAGCTAAAGAAGAATTCGGTCCTCGGCCTCGCCGAGACGTGGTCGGAGGCCCTCGCGTTACAGGGAAAAGAGTCGCCTGAAGATATCGTGGCTGCCATCGAGAAAGTGTCTGTCGATGACGTGGACGCAGCAGCACGGAAATACCTCGACATGGAGCACGCCGTCGTCTCCATCCTCACGCCGGAATCGTCGGGCAAGGCAACGCCTGGAAGGACCGGCGGGCCGAAGGTCGAGTCCTTCACGCCCGCCCACGTGAAGCCCGTCAAGCTCCCGGCTTGGGCGGAAAAGGCCCTCAACCGCCTGGAGATGCCGAAGTCTGCCGTCAACCCCACCGTGACGGTCCTCCCCAACGGCCTGAAGCTCATCGTGCAGCCGGAGTCCGTCAGCGATACGGTGTGCATCTGGGGCCGCGTCAGGAGCGAGACGGACATGGAGACCCCGAAGGGGAAGAAGGGCGTGGACGAGGTGCTGGACCAGTTGTTCTCTTACGGCAGCGCGACCCTTGACCGCGTCGCCTTCCAGAAGGCCCTGGACGAGATAGGCGCCCAGGAGTCTGCCGGGGTCGATTTCAGCCTGAAGGTGCTCGCCGGCCACTTCGACAGGGGCGTCCAGCTCCTCGCCGACAACGAGCTGAACCCCGGCCTGCCTGGCGCGGCCTTCACAGTCGTCAGGCGGCAGGTTGCGGCCACTGCCGCAGGCAGGCTCGAAAGCCCCGATTACTTGACGAAAAAGGCACTGGCCGAGGCGCTCTTTCCGAAGGGCGACCCTGCGTTGCGGGAGGCAACCCCGGAAGGCATCGCGTCCCTTTCCCTCGACGACGTCAGGGCCTATTACAGGAAGGTCTTCAGGCCCGATCTGACGACCATCGTCGTCATGGGGAAGGTAACGCCCAAGACCGCAAGGGAGGTCATCGAAAAATACTTCGGCGCCTGGAGGGCCGAGGGGCCGCAGCCGGAGACCTTCCTCCCCGCCGTGCCGCCGAACCGCCCTTCTTCCGCCGGCGTCCCGGACCGCAGCAGGGTGCAGGCGGAGGTCGTCCTTGCGCAGACCCTCGGCTTTACGCGGTCGGACCCGGAATATTACGCTCTGGAGTTGGGAAACCATGTCCTGGGAGGGGCCTTCTATGCCACGCGGCTCTTCCGCGACTTGAGGGAAGAGACGGGCCTCGTCTACACGGTCTCTTCGACCTTCAACGTGGGGGTGACGCGCTCGATCTACAGCGTCACCTTCGGCTGCGACCCGAAGAATGTGGAAAGAGCCACGGCTATCGTCGTGCACGACCTGAGGCAAATGCAGACGAAGCCCGTCCCGCTGGAAGAGCTCGGTCGGGCCAAGGCGCTCCTTTTGCGTGAGATACCCCTGTCGCAGTCGAGCGTAGACCGGATCGCGGAGAAGCTCATCTACCTTTCGACCCATTTCCTGCCCCTCGACGAGCCTGTCATCGCCGCCCAGAAATATGTCGCCCTCTCGGCAGGCGAAGTCCAGGCGGCCTACGCCAGGTGGCTCCGGCCCGGCGACCTCGTCCGGGTGGTCGAAGGGCCACCGCCGAAGTAAGGGAGCGGGGCGCGTGAGGCATACGCCTGCTTCCCCTTGATTCTGTTGCACGGTGAGGCTATATAATAAAAGTCATATAGTGGTATCGATGTCTTAATGCGCCATGGATACGGTGCAGCCCGCTCTTGCCGCAATTGGACCCAGGCAGGCAAAGTAATGGATATACGCTCGCTTCAGCCCTTCGAGATCTGCTCCATCCGGCCGCCGACGGAGAATAACAGCCTTACTTTCAGGCTGACCCGCAACTGCGCCTGGAACCGCTGCATGTTCTGCCCCGTCTACAAGATGGGCGCGCGCTTCAGCAGGCGGGCCATCGAGGAGGTGAGGGAAGACGTGCGGAGGGCGGCAGCCCTCGACCGCTTCCTTGCCGCTGAGGGCGTTACGACGGCGGGCAGCTTCGATGAAGCGTACAGGAAGGCGCGGGCCCTGCTCTTTGCGGCAGGCGCCGGGAGTAGTACCGCTGAAGAACCGCGTGCAGATGCAGCCGACGACGAAGACGAACGAATGCGGTGGTTCTCTTCCTGGTTCAAGGACAAGCCGGACCTCGAAGACAGCGTCCTGCACCTTCTATCCTGGCGCTTCTCCGGCGCCGGGTCGTGCTTCCTGGGGGATGCCAACTCGCTGCTTCTGCCTGCCTCATTCCTGACGGAGGCGATGCTTTCGATAAGGGAGGCCTTCCCGGAGCTCGACCGCTTCACGATCTACGGCCGGACGCGGTCCGCGGCGAGGAAGAAGGCCGGGGAGCTCGCCGCCTTCGCGGCAGCGGGCCTCCATCGCGTCCACTTCGGCATAGAGAGCGGGAGCGACCGCGTCCTCGCCTTCATGCAGAAGGGTGAGGCGGCAGAGGACCACCTAGAGGCGTGCAGGAAGACCAGGGAGGCAGGGTTGTCCCCTTCGGTATACGTCATGCCGGGCCTCGGAGGCGCCGCGTGGTCCGACGAGCATGCCCACGCGACGGCCCGCGTCCTGTCGCTGGCGCGGCCCGACTTCGTGAGGCTGCGGACCCTTGAGATATTCCCCCGGACGGGCCTGTCCGAGGCTGCGCAAAGGGGCGATTTTATCGAGTCGACGGAAGAGCAGGTCGCAGCCGAGATACGGACGATCGTGGCCGAGACGGACGGGGAGACAACGATCATGAGCGACAGCGCCTCCAACCTGCTTTCCGTCAACGGCCGCCTGCCGGACGACAGGAAGGCGATGCTCTCCCGGATCGACGACTACCTCTCCCTGGCGCCGCGGGAGAAGCTTACTTTTAGCCTTTCGTCGCGCCTTCAGTCGTTCATGGGCCAGTACGGAGGGGCGACGCCGGACATCATGTCTGCCCTGAGTCCTTACCTGACGGACGAAGGGATCGACACGAAGCGCTTCCCGGAAAGGGAGATGGAGAGGACCATCCGTCTCATACGGTCGAAGCTCATGCCCTAGAGCGGGGCGGGGAGCTTTTTTGCCGTTTTGCGGCAGCTTTGCTCGTTTGACAGGGTTAGACCATATCCCTTGCCCGGTCCGCGCTTCGGGAGACGGCTGCGCCTCTCGGGAACGTGATTTAATGTTGCAGAATCGCCTAATTTTTCTATTGACATTCTGCCGTTATCTTGCCATATGTATAGCCACTCACAACCCAAATACGAAAGGAGGTCGGAATAATGCCTGCAAAAGTTGACGAGGAAACCTGTTCGGCTTGCGGCGCCTGCGCTGAGGTATGTCCGGCGGATGCCATAACCGTCGATGACTTGGCAAAAGTCGATGCCGAATTGTGTACCGAGTGCGGGGCATGCGTCGAGGAATGCCCCCTGGAAGCCATCACGCTCGAAGAATAATTCGAAGTGAAAAACAATATGGGGGGACGAGCTTACCCGTCCCCCCATCTGCACTCCATCGTCCGGCGCTCTAGATGCCCCTGGCCACCGCCTCGGAAATGTCGAGGGCCTTCATCGTCTCCGATTTCTCTTTGTCCTTGATGGCGTCTTCCATCATGATCAGGCAGTAAGGACAGGCGGTTATAACGGTATTTGCCCCCACGCCGATAGCGTCGTCCATGCGCAGGTGGCATATCCTGCCGTGGTGCTCTTCCATCCATATCTTGCCGCCGCCGCCGCCGCAGCAGAAACCTTCGTCCCTGTTACGGGGAAGCTCGACGAACGGGCCTTTCTTCACAGCGCCCAAGACCTCCCGGGGCGCATCGAACACCCTGTTCACCCTGCCCAGGTAGCAGGGGTCGTGGTAGGTAGTGACGCCCTCGAGGGCCGCGTTTATCTTTATCTTGCCGTCCTTTGCCAGCATCCGTATGAACTCCGTGTGGTGGTAGACCTCGAATGCGGCGCCGAGCTGCGCGTAGTCGTTCTTCAGGGTATTGTAGCAGTGCGGGCAGGCGGTGACGATCTTCTTGACGCCCAGCTCCTTGAGGAACTCCACGTTGCCCTGGGCGATCTCCTGGTACTGGTATTCGTTACCCGTCCTGCGCAGCGGGTCGCCGCAGCATTTCTCTTCGGGACCGAGCACGCCGAAGGAAACGCCCGCCTTCTGCATGATCGCAGAGAGCGACTTGGCGACCTTCCTGTTCCTGTCGTCGAGAGAGGCGACGCAGCCGACCCAGTAAAGGACATCGACTTCGTTTTCCGTCGCCTTCTTTATGTCGAGCCCTTCCGTCCATTCGAGCCTCTTGCCCTTGCCCATGCCGTAGGGGTCGAAGCGCGTTTGGAGGTTCTTGTAAAGCAGCTTGAGCTCGGGCGACACCTTGCTGAGCGTCATGGTCAGGTATCTGCGGAGCTCCAGGGTTTTGTCGAAGGTGGGGATCGAGACCGGGCAGTTGACCTGGCAGGAGAGGCAGGCCGTGCACGACCAGCAGGTCTCTTCCTGTATTACCTTGTCCAGAAGCCCTTCCTCGTTCTTGACGCCTGCCGCCGCGGCCAGCCACTCGCCCTTCAGGTCCTGTATCAGTTTCTTGGGCGAGAGCGGTTTCTGGCTCAGGTGGGCGGGGCACCTGTCCTGGCACCTGCCGCAGCGCGTGCAGGCATCCAGGTCGAAGATCTGCCGCCAGGTGAACCCGTTTATCTGGTTGACCCCAAACTCCTCGGCCGTCTCGAAATCGGCGATAGGGGTGATTGCGCCCCTGGGGGTCTCCTCCACGCCCCTGAACATCATATTAAGGGAGGACGTGAGGATGTGGAGCAGCCTGCCGGAGAAGACTACATAGGCGATCAGGCCGAAGGAGATGACCATGTGGACGTAGTAGATGACCGCGTGGAAGGCCCTGATGCCCTCAGGCGACAGGCCGAGGAAGAGGCCGGAGAGAGCCCATCCCACAAAGCTCGCCACCTCGTAAGGGGGCCTGTTGAACGCGATCCTCGCCGCCTCGACGAAGAAGCCCGTCACGAGGACAGCCAGAATCCAGATGAGGGCTATAAGGTCGTCCCTCTTGTTGTCGAGCCGCTCAGGCCTGAAGATGTACCGTCTTACCATCGCCATGAGGATGCCGATTACGGCGGCTAACCCGGCAAGGTCAAGGAGGAACGAAAAGAGCAGGTAAAAATCGCCGTGCAGGTAAGTGATGCCGAAGAGGGGCCTGAAAAAGTCGTCCTCGAAGGCAACCAGGGCCGTGCCCACGGCCAGGACAAGAAACCCCCAGAAGATGAAAAGGTGCATGAACCCCGGATAGTATTCGCGGGACCGGAGGATCGTTCTGTGAAAAATGGCGCTCTTGATGAAGTAGACGATCCTTTGCCCCAATCGATGGGTAAAGGCAAAGGCTTCGGCCTTCCCTATCCTCCACATCCGGTACCGCGACTTGATGCCGTAAATAATCAGGATGAACGTTATGACCATCAGGGCATAGGCGAGCCAGCGCGCAGTCTGCCCCACGTTCCAGAAGATCTCCCTCCCTACGTGCTCCATACGTTTTCCCTCCCAGGTCGCTTGCGTACATTATGTTATGTGAAAAAAAGGACGAATGCAATAAGAAATAATTGCTTCCTTCACGTTTCGCGTCAGAACGATCTTTTTCCTTGCGCTTCGCGCTTGGCAAAAGAGCGCTTTAGCGCGCAGCGTTGAGGAGTTGCGCCGAACACGAGGACAAAGTCAGGCGCATAACGCATTACCGTGCGGTTAGCTTTAGTATATACCGCACGGCAAAGATCCCGCCCCTCGCCGGCCTCGATGACGACAAAAAGCGTTGACAACAAAAGGCGAATGCCTATAAGATGTTCCCATGAAAGCCTTCTTCCGCGACATGGCCCTCGACCTCTGGGACAACTTCGCGGAAGTCTTCTTCAACATCCTCCTCATGATCGGCGTGATGATCGCCGGCTTCGTCATAAGCTGGGTGTTGCGCAAATTGATCGAAAAGCTGCTGATCCTCTTCCGCTTCGACAAATGGGCGGCCGATATCGGCATAGTCACCTTCCTCGAACGGGGCGGCGTGAAGGCAAAGCCCTCCACGATCATAAGCCGCATCGTCTTCTGGGTCCTTATCATCACCTTTTTCTCCTTCGGCCTCAGCCTGGTCGGCATAACACAGTTCACGGAGTATGCGTCGCGTGTCACGAGCGCCCTGCCCTACATCGTCATCTCCATGATTATCCTGATCGTCGGCATCATCTTCAGCACGTTCATAAGCAGGGTGATCTACATAGGGTGCGAGAACGCCAACATCGGCTACGGGGACATCATCGCGAAGGGCGTGCGGATACTGCTCGTCGTCATCACCTTCGGCATCGTCTTCGAATACCTGGGCGTCGGAAGCACCATCATCAGCATCAGCTTCCTCATCATCTTCGGGGGCATCGTCATGGCCCTCTCGCTGGCCATCGGCATCGGCCTGAGCACGGTCATCACCGATTTCATCAAGGAAAAGGTGTCGGGGAACAGGGACAGGAAGAAAACTAACTGACTTACGGGTGAAGGAACCGCCTGAACCAGTCGAGGGAGAGGCTGATCGCCCGTGCCCTGCGAGAGGGTGCGGAGAGGATGTGGTCGCCGCCCTTGATAAGCTCGAACTTCTTTGGTTTTTGCAGGTGCCTGTAAATGGCCTTGCCCTCGCCGTACGGGACGACTTCGTCCCTGTCCCCGTGGACGACGAAGGCGTAGGAGACTTTTTCCGCCTCCGCGAGCAGGTCGTACCGGGCAAAATCGGTATAGAGGGCGTCGCTGAACTCAACCTCCGAGACAGTCTCTTCCTTCTTCTCGATGGTATGGGGCGTCGCCCAGAGTGACACGCACCTGACGCGCTTGTCGTTGGCCGCCTTTACCAGCGAGGTGCAGCCGCCGAAGCTTGAGCCGAGGAGACCGACCCTCCCCGCGTCAACGGAAGGGTGCGAGAGCGCCCGCTCGAAGACTGCGTCGAGGCTCCCAACGCGGCCGCTCAGGGTGGTCTCCTCGATGCGGCCGTCGCTTTCCCCGCATCCCGCGTAGTCGAACCTGCACGCCGCGATGCCTGCCGCCCGGAACGCCTCCGAGAGGGCGGCGTACTTCGCGCTTTCCTTCGAGCTTATCAGGCCGTGGGAGAGGATGACGCAGGGAGACCTGCCGCCGCCCTCCGGCAAGGCCAGCACCCCCCTTATCCTGCGGCCGGCCGGCCCTACCTCAAACGGCTGCTCCACGGTTTTCCATTTCCTTCAATATCTCTTCGAGCCTTATCAGGTTCAGCACGTCTTCCTTGTTATACTCCAGAAGGAGCTTCAACGGCCCCATCCGCCCCGTGTGCACGTATTTCTCCCATAGCAGTATCGCCTTGTAGCCGTTCATCCCGGCGGTCTTCCTCTTTATGCCGTACGTCTTCTCCAGCTCTTTCAGCCCCCCGCGCAGGCCGAGGCTCCGTTTCACCTTCAGGAGGTCGAGGGAATAGCAGGCGCCTTTCAGGTCCAGGTTGAGGTGCCTCCCCAGGGTCGGCAGGTCGAAGCTGTCGCCGTTGAACGTGACGATCGTCTCCGCCCGGCCGAGTATGCCCTCAAGGTTCCCGGCGTTGACGTCGTCGCCGTAGAATTGGACGAAGCCGCCAGGCTCGCAGAATATGCCTATGACGCATACGTTGCCCTGCCTGTCCGTTTCGATGTCGAGATACGCCTTCATGCCCCAAAAATCTCCTTTCCGCAGGACGCCCTGAAGTCCTTCAAGGCGCCCGGCCTTCATGCACCGGAAATATCCGCGAGTCGTGTTCCTATGTCTTGAGCGTTACTATCCCTATAATACCGAAAGAGAAGAAAAGCATATTGGAAAGCCACGCCGCGAAGAGGGGCGGAAAGGCCTCCTTATAGCCGAAGGAGAGGGCTATCGAATGGAGGCCCCAGTAGGAGACGCCGAGGCAGATGCCGGAAAATATCCCCTTCGACACGTTCTTCGTCTTCGAATACCGCAACCCCACCGAGAAGGCGGCGAGCACCATTATGACGTTGATGAACGGGAAGGAGATCTTGTTGTCCAGGTCCACCAAATACCTTCTTGCGTCATGGCCGTTCCGCCTGAGCCTCTCGATATACCTCTTGAGCTCTTTGTAGCTCATCTCCTCCGGGTTCTTGTCTACGATCTTGAAGACCGACGGAGGCTCGGAGATAAGCCCCGTCATGGTCTTGTGCGTCTTCCGCGACTCTATCCCGTCGTCACTGAATGTCCTCTCCGTGACGTCCGTTAGCAGCCACTGGCCCTTTTTCTCGTCACCATCCCACGCGCCGATCCTGGCGTCGTAACGCTTCCTTATGGCGTAGTCGTTCGAGAGCTCCAGGACGGTAAGCCCCTTTATAATGTCTCTCTTTACGTCGTAGAAGTCGATGTTGCACACCTGGCTCCCGCGCTTGAACCATATCTTGTCGTTCTTGAAGACGACGTACGTCTGGTCGTCCTTTATCTTCACCCGCAGGATGTATTCGGCGGACGATGAGGTATAGGGTATGATCCATTCCGATAGGCAGAACGAGAGGACCACCAGGGCCAGCGAGAAGACGAGGAGGGGCTTCATGAGAGAGATCGTGCTGATGCCCGCCGTCCGCACCACTATGACCTCGTTCCCCCGTATCATAATGATGATGAGGACGAGTATGGAGACGAGGAACGCCAGGGGGAGGAGCAGATTGAAGTTGTTCGGGATGTTGAGCGCCACGTAGGAAAGCCCCAGGACGAACTTCCTGAAGGTCTGGGTGAAGATGTCCAGATGGTCGAAGAAATCGATCATCGTGAAGATGATGATCCCCGCCAGCTCACTGATGAGGAGCAGCTTGATCGTATTGACTATGAGGTATCTATTCAGCCTTCGCAAAGCGCCGGTCCCACGTGCGTTTCAATCGGTCGAATATCCTTCCCTGGCCCTCGTTGTTCAACTGCGTTATAAGGTAAAGGCCCACCATGGAAAACAGGATGTTCGGGGCGAAGCAGACGAGGAACGGCGGCGCTTCGTAGACCCGTCCTATGTTCTCCATTATGGCTGTGAGGATGTAATAGCAGATGAAGATGAGGAGGCTGTAAACCACGCCCGAGAACTTCCCCTCCGTCTTGCGCTTTACGCCCAGGGGGACGGTCAGCAGCACGAAGGCGACGATGGAGAAGGGGACGCTCAGCTTCTTGTATATCTCCACGGCGTACTCGTACCTGCTTTCACCCTTTGCACCCACGAAGGCCTTCCTCAGCTCGTTGATGTCCATCTCGAAGGGCCTTTTGCGCCATTCCCTGTTGGGCATGACGCTGGCCAGGTTGAGCGAGAATGTGTAGTCCTTGAAGGAGAGGCTCCTGTAAGCGTCGAGCTGTTTTTCCCACCGCTGCAAGCTGCCGTTCTTCAGCTTGAACGAAAGGTCGTACGAGGCCGTATCGATGTTGACGGTCCCCTTCTGCGCCGCGACGGTCTGGCGCACCCCCTCGTCCCTGTCGTCCGATATGATTATGCCGCCGAGGACCTTGTTCTGCGTGTCCACCTTGTCGATATAGATGACTACGCCCGGTATGGAGTCGTTGAATACCCCCTCCTTGTCCTCAATGGAGATGCCTTTCTTGGCGATATTGGCGAGAGTGTTCCGGAAGGCGTCGCTGCTCTTGCTGAGGAGGAGGCTGTTATTGAGGAAGCCCGTCCAGAAGACGATGAGGCCGAGCGCCGCGATGGGCACGAAAAGATACATCAGGTTGATGCCGCTTGCCTTGAGCGCGAGTATCTCGTTCTCGCTCGAAAGCCTGCCCAGCACGACGACCGCCGAGAGCAGGAACGCCATCGGGAGGGTGAACGTCAGGAAGGGGGGGCAGGAGTAAGCGACGAGGAGGACTATGTCTTTCAGGTCGACACCCTTGTTGATGACGAGGTCGGCCATCTTCCCGAGGCGGCTCATTACGAGGATGAAGGTGAAAACGGCGAGGGACAAAAGGAAGAGAAGGACAAGCTCCTTGAGCAGGTAAAGATAGAATTTACGGCGGAGGAAGCTTATCCATTTCATCCTTTAATCTATCATCCGTTCGGCCATTAGTCAATTTGGCGGAAAACGGCTCACCAGCCCGCCCGCGGGTCGGGCGGCCTCGCGCCGGCGGTCCGTTATCCGTCCGCCCGGCGCGCCTTCGAATCGCTTTTTTTTGGCCCTATCCGTGCGACCGGCCGGTGTAAGGCCGGGGAGGCGCCTTTGCCTCGCCCCCATTTTCCCCCTCCAGCCTCTTTATGTCGCGGATCCGCAGGTGCTCCCGCAGGGAGAGGGCAAAGCCGACAACCGTGTAGGGGATATACCAGGACGCGTGATACAGGATGGAAATCGTGAACCCCTCGTACTTGGGAACGCCGAAAATGGAGAGCAGGTAGACGAGGAGGAACTGGTAGAGACCCACGTAGCCGGGCGAGGACGGGACGGTGATGCCCACGTTGAGCAGGGCGCAGACGAATACGGCGTGCCTGATGTCAACAGGGATGTGCAGGGCGCGGGTGACGAACCAGAGCGCCACCGCCATCGAGAGCCAGATGCAGAAGGAAATTACGACGAAATAGACGATCTTGACGGGCGAGCCTATACGCGAGAGGTTTTCCTGTATCTCGATGATCCTCTTGCCGAACTTCGACAGGAAGGAGCGCTCCAGGGACGACAGCCGCGCGGCGAGGCGCCCGGCGAAGGACGGCCGGGAGAAAAGGATGATCAGCGTGACGCATACGACGAC
>Ga0326728_10003045_pt1 | contig 53777 bp, 52 predicted proteins | sample MB3enrmetagenome_FD_207602 | JGI IMG/M metagenome (GOLD analysis project Ga0326728, IMG submission 207602) | Lab enriched peat soil microbial communities from McLean, Ithaca, NY, United States - MB31MN | ecosystem: Environmental > Terrestrial > Soil > Wetlands > Peat | place: USA: New York... | reverse complement strand
CGAAGCACTGATCCCCGTTTCAACGGCAACCTGTTTCCAATTCTTGGATCGCGCCGTCACAGTGTTCTCCAGTGCCCGGTAGAAGGCATCGCCATTAAACCCTTTATTTTCGCCCGACATTTGCCATCTCCTTTTAATTGCTAAAAAGCAATTGACTTCCTATTTAGACTGGATTATATTGACCCCGTGATTGCATATTAGCAACTGGATGCCTAAATGGCAAGGAGAAAACCATGGAATTCGACGAAATCAAGGGCCAAGGCAGCGAAAAACACGCAGGGGAAGGGACTGGACACGAGAAGCATGAGCATAAAAATCATCTATTTACCGTGTCCGTAAATGAACATCCGGTGAAACTTCTCGGCCATACGACGACTGGCACTAAGATCAAGACAGCAGCAATTGAGCAGGGCGTTGATATCCAGCTCAACTTCGTGCTGGAGGAAGACCTTCCAGACGGAGCCCGCCGCATAGGCAACGACGAAGAGGTCCAGCTACGCGAAAATCTGCGCTTCACTGCGCGTGAGCTTGCGGTCACCGTCTTCGTGAATGACCAGCCGGTGAAACTTCTCGGACATACGGCGACTGGCGTTGAGATCAAGACAGCAGCAATTGAGCAGGGCGTTGATATCAGGCTCAACTTCGTGCTGGAGGAAGACCTTCCAGACGGAGCCCGCCGCATAGGCAACGACGAAGAGGTCCAGCTACGCGAAAATCTGCGCTTCACTGCGCGTGAGCTTCCGGTCACCGTCTTCGTGAATGACCAGCCAGTGATACTTCCCGGGCACCTGGAGACAGGTGCGGAGATCAAAACGGCGGCGATTGCGCAGGGCGTGCTTATCCAGCCGAACTTCGTGTTACTGGAAGAACTCCCGAACGGAACAAGCCGAAACGTAGGCGACGGCGATAAAGTGCACCTGCGCGATCATCTGCGGTTCGCCGCGCTCGCGCCGGACGACAATTCCTAATAGGGGGATATATGAAAGTCGAAGTCTCAGCCGGCATTGAGGAACTCAAGCGACAGTTCAGCACCTCGTCTTTTGATGTGCGTGAAGACGGACAGGGCGGAGCCTACGTGGTGATGGAGCCTGTGACGCTAGGCCCGAAGTACAGGCCGGAGGCAACTTGGGTCGGGTTTCAAATCCCGGCGCAGTACCCCTACGCTGACATATACCCGGTGTTTATTGGGGGGAACGTCGTTCGCGCTGACGGGGTCGCGTTCGCCGCGCCGGTGACGCCGGGACATAGCTTTCAAGGGAGACCGGCTATTCAAATATCAAGACGGAATAGCGCCGCACAAAACGGGCTACAAAAAGCACCTGCAAAGATTCTGAAAGTGCTGGATTTTCTGGAGAAACTACCATGAGAAACAAATGCCGCCTCCGGATCGCACGAAAAGACTTTGAGGTCGTAAGCGCTCATCTCTTTCCTGGTGACATGGACGAACACGGTGCGGTTTTGCTGGCAGGCGTTTCGCAAGCCGATGGACAGCTTACACTGCATGTGCGCGAGGTTCACTTAGCAGAAGAAGGCGTCGATTACGTTCAGGGCAAGATTGGCTACCGCGCCTTGGCGCCCCAATTTATCCACCGCCTCATCACGCGCGCTCGCGACGAACGACTTGTCTACTTGGCAGTTCATAACCACGGAAGCGATCAGGAAGTAGGTTTTAGTTACATCGATCTTGACTCGCATGAGCGCGGTTATCCAGCCTTGCTGCAGATCGCGAGGGGTATGCCAGTTGGCGCCCTCGTGTTCGGCCGTCGCTCTGTGCAGGCGGACATTTGGCTTCCAGATGGCGCTCGTCTAGAGCTCGACCAGGCCGTTGTGGTCGGCAACACCATCCAGCGACTGACACCTTCTCGTAAGAGAGAGCGTACCGATACGGCGGACACTTATGACCGTCAGATCAGAATGTTTGGTAAGATTGGTCAAAAGGAGCTGGCGCGCTGTCGTGTTGGGATTATTGGGCTTGGTGGTATTGGGAGTATAGTCGCCGAGCATCTTGGCCGACTCGGAGTAGGACACTTCTGTCTCGTGGACGATGATCTTGTGGAGAAGTCGAATTTGTCGCGAATAGTCGGGGCGTCAGCGTCGGATGCCCGGCGCGGCATTACGAAGGTAGTGGTCGCGCAGCGCGTCATTCGTCAGAGCAACGACCGCGCGAAAATCCATATTTTGACAGACGACGTGGCCAAAGAGTCCGCCGCCAAAGCGCTTATCTCCTGTGACTATCTGTTTCTTGCTGCGGATTCAATGAGGGCGCGCTTGGTATTCAACGCGATTGTCCATCAATACCTCATACCAGGCGTGCAACTCGGCTCCAAGATTCGTTCCGACGACACAGGGGCACTGGTGGAGGTGATGAGCGCAAAACGACCAGTCCGCCCTGGGTGTGGCTGCTTGTGGTGCAATCAGCTTATCGACCAGAGCCAGCTTGCAAAAGAGGCCAAAACGGATGAAGAGCGTAAAGCCCAAGCCTATGGTGTCGAAGAGCCGAACCCGAGCGTCATTAGTCTGAACGCGGTCTCCGCTGCGCACGCGGTAAATGACTTTTTGATGGATTATCTTGGCCTTCGCCCCGACAATGGCATGCTGTACTACGAACACTTTCATTTCTTAAGCGGCAAGCGGAGTCTGGTTGAGCCTCGGAGAGACACGGAGTGCTCCGAATGTTCTCCTACCGGCTTGCGGTACGGTCGTGGCGACTCTGCCAGGCTGCCTTGCATCGAAGGCTAGAAAAAACGAGTGAACTCGATGAGCATCGAAGTAAACACGCCATCCGAAAAAGCCTCTATGTGGTATGAGGCACTTCCTCAGGAAAAGTCGTGGGCCGCCCTTTGGAGCGGCTATACAATCTGCGGACACTGTCATGGTATTCGTCGTTTTGACGACAAATGCCAAGTATGCGGAGATCCAGAACCAAGCTTTGAGCCATTGACGATACGCGATGCCGGCGGCCAAGAAAGGATAGTGCACACGGCCATCCCGGGCGCCGAGGGACGATTCGAGGACTGGGTTTATTTGAGAATGATTGAACGCGAGTGGAAGCGTCCTGTGCTCGCTGATGACCGTTTCCCCGGAGCACCTTCGGATGCTGGGCCTTCACCTAGAGCGGCCATTGTCATTCTTTTCTGGAGCTACTTCGAAACTCGTATTGAGCGACTCCTTCGCGCTGGACTACGCGATACCCCCGAACGTCTTCTGAAAGACGCACTACGTCGTTATTCGTCGATCGGGGCTAGAATGAACGAGTTTTATCGTATCGCTTTTGACGTGACCTACAAAGATGATCTCGAAACAGTCGGCTACGGCCAAGTCTGGCCGCATCTTGCCGCAATCCAAGAACGCCGGAATCAATTTGCCCACGGCCAACCGCAGTCCATTGACGATGCATTAGTCCAATCGACGGTTGAGCAGATGAAAGTAGAACACGAGGCCTGGATCGCGGTTTTCAACAAGCGTGCGGCTCGGCCCTAGTTGAGGTCACGTTTGCAGCGGCGGCGTGTGGACAAAGTCTTTTGAATAAACCCCCGCCTTTATAAATTATAAGGAAATTAACGTACATAAAACCGACAAACCCAGGACATGGGCGATATCACAGGAGCCTGGCACATTGCGCTGGACCCAGCCAAAAATAAAAATGGCCGGCAAAAAGCCGGCCATTGTCAGAATTATCGATCGTTTTGTCCTGCCTCAGGATGGAAGCCGGATATCTTTAATCCGCCTGCCTCCTGATAAAAGTCGGAATGCTCAAATCTTCATCTTCACGGCCGCGGCCGCCTCCGGTAATCATCTGAAGGAGGGTCCTTCTTCTGGGCACATTCTGTTGTTCCTGGTCGATTTCGCTCTGTTCCATTCCCTGAGGCGCCTCAGCGACGGGGATTCTCTGCCGCACGTTCGGGGGTACCTGGAGAAGGTCGTAATCTATGGCGGGCACCACCCCTTCGGGCCTGAATCTTCTGATCGGCCGAACCGTTGGGGCTTCGGCGGTTTTTTTCTGCTCGATCTTCCCGATGCCGGTTGCGATCACGGTGACGCGAATCTCGTCCTGCATCTTTTCGTCGATAACCATGCCCAAAATAATATTGGCTTCGTCGGTAACCTCTTTTTGAATGATCGACAGTGCTTCTTCGAATTCATGCATGCCGAGGTCGGGTCCGGCGGAGATGTTGATGAGAGCCGCGCGTGCACCGTGAATCGAAATATCTTCGAGAAGCGGGCTCGAAATAGCCTGCTGTACGGCCTGGGCGGCCCTGTTTTCGCCGCGCCCGACGCCCGTGCCCATCAGGGCCATGCCCATTTCTCCCATGACGGTCTTCACGTCGTTGAAGTCAACGTTGATATAGCCCTGCTTTATTATAAGGTCGGAGATGCCTTTTACGGCGTAGAGCAGCACGTCGTCCGCGCGCTTTATCATGTCGAGGAAAGTAGCCCGCCTGTCCGCCAGGCAGAGGAGGCGGTTGTTGGGGATAGTGATAACAGTGTCCACCGTGTCCTGGAGAAGTTTAAGGCCTTCGTCCGCATGGCGGAGCCGAACCTTGCCTTCGACCATGAACGGTTTGGTTACGACAGCCACGGTCAGCGCGCCGATTTCCTTGCAAATCTGAGCCGCGATGGGAGCGCCGCCGGTCCCTGTGCCGCCGCCCAAACCGGCTGTAATGAAGACCATATCGCTGCCGTTGACGGCTTCACGAATCTTGTCGACGTCCTCCTGGGTCGCTTTAGCTCCCATTTCGGGCAGCCCCCCGGCGCCCAAGCCCTTCGTAAGGTTGGTTCCAAGCTGGATTTTGACCGGCGCGAGATTTTTCTCGAGCACCTGCCAGTCGGTATTGGCGGCAATAAACTGGACACCTTCAAGCCCAGCCGCGATCATGTTGTTAATGGCATTGCCGCCCCCGCCCCCTATTCCCAGAACGGTAATCTTGGCTCTGCTGCTGACTCCGGTTTGGTCCATCGTCATCTGCTCCATACTAGACTTCCCCCTCTTAGTGGCTCTTCGTGCCATAATCTCTCCGCCTGAAAAGCTCTCCCTATACAGAACCGCTTCACCGCTCCACCCTTAAACCGGCCCTAGCCCGAAGCACCGGCCCCTCCAAAGGGCAAAGCCGCCTTTTTACCAAAATTCCCTGTACCAACGTTTAAGAGTTTCCCAAACAGATCCGAGTTTGTTGCGTGAATCCCTCATTGGCATTCCTCCTCCGTGACCTCTCCCATAAATCAGAAGTCCGGCGGCTGTGGAGTAAATCGGGTTTTTAACAACGTCGCCCAGACCGCCGAAATTGCATGGGACCCCGATTCTTACCGGCATGTCGAACACACGCTCGGCAAGCTCGCGAATTCCAGGCAGCAGTGAAACACCCCCTGTGAGGACCACCCCGGCGTGCAGCGATTCGATGAACCCCGACCGGACCAGTTCCCATTCGATAATGTCCAGGATTTCCTTGGCCCGCGCCTCGACGATCTGGGTGAGGATCGACTGCGCAAGCTGGCGCGGCTTTTGGCCGCCAACCGAGCCGACTTCGATCACGTCCTGGGGGTTTACCATCTCAACGAGCGCGCAGCCGTACTTTTTCTTGATCTTTTCGGCCTCGTCCATTGCGCACCGCAGCCCCACGGAAATGTCCGAGGTAATGTGGTTTCCCCCAAGTCCGACCACGGTCGAATGCCGGATCGCATTGTTCTGAAAAACGGCGATTTCGCTTGTCCCTCCGCCTATGTCCACCAAAGCTACGCCAAGATGCTTCTCGTCCGCGTCCAACACGGCGCCGCTGGATGCCAGTGACTCCAGGACAACATCCTGAACCTGGAGTTCAGCCCGTTCGCAGCATTTCACGATGTTTTGAACCGCGCTCGTCATTCCGGTTATGATATGGACCTTCGCTTCAAGTCGAACTCCCGCCATTCCGATCGGATGGTGAATGCCCTCCTGGTCATCGACAATATATTGCTGGGGCAATACGTGAAGAATCTGCCTGTCGAAGGGAAGGGCGATAGTTTTCGCCGCGTCCAGCACTCTTGCGACATCCGACTGCGTGACCTCGCGACTCTTTATGGCGATCACCCCGTGGCTGTTCAAGCTCTGGACGTGCGTTCCCGCAACGCCTGCGAAAACCGAAGAGATATCGCATCCCGCCATGAGTTCGGCTTCTTCGACCGCTTTTTTTATGGAATGGACCGTCTGATCGATGTTTACGACGACTCCGCCCCTAAGCCCGGCTGATGGATAGGTCCCCACGCCTACTATATCCATGCCTTCCGTGGTGACCTCTCCGACGACAGCGCAGACTTTTGTTGTTCCAAGGTCGAGGCCGACGATCAATTCCTCTTTCTTTCCCATTGGGATCCTTTCAAAAGCTCCCCTGGAGCCGAGTCTTTGCGGGAAAATGATGCATAATGTCCGATCAGCTCGGCTGTTTTACCTGCCCCTGGGCCGGTTTGGAGACTGGAAACTGTCCCTCCAGATAGGCCTTGCCCGGATAATCTAGGTCGATTCGGGTCACAAGCGCGGTCCAATCCAGCTCGTTCAGGGTATTTATTACTTTCCTCAGCTTTGCAATCTTCTGCACGAAAGCGTCCTTTCCGATATCTACCGGTACGGCCCTTTCGCCCAGAACCAGCGTAAACCCGTTCTCGTTCCACCGGCATTCGCTTATCGCGGTCCCAGCGAGCCAGCTTTTCGAAGAATCTATGGCCGAGAGCAGCTCCCTGATCGACCCCAGGCTGCGCTGAGGAACCGAGTCCCCTAATTTGATATTAGGGTCGCAAAGCCCGGTTATGAGCGGCAACGGCCTCTTTTCATCCGGAGCAGCTTCAGAGAACAGGACGCCCTCAATGTCCATCTGCATGTCTTTACCGCCGCACCTGACAGTGGCTGCAGGCTCACGTTCAACGATTTCCGCCACGATATGCCCGCGTGATTCGAACCTGACGCAGGCTTGCCTGACAGCCGGGAGCTTTTTCAAACGTTCGGCCACCTGTACGATACCGATGTTCAGGGTGCATTGGCCTCTTTCCAAACCCATCGTATTTAGAATCTCGGACCGGTCGAGGTTGTTGAGTCCGGTTATTTCTATTTGCTCAAGCTTTAACCAGGGTGCGCCGATCAGCTTGTTGTATAACCTGGAGAGACCGGCGCCGAGTAGTACTACAAAGCAAAATCCGACAAAAACGACGATAAAACCCTGAAATACGCAAAAACCACCCTTGAGGCACCTGAATGGGCTCTCCTGGTATCTGTTTTTCCTCTTTTTCCTGGTTTTTATCATTGGGCGGATTTCTTCAGAGTTATTCCAGTATACGAATTTCTCGTTCTAAACGCACGCCAAAAGTTCCAAAAATTTCATTTTCTATCTTCTCTATCAGGCAGAGAATATCCCTGGCGCAGGCACTGCCTCGATTGATAATCCAGTTCGCGTGCTTCCTCGAAACCTCGGCGTCTCCTATCCGATAGCCCTTGAGACCGGCCTTTTCTATCAGCGCTCCCGCGAATTGCCCCTCAGGGTTTTTGAAGATGGAGCCTGCGGAAGGGTAGCGGAGCGGCTGAGTCCGCCTGCGGTTTCGAAGGACCTGCTCAGCGCGTCCCTTCACAATTTCGCTTGGGCAGGGACCGAGCTTGAAGCATGCGCCCAGAACGATACTATTTTCCTCGATGCCCATCGTGCGATACCCGGGGGTCAGTTCCTCCCTGCGGACCGAGCGCCTTCTACCATCCCGGTCCACCATGTCGACCCGAAGAAGGTTATCGGAAATAGCGCCTGAAGGCGTTCCAGCGTTCATAACGAGCGCCCCGCCAACTGTGCCGGGAATCCCCGAAAGCGACTCAAGCCCCTCCAGGCCATTTTCGATAGAGCAGCGTACGAGCTCCTGGAGCTTTGTCCCCGCTCCAGCGTAGAGAATTGTTTGCCCCTTTGCCCTTTGCTCGCTTCGCACCTCGTTGCAGGCGAGGTGAAGCTGAATGACCGCCATTTCCCATGGGCCGTCGAGCGCCAGCACGTTGCTCCCGCCGCCAAGCACGACGAACGGGATGTCCGAATCCCGGATCTGCTCCAGAAGCGCACAAAGCGCACTTTGGCTTCGAGGCCGCGCAAGCAGCCGCACCGGTCCTCCCACCCGGAAGGTGGTATGCCGGGCGAGCGGCTCATCGAGCAGAAATTCAACATCCGGGACCCTTTCAAGAGCCGAGCTGATGTTCATTTTGCGCCCTGACTTAAGAACCGGCGAGCAAGAAGAGTTATTTGCGGCTCATTGCGCTCCCGGCTCTCACACACTCGGACCTCGCTCATTGAGTCTCTGGAGCAGTGCTTCCCCAACCTGCAGAATGTTGCCTGCTCCAAGCGTCATCACCACGTCTCCCGGCCGCACAATTGAGAGCAGTTTATCGCTCATCTCTTCCAGGGTCGGGCAGAAATGGAGATCGTGGTGCCCGTGGGCAGCTATTTCGTCGACGAGCAAGCGTCCGGTGACGCCGGGTATGGGTTTTTCGCTCGCCGCGTAGATCTCGGATATGAGTAGTACGTCGCAGTGATAGAAGCACCTCGAAAACTGCTCCAGCAGGGCCTGTGTGCGGGTATAGCGGTGCGGCTGGAAGGCTACTATCAGGCGGCGGTCCGGGTAGCAGTTGTCAAGGGTTTCAAGGACCGCCCGGATTTCGGTCGGGTGGTGACCGTAGTCGTCAAGGACCAGCACGCCCCCGGCTTCCCCTTTTATTTGAAACCGGCGCTGCACGCCCGTCATGTCCTGCAGCCCCGCCTGCACAGCCGGCCAGGGTATTTCGAGCTCATGGGCTACTGCAACCGCCGCGAGGGAATTGAGCACGTTGTGGCGACCCGGGATTCGGATTTCCATTTCACCCAGTTCCTCTCCGTTATGGAAGGCCCTATAGCTGCTGCGCAGACCGCTTGTCTTCACCTGTCTGGCCTGGAAATCCGCCTGCGAAGAAAACCCGTAGGTTGCGAACCTCTTTTCGACTCGCGGCAAAATGGCCTGGATGTATTCGTCTTCGAGGCACAGGATCGCCTGCCCGTAAAAAGGGATTTTGTTTATGAACTGAAGGAAAGTCTCGCGTATATGGTCGATGTCCCGGTAATAGTCCAGGTGTTCCAGGTCTATATTGGTGACCACGGCGATGGTTGGAGGCAGCATTAGAAAAGTGCCGTCACTCTCATCCGCTTCGGCCACCATGAACTCGCCGCTCCCCAGTTTGGCATTCGTACCCCAGGCATTGAGCCTTCCCCCGATGACCACCGTGGGATCGAGACCACCCCGCGCCAGCACCGTGGAGACCATCGAAGTGGTCGTGGTTTTGCCGTGCGCTCCGGCCACCAAGACGGAATATTTGAGGCGCATCAGCTCTGCGAGCATCTCCGCGCGGCGGATCAGAGGGACTTTGGGAAGCTTTCGAGCTGCCTGGAACTCGGGATTTTCCTCGGAAATGGCCGATGAGACCACCACGACGTCCGCTCCCCTGACGTTACCGGGATCGTGTCCTGAATAGACGGTGGCGCCCAATCCCACAAGCCGCTTAGTCAAATCCGAGACTTTCCGGTCCGAGCCGCTCACCTTATAGCCGAGGTTAAGCAGAAGCTCGGCTATCCCGCTCATCCCTATCCCGCCGATCCCGATGAAATGTATATGTTGATAGCGTTTAAACATAATCTGTTCATTCCACTCACCGGCTTTAGCCGGAATGGTTGTCCATTCGTTTTTCGGAGCTCCTGGCTACGCTCATGAGCAGTCCGATAGCGAAGCAGTTTGCGGTAAAGGCGCTGCCCCCGTAAGATATGAAAGGAAGCGGCATGCCCTTTGTCGGGACCAGCCCCAGCACAACCCCCATATTGAGCAAAGCCTGGAGGGAGAGCAGCATTGTAAGGCCAAGCGCAAGCATGCTTCCGAGCAGGTCCGGAGAATTTTTCGAAATTTGCAGGCCGGTACGGAAAAGAAAGAAGAAAAGCAGACACGTCAGGACTATGCCGACAAATCCCAGTTCCTCTCCGATCACGGCCAGGATGAAGTCGGTGTAGGATTCCGGTAAATAGAGCAGTTTTTGTTGGCCCGCTCCCAGCCCCTTTCCGAAAAAGCCGCCCGAGCCCACTGCTATCCACGCCTGAATGAGCTGATACCCCGAGAAAAGAGGATCCAGCCAGGGATTGAGAAAGGCCTCCCACCGGCTGCGGCGGTACGGGACCAGGTAGACGAACTTATAGACGCCAAGGGCGGCAAAGGGGGCCATTAAAATAAAATAGCGGCATGGGACCCCGGCACTCGCCAGCATGACAACCATAAGGACCACGAACATGAACGTGGTGCCGAAGTCGGGCTCTTTGAGCAACAGGGCGCTGAATATTGCGCACAGGACCAGAAAGGGCCAGAAGCTAACGCGCGAGTCCTTGATGCGGTCCTGCTTCTTGACCAACGCGCAGCTCAAAAATAAAACCCAGAATACTTTGGCCAACTCGGCCGGCTGCACATGGAAACTGCCGATGCCGAACCAGCGCCGCGCATTATTGTATTTTACTCCAACTCCCGGGATCAGGACCAGAAGGAGCAATACAATCATACCGATCAGCATGGGGCCGGTATATTTCTGGTATGAGCGGTAGGACATGCGGCTAACCAGGTAGATGATCGGGATGCCCAGCACAACGCAAAAAAGCTGGCGCTTGAGGTAATGATTCGGGTCGGAGAACTTCGTAAGGGCCGGAATGGAACTGGCGCTGTAAATCATTATAAATCCGAAGGCGATCAGCAGGGACACCTCTACCCACAACTGGACCTCCAGGGAGAGAGGCTTCCAGGTGAGGCCCTGCCTTTCCTTCGATTCGGCGGTTATAGCCGAAGGCGCGTCCATCGCGGTTCTAAACAATCTATGCCCCCTGAAAGATTTAGGAATTTAGGAATTGAGGGATTGAGGAATTGAAGAATTAATCCCTCGGTTCGCCATCTAATCCCCAAGCTCCGCCACCAGTTTTTTGAAATGATCCCCCCTGTGCGCGTAGCTCTCGTACTGGTCAAAAGAGGCGCAGGCGGGTGAGAGCAGGACAACATCCCCGGACGAAGCCCGGCCGACCGCATCCTGAAAGGCTGATCCCAAATCCGGATAGAGCCCGGCCGGGACCTTCCCGGATAACTGGCCGTAAATCCGGGGACCGGCCTCTCCGAAGGCGAAAATTCCCTTGCCCCTGGCGCCGAGGGGAGCAAGAAGGGGTTCATAGGAGCCGAGTTTATCCCTGCCGCCGAGTAGAAGCAGCACGGGCCGGTCAAACCCCTCCAGGGCTTTCACCACCGCGCCTACGTTTGTCCCCTTGGAGTCGTCGTAAAAGTCGATTCCTTTCCAGTTGCGCACCCACTCGACCCTGTGGGCAAAGCCGGCGAAACTGTCAACGGCTGCCTGGATTGCACCGGCGGGCGCACCCATACAGAAGGCGGCCAGGGCGGCGGCCATTATATTTTCACGGTTGTGCGTCCCCTGCAGCCTGGTTTTTCCCAGGCTGATTTCGAACTTTCCTTTGTCCGGGACGGCCAACTGGATTGTGCTGCCCTCAACCCGCGCGTTTGCGGTTAAGTCAGAACTGCTATAGATAAGGACAGTGCCCGGTATTTCCTGGATGCGTTCCCGGCAAATCGGGTCGTCGCCGTTGATTACGGCGAAATTTGTTCGGTCTTGCCTCCGAAAAAGGGAGAACTTGGAATCTTCATAAGCCTTGAAGCTTTTATATCGGTCCAGGTGATCTTCCGTCACATTCAACAATACCCCGGTATCCGGGCGGAAGGTGGAAGCGGTATCCAGTTGGAAGCTGCTCAGCTCAAGCACGAGAATGTCGGCCTGCCCGCCCGAAAGTATCCAATGGCTGAGGGGCGTTCCGATATTTCCGCCAACGAATGGAACCCTTCCGGCCTGCTTCAGTATTTCGCCGATCAAAGCGGTTGTTGTAGTCTTCCCGTTAGTCCCTGTAACCGCGACCACAGGAAGGCTGACCTGCCGTGACGACCACTCGAGCTCACCGACTATCTCTATTCCCCGCCGCCGCGCCTCTTGAAGGGGTTCGATCTCCAGTGGAATCCCGGGGCTGACTATTATGAGGTCTTTATCCAGAAAATCTTCGAGCCGGTGGCTTCCCAGCCGAAGCGAGCAGCCCGCTTCCTCAATGGCATCCAGAGCGCCGTTGAATTCAGGGCGGGAGCGCAGATCCGTCGCGCTCACTTCAGCCCCCCGGCTTCGGAGCAAAGCGCATACGGCCCGGCCTGATATGCCAAGCCCGACCACAAGCGTTTTTTCGGCGGTCTGTCCTGCTCTCACTCGCACTCCCCAACCATTGCCTCTATGATTTTTTCCATTGTCATGCCGCGGGAGCCTTTCACCAGTATCCATGCCCCCGGAGGCACAACCCGTCTTAGAAAATCCACTGCTTCGGCATGACTGCCCGCGAAAAAGCAGAGCGACTCATCGAGTCCGGCTGCCTGCGCTCCTTTGAGCATCTCGGCGCCCAGGGTCCCGAGGGCTATCAGCCGATTCGGTTTGACCGCACCAATTCTCCTGCCGACCTCAAAGTGAAGAGCAGGGCTATCCTGACCGAGTTCGCGCATCTCTCCGAGGACCGCCACGAAAGGGTTGCCTGAGCTTGCGGCAAGGACCGCTTCCACGGCGGCAATCATCGAAGCCGGATTGGCGTTGTAGGTGTCGTCCACCAGGACCCCGCCGTTGCGCAGCCTCATGCAATTCATGCGCTGTTTTACGGGCGAATAGCCGGACAGTCCGGCCTCTACATCCTTAGCTGAAGCCCCCGTACTCAGGGCCGCGGCAGTTGCGGCAAGGGCATTTTGGGCATGGTGTATGCCCATAACCGGGAGCGATACAGGTATCTCGAAGCCGCCGGCGTTTATTCGAAAAGATGTTTTTCCTTCGGAAATCACAATTTGCGAGCACACGGATACATCGGCAGCGCCATTTCTGAGAGAGCAGGTGATTTTTCTAGCCTTTATCTGTTCGGCAAAATGCGAAAGCATCGGGTCGTCCAAATTCACAACGGCAATGCCGTCTGTCCCCATCGATTTCCAGAGCCTTCCCTTTTCCTTCATGACACCCTCGAGCGACTCGAGCCCCTCGAGGTGGGCCGGGTGTACATTGGTTATGATCGCGACAGTTGGTGAGCCGATCTGCGCCAATCGCTCCATTTCTCCAGGAACGTTTATTCCCATTTCCACGATAGCGACGCTGTGTTCTTCGCTCAACTCGAGCAGTGTGAGAGGAAGGCCAATCAGGTTATTGAAATTGCCCCTGTTCTTGAGCACCTTTCGAGTTCGATCGAGAATGGCCGCAATCATCTCTTTTGTGCTGGTCTTGCCGTTGCTGCCGGAAACCGCGATTACCGGGATGTCGAACCTCATGCGGTGGCGCCGCGCCAGTTCACCCAGCGCGTAAAGGGTATCGCCCACCCTGATGACGGCGGCGGGAGTATCCAGGGAAAATGCGCTGCACTCCGATACGATTACAGCCCCGGCGCCCTTTCTGATAGCGTCCGCAACGAAAGCATGCCCGTCGTGGTTTTCTCCCGGAAGGGCAATAAAGCAGGCGCCGGGCGAAATTTTCCTTGTGTCCGTGGAAATCGCCCCGACTTGCGCGCCGGGGTCCCCGGAGAGTATCTCGCCTCCAACATCCTCGGCCAGTTTCGCCACAGTCCTGAACATATCTCTTATCATCCGGTCAGGGTTGTCCTGGATAAAAGTCCGGTTCCCGCACGCCTCGATTCCGAGCGGGTTCAGACTTGCCCCTGAGTTTTGCGGTCCCTGTCAAAATATTCTTTCACGACCAGCCTGTCGTCAAACGAGTGCCGTATGGAACCGACGATCTGGTAGGTTTCGTGCCCCTTGCCTCCGATAAAAATCATATCTCCGGGACGGCCCAGAGTCAGCGCAATCTCGATTGCCTTGCGCCTGTCAACTTCCCGAATGTATCCTCTCCCGGTGGAGTCTCCCGAAGAGCCAAACGCAGATATCCCCGTTTGTTTCACGCCTGCCTCGATTTCGTTTAGGATATCATCCGGTGGCTCAGACCGGGGATTGTCGCTCGTGATGATCACGAGGTCCGCCAGTTCCGCAGCGACCCTGCCCATCATCGGGCGCTTTCCCCTGTCCCGGTCGCCGCCGCAGCCGAACACGGCGATAAGCCTGTTTTCCGTCATTTCGCGAAGGCAGCCAAGCGCCTTTTCCATTGCGTCGGGAGTGTGCGCGTAATCCACGATTACCTGAAAACCGCACCGGTCCGGAATTGCAACGCGTTCAAGCCGTCCGTCCACGTGCGAAAGCGTCCGGATGCCCTCTTCGATGACTTCCGGCGCAATATCCAGGGAAACCGCCGCCGATACCGCGGCCAGAATGTTGTACAGGTTTAGCCTGCCCATGAGAGGAGAATCAACCTTGATTTTCCCTCGCGGTGTATGGACTTCTGCAGTGATACCCCCGGGACTGAACCGGACTTTTTCGACGAAAACGCCATCCGCCCCCTTTCCTAAATCGTGACCGGGGGGAACTTTAGCGGAGTAGCCGATGACTTTGGCGGCGCAGGCGCCGTTTTCAATTATTCTTCTCCCGTAATCATCATCCCCATTGACTACAGCCGTTGAAAGATGCGGGTCGAGGTAGGATGAGAAAAGGAGCTTTTTGGCAGCGAAATACTCCTCCATGGTCGAATGGAAATCAAGATGGTCCTGCGACAGATTGGTAAAGATCCCGGTCCGGAATACGCACCCGGCAATCCGGCCAAGCACGAGCGCATGAGAGGAGACCTCCAGGACGACGTGTGAAACGCCGTCCTGGAGCATACTGTAAAATAGTCTCTGGAGGTCCAGGGACTCAGGCGTGGTCAAGGCAGCGGGAATTTGCTTTCCCGCCCACCTGTAGGAGAGGGTCCCAAGGACTCCGGGACTTGACCCGTTTTGCCGAAGAATGCTCTCGACGAGAAGTGAAGTTGTGGTTTTGCCGTTGGTTCCGGTGATTCCTATGAGATCGAGCTTGGAAGCCGGGTGATCGTAGAAATTAGCAGATATTGCGGCAAGCGCCGCACGGGGGTTTCGGACCCGCACAAAGCACGTTGGAAATCCGGTTGGAATCCCGGTTTGGGCAACAATCGCAACGGCGCCGCGCGATATAGCGTCGGAAATGAAATCATGCCCATCCACACGATTTCCGGGAACACTGACAAACAGGCTGCCTTTCTCCGCTAGCCTGCTGTCATAGCACACACCGGAGACCTGAGCATCCAGCTTTCCGCTTGTGGCTACAACTTCCAGACCGTGTATGAGCTCTCTGATTGACTTCATTTAATTCGCGCCGCCGGGTTTATATCTGTTACTAAAAGCTACGAGTCTTTTCGTGGTTTCAGGGCCTACATCTCTCAGCTCGCCCCTCCACTTTTCGAGAGGCCTTCTATATAGATCGCCCGCCTTTTCCAAGGGCGGCGTCTGCAATCCGGCCAGCCGAAAGGTCAGCAAAACCTATGGCCAGGCTAATAAACCCCCGCTTCCCGCTTACCAACACTGAGCGAGTACTTTTCCGGCGATTCGCGGCGGGTTGCCTTAGGGGCCGGCTGAACTTTCTTGGCATCTCTCGTAACGGCCCCTGAGCTTTTCTTCGAAGCCGGTTTTTTCGAAGCTGTTTTCTGGGCGGATTTGTAGCCGGGTTTTTCGGCTGAAGCTTTATTGCTGCCAGTGGCATTTGCCGGACCGGCGGATGAGGCTTTAGTCATGCGGACGTTTGGACCGGGTGCGGAGTTTGGTACAGAAGGCATTACTCCCAGGTAGGGCAGGGCTTTTGCGGCAATATTCCGGAATACCGGCGCCGCTACAACTCCACCATAACTAGCCCCCTGGGGTTCGTGTACAACTACGGTAATTACCAATTTGGGCTTCTCTGCCGGGACAAACCCGGTAAAAACCGAGGTATATTTATTCGAAGCATAATGCTTCGTCGTCCTGTCCATTACCTGAGCCGTTCCAGTCTTTCCTGCCACCGTGTAACCCTCTGGCGCCGCATTCACGCCTGTGCCGCCTTCCTGAGTTACAAGCATCATCATAGCACAAACCTCGTCGGCCGTCCTCTTTTGAATTACCCTTCGAGTTTGGATCGATTTGATTTGCTCTATGGAACTTCCCTGCGAGTCAAGAATATCGCTGGCGATTATCGCCCCGCCGTATTGCCCGCCATTGGCTATCACTGCAATGGCGTTTGTGATCTGAAGGGTAGTTACGCCGATGCTCTGTCCGAAGCCGGTTGTGGCCAGGTCGATCGGCCGCCATCTTTTTTGCGGCCGTACGAGCCCCTTGAATTCTCCGGGGAGAGCAATACCTGTGAGCGAGCCGAAGCCGAAGTCGTGAATGTAGCGGGAGTATTTTTCGCTCCCCATGTGGAGGGCAATCTTGGCAGCCCCGATGTTGCTCGAATATTTGATCACCTCCTGCATGGTGAGCCAGCCGTGAGGGTGGACGTCCTTTATGGAATTACTCGCCAGCTTGAAGCTGCCGTTTTCGCAGAATATTCTGTCGTTTGCCCGGACAAGATTCTGATCCAGAGCACCGCTCATCAAAAATACCTTAAAGGTCGAGCCCGGCTCGAAGGCGTCGGAAATGGCATGGTTGCGCCCGAGTTCGTCTTTCGGGTCCTTTTTTTCCGGAATGATGTTCGGATCAAAAAAGGGCCAGCTCGTCATGGCCAGCACTTCGAAGGTCCCGGCGTCCATGACTACCACTTCCGCCGCTCTGGCATTGTATTTTTGCGCCGCCTTCTCCAGTTCGCACTCGGCGACGTATTCGATGAAGGTGTCCAGAGTAAGCCTTACGCCGCAACTCTCGGCAGGCTCGGGAGGCGCAGACGAATTGATCCACAGCGGCTTGCGCCCGCCGTCCCTGAGCTGATTTGCAGGCATTGGCTTGCCTTTTAGCACATCATCGAAAGATTTTTCGACGCCTTCTATACCGGCGCCGTCAATATTGACGAAGCCCACCACCTGACCGCCGACCTGCCGGTAGGGGTAGAACCTCTTGTATTCATCCGCGAGATTAAGGCCGGGAGTTTTCAGTTTCTCTATTTCGGTGGCCTGCTGATCGGTAAGCTGGCGCTTTATCCAAACGAAATGACCGGAAGAGGTGAGTTTTTTTTCGATCGTTCCGGCGGGTTCGTTCAGGACGTGGCTGAGAAGGGCCGCTATTTTTGATGGGTTTTCAATTTTAGATCCGAAAGCATAAAGCGAGCGCTGCGGCACCGAGTAGGAGAGCACTCTTCCCTGCCTGTCGTAAATAGTGCCCCTGTAGGCGGGGACTATAAACTTAGTGTTTAAACAGGCATTGGCGTGATCAACCCAAAATGAGTGTTCGATCACCTGGAGCCGAAAAGCTTTGACTACAACGGCGCACAGGCCTGCGATCACCAAGAAGTGGAAGAGCACGCGGCATGACCAGTAGCGGGAGTTCAAAAATTTCCGCGGCTCGTGCCTTTCCATTATTTGCCCCCGAATTCACCAGCGTCCGTTTTCTTTCGAGCTGCTAGCGCATAACCACTTTCTGATCAGGCCTGGGCGGCGCAAGGCCGAACTGATTCTGGCCAATCTCGCCCAGACGCTGCGGGTCCCGAAACCGAGACCACTCAATTGTCAACTTCCGTTGGACCGTGCTGTAGAGTTCGCTTTCCTCATAGCTTTTTGACAGCCTGTAACCATTCTGGACCTGCTGAACGTAGAGCCAGACGTAGAAAACTGCGCAGGTGACGAAAACCGCACCCAGAAAAATGGCCGACGCAAGCCACGCCCACATGCGTACGGGCGTCGAATGTTTATGCTGGAAATTAAAATCACTCTCCGGCTTCATGCTGAGGATTGAAGCGTTCTCTTTAGCTCTTCTCATATCGTGCTCATTTGCTGGCAGTCTTTATCAATCGGATCAACCCCCGGCTTGAGCGTATCCTGTCTGCCGGCGTGTCCGGCTGCGGCCTCGCGCTGCATACGAAAAGGGCCGCCGCAAGCCAGCCAAGCGCGAATCCAACAAAAAGCGCTGCTAAAGATCCCATTCCGGCCTTCTGTGACCAGGACCGGCGCAATGGAAGTCGCGTGCAAGGCTGCGCCCGGTTGACCTGCAGAACATGTCCGACCTGGCCATCTGGTTAGAACCGCGAGGCTCGGGATAATCCGCGAGGCCGCGCCTGAAAAGAAAGTGTGTTGAAGGGTAGCCCCTTCTCGAAAACCTTTTCTTCGAGGTCTTTGCCTGCATGATTGCGCCCTTTTCTGCTCTAAATTACCAGGTGAATTTCCCGATATGACGGGAGCCGTCTTCGCTTATCCCTTTTGTCCCCCCCTCCAAAGCCAGTCAGTCCTTTGTGCTTGCGGGAAGAAGTCTCCGGACGGCCACCCCTTCGACCGTCCGGAAAGCCCTTCTCTACTTCCCCCCTGTTCCCCGGAAAACCCCTCTAACTATTCCCTTTCGGGATTTAATCCGGCTAAATCCCCTCCGGGCCCCCTCAAACCCGGAAGGAATAGAGCCGCGGCACCAGCAAGGTTAATGGCTCTGCTTCTCAACGGCCCTGAGCCTTGCGCTGCGCGCGCGCGGGTTACGCTCGACTTCATCCGGCGAAGGCCGGAGAGCTTTTTTAGTAAGCAGCCGAACGAGCGGTCTACCTTCACACTCGCACGCAGCGCGCTCGCGCGGACAGCGGCACGACCGGGCCCAGTTCCTGAACGCCTCTTTTACCAATCTGTCTTCCAGCGAGTGAAAAGCGACCACGCAAAGACTTCCGCCAGGTTTGAGAACGTCCAGTGCTTCGGGCAGAAAGCGTTCCAGAGAATCGAGCTCCCGGTTTACAGCAATCCGCAGGGCCTGAAATGTGCGGGTGGCCGCGTGAATCCGGAAAGAATCCCTCGTCGGCGGGACAGTTTTCCGAATCAGCTCGGCAAGTTCCCGCGTGCCCGCAATGCGGCTCTTTTTCCTTACCGTCACAATCGCGCGGGCGATCCTTCTCGACAACCTCTCCTCGCCATACCTGTAGATCAAGTCGGCAAGTTCCTTTTCGGGCAGCGTATTGACAAGGTCTGCCGCCGTTTGAGGCAGGTCCCGGTTCATCCGCATATCGAGCGGTCCTTCTTTGATGAAGCTAAATCCACGTTGCGGGTCCTCGATCTGAAAACTCGAGACTCCCAGATCGGCTGCGATTCCATCGACTTCCCGGATGTGGTGCTCGCTAAGTACCCGGCGTATGTCTGCAAAGTCAGCCTTTTCCAGAATGAGCCTTTTTCCATACTCGCTGAGCCTTTCGTGTACACGCTCTATCGCTTCCCGATCCCAGTCCAGACCGAGCACGACCCCCTCAGCCGCGCTTTTTTCCAGGATGGACCGGGCATATCCTCCTGCGCCAACCGTGGCGTCAACGTAAATACCGCCCGGTTTGCAGTTGAGAAGTTCGATCACCGGTCCCAGCATGACCGGAATATGTTGACTTTCCTTAGGGCTTTCATTCATGCTAAAGCCCGGTAAGCGAAATGGTATCCATTATCTGTCGTTCGTTCTGTTTATCCTGCTCAAGCTGTTGGATCCAGGCGCCCTTGTCCCATATTTCGAAGTTAGCGAGCATTCCGGCAAGGATTACCTCCTGGTCCAGGTGAGCTTCTTCACGAAGCAGGGGCGGAATCAGTATTCGTCCCTGATTATCGAACTCACACTTCTCCGCGCCTGAAATGAAGCGCCTCAGGAAAGATCGATGATCCGCGTTTACCTGAGAAAGATCCAGGGCTTTGGCTTCGATCTCATCCCACTTCTCGGGTGGGTAGGCGACAAGACATCCCGCGTATTGGGAGACAATGAGAGCGTCGGTGTAATGGGTCTGCAGGACTTCTCTGAACTTCGTGGGTACTCGGAGGCGCCCTTTGGCGTCGAGCTTCGCGGCTGAACGACCTCTAAAGCCGGGTGTGTCCAAGATGCCCACAATTAGCCCCTTTTAACCACAATTTTCTACCTAGAGTTCCTTTATATCCACAAAAAGGCGCTTGTCAAGTTGTTTTTGTGCTTTCGTGCGTAAAATCCCAATAAAATCATTGGAAGGCATGACCAATCTATGCGGGCGGGGTCAATTGCATGAAGTTGTCTCGAAAAGACAGTCTTTCACGCGAAGAGGCGTTTTTTGACGTCAAAGAACGCGAAGAAGTCCCAATGAGACATGAATTACTGCTTCGAAAAGACCTGATGGGTTGCGCTTCGCTGCACCCATCCTACGAGTCTACGGGTTTTTTCATGGTTTCAGGGTGTCCCGATGGGGTGTGAGTTGCTGCTCTGATCGGGAGTTTCTTTCAGAGTCCCTCTCTCCCGGGATGGGCTGCGGGCGGGCCGAAGATGCAGACGCCTGAAGATAGGGCTCTATTCATTTGTTTGCTGACAGCTTTTTGTGTTAAATATCATTCGGGCGCCGGGATGCTCACAAAGGGTATTCCACTGGCTCGGAAAGCCTCTGCTTGAAAACAAATGGCCTTCCTCCATTGAGCAGGGGCTTTTACCCTTTCCGGACGGAATCTAAACGAGGATTGGATGAACGTGGATGATGAGAAAATCCTGAAGGTGGCCAAGGAAGTTCTGGTAAAATTCATTGAAATGGGCACGGTATCGCCGACGAATTTCGACGAGAAGTTCCGAAGCATATACTGGACCATCAAGGACACTCTGGTGAGCTCCCGATTAACCGACCTGGATGTCCCCACGCCTTCGGAAGAAAAAATTCCAAAAAAATAAGATCAGTTGTGCCGGAAAATTTTAGTCAGCCCTTCATCTTTTCCCAACCAACCGGTCAAACAATGCCGCCCCCAGCGGGACAATTTTCGTATTCCTTTTTGTGTTTCATACACCGCAGTGCCGAGACGAAACTACCGACAAATATTTGACAGAGAGGCCTTTCGCCGCCACCTGTCTGCCTTCAAATCCAAGTACTTGATTATCCTTCCGTATTTTTCCCCTTCCCGAGAACCGGAAAATTTGGGCCGGGTTACGAGTTTTTTTGACGCTTACTTTCAGGAGGACCTTTAAAATAATCAATAATTTGATACCTGTTTCGTGCCGTTTGAGCGGATTGCACAATTTTTTTCGGAGTTATTCGCTTTTTGTAACAAAACTCTAAAGGAAATCCTGCAAGGCCCCGATGTAACAGTTGTATCAGGGTGGATTTATTCTTCCGTATCTTTGAAATTTCATTGTACGGGAAAGGAGATCTCCCACGGGAGATGCAATTGTGATCATGCCGGGCAACGCAAAAAAAAGAGTCCTGTTCGACATTTCGAAGAGAAAAGCGCTTCGTGCGGCCTTATTCATGGTTGCTATTGCTCTAAAATCGCTGTCGCTGCCTCTCTCGCTGAATGCAGACACCAGCATCGTCATAACCGATGTCGACGCAAGCAGCAACAGTTCCGCGACACTGACCATCAATATGACTTCAATCACTTTCCCCAATGCAAATCCCGGCGCTGTGCCGATGGTTCCTGCGAACGAAAACCCTGTGGCGGTAACCGCCAACGTCCAAATCGAGGAGGGGAGTACGGCCACATTGACGGTACTTGCCGGAGGAGACCTGGTTTCAGGCAGCGACACAATCCCGATCAACAGGGTAAGCTGGACCGCTACGGGGGGCGGTCTACTTCCGGGAATTATGAGCAAAGTCCCCCCGGGGATGAGTGCGGGAAGCTGGACGTCGCCGGGGGAATACACTGGCGCCTTCTCCTTTTTCATGGCGAACAGTTGGTCATATGCAACCGGCAATTACTCTCAGACCTTGACCTACACCGTCACGGCTCCATAACAATGCCGGCTCACGAAAGGATATCCACCGATATGAGAGGCTTAAATGACCTTGGTAAGGAAGGAGGGCAGATTTCGGGGACCTTATCTAACGGGGATGAATTTGGCGAAAAACTTTTGACAGACTAATCACGACTTATTCCATGGAGGGAATGAAAATGAAAAGCAAAACCGCTCTTTTGGCTATTCTGGCGATCACTATGACGCTGATGGGCGCAGGCCTGGCTGAAGCAGCTACTGCAACCGGTAGTGTAAACCTAACTGCTGAAGTCACATCCATCGCGGAATTGACCCTGGGCGCCAGCGTTATCGATTTTCCTGCTACAAATCCTTCGACAGCGTCCATTCCCGGTGTAGGTACTACATCGGTGTCGGCAAATGTCAGGACCGGATCAGGAAGCACGGCTACTCTTACAGCTCTTGCAGCCACCGATTTGAAGAGCGGCAGTGACATCATTTCCATTTCGAATGTCACTTCGACGTACACCCCCACGACCGGTACCGGTTTCTTTATTGCAGGAACACCTATCGCGATGTCTACGACTAGTCCGGGTGCTACACTGGCGACAGGGACCGCCGCTTCCGGTTCTTATACCGGGACGTTCACTTGGGCAATGGCAAACAGTTGGAGTTATGCAAACGGAAACTATACCGCAACTATCAACTATCTCCTTACCGCGCCATAATGGCCCGACATGAAAGCACAGAAGGCATTCTCGTCGATTGCGCTAACTTTGGCACTGGCCCTGGGAAATATCCCGGGGCCAGCCGGCCTCAAGGCAGCAGGTGCGGCGGGAGTTCAACTCTTTGTAGCACCCACTACGATGAGCTTCCACATGGGGCCACCTCCGTCGACAGCCGAATGCGAAGTCACGATACGGGTGATCGCCCCGTGGCGCGCCCCGTGGCGCCTGACGGTACAGGCGCTGGGCCCGCTTCAATCCCCGCAAGGGTCTCAGATCCCGGCTTCCAGGGTAACCTGGAAGGGAAGCCCCGGGAACGTTTTTTTCGATGGTACTCTCAGCGACAAACATCCTCGGATGCTTGGCAGGGGACAAGGGTCCAAAGTTGGGGTGGTACGGTTCTTGCTTCAAAATAGCTGGGACTTGGCCCCGGGCCAATTTAACCAAAAATTTCTCTACAATTTGAGTTCACCATGAAAAATATTCGATATATGGTTCTTTTAATTTCCATTGCAGTTTGTTTGCTGGGAGTAATTCCGGCTAAGGCGCAAATGAGCATTATGGTAAACCCGATACGGGTGGAGCATCAGGTGAAGCCCGGAACAAACGAGACCAATGTCATCCAGATTCGAAATGATGGGACCGATCCTGTCAGGGTATCGGTCCATATGGAAGACTGGACGATGGACCGGAAGGGAAACGTGAGTTTCGCCCAGACAGGCGGCGATCCCTATTCATGCGTCAACTGGATTCAGCTCAACCCCACGGATTTTCGCCTGGACCCCGGCCAACCCCGTCAGATACGCTACTCATTAACCGTGCCTGCTGAGGCTAAGGAGGGGGGCTACCGCGCCGCTATCACGCTGGAAGGAATACCTACGCAGAATGAAGGCGAGCCGGTCAAAAAGAGGATGTCTCTTCATGGGAGTATCGTGGTCATGGCCTACGCAACCGTAGGCAGCCCTGAGATCAGGGCACAGTTTCAGGACTTCCAGGCCACCGCTGCGAATAAAGCAATATCATTCAAACTGACGCTCTCCAACCAGGGGGACGTTCATTTTAGAATAAAGAAGAGCTGGATAACCCTCAAGAACTCAAATGGGGAAGAAGTGGGCAGGGTTGAGGTGCCGGATATTCCGGTGCTGCCGGGGGGCACCCGCGAACTGGAGTTCAAGAAGGAAGACCTGGCTTTACCCAAAGGGAGCTATCAGGCCGAAGCGATCCTGGATGTCGGGAAAGAAGATTTTCTTGGCCGAAAGAGTTCCTTCACAATCGGCCGGTAGTTAGGAGTGTATTTTCCAGTCGGTGAAGTCCCCCTCCGGTCGCCCTGTTTTCAGGATACGTATGCAAAACCGGTTCGGGGTCGTCACCCTTTTTTTTGCAATCCAACTCCTCTTTACGGTGCCTCGCACCGCCCCGGCCATTGACCAGGGCGGATTCGAGACCGGGGTGATCTATGACACCATTAGGTATCGCACCTCGGGGGAAGAGTTCTCCCTTTATGACCTGGTGGGGTATGCGGATTTCCATCAAAATATTACGAACTATGGGGTGCTGGAAGGACGCGTGGCCTGGTCCGACTCTGAGCAAAGCGATGGAACTGTTTCAAAAAACGAGCAGACATACGAACGGCTGACCTTCAAGGACTATCATTGGGGCACTTCGGTCCTGCAGGCCTCGGCAGGAGATCAAAGTTTCCAGTTGAGCAACCTCCCTGTACGCTTCTCCAACACATTTTATCCCACCTTTTATTTTCGAGGACTCAGCCTCGGGGTTACTAATCCCTACCTGCAAATGGAGGTCCTGGGAGGCGGAATGACCATCTCCAAGGGGGTGCTGGGCGAAACGTTCCAGGAAACCGGGGAAGATGTATACGGCGTGGCCGCCCGGACTCAACCCTGGCAGAGATTGACCCTGGAAGGCGATTTTTTTCACACCGAAAATGAGAAGGATTATACCGGGAAGCTGCTCACCAGGTCTAACGATGTTTACCGGGTGGCCGGCGAACTGCAGACCTGGTCAAAGCTTTACACGCTCGGGGAGTTCATGCAGAGTTTTTCCGAGGACCCGGACCGCAAGAATGAAGACGATATCGCATACCGCGCGGGCGCCATATGGCGCGGAGACCGCTTGCACCTGGAAGGCAACTACTACTATGAAGGCCCGGATTTTCACCTGCTAAGTCCGATATACCAGGCAGAACAGAATGTTAAAGGCTTTTTTGGCGCCGGAGATTATAATCCTTGGCCTTTTCTTGGAGTCTCCGGCAGTTTCAATTCGGCCCAAAACAACCTGGTCGTGGACCCGACAAAAAGTATCAATGAAAGCGAGACACGCTCCTTTGGACTGCGTTTTTACCGTCCCCCATGGCCGACTTTTTACTGGCGGTATTATTCAGGGGACGTTGCCACCCGGGGAGACTTCCCCGTCGCGGTGCACGGGCAGAGCCAGGGTCACTTCGCTGAGTTGAGCAAGCCGTTCGGGTTCCTGGAAGCCTATATGCGATACGAGTATTTTCAATACGACGACCAGGTAAAGACGGGGGACAGTTACACTAAGAACAGCCCCCTGGCGGGAATCAGGGCTACGCACAAGAATATTACCGTGTATGGGGAAGCCGAATACGATTCGTTCTCCCCGGCGACCCAGGGACAGGGGTCCGACGGGCTCTTTCTCAAATCCGGCGGAAGTTACGCAGTTTCCAAAAACATGTTCGTCTACGGCGAGGTGAACTACCGGCCCAATGGTGAGCAGTATGGCGGACAAGTCGGCATCGATTGGAAACTTCCCCAGGGTTTCTCGCTAAGGGCCTTCGGCCAGGGGCAGACGGGCAAACCCGGGGTCGGAGACTTCATCAACGACTATGCGAGCAATCAGATCAGCATCCGCCTCACCAAAACCTTTTCCTGGGGGGACAAGACGGCGCCCGCAGGCATGAGATCCGGAGAGGAATGGATGGGGACCGGGAGTATCGAAGGCTGGGTGTTCGACGACAAAAACCTGAACGGCGCCCTTGACCGGGACGAAAAGGGAGTTGAGGGAGTCAAGATCAAACTGGAGGACGGAAGCACCGTTCTCACTGATAAAGACGGCCACTACTCCTTTCCTTCGGTAGGGGCCGGGAGACATGTCGTCATTCTTGACGCCACGCGAATTCCCGCCGCGTACACCTTTGTCGGGGCGGAAACCGCCACTGTCGAGGTCAAACACCGGGGGAGCGCCAGGGTGGACTTTCCTTTCGTATTGGGGGCAGGCATTCGCGGCCGGGTCCTGGCGGCACCGAAAGATGGGGAAAAAGCAGATGCCGCAACAGGGGTCCCGGATGTTTTAGTGGTCCTCAAACCCGGTGATTTGAACACCTATACCGACAGCAAAGGTAATTTTTCGTTCGACGGCATTATACCCAAACAATACGAGCTAAGCCTCGCGCCCGAGACTTTGCCGGAACGCGCCGAGGTCCTCGCACCCCAAACCCTGACGGTCAAACCCGCGCCGGGAGACAAAACGGAAGGCCTGCAGTTCATAATTCATATCAAGGAGCGGCACGTCATTTTTGAAGGGACGTAACAGCGCACAGCCTCTGTAAAGCCGTTGCCGACCCTCCCCTGAACTGCAATAAATAATCATACCTATGAAATAATCACCACTACTTATTATCTACACCAGCGCATTTACATTTGAAATGCATACAAAGGCGTAGCCGTTTACCCAATCCGTACCCCTTAAAATCCCCCTTGTGATGGCGCATACTTACTATATCTTGTGATCAACGCTTCAACAGAAGACCTCTTGTCCTTTATTCCAGGTTGACAGCCACTTGGAGCGCTCGATGTGGAAAGATGTGAAGTCCAAACTTGCTATCCTGGCGATTTCCGTACTCATTCCGGGATATACAGGTCCGGCTTTTGTCGAGGCTGCCACCAGAACCGCCCACGTGACCCTGACTTTTACGGTCGAGTCCTCCTCACGATTGACTTTGAATGACAGTTCCAACGATCCCAATGTAAAATCCGGCGCGACTGCAAGCGTCAGGAGCGGAGCGGCACCGGCCATTCTCACAGTTGCAGCAATCGATGATTTGACGAACGGGTCTGATACCGATCCCATTGCAGGCGCCACAGCGACGGCCACGGACCCGAGCGGTAACTTGTTCCTGGCCGCTCCGGACGCTGGAAATGAGACTGTCCACCACGCGGCTGCGGGCCAGGGATGTTCCGCGTCTTATTCAGAGACGTTTAACTGGTACCTGGAGAAAAGTTGGAATTGCGATACTGGAAAGCGCACCGTTACGGTAATCTATACCCTTACCTCGCCCTAATCTCTTCTGGTTATCATTCACCGAATTCCGAATCTCAGGCCGGTCGTCCGCAGTCGTGCCGGAAGGTATACGACGAAAGGGATATCAGGTTTCAAATCCGTTTAATTGCACAGCGCTTCATCTTCGCCGAAGCCGAACTCACCTCGAGGTTGCCGTATGAATTGTTTGAGGATGGAATTATTGCCGCAGTTGAAAAAAACAGGTTTTGGGAATATTATTACTGGCTTTGGGATTTGGCACTAAACGGTTTGAAATTCTGACATTTAATCGGGAACCCAATCCAGCTTATGGACAAGTCCAAGGATCGGACGGAAATATTCAGCCGATGCAGGCGCATTCTGATCAAGGTGGGCAGCGCGGTTTTGACGGGGCCGAAAGGCCTTGACCGGGTCATGATTCACCGCCTTAGCGACCAGATTGCAGAACTCAGGGAACGCAACGCCAGGATGGAGGTCCTGATCGTATCCTCCGGCGCCGTGGCATCAGGCATGCGCAGGATGGGAATTACGGAGCGCCCGCTAACGATTCCACACAAGCAGGCTGCGGCGGCAGTCGGCCAGGGCGCGCTGATGGAAGCCTGGGAGGCGGCCTTTGACAAGTACGATCTGCTTGTAGCCCAGGTGCTCCTCACCAGTGAGGATCTGGCTAACCGCCGCCGATATCTCAACGCGCGCAATACTCTAGAGACGCTTCTTTCCTGGGGCATCTTGCCTATTATGAACGAAAACGATACCGTTGTCGTCGAAGAGATCAAGTTCGGGGACAACGACCACCTCTCGGCGCTTATTGCAGGGCTTGTCGGGGCGGACCTTGTGATAAACCTGACCGACACTGATGGGCTCTACGACCGCGACCCCCGGCTTCATGCGTCAGCCAGACTGATTCCAATTGTTCACCGGGTGGACGCCAAGGTCCTGGCATGCACCACTCCGGAGCCTGGATCGGTGGGCACGGGCGGAATGCTGAGCAAAGTGAACGCGGCCCGCAAATGCCTGGCTTCGGGCATTGCGATGATAATCGCTGCGGGGAAGCAAAGAGATGTTCTGCTGCGGCTTTTCGATGGCGAAGAACTCGGCACGATGTTTGTGCCCAGGGAGCGCGCTTACTCGGGTAAGAAAGTCTGGCTTGCAAATTTGCCCAAACCCGCCGGAGAGCTGACCCTGGACGACGGGGCCGTAACGGCGTTGATAAAAAAAGGCCGGTCTCTTCTTCCTATAGGCGTCAGGGAAGTGCGGGGCGTCTTTGGCGTCGGCGCTGCGGTGCGGTGTATCGACAAGGACGGAAAAGTGATCGGTATAGGGCTCACGAATTATAAATCGATAGAAATCGAGAATATAAAAGGCCGCCACAGTGAGGAAATCGAAAAGCTTATCGGCTACAAGCATTCCGATGAAGTGATCCACAGGGATAATTTCGTTCTCACAAGCGAGACGCTCTAGAGAGCAGGAAATAGAATCCGGGGGAATTTATGCGGGACGAAATATTGGAGATGGGCAAAAAAGCCCGCGACGCCACTCATCTCATGGGAATGGCAAACAGCAATCTGAAGCGGGAAGCCCTCCAGAAGATGGCTTCGGCCCTGGAGCTTGAGCGCGAGTCAATCGGGGCGGCAAATCGCAAAGACGTCGAAGAGGCAGAGCGCAGCGGGCTGGGCAAGGCGAAAATAGATCGGCTCATCATAAGCGAAAAAGTCCTTCAGGAGATGATTGACGGGCTTCAAGAGGTCTCGCTGCTGCCTGATCCGGTTGGCGAGGTCACCCGGATGTGGACCCGGCCCAACGGACTTCGGGTCGGCAGGATGCGTATTCCTCTCGGGGTGATCGGAATCGTTTACGAGTCACGCCCGAACGTCACGGTCGATGCTGCGGCGCTTTGCATCAAGGCCGGAAACGCCGTGATCCTGCGCGGGGGCTCCGAGGCGTTTCACTCGAACAGCAGTCTTGCCGGGATTCTAAGGGAATCACTCAAGCAAACCGGACTGCCTGAAGACGCGGTCCAGTTTGTCAACACCACCGACCGGAAGGCAGTTCTGGATCTGCTCGGCCTGGAGGAATATGTGGATGTCATGATTCCTCGCGGGGGAGAGGATCTGATACGCTTTGTAACCCAGAATGCAAGGATGCCCGTCTTAAAACATTACAAGGGCGTCTGCCATGTTTACGTCGATTCGGACGCTGACCTTGAGATGGCCCGGGATATATGCCTTAATGCCAAAGTACAGCGGCCGGGGGTCTGCAACGCAATGGAGACATTGTTGGTTAATGAGGCGGTTGCGGGAAGTTTTCTGCCCGCAGCGGCCGAAGCCCTTCGGCGCGAAGGCGTTGAGCTGCGCGGCTGCGAGAAGACCAGGGCGCTTGTGCCCAACTGCGCCGCAGCGACCGAGGAGGACTGGTACGCCGAGTATCTCGATCTTATTCTCTCTGTGCGCATAGTGCCGGACATGGATGAAGCTATACGCCACATCACGAAATACGGGTCGCACCATACGGAAGCCATTGTCACTTCAAATTTTGAACGTGCGCACCGTTTTATCGAGCAGGTACAGTCTTCTCTTGTCCTGGTGAATGCTTCGACGCGCTTCAATGATGGTTTTCAGCTTGGTCTGGGCGCCGAGATAGGCATTTCCACTTCTCGGCTCCATGCTTTCGGCCCTATGGGTGTAGAAGAGCTTACGACAACCAAATTCATCGCCTTCGGTAACGGCCAGTTGCGCGGCTGATATGGAGCAGAGTCGATGCCACTGCGGCTGGGCGTATTCGGGGGGACTTTCGATCCCGTTCATCTGGGCCATTTAAGAGCGGCGCAGGAAGCCTTGGAGATACTTGGGCTCGATGAGATGCTTTTCGTGCCGGTCTCCGTTCCTCCCCACAAACCGAGCAGGAAGATTCTCTCTTTCCAGAGCCGCTGGCGCATGCTCCAACTCGCTATTGCCAACAATGCACGCTTCCGGCTTTCAGATCTCGAACGGCGAATGCCCGGAAAATCATACACTGTGCATTCGCTAAAAAAGCTCCATGAGGAAAATCCCGGGGCCGAGCTTTTTTTCCTGGTCGGAGGCGATGCCTTCTTTGAGATGGATACCTGGTATCAGTTCCAAGAAATTTTCCGGTTGGCGGCCGTTGCCGTGCTCTCGAGACTCGAGTGCGGTGAAGAGGAAATATTGGAATTTCTCTCAAAAAAGGTATCCGATTTATACGGAATCGTTCCCGAAAACAGAGAAATCCGGCATCCGGTGCTGCCTTCAGTGTTCAGCCTCCGGAACACGCGCATGGATATCTCGTCGACAAGGATCAGGGAGCTTGTCGCCGAAGGGTTATCCATCCAATATCTGGTCCCCGATAATGTGTTGGGTTACATTGAAGAAAATGGGTTATATAAAGGCAGGTTAGCCGGCCGCATCCAATCACTTTAAGGAATAATGATGCCAGATTTGGGAATCTCGCCGGGAGATGAACAGAAGGGCAAAGAGGCCCGAATAGAGATGAGCAGCAAAGAAAGGGCCATCCTGTGCGCCAGGGAGGCGATTCGTTTCAAGGCTCTGGATCTGGTTCTTTTGGATGTTTCCCGCTTTTCCTCTTTTGCCGATTTTTTTATAATTTGCAGCGGGAAATCCGGCAGGCAGGTCCAGGGGATCGCCGATAACCTGGAAAACGATCTCAAGAAGCAGGGACTCAAACCAATCGGGACCGAAGGAAAACGAGAGGGTCATTGGGTCCTCATGGATTACGGAGACATAATCATTCATGTCTTTTACGAACCAGTCCGCTATTTCTACGACCTGGAAAGTCTGTGGTCCGAGGCTCCGAGGGTAGCGTGGGAGCAAGGACCTCACTGATCACACCAGACAAAAATTGATAAAGGCTGAATCTTATGTTTTCTCCAGCGTTTTGCGGCAGGAAAATAAGAAGAGGACTGAGCGTCCTGATTCTATTTATCTTCATGCTCGTCGTCATGTACCCTCCGGGGGAAGTGAATGCGATCTCCTTGAGCGAAGAAAAAGAGTTGGGGCAAAAAGTCGTCGGGATGATCCGCAAGGCGATGCCCCTTGTCGAAGATGGCGAAGTGCTCACTTATGTCAGGAACGTCGGTAACCGTGTGGCCAAAGAAGTCGGCATAACCACCTATCAATTCCAGTTCTTTGTGGTCGATCAACCAATTCCTAACGCCTTCGCAGTTCCCGGCGGCAATATATTCATTTACCGCGGGTTGATCGAAATGATGTCGTCTGAAGCGGAACTGGCAAGTATCCTGTCGCACGAATTGGCGCATATACAGGCACGGCACCTTCAGCGATCTATCGATGAGGCAAAGATCCTGAGCGTTGGAATGATAGCCGGCCTGGTGGCGGGGATTCTTCTCGGGGCTCCGGGGCTGGCAGCCGGGGGCATGGCCGCTTCCCAAACACAGGCGTTGCAATACAGCCGCGCACACGAAATGGAAGCCGATCAGTTCGGGTTCAGATTCCTTTGCGCGGCCGGCTACGATCCCGCGGCCATGCCCTGTATCATGGGAAAGCTGCAGCAAACCACGTCGCTGACAAATTCCAGTATTCCAAATTATCTCTCCACCCATCCTGCGCTTGGGGAACGAGTCCAGTACCTGACTGAAATGGTCAAGAAACAGAAAAGCTCATCCAAAAAAGCGGTGGAGCCCATGACCGGGGATTTCGAGGTTATGCAGGCCACCCTGATAGCGGACTATACCGATCAGGCGAAAGCTTTTGACCGTTTTCAGGCAGCCGTAAAGAAAGGTGACAAGGTTGCCGTATTCGGGCTCGGACGCCTCTACCTGCGTCAGAACAATTGGTCCGGAGCGGTGGAGCAGCTTCGTCAAGCCGCCCGCTTGATGCCATACAGTCCGTTTGTCCTGAGCACGCTGGGAGATGCTTATTACAGGGCCGGGAAGCTGCAGGAGTCACAAAGCACCTTGGAGTCAGCCCTGATGCTGGACCCTTCCTCCTCAATCGCTCACTACAGGCTCGCCCTGGTATTGATGGATATGGGGAAGAGAGATGAGGCGCTTGACCATTTGATGCAAATAGAAGAACTTGCGCCTATGTTCCCCGAGGTGGACTATCAACTCGGAGTAGTCCTGGGGCAGAACAACCAGCTTGGCCTGGCGCACTACCACCTCGCGCGCTATTACATTCATAAGCAAAACAAGGAACTGGCGATCATGCACCTTAAGAAGGCGCAATCCCTTATCAAGGACTCGCCTTCGAAAATTGAAGAGATTAATTTGGCGCTTAAAGAACTCGAGGGGAAGAAAAAAGGGTTTTTCTCGATAAACTAAAGATAAACAACCCGAATCGCGCGCGAGTGTAAACCTGCCCTGCACGCAGGGCATGAGGCCCGCTTGCGCCTGTAAAGGATATCCCTCTCCCTGGGTTCCAGGGAGTTTTCCGTTAAGCAGATAATCAGATTCATTCCAGGTATTCACAGCCGGAATCGTAAGGCTCGTTACCCCGGCGCTATGACAGCCCAGCACTTCACCGGGTCTGGGCAGCCCATCAGAACCAGTTGACAGAGGAGATCGTAATTCATGTCCTCCAAAAAAAAGCAGGAAACAGGCAACATGTCAGATAAACTGCAAACACCTCCAATTTCAGATCAACCCAGAAGAAGCATTCTTCTTCTGCTCATTTCTTTGACCGGGCTGATCATATCGTTGATGAGCGGATTTCAGGATCTCCCCTTTCTAAAGTCGCTTTGCTCGAGCGCATGCAAGGATGCTATCGATATTCATTTTCTAGGTGCGCCTATCTGGTTAATGGGCGCGGTTTTCTACTCAGGGGCAGCGTTGTTGGCCCTGTTCAGACAGGAGCTTTCAACGTGGATCGTGGCCCCCGCCGCAGGAGTGGAAGCTGTCCTCATCTTGATCATGATCCAACTCAAAGCGCCCTGCGTTTTTTGCATAGCCAATGCGGTAGTGGTTCTCGTGCTGGTTGTGACTACATTCAGAAAACGGCTTTTCTGGCAAGAAGCTACCCTGATCCTTGCTTTTTTTGTGGGGTTTTTTTTCTGCCTTTCATTCGAAAACCATCTCTGGCGCTCATCTGCAACAGTTGCAGCGGAGCCGGGCGCTCAGCGCGGCGATGAATCCGGCATTGCGGCCATTGTGGGCGACGATGTCATAACCAACCAGCGCCTGGATGTACTGCTGGGTCCAAGGCTTTTGGAGACGCGCGTAGATATCTACCGGATGAAGAAGGAAAAGCTGGAGCAGTTGATAATCGAAATGATTATCGAAAAAGAGGCAAAGCAGCAGGGAAAAACGGTCGATAATCTCCTGGAACAGGTAGCCCCCGCCGGTTTCCCGGTAGAAGAATCTGAGATTGACAAGTACATGCAGGATAACCAGGCGCAGATCCAGGGATATAAGGGAAGCATTCCGGATCTGAGACAGCGGATAGGGGCTTTTATTGGGCAACAGAAAAGATCACAGGTCATCAAGAACTACGTTCAAGCCCTCGAGCCCAAATACGGGGTCCGTATTCTCGTGCCGGTGCCGGTGCCGCCCAAAGTGAACGTTGACACCCAGGGCGCTCCCACCCTTGGTCCCGCCGATGCGCCGGTGACCATAGTCGAGTTCTCCGACTACGAATGCCCCGCCTGCCGTGCGACCCATGAGGTAGTAAAGCAGGTCAGGGCCGCTTACGGTGACAAGGTACAGTGGATCTATAAGGAGTATCCGTTGAAGCGTCACAAAGACGCTTTCAAGGCAGCGGAGGCTTCTCATTGCGCCGAGGATCAGGGGAAATTCTGGGAATATCAGGAAAGGCTGTTCACCGCGCCGGACCTCTCGCCCGACAACCTGGTCAGCCTCGCCGTCCAACTCGGAATGTCACAGGAGAAGTTCCGCCAGTGCCTCCAGGATTCGAGATTCAAGCCCCTGGTGGAAAAAAACGTGCGGGACGCCGTTCAGGCGGGACTGGACAGGACCCCTTCATTTATGATCAACGGCGCAGTGTATGCAGGAAGCCCGTCGCTGGATATCTTCAGGAGCATGATTGACGAGGAGTTGAGAAAAGCGGGACCTCAGCCGCAAGCTTTCGGAAAGGCTAAATAATTTACGGAGCTGAGACGCCCCTGAAGTGAGTATAGGCTGAGAAGCAACAAGTCTTTTCGCCTCTTGATTTTTGGCGCCAAAGGGCCAATAATGCCAACTTTATATTAAACTAGCGGCGAAGGCGGATTCTGTTTGCGGGTTCTTCATAAATTAAAACGCCGCGAGGACTGCTGTCCGGTTGGTTTCCCAATTCCAGCTAATGTTTATTCAATCGTCTTCTTCGGGCCCTTTTTCCTGGGGTTTGGTCCTCTATGAGGGCTGTTCGGGGAAATATGTTTCAGGAGGAATTGATGAAGATTCTTGTAAGTGATAGCCTTTCCGAATCGGGGATCGAAAAGCTCACCAAAGTTCCCGGCTTCGAAGTCGATGTGAATACGACACTCACTCCCGAAGAGTTCCGGCAGGTCATAAAAGATTTTGACGCGCTGGTAATTCGGAGCGGGACCAAGGTCAACGCCCAGGCTCTGGAAAATGCCCACAATCTGAAGGTGATAGGCCGCGCCGGAATCGGGCTTGACAACGTCGATATTGATGCCGCCAGCAAGCTCGGCATAGTGGTAATGAACACGCCCGAAGGCAATGTCATTACTACGGCCGAACACGCCATAGCCATGATGCTGGCTCTTACCCGCAACATTCCGCAGGCTTCCAGCTCTCTAAAGAATGGCGTCTGGGAGAAGAAACGTTTTAAGGGGAAAGAAGTCTTCAATAAGGTGCTTGGAATCATCGGAGTCGGCCGGATCGGGCGTGTAGTGGCCGAACGCGCCCAAGGGCTCAAGATGCAGGTCATCGGCTACGATCCCTATATCAATCCCGAAGTGGTAGACACTCTCGGCATCCAGGGCGTAACTTTCGAGGAGCTCTTAGAGAAATCCGACTACATTACCATTCATACCCCCATGACTTCGGAAACCCGAAACTTGCTCAATGCGGATACATTCAGCAAAATGAAACCGGGCGTTTTCATTATCAACTGCGCGCGCGGAGGAATCGTAAACGAGCAAGACCTTTATGAAGCAATCAAAAAAGGCATCGTAGCCGGGGCCGCGATCGATGTGTTTGCCAAAGAGCCTCCCATAGATAACCCGCTGCTCACACTCGATCAGGTGATAGCTACGCCTCACCTTGGAGCTTCCACCGAGGAAGCGCAAGAAAATGTTGCCATCGCCGTTGCCGACCAGATAACCGATTTCCTGACTCGCGGCACCATCCGCAACGCGGTAAACGCTCCCAATATTGACGGCGTCATTCTGGCCAAACTGCGTCCCTACCTGGCGTTGGCCGAGAAGCTCGGATGCGTTCTGACCCAGATTACCAAGGGCGCCATACAGAAGGTATCGATAGAATACGTGGGGGACGCCTCTTCCCTGGAAACCCAGCCGCTTACTATTTCCATCCTCAAGGGCATGCTTACGCCGGTCCTTGGCGATATGGTCAACTTCGTCAATGTTCCTATCCACGTAAAGGAGAGGGATATCAGGGTGACCACCTCGGTGCGCAGCGAGGCGGAGGATTTTACTAACCTGATCAGTATTCATGTAAAGACTTCGCAAGCAGACAACCTCGTCGCAGGGACCATACTCGGGAAAAAAGAACCGCGCATGGTCCGGATCAATGATTTCCGCCTCGAAGCGGCCCTCGAAGGGCATCTACTGCTGATCCACAATATCGACACTCCGGGTACCATCGGGGCGATCGGGACCTGCCTGGGGCGGCACAACATAAATATTTCACTGATGAATGTCGGCCAGATGCTAGAACGCGGACAAAACATTATCTTTCTTCGGACGGACACGCCCGTTCCCACGCATGTCATCGAAGAACTGCTTGCGATGGATAATGTGGACATTGTCCAGGCAATCGAGCTTTAGTCCCCACTAGATAATTCAGGAGGAAAAAAGCGCCATGGCGGAGAAGGAAGAAGAGAAGGGATTTGTGGTAAAGGACCGTCGCCGGTTCACTGAGGAGCCCGAAGCGGAAGAAAAGAAAGAAAAACCGCAGCCTGAAGCGGCATCCGAGGCCGGGGAACAAAAGAGTGCCCGTTCCGAAGATGCTTCCGACAAGGAGGAACAGGCAAGGGGCCCTTTCCCGGAAGTTACGTTGGCCACCTTCATTTTCTCCCTCAGCTCATCGGCCCTGGTGCACCTGGGAGAAATTCCCGAACCTCAAACAAATCGCACCGAGGTTGATCTGCCCATCGCAAAGCAGATTATAGACACCCTTGGCATGCTCCAGGATAAAACGAAGGGCAATCTTGACCAGGACGAGGAAAGGCTCCTCAAATCCGTGCTCTACGATCTGCGTATGCGCTACATCCAGAAATCAGGCAAATAGGAAGGGGCCGGGGTTCGCATTTGATTCTCAAGACGAGCGTTCCCGCAAAAATCAACCTGTGGCTCGAGGTGATCGGAAAAAGAGAAGACGGCTATCACGATATCTCCAGCCTCATGCTGCCTGTTTCGATTTACGATAATATCGGGCTGGACGTTCGGCTTGGCGGCGGTAACATTTCAATCACCTGTGACCAGCCGGAAATACCCTCAGACGATCGGAACCTGGCCTGGCGCGCCGCAGATCTCTTCGTAAAAAGCGGCGCGATTGAAGCCGAGATTCACATACATCTGGAAAAGCACATTCCTTCGGGAGCCGGCCTCGGGGGCGGGAGTTCGGACGCGGGAGGCGTGCTTGTTGCCCTGAACTCATTATTTCCAAACGCCGTCCCACACAGTGAGCTGGAAAGACTGGCTCTCAGGCTGGGGGCTGATGTGCCCTTTTTCCTTCACGCAAAACCTGCCTTGGCGACCGGGATAGGTGAGAAGCTCGAATTTGCGGGCGGTACCCCGGAATATCCGCTGTTGCTGATAAAGCCGCCCGTAAATGTTCCCACGGCGTGGGTATATCAAAGTTTGCGTTTGACAAAGGGCGCAGCCAAAATTAAACTAAATAGTTTCAGCGCGCACCCTTGGCAGATGCAGGAACTGATTGAAAACGATCTTGAATCGGTTACCGCATCCCGATACCCGGTCATTGCTGACCTTAAGCGATGGCTGCTCGGCCAGGGCGCGCTGGCTGCGTCAATGAGTGGAAGCGGGCCGACCGTGTTTGGGATTTTCAGAACCCGGCAAGCCGCTGCGGCTGCGGAAACCGACGCAAAAAGGGATTGGCCGGACTGCTGGGTTAATGCCGCCGAAGTGATCGGTCATGGATGCAGATATTAACGGGGGCGTATTTATCATTGCGCCTCCGCTGTGATCTAGTACTGCATAAGCGGAATATTGCGTTGGGGCGTGGCCAAGCGGTAAGGCACGGGTCTTTGGAACCCGCATTCGGAGGTTCGAATCCTCCCGCCCCAGCCATTTTTTTCTGTTGCGAGAAGACTTGATGGGTTTCGTTGCGCTCCACCCATCCTACGACTTTTCATAGTTTCAGGGTGTCCCGAAGGGACATGAGTAACTGTTCCTGAAGATTGGCGCTCATCTCGCTTTTTGAAAATTTCCCCTTTCATCAAAGGGGGACGGGCGAGATGGGCTGTAATTATTTTTTGCTCAGGCGTGCAAATTGCCATTATGTGGAGCCGTCTCACTCTTTTTACCGGAAACTCCAACGCCGCCCTTGCCGATAAGGTTTGTTCGCGGCTGGGGATACGTCCGGGCAAAGCCCTTATCACCCGCTTCAGCGACGGAGAAGTCCGGGTGGAAATAGGCGAAAACGTCAGGGGGAAAGATACTTACGTGCTCCAGTCCACCTGCCCGCCTGTCAATGAAAATCTGATGGAGCTGCTGGTGATCATAGATGCCCTCAAAAGGGCATCAGCGAACCGGATTAACGTAATAATTCCCTACTACGGCTACGGCAGGCAGGACCAGAAAGAAAAGCCGAGGGTCCCTCTTTCCGCCAAGGTGGTTGCCGACCTTTTGAGCGTTGCCGGGGCTGACCGCGTGATCACAATTGATCTGCATGCCGACCAGATTCAGGGCTTTTTCGATGTTCCGGTGGATCATCTTTTTGGGACTATCGTTTTGGGCGACGCACTCAAAAGCGAGATACAGGGAAACGAGATTGTAGTAGCCCCCGATTCAGGGGGGGCCGAGCGCGCGCGGCTTTTCGCATCCCGGCTCAAGCTCGATCTGGCTCTGATGGACTATCGCGAGGAGAACGGCACCTATCCCAGGATCGTTGGAAACGTCAAAGGGAGAAAAGTCATAATCCTCGATGACCTCGTCGATACCGCACGGACCATTTTACGCACGGCACGCGCGGCCGAAACGGCCGGGGCCGAGATAGTCGATGTGTGCGCCGTTCACCCCGTGCTCTCGGGAACATCCGTGGAAAATATAGAATCTTCTCCCGTCCGGAAATTGATCGTGACCGATACAATTCCACTTTCCGAAAGAGCGGAAGCCTGTAAAAAAATCCATATTGTGAGCATTGCGCCTCTGCTGGCCGAAGTTATCAAGCGGGTGCATTTTGAGGAATCGATAAGCTCAATATTCAACTTAACTTGAACACCGCAGCTAACGTGTCCCGCCTCAAAGCTCCTTGTTTGAAAGAGAGTTCAAGGTGGGCCGGGCGCCGGATAAATCAGGAGGTACAGCTAAATGAGTCTGGAACTTAAGGCGGTAACAAGAGACAGGACCGGGAAAGGCGCGGCGCGAAACGTGCGCAGCGTTCTGAGGGTCCCGGCGGTGCTTTACGGACCGAAAACCCAGCCGACTCCCCTTTCGGTTTCGGCTTTGGAGTTGGAGAAGCTTCTCAGGGAGACGCGAGGCGAGAGCAAGCTCTTAAATCTAAATGTCGAGGGCGGTCAAACCAGGCAAGTGCTCATTCGCGAAGTTCAGACACATCCCTACCGGAGGCGTTTTCTGCACGTCGATTTCTATGAAGTGCCCCTGGATCAGCCCATAACTGTAGAAGTAGTTGTAGAGCTGTTCGGTGATTCCATAGGGGTGCAGAAGGGTGGAGAGCTGAACCTGATTCAGCGAACGCTCGCCGTTCGCTGCCTGCCAAACCAGATCCCGGAAAGTATCCGGATCGATGTGAGCAAGCTTGATATCGGGGAGATGCTCCACGTCGAGGACCTTTTAGCGGAGTCTTCCTACGAATTCGAGGAGGATGCGAGCGTAGGGGTCGTGAGCGTGGTGTCTATTTTGGAGAGCGCGGCCCAGCCTGCCGAAGAAAGCCCGAAGAAATAGCGCCTTGCAGGTATTTGAAATGGCTCGGTCCCTATGGGTGATGTCTGCCGCAACGAAGAGCAAATCCTTGCCCTCATAGGGCTTGGAAATCCGGGAAAAGAATACGAGAACACCCGCCACAACGTGGGGTTCCAGGTTCTTAGCCATCTGATTGCCAGCTATTCGCCCGGTATGGTGGAGCGCAAGTTCCGCGCTTCCTGGGGCTTCGCAATGGCCGAGGGGCGAAAAATCCTGTTTGTGAAGCCGCTCACCTTCATGAACAGGAGCGGCGAGGCAGTAGGCGAGATCATCAAGTACTTCGGAATCCCTCCGTGCCAGATGCTTGTCATTCATGACGACCTGGATCTCCCGTTCGCCCGGATTCGCATCGCCCAAAGAGGCGGCTCGGGCGGGCACAAGGGCATCCAGTCCATAATCGAACACGTCGGCAGCCCCGATTTTCCACGTCTAAAGATCGGGATCGGCCGCCCGAAACACGGTGAGCCGGTCGAAACCTTTGTCCTCCAGCCCCCATATCCAGAAGACCGGGAAATCTTCGAAAAAATGACGGACCAAGCTGAAAAAGCAGCCCGGGCCGTTCTCGCTACATGCTTGTCCGATGCAATGAACGAGTTCAATCGGCGCGACTAGGTCAGTTTCTATCCTGGAGTTGGGCTACTGCCGAAGCGCCTCGAGATGATTGTCCACCTGCTGAATATCGTGGGGTAGCTTCCGTGACAAAGTGCGCCGTTTCATCACCGTAAAAGGCCGCTCCCGGACAAAAACTCCATGGGGCAGCAGTGGTCCCCGAAACCGAGTATCGCCGCCAGCCCCCTTACGGCCAGCAATGCGCCCATCAGGATGATGAAAATGGCAGCCGCCCGTTCGCCGAAAAGACGTATCCGGGCGGAGAGAAGCGAGACTGATAACCCTGCAGCGAGCAACGCTGGAATGGTCCCAAGCCCGAAAGAGACCATGGTGACAAATCCCCTGAAAGGGCTGAGCGTGCTTGCCGCCGCAACCAGCATAGCCCAGGTCAGACCGCAGGGAAGGAGGCCCACAAGAAGGCCAAGCCCCAACTTGGAACCGGGGGCACCGGAGTTCGTAAGCTTCGCCAACTGTTTGCCCAAAACCGGTGCTTGAGGCGAGAGCAGCCGGGTAACAAAAGTGGGCAAAGGCAAGGTCCGAAAAACTATCAGACCCAGGCCAATGAGGGCGAGTCCTGAGGCAACGGCAAAGCCCGCCCTGTATTGCATCGAAAATCTGTGTACCTCAAATGAACCGAAAATACCCGCGACAATTGCTCCAAGAAGGCCATAAGTGACTATACGCCCGGCATGGAACGCGAGGTGATGCAAAAAGGCCCCGGGAAAAAGGGAAGATCCCTCATTCCCCGCTCCAGCACAAGATGCGGCCCTGTAGCGCAGAGACCACGCAATAACGAGCGGTCCGCACATCCCCAGGCAGTGGAGGCTGCCAGTCAGCCCTACAATGAAAGGAACAAATGTTTCCAGCATATCGGGTAAGATTATAGCAGGAGTGGAGGAGAAGTTTACTCATAATCCTGCGAAAAACCCAATGACAACTTCTATGAGATCGAAGCCCTACAAATAGCCGAATACGAAGATATAAATAATTGAGGCTAGCGCGAGCAAAAACGGAGTGCTGACGATCACTGCTTCGAGTTTGCGCCATGCCGATCTCGTAGTGTGCCGATACTTGATCACACCGAACGCAAAACCAATGAAAGAAAGCAAGCCCATCGACAGTAGCGAAATCGATATCGGTATAATAACGTATAAACCGCAGACGCGCCCTTCATCCTTCCGAGGATCGAAGATGCCTGACATTAACAGTGCGAACGGGCACAGGACAGCTAATGTGTTGAACAATATGGAAGTAGATCGGGCGCTGATAAACTTCATCGCAGGCATCCAGGATGCGTGATTTCAGGTTTCTGACGCTCAACCGTTTGGAATAGGCTGTTCAATCATTTTTGCCCTTCCAGATGTCTTATCTTTTCCTTTACCCAGGAACGTACCAGTTGTGCCCTGTCGATCCCTGATCGCCTGGATTCTCGGTCGATCACTCTAATATCCTTTGGGTCAAGTCGCAATTGGATCAGCCGTTTCGCCGGGCGAGTAAACTTGAGATCACCCTCTGTCCAGCCCTGAAAGTCTTCGGGACCATGTGCCTCCCAGAACCGCTCGAGATCCTCATCATCCATGGCGGGGATTTCGGACACGTGTCTTACTGTTTTCTTCACGGAGTCTTTCTCCTCTTAGTGTAAGTATCTCTCTGATTCCTGTTCATATCTTTGGCAGTTATGACTTTAAGGACATTTGTTTTCGCTTCAAGACTAAATTGACAAACCTCTTCCGAAGACAGTATCCTTCCCAGTACGAGCAGATACCTGCCTGCAAAAGTTCGTCCATAAATAAAATGGCATTCCCGGTAAGTGATTGAAAAGGCGTCAGGATCATCGTAGACGGCCTCTTCAATTTCCCACATCTCTATACTATGCTTGCTGAACAGCTTTTCCTCTACACCTGAGGAAACCGTGAGTTCACACTGGAATACCTTCCCTCTGCCCATGGTTTAGGATTTCCTTTACACTCAGTATCTTAGAGTATCTATTAGTATCTGTCAAGATACACAGCAATGAAGTAGAATCGAAACTGAAAGCAGGCTGAAATTCGATAAAGTTCGATGACGGGAAAACTTACCGCATGCTCCTCACATAGCGCACGATGGCCCAGGTTTCATCGTCTGTCATTGTGGCATAGAGAGGGGGATGCCTGTTGAACCCGAAGCGTATTTTATAGAACATTTCACCGTCGCTCTGGTCCTGCACCTGTTGACTTTTGAGGTTTGAGGGAAGGGGGGCGAAACTTTGTCCAACCGTGCCGTTGCCATCGAGGATGGGCCCGTGACATTGCACACAGTAGAGCTGATATCTTTCCCCTCCCCGGGCAACCATTTTAGAGTTGTCGGGGACGGGGTTTACAAGCTCCATGGGGTTTGATTCGCGCTCAACCCAGATGCCTCCATCGACAGGTATGGTCTTTTTCGGCATCTGCGGGAATTCCTGGTTGTAGGCCTGCACCGCCTCGTCGTCCCTCATCTCGGCATAATAGCAGCCAAACAGGGTCAGGGACGAAAAGACGAGCAATGCGATGAGTACTGCGCGTATAAGCGAGTGAGTGGACGCGCTTCGGGCTGATTTCATTTCAGCGCCTCCATCTTCTGCATTTCTGAGACCGGCCCTGAAACGTGCTGGGGCACCACCGGGGTTGATTCCGGCCCGGGAACCAGGCCATGGGGATTGGCCGGATTATAGGAAGAATAGATCGACTGACCCGGGATATCCGGGATAACGCTGAAGTCCCAGCCCGGAGGCCCTTTATCCCCAATGACAAAATAAATCAGCAAACCCCATGCGAGGAATCCTGCCGCGATTGCGCCGACGATGGACCAAGTCTTAACCCAGCTAAATTCTTCTTCCGTGCGCATCTCAGGATACTCCGCTCTTAAAACCTGCTGCCGTTGGCCCAGACGTAAATCAAGTAGGAGAAGGACCATGCGGCTATAATGAAGTAAGTGAAGATGAGAAAAGGAGCTATTGGGTTTTTTTCCAGATGATGTCCGCTCTCACGCTCATGGTACCGTCTTTCCTCGAGTTCAGCCTCCGTTCTGGCTATGCGTCTTCTCGGGTAACTTGCCCAGGCGAGATAGACCATAATCAGAGATATCGCGCCCAGAAAGAGTGCGATCATTTCATACTGAAAATCGACCCAGACAAAGAATCGCATGTTCGTATCCGTTCAACGGTGATAGAGGCCAAGCCCCAATGCGGCCGCGAAGGCGATAAAACACATAGCTACGATCAGGCACAGGGTAATCGTGTGAACTCTGCGTTTTGTGCGGCTGAGGGGTGTAATAGGCTGTGAGAGAAGGTCTTTTCCAAGCGGCAGATATCTCGCGCGCTCCTGGTCGGAAAACTGCCCCGCCCGGAGCGCCCAGATAAACGCGACAAGGCTCACGCTCAAACTGACTCCAACAAGAAAAAGCCATCCTGCGTAATAGATCATTTTTCTTTCACCACCGGTTCGTAGGCCGCGTCGATACCCCTCGGCTCAGCGTGGGCGTCTGATTGCCCGATAAATGTCACGGCCACATAGTTGCCCACGTCCCAAATCTTCTCGGACTGGAGGTCCTTTTTGAAGTAAGGCATCGCGGTGCCCGTGATCCCGTTCATTATCTGGTAATAGAGTATCCCTCCGGATATCCCCCTGTCCTTGAGGATCGTAAAATTGAGCGGAGGAGGATAAAGATAAGGCTGGGCCGGACCCACACCGTCTCCTACCGGACCATGGCAGCCGATGCAATAGCTCTGGTAAATCCGGTGTCCCCTTTCGAGGCCGGCAGCAGAGGTCGGATAGGGGTTGGGCAGCACTCTCCAGCCTTCCGGAACATGGGAATGGATCCATTCGACATTCTTGACCGGACCTGACTCGAATGCTGCTATCGATTCGGTTTTCCAGTAATCCTGCCGTGCCATTCTTCCATCAGCCAATTTGAATCCAAGACTCTGCTCGTAGGCCGTAAGGGCCTTGATTTTTTCCGGGCCGAGAAACTCCCAGGAGGGCATAAGTGACTCGGGGCGGGTGAACCTCGGATTGGCGAAGTGTGCCAGGTGCCAGTCGTTGGGATGTTCTCCGCCTTCCTGAGAAAGGTCCGGACCGGTGCGCTCGGTGCCTATAAGGTGGGGCGAGTCTGCGACGTAGTCTCCTTCTTGCGCTATCCTGTCGGCGCCGATGTCCCAGTCGAAGTTGCGAATGAACTGCGTGTGGCAGTAGGTGCAGCCATTGTTCACATAAACCGAACGCCCTTCATCTTCGAGTTCGGTACGCGGCCTGAAGATATCCGAACCCTTCTCGCTCATCGTTAGCCAGGGCAGGACGACAAACATGAAGAGCACCGGGGCAAAAATGAGCAGCCCCCCGAGGATTAATACGGTCGGTGTCATCCTCATTGTGGTTCTCCCTGAAACGCTTCTCCAAATATGCGCTCGCCAAGGGCCTGATCGCCCCGGATGGTCCTGATTACGTTATAGAGGCCGATGAACGCCGCCCCGATGATCAACAATCCTATAGACGCACGCATTATAAAATAGATCTGGACCATGGGCAGAGTGCGGTAGACGGTTGTTCCGTTAAGCCAGGCGTTGCCCTGGATGAGGCCTGCGCAGGTCAGCACCAAGAAAAAACCGGCCATTCCAAGAACGAGCAGCCAGTATTGAACATCGGCCAGACGGCCGCTGTAGAGCGGTTTCCCAGTAATCCTGGGGAGCATGTAATACAGCCCCCCCAGTGCGATCATCCCCGCAAATCCGAAAACCCCGATGTGAGAATGCGCGATAACCCAGTTATTCAAGTGAGTTACCCTCTGTACGACCGGCAGCGCCTGAAGAGATCCCTGGGTGCAGGTCAGGATATACCAGACAAGACCTGCCGTGATGAATCTTCCTCCGATATCTGCGTGGATAAGCCCAAGTCTGCCCCGCATCGTGAGCCAGAGGTTCACGAGTACCGTGAAGACCGGAATGATCATTGCGATGCTCCCGGATACCGCCATCGTCTTCAGCCAGACCGGTATGGGGGCCTGAAGGATGTGATGGGCCCCGATATGGGTGTAGATGACTAAAATTGTCCAGAAGCCGACAAGCGAGAGAGAATGGCTGTACACCGGACTGCGGGCGACCCTGGGTATAACGTAATAGGCTATGGCAATCGAGAGAGGGGTTAAGAACAGCCCCACGATACCATGTCCGTAAAACCACGCCAGAATGGCATCCGGCAAGCCGGTTATCGCGCCTTTCATGTTAAAGACGGCATGTCCGAAAAAGTAGATAAACCAAGTATATACCAGGGATGCAAATATATACCAGACTGAGACGTACATCAGTTTTTCCTGCCGGTTGGCGGCTGTCTGCAGCAGGTTTACGAACATGAGCGCCATGGACAGCAAAATCCCTATGTTGGCCGGCCAAATCCATTCGGCGTACTCTCTGCCCTGGGAGTATCCGAGATCGAGCGCCACGATACCGGTAAGAATAGACAGGTTCCAGACCCACAGGGAAACCTTCCCGAGCTTCTCGTTCCACAGCGGGGTCCGCAGCACCGCCGGGAGAATGTAGTAGGCGCCCCCGAGCAGCGCAGACCCGACGAAACCGAAGATCATAGTGGTGGTGTGCATCGGGCGAACCCTGCCGAAAACCAGCCCGGCAATGCCTCCGTAAAGGTCGGGAATGACCAACTGAGTGGCGGCTGCAAAGCCCTCCAGGGTGCCGAGGGCAAACCAGAGGGCCGAACTCAGGAAAAAAAGTTTTGCGGTCCCGTTTTCTTCAACCTTTAGAAGCTGCACTGCTTATACCTCATCAATTTGGAACTGTCTTAGTGATGACAACCAAGATAGCAGTCGAGTTGCGCCTTTCTCTCCGTGTGGCATGTAATGCAGAAATTCATCTGGAAATCCACTCTGCGCAACCGGTCCATCGATGGAACATCACCGTGACATCTCAGACAGTCAATTTGTGCCATTATGTGCGGACTGTGCCTGAACTTTACAAAATCGGGAACAAAGTAGATTCGCACCCAGGGGACTGGGACCTTTTTGTCCAGATACTCCTTCTCTTTCTCAATCTCGGGATGCATCGGAATTATGTATTTATGGCAAAAGAAACACTTCTCGACTTCCGGCAGCCCCGCGTGTTCCGAGCGCTCTACGTAAGGGTGGCAGAAACGGCAATTGATCTGTTTGACCCCGGCATGAATGCGGTGGCTGAAAAAGACAGGCTGGACCGGTCCAATGTCTTGTCCGGGAAACAGGTAAAAGAAGTAGATAAGGGTGAGCAAAAGTAGAACGGCCGCACAGAACCACCCTATCCACCACCTTGCTTCTTTTCTGGTTGCCTTGGTACCCTCAGCCATTTTCTCTCAGTCGAAAATAATGGGAGACATTTTCCAAGCGCCCGGCGCGCCAGGATCTCATGCCAAGTCTATCACATTGGCTTCCGGCTCAAGGGCTAAGGCCAGTTTCGGGTCGGAAACCGCCAGAACCGGGTATTTCTGTAAAAAAGAACATACGCAGAAGGCGAAAAGCCCCAGCCACCCTATGGTTATAAGTACTTCAAAGATTCCCAGCGGAAGCGATTTGCTCTTCACTATCGACGGGGTAACCAGAAGAAATTTTTCCAGCCAGACCCCAATCAGAATCCAAATGGAGATCATGGTCAAACGGACCGGTTCCAATTTTATTTTTCTGAACACCAAAACAATGAAGGGGATCAAGAAAAGCACTATGAGCACGGTCCAGGCCAGCGCTGCCCACGGATCGTAAATAACGCGCCAGATCACGTATCGGGTCTCATCGGGCAGATTGCCATACCAGATGACCAGAAACTGAACATAGAAAAAATCCAAACCAACAACACAGAAGGCGAAAGTTAGTTTCCCGATGTCGTGAAACTGCTTCTTCTCGATGGCGTTGCCCATCCCCAGTTTCTTGACGCCGAATGTGGATAGAACGGCCAGAAGCGCAAGCCCCGCGTAAAAAGATACCGCGAAATAATAAGCCCCGAAAAGCGTACTGAACCACTCCGGATTAAGCGACATCATCATGTCGAACGCCACCAGCGTCATGACGAACGCATAGAGAATTACGTATGCAGTTGACAGTGCCTGCTGAGCGCTCTGGCGTCCTTCCGGGCTCGGGACCTTTTCCAAGTATTCCAGGTCGCTCTTGACGGAATTGTAGGCCAGCAGGGCCGCTGCACAAATCAGGGCAAGGAGCCCGATGCTCTCTCGTGCAAAGAAAAAGGGCGTATTGAGCCAGGGCGCTTTTTGCGCTTCCGGGTGGAGGACCCACCAGAAGACACTCCCTCTGGCAAGAAAAAGGGGCCAGAGCAAAATGAACGTAAACGGGAGAAAAAAGATTACCGATTCTGAGAGCCGCTTTACGGGCCTACCCCAGGTGGCGTTGGTCAAAACGAGAACAGGAGAGAGGAGGAAAGTCCCGAACGCGAGACCTGTCCAATAAACATAGTTGGTCAAATAAGCGGACCATGCCCTTTGAGCGTCGCCCGCAAACAACTGGTAGGCAAATGCCGCCGCGCCGATCAGAAAAAAGACCAGGCTCACCACTTTCAACCTTCCCCAGTTGAACGACATTTTGGTAAAGTCAATTTCCCGGTAGATCTCACTCTTCAATCTGACGGACCTCCTCGGCCCCTGAATCGCTCAGAATGTTCGAGACCTGGCCGCAGTCATCATCCGTGCAATAAACCACAATCCCGAATCGGTCCTGGCTGAAGCGCTTGTCGTAATGGATGGGGAGGCGCCTTCTTGGCATCCTGTTCAGAAAAAGCAAACCTCCCAGCGTAAAAAATACAGCTATCAGGATGAAGAACTCGAAACCCGGTATAACTGAAGGTATTATCGGGATCGGAGGCTTGCCTCCTACTATGAACCGCCACTGGGCCGCCGTGTAAACAGCAAGAAAAATCCCGGTCAATAATCCGAGGATTGCTCCCGTAAGGGTGAAGAAACGTCCCGGCCCAAGAGGCGCTTCGCCCAGCGCTTCCCGAATTTCTTCAATACGCATCGGTGAATAGACGGCGCTGATGCTGATTTTTTCCTTCTTGAGGCCTTCCACTGCGGAAAGCAGCTCGTTCAAGTATGCGAAAATCCCGACTACAGCCAGCTTCTTAGCCATCGAAGTTTCCTCTTACTTTGCCCTGACCGGAACGGGTATTTTCTCCTTTACCTCCGTTAAGGCAATCGTGGGGAGAAACTTTGCAAAAAGGAGAAAAAGAAAGAAAAAGAGGGAAAAAGAGCCAATCAGGATCCCCCATTCGACAATGGATGGGTACGGGTAAACACCCCATGAGTAGGGGTCATATTCATGGGCTTCGGAACCTACGATAATCACCAGGCGCTCGAACCACATTCCGATGTTTACAAGGATCCCTATCGAGAACAGGGCGGGCAGACTGGTCCTGATTTTCTTGAAAAATAAAAATATCGGGACGACCGCGTTACAGACGATCATCATCCAGAAGCACCAGGAATAATAACCCGTCATACGCCACATGTACTGCGCTTCTTCGGCTTTGCCGCCGCCATACCAGGCCATGAAATGTTCGACCGCATAGGAATAGCCGACGATGAGGCCGGTAAGGATTATCGTCTTGCCGATATTTTCCAGCACCTCTATCGTAATAAGGTTTTCGAACCTGAAAATTTTGCGCATGGGGATCAGGAGCACGAGCACCATTGCCAACCCGGAATGAATCGCGCCGGCAACGAAGTAGGGGGCGAAAATAGTGCTGTGCCACCCTGGAACAATGCCCAGGGCGAAGTCCCAGGAAACGACGCTGTGAACCGAGATAACGAGCGGGGTGGCAAGGGCCGCAAACAGCAGGTAGGCTGTCCCGTAGTTCTTCCAGAAAGAGTTAGACCCCCGCCAGCCAAGCGAGAAAAAACCATATATCCTGTTTTTCACGCCGGTAGCACGATCCCTTATAGTGGCCAGGTCCGGGATCAAGCCCGTATACCAGAAAAGGAAACTGACGGTGAGATACGTCGAGATCGCAACTACATCGAAGACCAGAGGCGACTGGAAGTTCGGCCACAGATTTCGTTGGTTCGGATATGGAAGTATCCAGTACACTAACCAAACACGCCCCAGGTGGATGAGCGGGAACAGTCCGGCTATCATTACTGCGAAGATAGTCATCGCCTCGGAGCTTCTGGAAATGGTTGTTCTCCAGGATGCGCGAAAAAGGAACAAGATAGCCGAGATGAGGGTGCCGGAATGTGCGATACCTACCCAGAATACAAAGTTCACCAGGTATGAGCCCCACATCGTGGGATGGGTAATATTGGCCACCCCGAGGCCCGTTGCGATCTGGTACCCCCAGGAAAAAGCGCCCACAAGAACGCCCAGCCCGGCAATCGCTAAACAAAGCCAGTAAAAGCCGCCGGGATTCCACATAGCGCCCAGTATCTGATCATCCACCGAGCCGTAGGTGGTCAGCCCCTGCGGTCCCGCAGCTTCCGTCATCCCATGCGAAACTGTCATCCCCATTTCTCAGCGTCCTTCAGGACCTTAATCAGATGGTAATCTTCCGAGTTACCTTCTTCAGGTAGATCACCGCCGGCTTTGTATTGAGGTGCACAAGCACCTGGTAAGCCCTGACATCGTTAATCATCTTGGACACCCTGCTGTCCGGGTCGATCAGGCTGCCAAAGATAAGGGCGCCGGTAGGGCAGGTCTGGGCGCAGGCTGTCGTAAAGTCGCCGTCGCGCACTTTTTCGCGGCCTTTCGCTTTGGCGTCGAGTTTTGCCTCTATGATTCTCTGGACGCAGAAAGAGCACTTTTCCATTACGCCCTTTTGTCTTACCGTAACGTCGGGATTAAGCTGCCACTTAAGCGGCTCGGGCCTGGTGAAAGTAAACCAGTTGAAGCGCCGCACTTTGTAAGGATCGTTTTGCGAGCAGAAACGCGTTCCGAAGCAGCGATTGTAAATCTGGTTATTGAGTCCCTCCACGCTATGCTGCGGGGCGAAAATAGGGCACACATACTCACATGTCGCGTTGTCGCAGTGCTGACAAAGCATTACCAGCCATTTTGCGGAAGTCTTGCTGTCGTCGAAATATCGCTGGACCCTTATCCATGACATTTCGCGCCCCTTAATGACCTGCTCCCGTTTTACGACGGCGACATTATTTTCCGAGTAACATCCGACTACGCAAGCGCTGCAGCCAATGCACCTGTCCAGATCCACGACCATTGCCCAGCGATAATCTTTATACATTTGAGGTGGATAGAAATCTTTCGACTTCTCGTAGCCAATAGGCAAAGGGTAATCGATGTAGGGCTTTTCTCCCGCTGCCGCCATCCTGTTTCGCTCTTCCAGGGGCATTGCCTGCGCCAAGTCGCGGTCATGCTGGAAGAAGCTTCCGTCGGTATTGGCAATAACAAAAGTACCGCCTGTTTTTTCGATTTTCGGATTTAGCGCATGACGCAGGATAGCGCCGCAAACCGGGTCGATATCCGGGGCAAGCAATTCGAAAGGATTAGCCGGAAGCCCGTTTGCAAACCTGCCGAAGCTCGAATGGCCCTGGCCGACCGGTATTGCAACGACGCCCTCCGGTACAGTGTAGATGGGAAGGGCCGGAATTTGGACGGTCCCGTAATCCGTTTTTACCTCAAGAAGGTCCCCTTTCCTCAGGTTCAATTTCCCGGCGGTCTCCGGGTGGATCTCCAGCCACCCTCCCCATGTCACCTGGGTCATCGGGTCGGGGATTTCCTGGACCCACAAATGATTGGCCATCCTGCCGTCAAAGAACTGTACGGTTGGATAGATGACCAGGGGGGTGGTTGCCCCCGGCTGTTGCGCCGGTTCGGGGAAACTAAACGCCGGTACGGGCAGGGAAAGCGCCTGGGCTGCTCCGGGCTGCTCCGGCCAGTAACCGCCCTGCATAATCAAGTTCTGCCAGAAAGTGTCAAACGATTCTATACCTGCCTCGGTCGATATTCGCGTCCAGTAGCCCTGGAGTGCATCGTAGTAGTCCTTGAACGGAAAGCTGTCTTCTCCTTTTACCTTTTTCCCAGTTGAGATCAGTATATCCCCCATGTGCTTGGTATTGAAAACCGGCCCCATCACGGGTTGCATGAACCCGGTTACTCCCGGTCTGGGTGAATAATCTCCCCAGGACTCAAAGGAATAATTGGTAGGCAAAACAAGATGAGCCAGGGCGCCGGTCTCGTCAACCGCCGGAGAACACCCCACCACAAAAGGAACGGCTTTCACTGCTCCGGCAAAATCCCAGGATTTGGGAAGCGAGAAAACGGGATTTACTCCCCGGAAGATTAAAACGTCCACTTCTCCGGAGCGCATCCGGTCGGCAAGCGTTTTGACCTCCTCGGCTCGCGCGCTCACGGTATAGGAGGATTCCCGGTTGAAGTCGATAGCAGAAAGGCTCGCAGGTTTGATCGTGCAGAGAAGATTTGCGGCAACCGCAGTTTCGGTTGCGTTGGGCAGGCACTGTGAAAGTCCTTCGGCGATCGCCAGAGGCCGAGCCGCCTCGGCAAACCTCTTCGCAACGGCTTCGATGAGGCCTGGATCGCACCCGGCTGTTGCGGCAGCCTTGTCGACGGGCCAGTCATTGACCATCGAAGCAAGCGCCGCCCTGCGATCTGCAGGAAGGCCGGGGGCGAGGTTTTTGTCAAGGATTGCCCGAAGAATCCCGAGTCCGACGGCGTACTCCGTTCCGGGACGCGTCGGAATCCAAAGGTCGGCATTATTTGCCGTCATCGAAAGCCGAGGTCCGACGAAGACGAAGGTGTTTTTCCTCTCACCCGAGATTGGATGAAAAGAACCGTACTGGCGTGCATATTCGAGATTGGATATCCAGGTTTCGAGAAAGCCCGCGTTAAAAGATATGAGAAAATCGAGTTCATCGAACCGGTACGTCGGAATAGCGTCACGGCCAAAAACTACCTGGTTGGCTTTTTTCAACGGCTCATAGGACCAGGTTTCATATATTATATGGCCGTTTTGCTGGCCCATTTCGTTTAGCCACAGCCCTGTCAAATCGTGTAAAGATCCGGTGATCAGGTCGGTCATGACGACGATGCGGCCCCCGTCGCCTTTGCGAACCGCCTCAGCCAGCTTAGTGGCCAGGATCTCTTCGCCCCGCTCCCAGGTAATATGATCGAAGCCGCCGGCTTCATTTCGCAGCATCGGGCCCGGGTACCGGTCCGGGTTGTAAAGGCCGTGCAGCGAAGCCTGCCCCCGCATGCAGAGCTTGCCTCCGCTGATCGGGTGTGCCGGATTGCCTTCCACCTTCACGATCCGCCCTTCACGATTCTTGGCCAACATACCGCAGCCGGCCGGACACTCGCGGCAGGTCGTCGCGTAATACACTGCCTTTCCGGGGACGACATCTTCAGGCGGATTAATGAAAGGAATCAGATACCGCGTGGCCGGCTCACCGCAACCGCTTAGCACCGCTCCTGTCCCGACGATTCCGAAGAGCTTGAGAAATTCTCTACGACACAAATCAGGCATCTGCCAAAGCCTTGCGATTCAGTAAGGGGAACGGTTGTGAAGGACACTGAAAATTAACCGAAAGAGCTCTGCCCAGACGTTGGTTGGTTGACGGCAGGACCCTGTTCGCCAAAAATAATATCACCGCTTGCAATTACAATAGCCCGGTTGTTTTTTTGCGGTTTTCAATCTCGATAAATATCGTGGTATTTAAAGCCGGCTCTCTTATTTTGCTTGTGCCTTCTTCAGATCGGCGACAATCACTATTACATTCTCCGGTTTAAGATATTTCTTCGCCACTCTGAGAATATCTTCCTGTGTCACCGCGTTTATCAGCGAGGCGTACCTGTCGGGGTAATCAGTTCCGAGTCCGTAGAATTCGATCTGTGCCAGGAACTTTGCATAATCCTGCTGGAGGCTGTATTTCAATGGGAAATTGCCTATCAAAAACTTCTTTGCCGCCTGGAGTTCTCCCTCTGAAACCGGCTCGCGCTGGAGCCGCTCCAATTCCTTTTCAGCAAGCGCCGTCGACTCTTTGGCGGACTCATTCCTGGTCTGGATAACAACGCGAAAAGAACCCGCATGCCTGCGGGCGACGAGAAGGCTTTCGACCGCATAGGCAAGCCCCTTTTTGATACGTATCTCAGCCATCAGCCGGCTCGACAAATCTCCTGAGCCCAGAATCTGATTCATCACTTGAAAGGGGTAATAGTCCTCGCTGGCTCTATCAATGGCCGGGCAGCCGATTATGATCGTGGCCTGCGTCACGGGTTTGTCGATGGCGACGTTTACGGTTCCTTCGGCGAACTCGGTTCGGAACGGCGTTTCAGGTATCTGGGCCGCTTCCCACTCAAGCAATTTGGGAACTATCAGGGTATTCACTTCCTGCGGGGTTATGTCCCCCCCGATCACCAGCAAGGAGTTGTTCGGCCGATAAAAAGAGGAGTAGAATTTTGAAAGTTCTTCCGCACCAATTCCTGCAACCGATTTCTCCGTACCCTCGACCGGGCTGGCATAAGGGCTGTTCAGGAAAAGCGCCCTGTCGAAGGCCCTGCTCGCGACCTCCATCGGATCGTCCTCCTTTGCTCGCAACGCTCCGATGATGTCATCTTTTTGTCCGTCCACATCGGCTGCGGGGAAGGTGGGATGGACGCTTATCTCCGTAAATAGACCGACCCCCGCTTCGAGGTCCTTTTTGAGCACCTGCATGCCGAGTATGGCAAAGTCTTTGGAACAATCCGCGTCAAGATTGGCCCCAATGAAATCGAGCCGGTCATTTATCTCGTCGAATGAAAAAAACCGGGTCCCGAGCATGATAGACTTGGCAGTCAGGTTAGCGAGGCCTTTCTTATCCTGAGGATCTCGCCAGGAACCGGCGCCGACCAGGAGTTGGAGTGTAACAACCGGAACCGAATGTTCTTCGAATACGAGCACCTGCAGGTGGTTAGGCAAATCGATCCTCTGGACCTGCGGCATCGCGACGCAGAAGTCGCCTTTCAGCAAAGGCGCAATCAGGACCAAAATAAAAACGATGCAGATTTTCTTTCGATTCATTGCAGCCGCTCACACTCTACGGGATAACTTCATTGCGGATATTGGAAGCCCGAA
>Ga0326728_10003044_pt1 | contig 53783 bp, 37 predicted proteins | sample MB3enrmetagenome_FD_207602 | JGI IMG/M metagenome (GOLD analysis project Ga0326728, IMG submission 207602) | Lab enriched peat soil microbial communities from McLean, Ithaca, NY, United States - MB31MN | ecosystem: Environmental > Terrestrial > Soil > Wetlands > Peat | place: USA: New York... | reverse complement strand
CGAGAGCATCTTGGCCTGCGTCTTAAGGCTCATGTCGCCGACTTCGTCGAGAAAGAGCGTTCCGCCGTCGGCGCGCTCGAGGGTGCCGCGCTGCTCGGGCAAACCGCCGGGTTGGGCGCCGTGCCGGTAGCCGAAGAGCTCGGCCTCGATGTGCGCTTCGGGAATGGCGGCGCAGTTCAGCTCGACGAAGATCTGATCCTTGCGCAGGCTCTCGGCGTGAATGGCGCGGGCGATCAACTCCTTGCCGGTGCCCGACTCGCCGTAGATGAGCACGCGGCCGTTGGTGGGCGCCATCAGGCGAATCTGCTGGCGCAGGGCTTTGACGGGGACGCTTTCGCCGGTGAGCACGGAGCCGACGCTGAACTGGCGCTTGAATTCCTGATTTTCTGTGCGCATGCGGCGGGCTTCGACCGCGTTCTTGAGGACGATGAGCGTGCGCTCCAGCGAGAGCGGCTTTTCCAGAAAGTCATAAGCGCCGAGCTTGGTGGCCTTGACGGCGGTTTCGATGGAGCCGTGACCGCTGATGATGACGACTTCGGGCCGCGCCGCCGCCCCCTGGCCGTGGATGTCGGCCAGCACGTCGAGGCCGTCGCGATCAGGCAGCCAGATGTCGAGCAGGACCACGTCGTAGGACGCATCCTCGAGCAGCACCAAGGCCTCGGCGGCGGTGGCCGCGCTGGCCACGCCGTAACCCTCCTCACGCAGAATGTCTTCGAGCGAGGAGCGAATTTCGGCCTCGTCGTCCACCACCAGAATGTGATTCATACGAGCGATCCTCCTTACGGAGTTGGCGTTTCAGTTCAAATCGTATCAGGGCAAGTCACAGGAATCATGCTTCTGTGCTCCTACAGGATTCTCCGCAACCTCGCGTCATCGCCCCTTTCCTTTCCAGGCACCGCACTCTGTGCTTCGCAGCGTTTTCAGAAGCGATACTCGCATCGGGAAGACTCCCCTCAGGGGCTAAAGCCCGTTTTCATTTTCGGCATTTGCGGCACGACTCAAGTCGTGCCCTGACGCTTCTTGCGGCTCCTCCAATGATTCCGAAACAGGTTGCGCAGCCGTTTCTCCCGCCGGCTCCATCACGGGCAGGCGCAGCAGGAAGCGCGCGCCCTTGGGGCTGTTGGACTCAGCGCTGAGCGAGCCACCATGCTCCTGGACGATCTTGGCCGCGATGGAGAGGCCCAGGCCGGTGCCGCGCTGCTTGGTCGAGTAGAAGGGCAAAAACAGCCGCTCGCGAATTTCATCGGTGAGACCGTGACCGGTATCGGAGACCTCGGCCTCAACCGACGCGCCGTCTTCGCTGAGCGAAGTGCGAATGCCAAGAACGCACAGAAGGCTGCCCTGCATGGCCTCGGCGGCGTTGTCGATGAGGTTGGCCAAGGCGCGGCGGATGGATTCGGGATCGGCCAGCACAGGTGGCAGGCCTGGCTGCAAGTCGCGTTGCACAGTGATGCCCTCGATGCGGCCGGCGAACAGAGCCAGCGCTTCCTCGACCACCTGATTCATGTTGCAGGGGCGCGGCTGCGGCGCGGGGAACTGAGCCAGCGCGGAGAACTGATCCACCAGCTTGCGCAGCGTGCCCACGCAGCTGAGAATCACCTCGCTGCACTTGCGGATGACGGCGGGCGAGTCTGGCTGGTTGCGGTCCAGATGCCTGCCGATCCGCTCGGCCGAGAGCGCGATGGGGGTCAACGGATTCTTGATCTCGTGGGCGACCCGCTGCGCCACTTCCTTCCATGCCAACTGCCGCTGCGCGCGCAGGAATTCAGTCGTATCCTCGACCACGAGCACGGTTCCCGGCTGGCCTCCGGTCAGCTCAAGGCGCGCGCTGGTGATGGCCAGATGCATGACGGGGCCGTTGGCATGAAACTCGATTTCAGTGAAGGCCGCGCCCATGCGATTGCCGCGTCGAATGACGTTGGTCAGATCGTCGGCGCACTCTGGAGGGAAGAGCGTTTCAATCTTCTCACCGCCCAGGCCGAAGTCGACGCGCCGGCCCAGCAGCGCGGCAAATGCGCGATTGGAGAGCAGGATTGTGCCCGTACTGTCGAGCGTTACCACACCCGAGGGAATCGTCTCGACGATGGTTTCCAACTCGCGGCGGCGCTCTTCGATGGCCTGATTGGCGGCTGTCAGTTGCGCGGAAGAAGTTTCGGCCAACTGGCGGCTGGTGTCAAGATCGGCGGCCATGTGGTTGAAGGCGCGCACCAGTTCTCCCATCTCGCCGGTGGCGACCACCTCGACGCGATGCTCGTACTTGCCCGTCGCGATCTCGGCCATGGCGATGGCCAAAGCCTCCACCGGCCGGGTGATCTGGTTGGAAAGAAAGCGCGCCATCCATACGCTCGAAAAGATGCATAGCACGGTAATCAGCAGCAGCGCCTCGAACAAGGTAATGCGGATCTGGTTGCGCTTGCGGAAGAGTTCGCGATAGGTGGCCGAGCCGGAACGAATGCGCATGGCGGTCTGACTGAGCCCCTGCGGCATGGGCAGGGCTACGAGCACAACCTTGCCCGAAGGGGTCGCCGACATGCCCAGCGCATACTCGCGGTCCGCGATTCTGAGTACCGGCTCGTCTCCGCGCTGCGCAGATGTCAGAAGATTGGCTGAGAGATGCCCATGGAGAGAGACAGCCTCGCCCTGCAGTCCTTCTTCCAGCCAGGGAATCAGGCTGACCTCGCTCGATTCCGACGGAGCCTGAAAGCTGGCCATTAGTCCATGGTTCTTGCCATAAACCAGCGCAAAACCGCTGGCCAGCGTTATGCGGCGCGTTTCCAGCTCATTTTGAAGCGCCGAAAGCTCGCGATCCGGCGCACCCGAGGCGGCAATCGACTCTGCCTCCTGACGGGCGTTGGCCGTGACGTAATGGACCAACTCAACGACTACCCGGCTCGAGTCCTCTTGCAGTTCCGAGGTGTTCGGCGAAAACCAGCGGTCCAGCGACCGGTTCATCAGCAGAAAGCTGAACAGAAACATGAAGACGGCGGGCGCCAGCGCAATCAATACCGCGCCCACCATCATCCGCGAGCGCAGCCGCGCGCCCAGTCCGCTGCCCTTCCCGGCGTAGAGCTTGAGGATGTTCCTCAGCAGCAGCACCAGCAGCAGCAGCATCAACAAAAAGACCAATACCATCAGGCCGGTAGAAAGCAGCGTTTCCCAGGCGGTTTCAGGATTCAGAAAGGGAATCTTGGAGGTATTGAAAGCCTGCATCGAGCCCAGCAGCGTGGAGATCAGCAGCACCCCGCCCGCGAGCAGGGCAACGGTCCACAGCCGGGAGTCTCCTTTGGACGGCATGGGGCGATTATAGATTGGTTCGGATACAGCAAGGCCCAGGTTCTTGATCGCTTGATTACGTACCTAGGTCGCTGACCGCGTGACTTTGTACCGTGCCTGGAGTGCTGCGGTATCCCACCCTAGGCGCAAGGGAACAAAATGCAGGTTCTTCGACTACGCTGCGCTTCGCTCAGAATGACAACGCCGAGGGTGGGGCACTCAGAAGTAGTTTGTCTTCAGACGATCAGAGAACTAGTTGGGCGTGCCGGTGGCTTCTTCGGCGGCGAAGGTGCATTCGCGGCACTGGCAGACGCGGCGCAGGTAATCCCAGGAATAGATGCCGCCGGAGTGGCCGTCTTCCCAGTCGAACTGAATGGCGTAGCGGCCGACGGCGTGGGCGCTTGCGGGCCGGGGCGGCGCAGTGTACAGGGGGAGGAGAACGGCTGGGGATTGAGGCTTGGGCTGGCCGGGCTTGCGGCCCTCCAGCTTGCGCTCCTCCACGCAGGAGGAGCAGGGGCAGGCCTCGCGCAGCCATGCAAAGCTCCAGGCGCTCCTGTGCCCGTCAACCCAGTCGATTTCCATGCCCTTGCCCTCGGTCAACAGCACCCGAACCTTCTCCGGGGTGACGGCAATGCGTGGCAGCGGATCAGATTTTTTGTTCTCGCGGGCTTCGTTGCTCATGGGTTCAGTTTACAGCGAACAGCAAACAGCAGACAGCTCATAGCTAACAGTTGACGGTTTGCAGTGCAGAGATCATGGCTGTTTGCTGTCCGCTGTTAGCTGTAAACTGTCCTACTGTCTCCAGAAGAACCATGCGGCCATCGAGAGGCCGATAAGGACGACCAGGCCGCGGAGCAGAGGCTGCGGGACGCGGTGGGCCAGGCGGGCCGAGGAGTAGCCGCCGACGGCGCTGGCGACCATGGCCAGCAGGCAGTAGCGCCAGACAACCTGGTTGCCGGCAACAAAGATGCAGAAGGCCATGCCATTGGCCAGAGTGGTCGAAACCACCTTGAGGGCATTGATTTCGTGAAGATCCTGGTAGCCAAAGAGCGAGAGCATGGTGATGAGCAGGAAGCCCGCGCCGGCTCCGAAGTAGCCAATGTAAAAGCAGACCACGGCCGTGGCCAGGAAGACCGGCAGGCGGCGCGGCGGATGGGTGGCGCCGGCGATGGCGCTCTTGCGCCGCGCCATCCAGCGTGAGAAGGGCTCGTTGAGGGCAAAGATGGAAGCCGCGGTCAGCAGCAGCCAGGGCACCATGTGCAGAAAGGTCATTTGCGGGGTGTGGATGAGTACAAGCGCGCCGCCAGTGCCGCCAAGCAGGCCGGCCAGGCCCATGAGCCAGGCAAGGCGCAGGTTCTTGCGGATGTCTTCGCGGTAGGCTGCCACCGAGGTAAGCTGGCCGGGCCAGAGAGCCACCGTGTTCGTGGCATTCGCCTGGATGGGCAGCATCTTCATTCCCAGCAGGGCGGGAAAAAGCAAAAAGGAGCCGCCGCCGGCCACGGCATTCAGCAGCCCGGCCAGAAAGGCAATCACGGTGAGCAAAAGCCAGTGCCAGTCCGGAAACAACAAGGCAAGGCCGAAGAGATTCGTCATCTACCTTTATTGTAGAGAACGGCCGGATCGCTTCCGCCGCATTAACGCTTCGCGGTTCCATCCTTGTAGGATGAGGGTTGGATGAACCATCCTGAGGAAAACATGACCAAGCCGCACACTCCCCGATCTGACAAGGCTCCAAAGACCCCCAAAACCGCCCAGCCCGCTTCGCCCTTCAAATCGGCTGCAGGGAAATCTTCCCCCGCCCGGCGGCAGAGTGAAGGCGACTTCAAGAGAGATGTGCGCGCCGGAAGCAAAAGCGCCGGAGCGCCCCGCGTCGTGCCGAGGGCTGAACAGGGTGCGGAAAGAGGGGAAAATAGCCAATTATTGGGAAAAATCGGCACAAGACGTTCTTCCGGGGCTAAAGCCCGCGGTGATTCTACGGTCGTTATGCGGGGGTTGAAACCCCCGGCTCCCTCCGGACGGAGATTTTCGGGAGCCTCTCAGGCCGCTGGCTCTCATCCACCCAGATTTGAAGCTCCCGGCGCCCGCGTCACCCGCCGCGCGGCTGACCGGCTGCGTTCGGGCTATTTGTGGGTTTACGCCTCCGATATCGAGTCCGTTGAGCTGCCTGCCGGCGAGGCGCCCGCGCTGCTGCCCGTGGCCGACAGCCGCGGATTGCTGCTGGGCACGGCGCTTTACAGCCCCGCCTCGCAGATTGCCCTGCGGATGGTTTCGCGCGAGGCGATCGACGAGGCCGCGTGGCTCCAGTTGCTGGAAACGCGGCTGCGCGCGGCGATCGAGCGCAGAAAGCCGCTGCTCAATGAACTGAACGACGCCTGCCGGTTGTGCTTCAGCGAAGCGGACGAACTGCCCGGCCTGGTGGCGGACAAGTACGGCGACCTGGTGATTCTTCAGTTGCTGGCCAGGGGACTGAACTCCGCCGCGGTGCGCGAGACATGCGTGCGCGTGCTGCGCGAAGAGCTGGCGCCGGCTGCGATTCTGGAGCGGCCCGATGCGCGCATGCGCGAGCTGGAAGGACTGGCGGCGCCCAGCCCGGAACCTCTATTTGTCAGAGACGCAGCGGCTCCGGCCGTCAGCACTCAGTTTCATCTGAACGGCCTCGATTTCATCTTCGACGCCAACTCAGGGCAGAAGACCGGCGCATTCCTTGACCAGCGAGCCAACTATGCCGCCACTCTGGAGTGGGCGCGAAGGCTGGGCGCGACCGGGCGCGCGCTGGACGTTTGCTGTTACCAGGGCGGGTTTGCGCTGCATCTGGCCGAGATCTGCGGCCAGGTGACCGGGATTGACGCTTCCCGCGCCTCGCTGGAAGTGGCGGAGCGGAACTATGAGGCGAACCGCTCGCGGCTCACCGCGCAGATGGATTGGGTGGAGGGCGACGCCTTCCAGATTCTGCGCGACTGGTCGGACGCGGGCGAAAAGTTTGACGCCATCGTGCTGGATCCACCGGCCTTTGCCAAGAGCCAACGCGCCGTTGAGGGCGCCCTGCGCGGCTACAAGGAACTGAACCTGAGAGCCCTCAAGATGCTCAACCCAGGCGGCATGCTGGTGACCTGCTCCTGCTCGCATCACGTGAGCTGGGCCGATCTGGAGGCAAGCGTGGCCTCGGCCGCCGCCGATGCGCGCCGGCGCGTCCGGCTGCTGGAACGGCGCGGAGCCGCCCTCGATCATCCCGTGGTGATGAACCTGCCCGAGACCGAGTACCTGAAGTGTCTTGTGCTGGCAGTGGAGTAAGTGCCGCCTTCGCATGTATGCTACCCATAACCATAACGACGTAACAGAAGTGGTTCCTATTCCTGGCGGCTGTTTGGCGTTGTGGAACACCGGAGGCATATTATGGTAGTTTTTTCTGCGAGGACGTTATGAAAGGACATTTCAGCTATCTTTGCCATCTGATTTTTCCGCTCCTCTTGGCCGTGAGCGCAACTTCGCCTGCGATCGCTCAACAGGGTCAGTACGCCTTTGACTATGCGCCGTTCAAACTCCCCGGGATGACTTCTCTGGGTGGACTGGCAACTTATGCCCCGATCAAGTCAGTCGATGCGCAAAAAATCGAGTTGCGGAGCGATGACGGCACGATGTTCACCTTCACGCTGGGCGCCAGAACCGTTTTCTGCAGAGGCAATAGAAGGGTCTCGGACTGGACCTATCTGAAGCGGCTGGGAAAAAGAACCACGGTGACCGTCATGACAAATAGCGACGCGGACAGCGAGGTCCTTGTCATCTGGGATAGGGGACCCTCCATTTCGGCATCCCATGGGCCGGTAGAATTCTCTCTGCCTCCAATGTGCCAGTAGATTGGTGGGCATGCTTTCTGGCATCAGGCTCGGGCAACGCGCTGGTTGTTACGCCATGGAGTGAGCAGGCGTGCGAGCCAGTGGGTCAGCCAGCGAACACGGGAGCGGTGCGGCGCGGCGGCGGACTCCGCCTGAGCCGTGGCCGAGCGCAACTGGGCCAGTGTGTCCTTGACCATCGCCCGCAGCGATTCCGTTTCAAAGGTACAGGAGCGCAGGTAGGCTGAAACGGTCAGCCCGGCCTCGGCTGCGCGCCGGTGCAGTTGTGCACACTCCGCCTGGCTCACGCGAATCGTAATGCTGGCATCTTTCAGATTCCGTTCGACAGATGAAGCGCGACGGCGGTCGGCTTCCCGGCCAGGATTTGCGGTGGGATGAGCCACCGGTTCCGGAGTTGCGGCTGAGGGGGCCGGAGAAGTTTCCTCGAAGTGAGTGAGCGCAGGGTTCGCGGCCTGAGTGAGCGAATCATCTGTGGGTGAGGGCGAGTGGTAGCGCGCGTTGGCGCGCAGGGCGCGCTCGTAGCTGAGGGTCATCACGTCGTCTTCAAGACCGTCATCGTTCCAGGCGACCGCGGACTTCTTCCCTTGCGACAAATCATCGCCGGACTCACCGGACTTCTGCGCCAGCGCGGCCAGCAGCGTCGCAAAGCTCGCGGATGTTTGGGAAGCCGCAGATGCCGTTGGTTGCTCCATGACACAGAGAATAGCTTGCGGTTAGGCGGCAAGTGTGAGAAATCTCCCATGTGAAATGTGAAGGAATTCCAAAAGAGGACGAGCTTGCTGCTTGTCCTGAAATGAAACACACAGAAACACTTTCACGCGCCAGGAATCCAAGCCGCCGGAAGGAACGCGGAAATCCGGAGGGCGTCAGGCGCAGGCGAGCTCGATGGCCTCGGGGTCGGGAAGCACGCGGTCGGGGAGCCTCAACATTTGGGTGACAGCTTCGGCAGACATGGGGCGGGCGAAGAGATAGCCCTGGCCAAAGCGGCATTTCATTTGGCGCAGCAGGCGATATTGCTGGATGGTTTCAATCCCCTCGGCCACGACATCCATTCCCATGACGCGCGCCAGTTCGATGATGGTGCGGACGATCTGCAGTGGTTGATCGCCCTCGGTCATGCGTTGCACGAAGGAAAGATCGATTTTGAGCACGTCAAACGGGAAGGAATGGAGATAGTTGAGGGAGCTGTAGCCGGTGCCAAAGTCGTCCATCAGCAAGGAGACGCCCAGCCTGCGCAGACTGCCGAGAACGCCCAGTGCGGGAGCCAGGTTGGGGATGAGGCTGGATTCGGTCATTTCGAGGCCTAGTTGGCGGCTGGAGATGCCGGATTGGGTCAGAAGGGCCTCAACGTGGTCGGCTAGCCCCTCGCGGGAGAACTGGCGAGCGGAGAGGTTGACGCCGACGCGCAGGGAAACATGGTCGGGATTCTCGCAGCACCATCTCTCAATCTGGTTGCAGGCCTCCGCGAGCGCCCAGTCGCCAATGGGCAGAATCATTCCGTTCTCTTCGGCCAGCGGAATGAATTGCATGGGTGGGATGAGTCCCCGCTCGGGATGGGCCCAGCGAATGAGCGCTTCAAGGCCGACAATCCTGCGCGTAGCTAGTTCGATCTCCGGCTGATAATAGAGCACGAACTGGCCCTGATCGAGGGCCTGGCGCAGATCGGCCTTGCGCGGCCAGCTCTTGTTGGCGGCTGTGGTTGCGCGGGAGTGCCGCGGCACACACTTGTTTTTGTCGAAGGCTCTGCGCAGCCGGCGCAACTCCAACTGGTTGGAGACCATGTTCGCCAGGTTCTCCAGTGTGCGGAGTGCTTCCGGTTGCAGCTCATGGAAGGGCTGATTCCGGAAGATGCTCAGGATTCCGAGGATTTTTCCGTCGGACGAGCGCACGGGAACGCTGACCAGAGAAGCCACGCCTACATGCTTAAAGCGCGGCAGGAGCGTATCGCGCCGAGGATGCCTGGCGACCTCCGGGATGACGAGCGGACCGTTCAGGGCCAGCACCAGCTCGAAGATCGAGTTTGGGCGCGGTATTTCGCGGACCGGATAGCGCCAGCTGGACTTGATCCAAACGCGGCTTTCATCCGCAAATGCGATCGTGGCTGAATCCGCGTGGAAGTACTCGCCAGCCAGCCGAGTAATGGTGTCGTAGCTGGACTCGGGTGAGGAGTCGAGAATCCCGGTGGACTTCAGCACGGCCAGCCGCGCCTCTTCCTCCAGTTGTTGATCTGTTTCGTCGAGCGCGAATTCTATCTGTGGCATCTTCTCTCCTGGTGCCGCTTCATTTCGTCATCCGATTCCGAACAAGCAGCTGCTCTCCCATGTGTTTTGAGAGCGCGCGATCGGCAGGTCCCAGACATCCCGGCCTTTTCGCGTTCAGTTTGCGCGCGCAGCCAGTGCAGGGAGATCCGAAGAAGGCGCTGATTGAATCCTTCTACATCATCGGAAATGATTCTTGGAAACATGAGGTTACGGGAGAGCACATCGGATAAGTACTAATCCTGTAACTCAGGCGCTATTTCACAGGGGAAGGCTGTCCCGTTTCGGTCCACAGGAAGCTGAGCTGGTCGGCATCGTCCTGGATTTGCTGCTCGACGCCGGTCCCGGACTTCCACCCCAGCGACAAGGACCCTTCGCTGGGGGCCCCGGTCGAGTGGCCGCCGGCGAGGCTGGAATGGAGCAAAATGGGCCGTCCGCTGGACGAGGCCGCCTGCAGGAGGGCGGTCATCTTGCGGGCATGGAGCGGATCCACACGAGTGTCGCTGTCCGTGGTGAAGAAGATCACCGCGGGGTAGGCCGCGCCGGCTTTCACGTTGTGGTAGGGCGAGTACTTGAGCAGGTAGGAAAACTGCTTTTCGTCTTCTGACGAGCCGTACTCCGTCTTCCAATACGAGCCAGTCAGATATTTTTGGTAGCGCAGCATGTCCAGCAGCGGATCTGCGCACCAGACGGCGGAAAACAGTTCCGGCCGCTGCGTGATTGCGGCGCCCATCACGAGGCCGCCGTCGGAGCGGCCTGCAATGGCGAAGCGCGCGGGTGAGGTGTATTTGCCGGCGATCATGTACTCGGCGGCGGCAAACCAGTCGTCGAAGACGTTCTGTTTTTTGTCCAGCATCCCCTGCTCGTGCCAGCCTTCGCCGTACTCCTCGCCGCCGCGCAGGCTGGGCGCAGCCAGCCAGCCGCCCTGCGCGAGCCACCACGCAAAGGCTGGGTTCCAGGCGGGCGTCCCGCTCTGGCCGAAGCCGCCGTAGCCGGTCATCAACAAGCGCTCCGTCCCGTCCTGCTTCAGGCCTTTCCGGCCGGCGATGAACATGGGGATTTGCGCGCCGTCCTTCGACTTGAAGAAGACCTGCCTCAGCTCGTACTGGCTGGAGTCGAAGGGTGTCTTCGCCTGCGCGAAGAGCTCGCGCTTGCCGGTGACGGTGTCGAGCCGGTAGAGGGTGGGCGGCTGAAGGAAGGACTGGAAGCTGAAGAAGCCGTAGCGGCCGCTGATGTGGCCCTCCATGGGTGAGGCCGATCCGATTCTGCCGTAGTCGATCTTGCCGGAGGGTTTCCCATCCAGCGTGTAGACCGCAGTCTCCGGTTTCACATCCTTCAAACGGTTCACGTAGAGTTTGCCGCCGACGATGGCGAAGTTCTCGATGGCGTCCGGCCCTTCTGGAACGATAGTCTTCCACTCGTCGGGCAGGATGCCGGGATCGGCCTTCAGAATGCGTTCCCTGGGCGCCTGGTAGTCGGTCTTAACGTACCACGCGCCCTTGGCCCAGATGGCAGAAAAGCGGGAGTCCATTCCCCAGACCAGAAGGTCGAAGAACGCGCCGGGCCGGGTCAGGTCGCGGAAGACAATGTCGACGCGCCGGGCGGGAAGGAGGCGATCGATCTCGATGATCAGGTAGCGGCCGTCGTCGCTCACTTCGGCGGTGAACGGGTCCGTTGGGCCCAGCTCCTCGCTGTGAAACTCGCGTCCGAAGACGAGCACGTCCTGCGAGTTTCGCGTGCCTAGCCGGTGCTGGTAGAGCAGCGTTCCCGCCTTGTCCTGGCGCGCGTAGTAGAAGGAGGCGCCGTCCGGGGCAAAGCTCACGCTGGCGTAGCGGGCGCTGGGCAGCTCATCGTCCAGCGTCTTGCCGGTCTTCACGTTGAGGAGACGGATGCTGGCTTCGTCCGCTCCGCCCTGCCGCACACGGTAGGCCACGAGCGTTCCGTCGCGGGAGACATCCGCCAGACTCACCGATGTGTTGCGGTCGCGGCTCAGGGAGGCGGGGTCAATCAGGCGCTCGTCCTTACTCGTTCCGGCAGGGCTCGTCCAGCCGCGGCGAAGGTAGATCGAGAACTGCTCCTCGCCGGCCTGCTGCCTCTCGAAAAAGAGATTGCCGCCGCGCTCGATGGGCAGCGACCACTGGGAGACGCGCTCCAGTTCGTCCAGGTCGTCCAGGAGCTGCGGCCGGATGCGCGCCTGCTTCATGTAACGCGCCGTGTAGGCGTTCTGCGCATCGATGAAGGCTCGGGTCTGAGGGCTTTTTCCGTCCTCCAGCCAGCGATAGCTGTCGACAATCTTGGTTCCGAAGTAGTCGTCCACCACAGGAACGGCCTCGGCGGCGGGTGGCGGCGGCAGGGTAATGCCGTCGCCGCCATGAATCGACTGGGCCAGAGCGCCCACGCCCAGCCACAAAGCCAGTCCAAAACCAGCAAGAAGCTCGACGCAATGCCTCATGCGGACAGGATACGCGAAGAATTGCCCTGTTCCCATGCTTTCAGGGAGCGCGATCGATATCGGCGGCGATTTTCAGGAGTCAGTCGGCAGCGGCCGGCGCGGCCATTTCCCAGAGCGTTGACACTGCCTTTGGCGGCTATTTCTTGTCAACGCAACTCGGGTAGGGCGCTGGCTCCCCTGGGACTCGATGACATGTTCTCACCGCAGTCAATTTCTTCAGTCTGTCTCCCCACTTTGCGTCATCGTAGACGAGGGGTTGACTGGAAGCCGGCCCGCGCTCAGCCCACTGCATCGTGTAGTAATCCTGAGTGCCCTTGATGGCGAGAAAAAGGGTAGATTCGCTATGCGCGTATCCCGCAGTGTTCACGGTTCCGCAGCTTGCCCAGGCGACAAAGGCATCGTGGCCACTGATTTTCGCGGGACCGATTCCCCGGGCGGAGAAAGTCTCCGGGCAAGCGCGCTTGAAGCCGTCCGCGAATCGCGCAAGGAGAATCTCCGGAGTTAGATTCGCCATGGATGAAAGCCCCTGTTTGCCGGTGGTCGTGAACATCTGCGACCATCGATCGACAGTCTCTCCTTTTGGCACCATCTCATGGATGTAATTGGCGCCCTGCGCATGTTCATAGGCCGCCTCAAATCCATCGGGATAGGGAACCAGAACGATTTCGCTGAAAACGGGCATGACAAATGCGCTGGGTTTGAGTTGACTCAGGTCGGTTGTGCCGCTTTTTGCGCCGGCTTGCGCTGCCGCGAAAGAGCAGAAACAAGTTGCAAAGCACGCAAACAGAAGAGTCTTCTTCTTCATAACAAGCCTCCATGTCATTCTGTAAGCCGACGCGACAGCGCGGATGCGAATTGTGGAAGAATTCTACCATCTCTCCGGCATCGGTTTTGGGGCTGGTTGCCGGCTTCCCGCCCCTTCGGCTGCGACTGGGAATGTTTGGAATCGGATACCAATAGCCGTTTTCGCATGCCGTCCATTACAGCCTTCTGGCTTCACACCGGTAAAATCGAGTTCAGTGGTTGAACGGCCCTCAACTCCCCCTTCTGTGCCGGTGCGCTCCAACTGGGCGCGCGCCTGGGGAGCGATGCGCCCTTCGCACGCGCACACGGTCTTCTCGGCGACCCTGGTGCTGATGGCCTCCACCTTCCTGTCGCGCATTATTGGCCTGGTGCGGATCAAGTACATTGCCTGGCTCTTCGGCCGCGGCATGGATGCCGACGCCTTCAACGCCGCGTTTCAACTGCCAGACATGATTTCGTATTTCCTGGTAGGCGGCGCGGCTTCCATCACCTTTGTCACCATCCTCACGCGCTATCACGAAAGCGGGCGTGAAGAGGAGGGGCAGCGCTCGCTCTCGGTGATTCTGACCACCATGTACCTGGTGCTGGGCACGGCAATCGTGCTGGCGGAGATCCTGGCCCCTTGGTACGTTCATTGGTGGTTCGACGGCTTCGACGCGGAAAAAGCGGCGGTCTGCGTGCGGCTGACGCGCATTCTGCTGCCCGCGCCTTTGTTCTTTTTTACCGGCGGCGTCTATGGCGCGGTGCTGATGGTGCGCAAGCAGTTCAATGTGCAGGCCGTCGCGCCGCTGATCTACAACCTGGGCACGATTTTCGGCGGCATCTTTCTGGTGCATCGCCTGGGCGTTTCGTCGCTGGCCATCGGCACGCTGGCGGGCGCGATGCTTGGGCCTTTTCTGCTGAACGCGATCTTTGCCCGGCGGGCGGGCACGCACTACCGGCCGATGCTGGACTGGCACGACGAGGGCCTGCGCGAGTGGGTGCGGTTGTCGATCCCGCTGATGCTGGGCGTTTCGCTGGTGACCGCCGACAACTGGATCATCGCCCACCTGGCCTCCAGAACCGGCGGCGCAATAACGCTGATGACTTATGCCAAGCAGCTCTTCACCGCGCCCATGGCCATGCTGGCCCAGGCGGCCGGCGCGGCTTCGATGCCCTTCTTTGCCAGCCTGTGGAGCAAGCAACGCCGCTACGAGTTTGCCGTGGGCGTGGCCGATTCGGTCTCGCGCGTGGCCTCGCTGGGGCTGCTGGCGGCCTCGGGCATGGTGGCGCTGGCCGTGCCGCTGGTGGAGTTGCTCTTCAGCGGCGGCCGCTTTTCCCTGAGCGATGCGCGGGAGTGCGCCGCCTACTTCGCCATCTTTTCCTTCTCCCTGTTCTTGTGGTCGGCGCAGGCGATTTATTCACGCGCCTTTTTTGCCGCGGGAGAGACCTTCGTTCCCATGCTGGCCGGCACGGCGGTCACAGTGGTTTCGCTGCCCATCTACTGGACCTTCTATCACTGGTATGGAGTGATGGGGCTGGCGGCCGCCTCCGACGTGGGCATCGCGCTGCAAACCGGGGCGATCGCCTTGCTTCTGCATCAGCGGCACATGGTTTCGCTGGCCAGCCTGGACTTTGTGGAAATGGGCCGGTGCCTGCTTGCCGCAGTTGTCGGCGGCATAGCGGTGGGGCTGCTCTTCGGATGGCTGGATGGCGCGCTGCACAGCGCCATTCGTGGGCATGTTTACTGGATTGACCTGGCGGTGCTGGTGGCCGGATCGGGGCTCTGGCTGCTGATTGTCAAATGGGTGCTGGAAAAGAGCGGCTCGGCGCTGCCCAGGGTGACGATGAAGCGGATTGGGCTGGGATAGAACACGTCACGGCATCCCTTCATCCTCTTGAATGCCCGCTATCCAGCTCCTAAAAGCACAAACGCCCCTGCCAGCGCAGGAGCGTTTGTCTTCGAGCAATTTACAAGGCAAATAAAGACGCAATTACGACAGAACGGGCTTGTTCCCTTCCGGCGTGACCGGGGCTGTAGCCGCGACTCCCGGCTTGCCTTCGGGCTTCTTGATGTCGATGCCGCCCTTGAAGTAGGCGCCATCCTCGATGCTGATGCGCGCCGCGGTCACGTCGCCTGTCAGTGCGCCTTCGGCGCGAATCTCGACGCGGTCGGTGGCGGAGATATTGCCACGCACCTTGCCCAGAATGACGATTTCGCGGGCTACGATGCTTGCCGCGACCTGGCCGTTGCGGCCCACGGTGACACGGTTGCCGGGCAGGCTGACGCTGCCCTCGATCTTGCCGTCGATAAACAGCGACTCGGAGCCGGTGATTTCTCCCTTCAGAAACAAGCCTTTGCTGATGGTGGCCTGGTCGCCGCCAGAAACCTGGGCGCGGTTGTTGTGTTCAACAGCCGGAGCGGGTTGCACGGGGTGGACGGGTTCCGGTGAATAGCTGGGGGTAGTCGGTGCGGATTGGGTTGGTTTCCACATAGCGCTCAAGATGAATCCTTTTCTGCCCTGAAAGAAATGGGCATTCCAAGGCAAGGGCCATTGCCTCGGGCCTGAATCCTGGATGAATCCGTGGGCTGCGGGGCTTTTCGGCCTGGGCATCCCACGCGCGGACACAATTAGATGGTATCGCTTCCCGGTCCGCAAGAAAGATCGTATAGCCGCTATTGTAGGACAGCCCTCCCATATTGATCGAGAACAGGGGCGAGATTGAGAAAAGGTGCCAACTCGATCAACAAAGATTGAGCGAAGAGACGAGCAAGCCGCTCCTGGGCCAGGCGAGCAACCCACACTGGGTGGATGCGATGCCGACGGTTTGACTTTTTCCCCGGTCCCCGAAAGCGAGGGACCGGGGGCACCCTCGGCAAGGTGGAATCCCTCTTGAGTTAGGGGCACCCGCCAAGGGCGGTCCGGGGGGCTGCCGCAGATGCGCTTGAATTATGCGCGCCGGACGCCGAGCTGCTGCGCTATGATGGTGGGTCCCAAAAACAAGGAGCGCGAAAGCATGGATACGACAACGGCTGGCTTGCTGGCCAGGTACGGATGGGTGTTCGTACTTGTCCTCATCGTGGTCTTTTACAAGGTTGTTCTGCGCATTTTCTTCGGAACCGTGATCGTTTCGAAGGATGGAATCGGGATTGTCAACAAGAAGTGGGTTCTGTTCGGCAAGCACCGCACGCTTCCCGACGGCGCCATTGTTGCACTGAACGGCGAGGCCGGCCTGCAGGCGGATACGCTTGCTCCGGGAATTCATTTTGGGCTCTGGGCATGGCAATATGCCGTTTACATGGAGCCGTTCACCACCATCGAGCAGGGCCACATCGGCACGGTCGAAGCCCGCGACGGCCATCCGCTTTCCGGCGGGCGTGTCCTGGCGAAGACCGTCGAATGCAATTCCTTTCAGGACGCGCGGGCCTTCCTGCTGAATGGCGGCGAGCGCGGTCCGCAGATTTCGATCATTCCTCCGGGAACCTATCGCATCAACACGGCGCTGTTCCAGGTTAGGCAGGAGGAGGTTCTGGAGATTCCGGACAACATGGTCGGCGTGGTGACGACAAAAGACGGCAAGCCGCTGGCGACGGGCGAAATCGCGGGCAAGGAAATCGCGGGCCACAACATGTACCAGGACGCCGAGGCCTTCATCACCAACGGCGGCCACAAGGGCTTGCAGGAGCAGGTCATTCTTGCGGGCCGGTACTTCATCAATCCGCGCTTTGCGACCGTCGACACCAAGCCCATGACGGAAGTCCCCATCGCCAACGTCGGCGTGGTCATTGCGTATGTCGGCGACGAAGGGAAGGATGTGACCGGCGACACCTTCAAGCATGGCAACCTGGTGAGCCGCGGACAGAAGGGCGTCTGGGTCGATCCGCTCGATCCGGGCAAGTATCCCATCAATCCCTTCACCCACAAGGTCGAGCTCGTGCCCACCGCGAACATCGTCCTCAACTGGGCAACCGGGAAAACCGAAGCGCACCACCTCGATGAGAAGCTCTCAACCATCACCGTGCGTTCCTCTGACGGTTTCACCTTCAACCTGGACGTGAGCCAGATCATCCACGTCCCGCGCAACGACGCGCCCAAGGTGATCGCACGCTTCGGCACCATGGCCAACCTCGTGACGCAGGTGCTGGAACCGACCATCGGCAACTACTTCCGCAACGCGGCGCAGACCTCCGACGTCATCGAGTTCCTGAAGAAGCGCAGCGAGCGGCAGGCGGAAGCGAAGGCCGCGATTGGCGCGGCTCTTAGCGAGTACAACGTGAACGCCATCGATACCCTGATCGGCGACATCACGCCGCCGGAAGCCCTGATGAAGACGCTCACCGACCGCAAGATCGCCGAGCAGGAGCAGGTCACCTACAAGACGCAGCAGTCAGCCGAGGAAACTCGCAAGGACCTTCAGCAGGCCCGCGCCATGGCTGACACGCAGGCGCGCGTTGTCGATTCCGAACGGAGCGTGACCATCGCCAAGTTCGGCGCCGAGGCGGCCATCGAAGGCGCCAGGGGCCAGGCCGAGTCCAAGAAGATCAACGCCGAAGCCGATGCCAACGTCATCATCACGGTTGGCAACGCCGAAGCCTCGAAGACTCTGGCCGTCGGAACCTCCGAAGCGGACGTCATCAAGCTGAAGATCGACTCGATGGAGTCCGGCAACTATGCGCTGGTGCAGGTTGTCCAGGCGCTCGCCTCAAACAAGACGCAGCTTGTTCCGCAGATTATCGCGGGCGGCAGCGGTGCAGGCGGTCAGGGCGGCACGCTCGTCGATGTTCTTCTGGCCAACCTGATTCGCGACAACATGAAGCCGAACGGGAGTGCGCCCGCAGGGCCTGCGGCGGGGAAGAGCTAACAGCTATCAGCTGACGGCTAACAGTTCGGCCCAATAACTAACTGGGTGCCCCAGGTCCCGCTTTTGGGACCTGGGATAGCAGGAACCTGGGCGGCTGGCCCCGATCTCGATTTGTTTACACCACACAGAGGGTGCAGACTTTTCCCTTTTTAGTGGTCTATAATCGCGGAATCTGGAAGAACCTTGAAGGAAGAGTCGGATGAAATCCAAGATGAAACAGGTAGCTCTTTTCGTATTTGTGTTTCTCGGAATTGCGACGATCCTGTTTGCGCAACAGCAGAAATACAGGAGAGAACATATGATTTGTCCGAAAGACGGCGCTCGGATGGATTGGACAGGGAACCAGCAAGGGTCGGGAGACAGCGCTTCATGCGAGTTCTCTCATCAAGCATTTGAGGGTGAAGGTTTTGACAGGAAAGAAGTCACCCATAAGGCTTGGGCATCGTGTTCTGAGTGGCGATAGTTCGCGGCCACCTTTCTTGCTGGTCAACCGCAGGTTCAACGGGAGAAATTGCACCATGAATGAAGACCAAGCAGACGAAATTATCACAAAACTGGATGATCTAGCCCTCAACACCATGACCAGAGATCAGGGGAAAGAAATCCTTGAAAAGCTCAAAGATATTTCAACAGAACTTGAGCAGTTCCGTGTTGAGTTTGAAAAAATGAGTGATGACTAAGGAAGGTATCGCCTCCGTTTCAGAATCAGGGCAATGTCGAGAGTGTCGTGTGGCGGCTGGCCCCGATCGCGATGATCTTTCTACACCACACAGAGGTGCCCCCGCCCCCTCGCAGTTGGGGACCGGGGAGAGATGCAGAACCCCCGCCAACCGCGCCCAAAAACAGCCGAACTACAGCCAAAGCTGCGCTCTTAAGCCCGAATTAACGCCTTTTATCGCACTTTTCGTCCGCCTCCATCCGGACGATGCGCCGTTTTTTCTCTCCCCGCAACGCGAGATTCCCGCCCCTTTTTCGCAAGCCGCCTCCGTTTGTCGGCCTGCGCGCCGTCGTTTTTCCCGCTTTTTGTCGCCTTGCAGAACGACCTAATGCGCCAAGGTGGGTCGTCTGTCGAAGTCTTCTCGGTGTGTATGAAGGGCCGGGTAGCCCTGTCCGGGGGGCAAAGTGAGATCTCCAACCAAACGCTGGATGCCTCTGATTCCTCCAGCTCTCGAAACGGCGCTCAGCCGATGCAAACGGTCAAAAGTCCAGTAAAGCCGCTTCCATAAAATAGCAACGCCAGCCCGGGTTTTTACCGCCTGAACCGGAAATAGCCTACTCTTGAGCTATGACCGATAAGGAATTACTGGCGCAGATTGCCCGCTCTGCCGGCGGAAAAGCCGGATACAAGCAACTGGTGCGCGAACTGAGCCTGGGCGGCGGAAGGCAGCGGCGCTTGCTGCTGGAGCAACTGGCGCGGATGACGGCGCGCGGCGCGCTGACCAAGGTGGACCGCGAGTACTGGAGCATTCCCAAGCCGATGGGCGGGAGCGGCTCGCGCGATAGTCTGCTGGCCGGGCGGCTCGACCTGCATCGCGACGGCTACGGCTTTGTGCGGCCCAACCCGCGCCAGGCGAGCAGCCAGGCAGACCGGGGGGCTCGCAAGCCCGGCGCCTCCCTTCGCGGGGTGGAAGAGGACATCTTCATTCCTCCCAACGAGATCAATGGCGCCATGCAGGGCGACCAGGTGTTGGTGGACGTGGAGCCGCCCAAGGCCGACGGACGCAGGATGGGCCGCATCGTGCGGGTGCTGGAGCGGCACAACCCAACCGTGGTCGGCATCTTTCATTACGCGCGCTCTGATCGGGCGCAGGGTCACACCGTTACTCCCTTCGACGACCGGATGACGCAGCCTATTCTGATTCCCGAGGGCGAGGAGCTGCCCGCGATCAGCGTGGCAGCCACGCCGGACCGCGTGCTGGGCGCCGAGGCGACAGCCGCCGCAGTTTCCCACGACAACCTGGAAGGCCTGGTCGTCGATGTGGAGATTACGCGCTGGCCGACGCCGACGCGATCCGCAGTCGGGCGGGTGATTGAGGTGCTCGGATCGCCGGATGACTTCGGCGTAGACGTCGAAATCATGATCCGCAAGCACCAATTGCCGCGTATTTTCCCGGAAAAAGTCCTGGCAGAGGCCCGCGCAGTGGCCCATTTGGACGAGGCAGAGGCCGACAGACGGCGCGATTTCCGCGGCTTGCCGATCGTGACAATCGACGGCGAAACGGCCAAGGATTTTGACGATGCGGTTCTTGTAACTGACCGGGAAGACGGCGGTTACGAGCTGCAGGTGCACATCGCCGATGTCTCAGAATATGTGCGGGCGGGGACGGATCTGGACCTGGAGGCGCGGCTGCGCGGAACCAGCGTTTACTTCCCCGACCGCGCCATTCCCATGCTGCCGCAGGAGCTTTCCAGCGGCATTTGCAGCCTGCGCCCCGGCGAAGACCGGCTGGTGCTGAGCTGCATCATGCAGCTCGACTCAACCGGCCACATCGAGAGCTACGAGGTTGTCGAGGGCGTGATCCGTTCGGCGGCGCGGATGACCTATACCGAGGTCCACGCGATTCTGGAAAACGATGCGGAGACCCGCGCGCGATATGCCGCACTGGTTCCCGATTTCGAGCGGATGCACAAGCTGGCAGTGCTGATGAACCAGCGGCGCGAGGAGCGGGGCAGTATCGATTTCGATCTGCCTGAGCCGGTCATCGAGTTCGACGAGCAGGGGCAGATGCGCGGCGTCACGAAGTCCGAGCGCACATGGGCCAACCGGCTGATCGAGGAGTTCATGCTGGCCGCGAACGAGTGCGTAGCCACATGGCTGGAAGACCTGGGCGTGCCTTCGCTCTATCGCATCCACGAAAAACCGGAGTCGCGGCGGGTGGTCGAGTTTGAGGATCTGGCCGCCAGCTTCGGTTACACGCTGGGCCTGGGCGCGCTGCCGGTCAAGCGCGTTCAAATGAAAGCCGATCGCCGCGACGCGATGCGCACCGGCCGCGCGGCGCGAACCTACGAGCTGCCGGAAGACATTCCGGTAACGCCGCGGATGTATCAGAAGCTTTCTCATCGCATCGAGGGCCAGCCGGAGGAGCGGATTCTGAGCTATCTGATGCTCCGCTCGCTCAAGCAGGCGCGCTATTCCGAGACGAACGAAGGCCACTTTGCGCTGGCCGCGCCCAGCTATACGCATTTCACTTCTCCCATTCGCCGCTATCCCGACTTGACCGTGCATCGCATTGCCAAGGCGCTGCTGGCAGAGGGCGTGAGCGGCGAGGCGGTGTTGGCGGAGGGGCGGCACAGCTCGCCGTGGACGCATCCGAACGAGGGGCTGACGGGTGGTGTGGCTGCCCCCCCTAGCCGCAAAGACAAAAGCGCGGCGAGGGTGGGGCATCCAGATCTTACTGTTAGGGCAAGTTTCTCCGGCGAGCTGCCAATTGCGGAGGCGGAACTGGCGCAGATTGCAGAGGAGACCAGCCAGACCGAGCGCCGCGCCGCCGATGCCGAGCGGGAACTGGTGGAGTGGAAGAAGGTCCGCTTCATGGAGGACAAGGTGGGCGACGAGTTCGCCGCGCTGGTGCTGAACCCGACGAAATTCGGTCTCTTTGTCGAGCTGACCGACATGTTTGTCGAGGGGCTGGTGCCCATCGACTCGCTGCGCGGCGACCACTACACCTGGCGAGAGAATACGCACGAAATCATCGGCGTGCGCACGGGCCGAGGCTTCCGGGCCGGCGACCGTGTGCAGGTGATTCTGGACCGCATTCTGGCGGCGGAGCGCAAGCTGCAGTTCTCGATTGTGGAAGAGGGCCTGCAACTGACCGGAAAGATGCCCGCCAAATCTCATCCGAAAGCGAAGAAAAAGAAGGGCACCTCCGCTCCGGGGCGTTCGATGAAAGCCAGAAACAAGGTTGGGAAGAAGTGCAGGCGGCGCTGAAGCCGTTTTGCCCCGGCGACAAGGAAAGGTCGCCGGGGCGCCTGATCTGCTGGCAGCCAGGGCCTCTTCAATGTTCCCGTAGGGCAAACATCGCGCTATCCCACCCTAGCCGCAAAAACAAAAACGCGGCGAGGGTGGGGCACCCGGCCACCAGCGGTAGGGCCAGTCGCTCGCTATTCGCTCGCATGTGGCTCGTGGTCTTCCACCCAGACAGTATTCGGTCTCTGGATCAATTGACCCCGGCCTGCTTCTCGGCCAGATCGCCGATCAACGGCAGCTTGAAGCGCTTGCCGTTGTACGCGTTGAAGACGCAGATGACCCAGATGGCGAGCCAGCACAACTCGATAAGCCTCCAAAGCAGGAAATGCAGGGAAAATGGGAGGAAGAGCAGGGTGATACCCAGGACAATCGTCAAGACAATGTCGACGACGATGGCCGCCAGGGTCAGCAGAATCGACTGCCATGCGTGGAAGCGAATAAAGGGTTTCTGGTTGTACGGCGCCACAAGCAGGAAGATGATCGCCGGGATGAACGTGATATAGGCGATGGCGCCGGCGGCGTTGTCGCTGAGGCCGGTTTGCGGAGTTTCTTCGGGCACGGTAGCTCCTTTCGGATTCAATCCAGTTTGTGAGGGTCTGTTTTTCCACGCTCCAGCCGGGGGATGCAAGGCGGGGGAATTCGTATAACTGCTTTGCGGAAGGCTCGGATTTGTAGCGAGATAAGGAAAGCCCCGGCGCGATGCCGCTGTCAAGCGGAATTTGTGTGAAAAAAACAGGAGCGCCATCCGTCTCCGTTCCTCCAGCTTCTCCGCAGGCCCGGCGGCTCCGGAAGGCCGGCCGGCGGTGGGCTGCACCCGATCCAATACAATGGTGCGAGGAGCTTGACCGATGGCACATACGGTTTTTTGCGCGCGCTACAAGAAGGAGATGGAGGGCCTCGATGAGCCTCCCTTTGACTCGGAGTTCGGCCAGAAGATTTACCAGAACGTCTCCAAAGCGGCATGGGACGAGTGGGTCGACCGGCAGCGGATGCTGCTGAACGAGTACCGCTTGCAGCCCTGGACCCCGCAGGCGCAGCAGTTTCTCGTGGAGCAGATGGAGCAGTTCTTCTTTGGCGAGGGCTTGCCCATGCCCGAGGCATTCACTCCGCCGGCGCAGTGACGATAGTCGTCAGTGGTCAGTTGCGGCCAGGGCCCGCGAGCAGATTGACGCGATTCTCTGGCCGGAGGTGAGCACCCGGTGCTTGCCTCGTGTAAACTAGGAACAACCCCAAAGCCGGCTTCCCGCGAGTCGGCTCAATCGTGTCGGGACGTGGCTCAGCCTGGTAGAGCACTCGCTTGGGGTGCGAGGGGTCGGCAGTTCAAATCTGCCCGTCCCGACCATTATTTTCTCCGCATTGCGATTCTGGAAGGCCGTCGTCAGGCTACCCGGCGCATGCGGGTAAAACGGCCCCGCAGAAGCGGCTGTTGTACATTCCTCGCCAAATCTCAAAAACAAAGCCGTATTGCGCCGCAGAAACTGTGACGCGCGCCATATATGCGGTGACTTTGATAGTTTGGAACCATGTCCGGAACTTCTTTTCAATCCGATTTGGCCGCTCCCGACCTGGAAACCCTGACTGGCGAGGTGGTGGAGATGGCGGTGAAGGGCGGCGCCAGCGACGCCGAAGCTGTCGTCTCCGAAGGCGATGAATTCAGCGTGAATGTCCGCATGGGACAGGTGGAAACGCTGAAAGACTCAGGCTCGCGCGGGCTGGGTCTGCGCGTGTTTCTGGGGACGCGCTCGGCCTCTACCTCGACCAGCGACCTGACCCCGGAGGGAATTCGCCAGCTTGTTGACGGCGCGCTGGCGCTGGTGAAAGTCACGGAAGAGGACCCCTTCACAGGCCTCGCGGAGCGCGGCGAATTTGGCTCACTGCCGACCGACCTGCACCTCTACGACGAGGACGTGTACTCGCTGGCTGGCGCGGAGCGCATCGAGTGGGCGCGGCGGGCGGAGGCGGCGGCCCTGGCAGCGGACCCGCGCATTACCAACTCCGACGGCGGCAGCTTTGACGCGGCCACGGGGCGCACAGTGCTGGCCAACTCGCGCGGCTTTGTGGGCGGCTACCGCACCAGCTATGCGGGAATTTCCGCGGCGCCGCTGGCGCAGGATGCGAATGGCCAGATGCAGCGCGACGGCTGGTGGTCGAGCGCGCGGCGGCTGGCGGACCTGGAATCGCCCGAATCCATTGGCAAGGAGGCCGCCCGCAGGGCCCTGCGCCGGCTGGGCGCGCGGCGCGTGGCCACGCAGCGGGTTCCCATCGTCTTTGCGCCGGAGGTGGCGCGCTCGCTGATCGGCTCGGTCTTCGAGGCTGCTTCGGGCGACTCGATCTGGCGCAGTGCGTCCTTTTTGGCTGGCCGGCTTGGCGAGCAGATTGGCGCGCCGAACCTGACGATCGTTGACGACAACACCATGCTGTTGCCCTCGGGGATGGGCGGCTTCGGCACTTCGCCATTCGACGGCGAAGGCCTGCCTTCGCTGAGGACGGTGGTGGTGGAGAATGGCGTGCTGCGAAATTATCTGCTGAACACTTACACCGCCCGAAAGCTGAAGATGAAGTCCACCCACAACGCCTCACGGGGCCTGGCCGGCACGCCGGGCATCGGTTGCGGCAACCTCTATCTGGAGCCTGGGATGCTGACTCCGGAGCAGATCATTGCCGAGATTCCTGCCGGGCTTTATGTCACGGGCCTGATGGGCTTTGGGGTGAATACGGTCACCGGCGACTACTCCCGCGGCGCGACAGGCCTGTGGATCGAGAAGGGCCAACTGACGCACGCCGTCGAGGAGATCACGATTGCCGGGAATCTGGCTGAAATGCTGCGCAATGTGACCGCGATTGGCAACGACTTGGAGTTTCGCGGCGCGGTGGCCTCGCCCACGCTGCGCATCGACGGCATGACGATTGCGGGAAGTTAGCGAGGCGACCGCGCTGCGCGCGGTTGGCGGGGTTAGCGGGGTTAGCGGAGTTAGTCGCGCTGCGCGCGTGTTGGCGGAGTTGGCAAGTGAGCTCTGGAAACAGGCGCATTTGGGAATCGACTGAGCCGGAATTTCGAATCGCTCATTATTACCCCCATCGAAATATGATGGATCCATCCAAGGTGGGGTTCTCAAGGCTTGCGCTGTGGTCCCTCAGGGGCTAAAGCCCGCGTTCATCTTGCAAGGTTTATGTACGGGCTAAAGCCCGTTCCCTTCACATCCAACACACGCCGGACTGGTTCCGAGAGGAGAGAATGGTCGATCCGAATGAATCCATCGAGCGATCTCTCGCCTTTGACCCGGCGGACGCCAGGGCGGCGCTGACGCAACTGCCGCAGACTCCGGCGGTTTTTGCGCTCTATGGAGCAGAGGCGCACAGCGAGCCGTACATTGGCCGCACGCCGAACCTGCGCGGAAGGCTGGAGCGGCTGTTGCAGCCCTCGGCGAAGCATCCGCGGCGGCTGCAACTGGCCGGGCGCGTGCGCGAGATTCGCTGGCGGCTAACCGGCTCGGATTTTGAATCGCTTCTGGTTCAGTTTGAGCTGCTGGAGAAGGTCTACGGCGCGAAGTGCCTGGAACGGATGCACTTGCGGGCGTCGGCCTTTATCCGCTACATGGGCTCGAACGCTTACCCGCGCATCACGGTCACGTATCACCCCAGCCAGCGCGAGGCTCGCTGGGCTTACGGGCCGTTTCAGTCGCGGGCCTCGGCCGAGCGCTTTGCCGACGAGGCTCTGAAGCTGTTTCTGCTGCGCCGCTGCACGGAGAATCTGGACCCCGATCCGGCGAATCCCGGCTGCGTTTACTCCGAAATGAAGATGTGCCTCGCGCCCTGCTACCAGGGGTGCACGGACGAGCGCTACGCTGAAGAGGCCGCGGCGGTGGAGCGGTTTCTGGCTACGCGCGGCGAGAGCCGGCTGACTGCGCTGCGCACCGAGCGGGACGCGGCTTCGGCCAATCTCGAATTTGAAACCGCCGCGGCACTGCACGCGCAGATAGCCCGCGTCGAGAGCGTGAGGGCACTGGCTCCCGAGCTGGTTCGCCCACTCAGCGAGCTTCGCGCGGTCATTCTGCAGGCCTCGGCCAATCCCGGCGAGGTCGCAGTCTTCCTATACGAAAACGGCAGGCTGAGCGGCCCGGCGGGGTTCTCGACTCTGGGCATGAGAATCCAGAACGAGCAATCCGGCTCGACTTCGCTTTTTGCGCAGCCGATGGCAATTGAGCCCGTTCCGGAGGTCGCGGTGAAAGGCGACTTTGGCTCCGAAACGATTCGGAATTCGGCTTTAGTCAGCCCACAGGCGCACGACTCCGAGAAGGAAGCGGGCTTTGAGCCGGAGATAAAAAGCGAGAAATGCGCAGATTTGACGCTTAATTCTGCTTCTGAGGGCGCTTTTTTGATGAATACGGCGGCTTCTTCCTCCGAAGCTGCCCAGAACCCGCCCGCCAAGGCCGCCCGAGGTTTGCTGGAGGCGCGGATGGAGGCGGCGCTGGCCGAGCTGGCAAAGCGCTCGAAGACTCCGTCGCCCACTCTCCGCCAGGGCTATCTGGCGCTGGTCAAGCGCTGGTACTACCGCCCCGAGGCCCGGCGAGCGGGAGAAATCTTCTTTCCCGACGCCGAAGGACGCTGGCCGGTGAAGGCGATGCTGCGCGGCGTGGGGCGAGTTGCGGGAAAAATGCTGACGGCAAAGAACCACGCAGAATAAGCTGAAGGCGGAATCAGGCCATGTCTACCTCCGAGACCATTCGCTCCATGCTCGCCGCAGGCCGCAACCGCCTGAATATCGGCCGGGCCGCAGAGGTTGCCGCGCTGGTTCTTGCGCTGCCCAAGCGGCACCAATCCCGGAAGGTTGAGCAACTGGTCGAATGTCTTTGGGACGATGACCCAGGGATCGTGAACCGCGCCGGCGACGCGCTGGAGAAGGTCTCTCGCACGTTGCCCACGGTGCTGGAGCCCTGGAAGGCCCCCTTGCTCGGGCTGCTGGTTGAGGCGGAGCAGAACAAGCTGCGCTGGAACCTGGCGGTGATCGTTCCCCGCCTCAAGCTCTCGGTGCCGGAATGCCGCAAGGTTGCCGAGATCCTGCAATCCTACCTCGATGATCCGAGCTCGATCGTAAAGACCTGCGCGCTGCAAGGGCTGGCCGAACTGACCCGGCAGGACCCATCGCTTGGGCCGGAGGTACTTGATCTGCTGCGCATCTACAGTCTCTGCGGAACTGCGGCCATGCGGGCGCGAGGGCGTCATCTGCTGCGGCAGTTGGAAGCGCCTGGAGAAAGGCTCGGCCATCCGCAATCAGGAAGATCGCGGTACCGGAAGGAGCCTGGGAGATTTGTTCTTCCGTAGAATTCATCTGGCGCGAGTGTTTGCTCCGCCCCTCCGGGGCGGATGGCTCTTTTTTCACCTCTTACCCAGGGCTGCGCTACGCTTGCTCTCCACCCCGCGAACGAAGACCTGTTCGCGGGGCCCCCGGCCGGGGCTATTTTCGTTGGCTCCCTACGGGAGCAGACTGAGTGGCTGCTCATTGGAAGACCGATGTGGATGTCCACTCAGAGCTGATTCGGGTTGACTGTTTACAGTCGAGATTGAGACCTGTACTCCCACCCTTTCCGCGAATGGAAAACGCAGATCCTTCGACTGCGCTCAGGAGCGGAAAGGATGGGGCGTCCAGCCTTCAGGCACGGGCGCTTTTTTGATTGCGAGCAGAAGGCCCGGGGCTAAAGCCCATCGATTTTGAGCCTGCTTTTCATGGGCCTGAAGGCCCATGCTCCCTCCGCAAAAACGGGCGGAAACAACGGAGATGCCTGTTTCATAGAACAAATGGCTGGAGTTCTAGATGCGTTTGCCCTGAGCATGCGAGCCGTTCGCTGACTGGCGCGCGTCCGCGCTGATACACTGGCCGTGCAAGGAAACGCATCCCGGAGACTCCATGATTGAGCTGTTGCCATCGATACTTTCGGCGGATTTCTCCCATTTGGCGGAGCAAGTTGCCGCGGCCGAACGGGGCGGCGGCACGGTGATCCACGTGGACGTGATGGACGGCCATTTTGTGCCCAACATCACCCTTGGGCCCCCGGTGGTGAAGAGCCTGCGCAAGTTCACGCGCCTGCCGCTGGACTGCCACCTGATGATCGAGAATCCGGACGAGTTCATTCCCGCCTTTGCCGACGCGGGGGCGAACTGGGTGAGCGTTCACTACGAGACCTGCCGCCACCTGCATCGCACGCTGGAACTGATTGCCCAGCACGGGATGAAGCCGGCGGTGGTGATCAATCCGGCGACGCGCGTGGAGCTGCTGAGCGAAATTCTGCCCATGGTTCACCATGTGCTGGTGATGAGCGTGAATCCGGGCTTCGGCGGACAGAAGTTCATTGAGTTTTCGCTGGACAAGATCCGGCGGCTGGCCCAGATGCGCCAGGAACGGGGGCTGGCATTTAGAATCGAAGTGGACGGCGGCGTGGCTCACGATACGGTGGCCCGCATCGTCCAAGCGGGAGCGGAGCTGCTGGTGGCCGGAAACGCCGTTTTTGGGGCGGGACAGCCGGAACAGGATGCGCGCGCGCTGCTGGCCGCGGCCCGCGAGGCCGCGGGGGAATAGCAAAGCCAGGGAAGACGTATTCCGGGTTTTACTCAATAGACGGGCATTAGAGCATGTTCACAGTTTCTGTAGGGTGGAATTCGTGGTTTCCCACCCATTTCACAAAGAACGTGAAATGGATGGGGCACGGAGCTACCTTACACCATTCGTGAAAATGCTCTGGAAGCAGATTCAAGAGCTTTGGGGAACTGGCTTGCAGCCTGTCGACGGGCTGCAGCCGCAATGAGGTGGTATGAACCGGTTGACGAGGAAGATTGCCGCCGTGACGCTGGCGGTTCTGGTGCTGGGCTGCATTTCGGCCGAGGCCAGGGACAAGAAGCCCAAGCACAAGAAGCACGAGGACCTGAGCGCCAACCCGCTGGCCGCCGTGAAATCGAAGCAGCCCGACAAGGAACTCTTCGACAAGGCCATGGTGGCCCTGAAGAAGAGCCACTACGACGTGGCGCGGCTTGACCTGCAGACGATGCTCAACACGTATCCGGACTCCGAATACCGGATGCGCGCCAAGCTGGCAGTGGGCGATAGCTGGTTCAAGGAAGGCGGCACTGCGGCCCTGACCCAAGCGGAGTCTGAGTACAAGGACTTCATCACGTTCTTCCCCAATGCCCCGGAAGCCGCCGAAGCACAGATGAAAGTGGCGGACATCTACTATCAGCAGATGGAGAAGCCCGACCGCGACTACACGAATGCGCAGCGCGCCGAGCAGGAATACCGGGCCATGATCAACCAGTTCCCCGATTCGCAACTGGTGCCCCGTGCCAAGCAGAAGCTGCGCGACGTGCAGGAAGTTCTGGCCGAACGCGAGACGCAGATCGGCCTTTTCTATGGGAGCCGCAGCAACTACGGTGCTTCCGTTGCCCGCCTGGAGACTGTGGTTGACACCTACCCTCTCTACTCGAAGAGCGACGAGGCGTTGCTGGGCATTGGGGATGCATTTGCGGGCCAGGCCCGCGCCATCCAGGCAGCGCCGAATCTTTCCGGCGCGATCAAGGAGCGCCTGCGCGCGATTTATCTGGACAAGGCCGCAGCGGCCTACGCCAAGGTCATCACCCGCTATCCGATGGCTCCCCACGTGGAAGATGCGCGTGACCGGCTGGTTGCCATGAACCGTCCTGTTCCCGAGCCAACCGCGGAATCGGTTGCCGAGAACGATGCGGAGGAACGGAGCCGTCAGCCCTTGCGCTTCACCGGCAAGACCTTTGACATCATTCGGCACGGGCCCTCCGTGGTTGAAGCCGTGCATGTGGGCGAGCCGAGCCTGGACGACCCCAAGCGCACTCTCGCGCCCGAACTGAACAAGCAGAACCTCGCAATATTCAATGATGCAGTTAACGCCGGCAAGCCGGCAGCCGCAGCCGCAGTTACGCCCACAGGCGTGAACGAGCCGCCGCGCAGCGACCAGCCTTCCCAGGCGCCTTTGCAGCTTGAGAAGCCAGCAGGCGGCACGGGCGTTGGAGTCGAGATCGTGAACGCGCCCGCGGCGTCTCCGGCTGAGGCCAATGCCGTCATCAAGCCGGTGGGGCCCGTCAACACAGCCCTGCCAGCCGCGGAAAAGCCGGCCGAGGCTCCCGACCAGGTGAACGACGTGAAGTCTACGCCGACCGTGGCCGCCAATGCCGCCGACGCCAAAAAGCACAAGGCGGATCTGGGCGACGAAAGCTCCAGCAAAAAGAAAAAGAAGAAGGGCATCTCCAAGCTGAATCCCTTCTGAGAAAACAGCTAATCGAATTGCAGAGGCCGCACCCCAACCGGATGCGGCCTTTGTTTTGGCGTGGAGGGGGAGAAACAGCCAACCCAAATGCGCCTTCATCCGTCTGAGAATATATGGACCTGCGAAGAGCCGGCATGAAGTTCGCAATCCTCGCCGCACTTCCATCGTTCCGGTCTGCGCTGGCGCAGAGTCCGAAGCCGGCCGCGCCGCAGAGGCCCATAATCACGATGCGGACGACGCTGGTTCTGGTTCCTGCGCTGGTCCGGACCAAGGCAGGCGCGCCGGTCTTCATGATGACCGCCAAAGACTTCACACTCACCGATGACGGCATCGAGCAACCGATCGCGATTGAGGAAGACACGGGCAGCGAGCCGTTGGCGCTGGTCGTAGTTGTGGAGACCGGCGGCGCCGGCGCGCGCCACCTCGACAGCGTACGCAATCTCGGTCCGGCGATTGAGGCGGTCATTGGCAGCGTTCCGCACCGCGTGGCGGTGGTGGAGTTCGACAGCACGCCCAGGCTGGCTCAGGGCTTTACCGCCGACCTCGACTCGGTATCGGAGACAATGCGCGGCCTCGAAGCCGGTGATCGCGGCGCCGCCATCCTCGATGGCCTCGGCTTTTCCATTGATCTTTTGCGCCGGCAGCCGGTCGCCTACCGGCGCGCCATTCTGCTCATCAGCGAGACCGCGGACCACGGCAGCCAGGCAAAACTGGAGGACGCGCTGCACGCCGTCAGCGACACCAACACGGCTATCTACAGCCTGGCTTTCTCCTCCGCCAAATCTGCGGCCGGCCATGAAGCTGCGCTGATTGTGAACGACTCGAAGCCCGGTCCGCCGGGTGGCTGCATGGCCAAGGATCCTAATGCGCAACCGGGAGAAAGCCGCTGGGGGCAGGCCTTCGACTGCTTAGGCCTGTTGGCCCCGCCGCTGCGGTTGGCCAAGGTGGCTGCCGTGGCGGCTGCCAGTAGCATGCAAAGCAATGCCGCAGAGAGCGTAGCGCAACTGACTGGCGGCGAATACATCAAATTCAGTGACGCTCGCGGCCTGGAGCGCGGAGTGCTGGCCATCTCTCACCATCTTCCCAACCGGTACGTCCTGAGCTTTCATCCGCTCGCGCCGCACCCAGGCTTTCACGCGATTGGCTTGCGTCTGAAGGACTACCCCGGCCTTGTCGTGCAGGCCCGCAGCGGCTATTGGGCCGACGCGGATGCGAATCTCACACAGTAGGCGCATCTGATAAAGTGAAAAGTGGTCCCTTCGCGTGAAAACCCTCTTCTCAAGAGGGTTTTTGTGTACACCATAAGGGATTCGCCTGAAAAATATGCCTCACGACCTGCCTAAAGCTTACGACCCCACCGCTATTGAAGATCACTGGGCCGAGTACTGGGTGCGCGAGAAACTCTTCGCGCAGCCCACGCCTTCGCCCGCCGAAGTCCAACAGGAGTCCTTCACCATCCTGTTGCCTCCGCCGAACGTTACCGGCCGGCTGCACATGGGCCACATGCTCAACCAGGCGGAGATGGACATTCTTACTCGCTGGCGGCGCATGACGGGCCGGCGCGCCCTGTGGCTGCCCGGCACCGATCACGCGGGCATCGCCACGCAGATGATGGTCGAGCGCCAGTTGGCCACCGAAGGCAAGACACGCCAGGAACTGGGCCGCGAGGCCTTTGTCGAGCGCGTCTGGCAGTGGCGGCGCGAGACTGGCGGCGCGATTCTCGACCAGATGAAGCGCCTGGGCGCCTCGGTCGATTGGCAGCGCGAATACTTCACCATGGACGAGAACTTGTCGGTTGCCGTGCGTGAGGCATTCGTTCGCCTTTATGAGCAGGATTTAATCTATCGCGGTTCTTACATTGTTAACTGGTGCCCGCGCTGTCAAACGGCGATTAGTGATCTGGAGGTGTTCCACGAGGAGCACAAGGGTCACTTATGGGAGATTCGCTACCCAGTTATCGGGGAAGACGGGAAAGATACCGGCGAGTTTATCACTGTTGCGACGACGCGCCCCGAGACGATGCTCGGCGATGCGGCTGTTGCAGTGCATCCCGAGGATGAGCGCTATCTTCACATGCACGGCAAGAAACTCCGGCTGCCGCTGGTGGGCCGGGAGATTCCCATTGTTCTCGACGAGTGGGTCAGCCGCGACTTTGGCACCGGCGCGGTGAAGGTAACTCCCGCGCACGATCCCAACGATTTTGCCATCGGCGAGCGGCACCATCTGCCCTCGATCAACATCATGGATGCCGAGGGCCGCATTAACGAGGAAGGCGGCGCGTATGCCGGCCTCGACCGCTATGTGGCGCGCAAGCGCGTTCTGGCCGACCTGGAAGCTCAAGGACTGCTGGGCGAGATCAAGGACTACGTCAATAACGTGGGCCACTGCGACCGCTGCAAGACGGTTGTCGAGCCGCGCCTCTCGACGCAATGGTTCGTGAAGATTCAGCCGCTGGCCGACAAGGCCAACGAAGCCGTGCGGAAGAAGTACATTCGCTTCACGCCGGAGATGTACGAGAAAACCTACTTCGAGTGGATGGACAACATTCACGACTGGTGCATCTCGCGCCAGCTCTGGTGGGGCCATCGCATTCCGGCCTGGCACTGCGCGGAGTGCCACAAGATCACCGTCGCACGGGTCGATCCCACGGCCTGCGCCCACTGCGGATCAGAAAGAATTACGCAGGAGACCGACGTTCTGGACACATGGTTCTCCTCGGGCCTGCTGCCGGTTTCCGTCTTCGGCTGGCCGAATATCACGGCGGAAAATCGCGGCGACTTCGACGCCTTCTATCCGACGAGTTTGCTGGTTACCGGCTTCGACATTCTCTTCTTCTGGGTCGCGCGCATGATCATGTTCGGCTGCTGGTTTGCCGAAGATGTGCCGATGCCTGACGGCTCGAAGCGTGAGTTGAAAGACTCGGTGCCGTTCCGCGATGTGTACATTCACGCGCTGGTCCGTGACGCCAACCGCGAGAAGATGTCCAAGACGAAGGGCAACGTCATCGACCCCATCGGGATCGTGCAGCAGTACGGGACCGATGCGGTGCGCTTCACGCTGGCCTCGATGGCTTCGCCCGGCACCGACATTGCCTTCAACGTGGCGCGCACCGAGGGCTATCGCGCCTTCGCCAACAAGATATGGAATGCCGCGCGCTTCCTTTTCATGAACGTGGACCGCGCCGCCGAGATAGGAATCACGGTCGATCCGGCCGCGCTGGGCGGAATGCCCACGGTCGCCGAAGACGCGCCGCTGGAAGCTCGCTGGATTGTGGCCGAACTGAGCGCCACCGCCGCCAAGGTAAACGCTTCGCTCGAAGTTTATCGTTACGACGATGCGGCCAACACGATTTATCAATTTTTCTGGGGCAGCTTCTGCGACTGGTATCTGGAGATCGTCAAGCTGAGGCTGGATTTCAGCGAGACGGCGGACAAGGCGCAGACCAGGGCTGCGCTGACCACATTGGTCCAGGTCTTTGAAGCTTCGCTGCGGCTGCTTTCGCCGTTCATGCCCTTTTTGACGGAAGAGATTTGGCACGCGCTGTATGATGACAACCCGCCGGCCAAGTCGATTGCGCTGACCGCGTATCCGCAGAGCATCGAAAGCCCGAAGGACGCAGCTTCGCTGGCTGAAATGGGCTTGCTGCAAAGCTTGATCGTAGAAGTTCGCACCTTGCGCAAGGAGATTGGCGTTGAAGAAAAAGCTGTAACGCCGATCGAGGTTCGCGCCGAGGCCGCACTTCAGGCCGTCTTCCAGCAGAACAGCGCAATGGTTGAGCGTTTGGCTCGTGTCAGCGAAGTTCGCTTCGTTGCGGAGATCACGGCAGGGCTGGCGAAGCACTCGACTTCACGCTTCGATGTGGCCGTGATTTACGAGCGCACCATCGACGTCACCGCCGAGCGCGCGCGGCTTGAGAAGGAAATTGCGAAGTTTGAAAAGGGATTGACGGCCGCCGAGCGCCAGTTGGGCAATGAGGCATTTCTGAAGAAAGCGCCGGCGCAGGTGGTCGAGGGATTGAAGAAGCAGGAAGCGGAAACGCGGCTTCTGCTGGAAAAGGCGCGGGCTGCGCTGATTGCGCTACCCGCAGAATGAGAAAGAGAGCGAAATGCAACCGCAGGTCCTTCGACTGCCCACCCCAGCGACAAGAAGCTGTCGCCGGGGACCCCGGTTGCGCTTGGCTTCGCTCAGGATGACAGGTTTGGGAGTATCGTGAGATGCTAGCTTTCAAAATCAGGATTAGGAACGCCGGCTGCTGCTGGAAAAGGCGCGAGCCGCGCTGGAAAATCTGAACGAAGGAAGTCGAGTTATGTCTTGCGGTTGCGCTCGTTGCATGGAGCATTATCGGACCCTTGGAATCGCCTTCGGTGTGCCTTCGGAATCCGCCCTTCAAACGGCGTATGGCGAGGCGCTCAAGCAATGGGATCCTGGCCAGTATGAGGATTACCCTTCGTTGCGGGCGGATGCGGAAGATCACCTCAAACAGGTTCAGCTTGCGTACCGGGAATTGAAGGAGCACGGCGTGACACCGGGGGAAATGCCGGTGAAAAGCGCCGCGGCAAAACCCGAGGACACGGCGTCCTTCGCGCCCTCCTTCTCTCAGGCCGCCTCAGGGTCCCTCTCGGAGCCTTTCTCGGCTTTCCTTTCAGAGCCTGTCTCCTCTTCCAGCTCGGAGCCTATCTCGCCTTCCGTTCCAGAGCCCGCCATGCCGTCCCTCTCGTTTGGCGACGCGCCTGGCTGCCAGACAGCGCCGCACTTTACCGAGCAGGTTGAAGAGATTATCGACCGCAACCGGGGAAAGCTCGGCATGGCCCTGGGTATCGTTGATCTGGGCGGCGCGCGCGCTGGCAACTATTCGCAATTCCTTCTCGTGGCCGCAGCCGGGATACTGGTGCGCGATGCCCGCCATAATATTTCCCTGCTTTGGTATCGAGATTTGGGAGAGGTCAACCTGATTGACAGACGCAAGGGCGGCTGGTCGCAAAAGCTGTTTGGAGGCGCTTCCGGCGGTCAGCAGAGTTGCACGCTGCAGATCGACAGAAGCAACGGAGCTAACTTCTGCTCCATCTCCGCTCCGGTGGAGGACAGCGTCAAGGCAGCCCTTTATGACTTTCTGTTGCATCAGAAGCAACAGGTAAAACCCTGACCGCGCAAGAAGGAACCATGGACTGGAAGAACAGCCACATCGACGCATTGCTGGAGCAGGCTCTGGTTGAAGACCAGGCCGCCGGCGACGCCACGACCGACCTGACCATCGACCCGGACTTGCGCGCGACAGGCACGATTCTTGCGCGCCAGGAGATGACGGTTTGCGGGCTGGGCGCGGTGCCGCGTTTTCTGGAGATCTTTGCCCGCCTGGACAAGCGCTTGCCGGCGCAAGCACGCTTCAAGGTCATCAGCCATCCGGAGATCTTCGACGGCGTGCGCGTGCATGACGGGCAGGTGCTGGCCGTCATCCGCCACAATGCCCGCACGCTGCTCAGTTGCGAGCGCGTGATTCTGAATCTGATGCAGCACCTGAGCGGCATTGCCACGGCGACGCGGCAGTACGTTGACGCCATTGAGGGCACCGGGGCACAGGTGCTGGACACGCGCAAGACCATTCCGGGGCTGCGGGTTCTGGAGAAATACGCCGTGCTGTGCGGCGGGGGAACGAATCACCGGCTGGATCTGGCCAGTGGCATTCTCATCAAGAACAACCACATCTCGCTGGGCGGCGGAGTGCCCACAGTGCTTACGCGGGCGCTGGAAGGGCGCAAGAAGGGCCAGCGCGTGCAGGTGGAAGTGCGCAGCGCGCAGGAGCTGGAAGAGGCTCTGCAGTACGGCGCCGAGGCCATTCTGCTGGACAATATGACGCCCAAGCAGGCGAAGAAGGCGGTGGAGCGCATCCGCGAGGCAACCGCGGCGCAGCCAAAGAAGAAGCAGGAAGCGCGCCGGATTTTTGTCGAAGCCTCTGGCGGCATTGTTCTCGAAAACATCCGCGCATACGCCGAGACGGGCGTGGACTTCATCAGCGTGGGCGCGCTGACGCACTCGGCCAAGGCCGCGGATATTTCGATGCGGATTGAAGCGGAGACGGCATAGCCGTGTTCGACCTAGCCGCGCTGGAGGCCGCACTGGCCGGCACTGTCTTTGCGGGCAAACTGCATTTTTCCGCCATTACGGACTCAACCAACGCCGACGCGATTGCTGGCGCGCGCAGCGGAGAGCCGCACGGCTCGGTTTACTTTGCCGATGAGCAGCGGGCCGGGCGCGGCCGCGGCGATCACGCGTGGCAATCGGCCGCTGGGGATGGGCTTTATGTGAGCGTGTTGCTGAGACTGCCGATTCCGGCCCTTCGCCTGCCGCTGCTGCCGCTGGCGGCGGGACTGGCCGCGGCCGAGGCCATTCGGGCTGTTGCCGGGCTCGACGTGGATCTGCGCTGGCCCAACGACTTGCTGATCGGCGAGCGCAAGGCCGGCGGCATTCTGGTTGAATCGAAGATTGAAAACGGCGCGGCGGCTTTTGCGGTGGTGGGAATCGGCATCAATGTTCACCAGAGCGGCTTTGCGCCGGACCTAACCACGCCGGCGACATCGCTGGATTTGGAATCCGGGGTCCCCAGCGACAGCTCTTCGTCGCTGGGGTGGAAGGCGGGGCGCAGAGTTTCGCGTCAGGATTTGCTCGTCTCCCTGCTAGAATCGCTGGAGCGTGAGGCGCTTGGACTGGCCGATGCGGCAGCGGGTGTTACGGTTCCCGCGCGCGTGGCGCAGGCCTCGACGTGGATTTGCGGGCGGCGAGTTGAAGTTCACGGCCCGCAGGCTTGCACGGGGATTACGGCCGGGCTGGACGAGAATGGATTTCTGCTGGTGCGCACGGCGGAGGGTTTGGTTACGGTGCAGACCGGCGGGATTCGCGCTGCCAGCGGTGGGGCCAATGTTGCTGCGGCAGGCACGGAAAAGGCATTTGGCGCGGAGAATTAGGCCAGTGGCCTCCCACCCTAGCCGCAAAAACAAATACGCGACGAGGGTGGGGCACCCGGTCGTTTGTGTAGACGAAGAGAAAAAGCCATGCTGCTAGCGATTGATGTCGGCAATACAAATACGGTGCTGGGCCTCTACCGGATCGATGAGGATTCGGGCTTCCCGGCGACAGATGCTGGCCGCAAGGGCGACGGGAAGCCGGAGCTGGTTGCGCACTGGCGCGTCACCTCTCATCGCCAGCAGACCGCCGACGAGTACGGCGTGCTGTTCATCAATCTGTTCAAGATGAACGGCATCGCTCCCAGCCAGGTGAAGTACATCATGATCTCCTCGGTGGTGCCGCCGGTGGAAGGCACGCTGCGCCAGGTTTGCGAAACCTATTTTCACGTTCAGCCGCTGTTTATTGAGCCGGGCATCAAGAGCGGAATGCCGCTGCTGGTGGATAACCCCTCGGAGTTGGGCGCGGACCGGCTGGTGAATGCCGTTGCCGCCTTCGAACGATACGGAGGCCCATGCATCGTGGTGGACTTCGGCACGGCGACCACCTTCGATGTCATCTCGGCCAAGGGCGAGTACCTGGGCGGCTCCATTGCGCCGGGACTCGGCATCAGCGCCGAAGCGCTGTTTTCGCGGGCCGCGCGCCTGAGCCGCGTAGACATCAAGCGGCCAGCCAAGGTCGTCTGCACCAACACGGTGACGTGCCTGCAGAGCGGCCTTTACTACGGCTATATCGGCCTGGTGGACGGCATTCTGGAGCGCACCATCGCTGAGCTGGGCGCCAAGCCGAGGGTGATTGCGACGGGTGGGCTGGCGCAGTTAATCGCTGAGGACTCGCGCTACATCGCCGAGATTGACGACATGCTTACCCTGGATGGCCTGCTGATTCTCTTCGAGCGCAACCGTGCGGCCAAGCCGCGAGGGAAAGCTCATTGAGGCGCGGGTCGTGCTGAATTATTTCAACTATTTCACCGAGATCGAAGAACGCTTCCAGCAGCGGCGCGGGTCGCTGCTGTTGCTTTCGACGCTCGACTGGGCGCTCATCGAGACATGGCGCGATGCGGGCATTCCGCTGGAGGCGGCGCTGCGCGGCATTGACGCGGCCTTCGACAAGTACGAGGCGCGGCAGAAGCGCGGCCGGATGAGGCGCGTGAACGGCCTGGCCTGGTGCTCGCAGGCGGTGATGGAAGCCGCCGAGGAACTGAGCGAAGCCGCCATCGGCACAGCTCCCAAGGCGGCCAGCACGGAGCGCGAATCGGGCTTTGAGCAGGAGCGCGTGGCTGAGCACCTGGAAACCGCAGCCACGGCGCTGGATGCGGCTGCGGTGGCTCCCGAGGCCTGCAAGGCGACCGCAGTGCGACTGCGCGAATTGGCGGCCGAGGCGCGCTCGGCCGCCGCGGAAAACACTGAGGCGCAAGATTTGGAAGCGCTGGAGCGGACGCTTACTGTTCTGGAAGAGAAGCTATTCGCCGCTCTGACCGCGGCTGCTCCCGAAGAGTTGCTGGTGGGCCTCAAGGAGCACGCGGCCAGGGAACTAGCGCCCTATCGCAGCCGCATGGGCGTCGTACAATTGCGCCAGGTGGAACGGCAGTTTGTGCAGAAACAACTGCTGGCGCATTACGATTTGCCGCGCTTCAGCCTGTTTTACATGAGCCAACAATAATGCCTAGAAAACTGAACACGATGGAGCGGCGGGCCAGGCGGGACGTGAAGAATCGTTCGCTGGCGCGCAATATGGCCGCGAGGCAGAAAAAGGCTGAACAGGCGGCGAAAAAAGGCGGAATTTTTGGCGAAGCTGGCGAAAAATCGTCTTCCGGGGCTAAAGCCCATGTCGATTCTGCGGGCGTTATACAGGGGTTAAACCCCCCGTCTCCCTCCCCAACGACAAAGGCCCGTCGCGGGGGAGCACGGCCTCCCTCCGGATCGAATGCTTCCGCAGCCGGAAGAGCTGCTCGCGTGCGGATCAAAGCTGCCGCCAAGACTAAAACTATTGCCGCGAAACCCGCCGAAGCGCGACTGGTCGAGATTGAGAAGCCGATTTACGGCGGCGCGTTTCTGGCCCGCGCTGAAGGCAAGGCCGTTTTTGTGTCGCTCACGCTGCCGGGCGAGCAGGCGCGGGTTCGGGTCACGGAGAGCAAGCACGGATACGCAACCGCCGAGGCGGAGGAGATTGTCCGCGCCGCGCCGGAGCGCATTGCGCCGGCCTGTCAGCACTTTGGCGTCTGCGGGGGCTGCAACTACCAGCACACGAACTACGCAACGCAACTGGCTTTCAAGCAGGCCATTCTGCGCGAGACGCTGGAGCGGGGCGGCTTGAATGTGCCTGATGAAATCGCTGTCCTGTCTGGCGAGCCCTTCGGCTATCGCAACCGCATCCGGCTTGCCTTCGATGCGGCGGGCAATCCCGGCTATCGCGGACGCCGCTCGCACGGGGTGGTTGCCATGCGCGAGTGCCCCATCGCCGCGCCGCTGCTGGTTAGGGCCGCGCTGGCTTTTGGTCAGATCGCGCGCGAAGTTGCCCCAGCGCTGCGCCCCACGGAGATTACGCTTTTCTGCGACGCAGCCGAAAGCGCACTACTGGCCACCGTTTTCACCGCAAGCCCGGCAAAAAATCGCTTCAATGAGTTGGCCCTGGCGCTCCAGGCAAAAATTCCCGCGCTGACCGGTGCGGAGCTGGTCTTCGAGGGCCGTCCTGGCAAGCCGCCGCGCACACTGGCCGAGTGGGGCGCAACTTCGCTTGCCTATCGCGCGGCCGGCAGTGACTATCGCGTGGACCACGGCGCGTTTTTCCAGGTCAACCGCTGGCTGGTGGACGCGCTGGTTGAACGAGTGACGGCCGGCCACGCGGGCAAGCTGGCCTGGGATCTTTTTGCCGGCGTGGGTCTTTTCGCGCGGCAGCTTGCAACGCGGTTTGAGCGTGTGGTCGCGGTCGAGTCCGCGCCAACGGCGACAGCGGCTCTGGCGGCGAATCTGAACGGCACGGGCGGCGCGGCGGTCAGGGCGGAAACTCTCGCTTTCCTGCGCGGCAACCGCAAGGCACCGTCTTCCAAGTCAGCCCGCCCGGATCTGATTGTCGTGGACCCGCCGCGCACGGGGCTGGGCGCGGAGACCTGCGCACATCTGGCGGAGCTGGCCGCGCCTGCCGTGGCCTGCGTTTCCTGCGACCCAGCGACGCTGGCTCGCGACCTCGGCGCGCTCATCGCGTCAGGCTACCAAATCGAGTCCATCGCGCTCGCTGATCTCTTTCCGCAGACCTTCCATCTGGAAACAGTGGTCCAACTGCGCCACGCCTGATAGGCTTGTGGGCCAGAATCAATTTTAGTTTTTAGGGCGATGGAAGCTGGCTCCCCCAACTCCGGGCAAGTCGTTGGCGCACCCGCATCTGGCGGGCAGGGCGCGCTGCCGCTCTTTCATGCGGCCTGGCTCTTCGCCGTGGGGATCGCGGCCACGCAAGTTCTTTGGATTCGGCCCAGCCTGATGCTGGTGGCGCTGGGGCTGGTGGGCGCGCTCTGCGGCGTGGCGGCTCTCTGTGCGCAGCGCATCGCCTGGCTGCCGCTGGCCGTGCTGTGGCTGCTGCTGGGCTCTTGGTGCGCAGAGATGGAGCCGCGCCCGGCGCCCGCGCCCGCCGTGGCCGCGCTCTCTGACGGCCTGTTGCGCACCGTGGAAGGCACGGTCGTGAATGCCGGCCCGGTGCGTGGCGAAACTGAAGAGAACCTGAACGACTACGACAGCCACAGCACGCCAGTCGAGCCCGCAGAAGCCGCCGAGCAGCCCTCGCAGAGAATTGACCTGCGCGTCTCCGGCATGGAAGTGGTTACCGACACCGACGATGCGCAGAGGCCGGTGGAGGGCGAGGTGCGCCTGAATGTCCGCTGGCCGGAGGCTGCGGCAAAGATGCAGCCCTTCCAGTGCGGCGAGCGAATTCGCGCCGTGGCGCGCCTGCTGCCGCCCGAGGTCTATCACGACCCCGGCGTCTGGAACCGCGAAGACTTTCTCGTGGAGCAGGGCATTACCTCGACGGCCACGGTGAAGATCGACCGCGTGGAGCGACTTGGCTCTACTCCGGGCCAGTTTCTCGCTTGCCGCATCAGCGGCCTGCAGCACGCCACGAGCGCTCGCCTGCTGGCCCTGCCCGCGGCCATGCGCCATCTGCCAGCGCCTGTGCGCCTTTCGCAAAACGACGCGATCATGCTGGCCGCCATGGTCACTGGCGACCGCACCTATCTGACCCACTCGCTACGCGTGGGCTTTGAGCGCACTGGTTCCTTCCACATGCTGGTGGTCTCGGGCTTTCATCTGGCGATTGTGGCCGGCTTCCTCTTCTGGATTGCGCGCCGGCTGCGCCTGCCACGCGTGCCGGCCACCCTCGCAACCATCCTGGCTTCCTTCGGCTACGCTCTCTTCACTGGCTTCGCCACGCCGGTGCAGCGTTCGCTGTGGATGGTCACGCTCTACCTGCTAGGGCGGCTCCTCTACCGCGAGCGCAATGTTCTGAACACCATCGGATTTGCCGCGCTGTGCCTGCTGGTCTTCAGTCCGCGCATCCTCTTCGACGCCAGCTTCCAGATGACGCTGCTCGCCGTGGTCTCCATCGGCGGCATCGCCGCGCCGCTGTTGCAGGGCACCATCCATCCTTACCTGACGGCCACGCGCGACCTGCGCCAACTCGCCCTGGACAGCAAATTGCCTCCGCGCATTGCGCAGTTTCGGCTTACACTGCGCATCTTCGCCGAGACGCTGCAAGGGGTCGTAGACGGGCGCATCGCCTGGAGCGTCTTTCCCTGGACGGTGCGCTTTCTGCTGCGCTGCTGCGAGCTGGTGGTCGTCTCCTGCGTGGTGGAACTGGCCATGGCCCTGCCCATGGCCGTCTGCTTCCACCGCATCACTGTCTTCGCTCTGCCGGTGAACATTTCTATCCTGCCGCTGCTGGCCGTGCTGATGCCGGCGGCGCTGATCACTTTGGTGGCGCAGCTCGTGTGGCCTGCCGCAGCGCTGCTTCCGGCAATGATCGTGGCTGTCTTTCTGCACTTCGGCACAGGGCTGGTGCATTTGTTCGGCTCGATGGCGATGGGCGATTTCCGCATTCCCGCTCCGCTGCTGGGCCAGTCGCTGGCCTTCTGCGCGCTGCTGGCCGCAGCCATTGTGCTGGCCCGCCTTAGCCACAAAGACAAAGACGTGGCGAAGGCGGGGCACCAGCCTGAACTTCTCTGGCTGCGCCGCGCCAACCGGGGCCCCCACGGACATGTTCTCGTCCATGGGGGAGTTGCCGCCTGGGCCGCGCTGCTCGCGGCCGCCGCAGTTGCCGTTTATCCCCGCCCGGTCGATCACCCGCGCGACGCGCTGCTGATGGAGGCCATCGACGTGGGGCAGGGTGACTCCCTGCTGCTCATCACGCCGGACGGCAAAACCATGCTGGTGGATGGCGGCGGCTTCGGCGGCGGCCCGCATCAGGCTCCGCAGGACTACGACATTGGCGAGGAGGTCGTCAGCGAGGTCCTGTGGTCGCGCGGCATTCGACGCCTGGACGTGGTGGCCCTAAGCCACGCGCACTCCGACCACATGGGCGGCCTGCCCGCCGTTCTGCGCAACTTCCATCCCGCCGAGCTCTGGGTGGGCAACAATCCCCGCGGCGGGGCCTACGACGCCCTGCTGGACGAGGCCGCCGGACTTCATGTGCGCGTCCGTTCGCTGCGCGCGGGCGACAGTTTTCCCTTCGGCCCGGCCCAGGTAACGGTTCTGGCGCCCTTCCGCGGCTACCAGCCCGGCGCGGAGCCGACCAACAACGACTCGATGGTGCTGCATGTGGCCTATGGAGCAACTTCCGTGCTGCTGGAGGGCGATGCCGAGGCTCCCGTCGAGCAGGCCATGCTGGCCGAGCAGGGGCTGGCCAGCACGCTGCTCAAAGTGGGCCATCACGGCAGCCGCACCTCAACACAGCCCGAGTTTCTGGCTCGCGTCGCGCCGCAGTGGGCCGTCATCTCATGCGGCCGGCGCAACCGCTACGGCCATCCGCGGATGGAAGTGCTCGAAGAGCTGGAAGCGGCCAAGGTCCGCACCTTCTCGACCGACATCAACGGCGCTTCCTGCTTCCGGCTCGACGGCAGGACTGCGACTGCGGATCTCGGCTGCGGCTGGCGGCCCGTGCGCTGAGAACGACGGAGCATTTCCTTTCTGGAATGCGGAAGAAACCGGCGGAAGCTCTTACTTTTGAGTCTCATTCCGTCAAGCTTATTGAGCCTATCGCAAGTGATTGGGCTTATAATCCCTCCGAGAAATGATTCAGTTGAGTGTGCCAGTATCTGGCACTCAAGCTGAGGAGATTGCCATGATAAAGCCGTTGCTATTTGCTTCATCCGTTGTTTTGTTTGCCATTGCCGCTTCGTCCGCCGCCGGACCTGTGGCCCAGGAATCCGCCCAGGCCCCCGCGCCTGGCATGAAGAACCCGGTCAAACCTACCGCCCAGACGAAGGCCCGCGCAAAGGAAATTTATAGTGTCGACTGCGCGCTATGCCACGGGGACAACGGAGATGGCAAGACCGACGTGGCCAAAGGCATGGAGTTGTCGCTTGGGGATTGGACCAATCCGAGGACGCTGGCCGCGAAGCCCGATGGCGAGCTTTTCAATATCATCCGCAACGGCAAAGGCAAGATGCCTTCCGAGGTCGAGGGGCGGGCAAAGGACCACGAGGTTTGGAGCCTGATTCTTTACATTCGCTCCCTGGCGTCCAACACCGAGCCTGCCGCAACGCCAGCGCCAGCCGCGGCGACCCCGGCTACTCCGGCTGCGGAAACTCCAGCGCCAGCGCCAGCACCGGCGGCGCCGGATACTTCAGCGCCTGCTCCGGCAGCGCCGCCAGCGACCAACTGAGGAATCTTTATCGCGGGCGTAGTGCAAGGAATCTGCTGGCCGCTTCGACGCTGCCAGCAGATCAAAGTTCCCGTCGGCGGATTTTCGTCGTTGAGATAAGTAAAAAGCAGTTGTCCTTCAATAAGTGGAGAAACTGCTGACTCCGCGGTAATTCCCTAGAACTTTATCCTCAGCCCAAGCTCTATTTGCCGCTCACGGTAGAAGTTGGTTGCGTTGATGTTCAGCGGCTGCCCGAAGGCCGTGGTGTTGGCCTTGAGGCCGGTGAGAAAGTTCAACGTCGGCAGCGCACCTGACGAGCTGCCGGACTGAATGGTATAGCCGGTGGTTTCCAGCTCGGTCACATTCTGGTGATTGAAGAGATTGAAGCTTTCCGCCAGCAGTTCCAACTGGCGCGTATCTCCGAGGTCGAAGCGCCTGCCCAGCCGCAGGTCGGCCTTCCAGGTTGACGGATAGCGGAAGGTGTTGCGGCCGATGTTGTAGACGGTGTTGTCGCTGCCCAGGCCGTAGACCCGGTTGTCGCCACCGGAGCCGTTCATTCCCGGCCCAAGCCCCACAATGGCCGACCCAGTGCTGGTGAACTCTTCAGGCAGCGAGCCCGAGACGCGCATGGTGTAGGGCAGGCCGCTGCGGAATTGCCAGATGCCGGACAGCATCCAGCCATTGCCAAGTGCTCCGGCCCGGCCGTGCAGCTTCCATGGCGCCTCATAGATCGCCGTGCCGCCGGCCGAGTGGCGAATGTCCAGGTTGCTGGTTCCGTATTCCAGACTGAAATCGGCCGGATCGAGCACGTCGTTTCCCGCCGCCTGGGCGCTCTCGTTGGGGTTCCAGTCCATGGCGTGGGAGTATGTGTAGTGGGCGCGCAGGCTCAGCCCGCGGCGGCTGGAACGCGCGAGCTTCAGCATCCACGCCTCGTAGGTCGAATTGGCACGGCTCATGATGTTGGTGATTTGCTGGTAGTCGGGGCAGGGCCGCCCGGCTAGGCTTGCGCCTGAGGGCTGGTAGTAGGGGCAGCTTCCTTCGCTCGCCGGCCAGGAAGCATAGAAGGGAACCGTGATCTGCGCGGCCTTGATGGGTCCCAGGCCGGTGTGGCCGCATGATGTGCCGTTCGGGGTTGAGAGGGTTTCATCACAGACGTTGTAAGTGATGGTCTGCGTCGATGCGGGAGTGTCGAGATTCGTGTCGATGGAAATGGGCAGCCTGCGGCCCAGGCTCAGGATTGCGCTTGCGGTCACCTGCAAGCTGCCGGGCAGCCTTTCTTCCACGGCCGCCACCGCCTGGTGGATTTCAGGGTTGCGGAAGCCGGGCGCAAACTCCACTGCTCCCGGCTTCACCACGCTCCCTGGCGTTCCGCTCAGCACGTAGGGAAACGGCGGTGACCCGCCGCCATTCAGATTGTCGGTGGGCCGCATGAAAAAGTTCAGGTCGCCTTTCAGCGAGCCCGTCTGGCTCAGAGCCGTCTGTAGCGTCGCGTTCTCTGTGCGCTCGAAGTACATTCCGTAGCCCAGCCGCAGCAGCGGCCAGTGCTTCTCGCCAGAGCCCACGGCCAGGCTTACCCGCGGAGCCCATTGGTTGCCCAGGCGGGGCAGCTTCGCGGTCAGCGGAAGCTCCGTATTGCTGAGCGAGGAGATCGGCGGCGGCAACTGTTCCCGCTCCCAGCGCAGCCCGGCAGAGACTGCCAGCAGCTTGCCGGCCTGCCACTGGGCGGTTGCGTACCCGGCCCAGTCGTTGGTGCTCAGGCGCCAGGCAGCGGGACCCAGCGTCTGCGAGTAGTAGGAGTAGCAGGGCAGGTAGCCCAGCCCGCGCAACGCGCCCGACGAGTCGCGCCACACCCGGCCCGTCTCGTCGCAGTTGTGCTGATCGGCGGGGTTGAGCGCATCGGTCAGTCCAAAGGCGGCAAAGGCCAGCGCATCGGAGGCGAAGTTCTCCACGCTGGCGTAGTGGTAGGTGCCGGTCTGATTGCGCAGCAGGCTCACCGCGTCGGCGTTGTGGCTCACGTCGAAACCGGCCTTTACCAGCAGCTTGCCGCGCACCCAGCTCAGCATTTCCTGCGCCTGGTAAAGATGCTCGTCCGGATAGCTTCCCTGGCCGAAGCGCGAGGGGTTGCCGATGGTGAAGCCGTAGCGCGAGTCCACCACGATCTGCGGCAACTGACCCCATACATTTCCCGTGAGGAGGGTCTGCTCAAAGGCCGATGGCGTCTCAGGCCGCGCCTCCAGAATTGTGCGACCGGCCGAGCCCTGGGTCACAAACAGCAGATTGGGCGTCAGGAAGGCTTCCCATCGGCCCAGAAGCCACTGCTCGCTGGCCCGGCTCGAGCCGAGACTGCGGCTGCCGTAGCTTTCCGAAACGCGGCTCAGGCCGCCGCCTGGCGCGTTCCAGCGCGCGCCAATGCCCTCCAGCGTAAAGCGATGGCGCTCGGCCGCCTGCCAGTCGAGGCGTCCAAAGCCGGTCCACTGCGTGGCCGTGCGCGGAGCTGGGCCAAGCAGGCCAGCGAGGGTTTCCAGCATTGTCGAGTAGGCCTTCAAGCCCTCGACGACAGGATTGACGCTGCTCAACCCCAAGCGCGCGCTCAGCACCTGCATCTGGTCGTTCGTGGGCTGGGCGAAAAACTCGTCCGGATGCTTCACCGTCGCTACTGCCGGATCGTCGCGCTCAGAGCCGTCGAGAGCGGCAAACCAGAAGAGCTTGTCGCGGCGAATCCGGCTGCCCAGGCCGATGCCCCAGACTGTTTCGCGATCGGGGGGAGTGTAAGGCTCGGCAGTGAAGGCCGGGACGGTGGCGGCGGTGGCCGGGGTGGTCTCTTTCACCCATTTCGTAAAGGGATTTCTTGCGCCCCATGTGTTCTGGCGATCGAAGAGGAATCCCTGCCCATGCAGTTCGTTCGAGCCGCGCTGGGTTTCAACATTCATGCGTCCGCTTGCCGCGCGGTCGGCCGCGGCCGCCACATTGCCGACGGCTGCCTGCACCGCGCGGATCGCCGCTTCGCTGACCGCAAATCCATGCCCGCCAGAGCCGACCCGCGCCATTCCGGCCGGATCGTCTCCGCCTTGCCCCAGCGCCGAGCGTCCCTGCGAGCCCTGCCCCTGCCCGCCCGTTGAGCCGAAGGCCAGCCCCCTGTTTGCCCCATCCACAGCGATTCCCGGCGGCTGGCCCGCGCCCCGCACTGCAGTTTCCGCAGCGCCTGCCGCGGGGGTTGCGGAGGTGGGTGTGTTGTCCAGCACGAAACTCTGCCAGTGCCGTCCGCTTATGGGCAAAGCCTGAAGCTCGGAGGCGGTCGTCGCGCTGGTTGCCGGCTCCGGGAGAGTGGCGCTGTTCTCGTGAGTTGCGGGTAGCGCAGGTCTCGATTCTGAGACATTGGAAGCAACGGAAGTTGGGGCAGAGGGAGCTGAAGTCGCGTCTTTAGCAGCGATTTGTGTGGAATTCTGCGATTTCGGTCCGGCTTGAGGTGGTGCGGAAAGAGGCCTGGATTCTGGGCCAATTGGTAGAATGCGTCCCTCCGGGGCTAAAGCCCTCGTTGATTCTTCTGGCTTTATGCGGGGGTTGAAACCCCCGCCTCCCTCCGGATCGAGTTCTTCCGCAACCTGTTCAGGGCGTGCGGGAGGCCTTTTGCCGGACGCCCCAGCCGGCGGCCTTGCGCTTAACGGCAACAGACTCAGCGGCTCGGCAGGCAAGGTAACCTCGCTCGACGGCAGGGTGGCAATCTCCAGATGGGGCAGGTGAAATGCCGGCCGATTCGGGCTCTGCGAGGCCGTCAGAATCGGACTCGGCGGAAGGGGTTCAAACTCCAAAGCCGTCTGCACGCGCGCCTCGTAGCCGGCGCTGAGCACGATGTCTTTGACCTGGCCGCGCCCCAGTTGCGGGCTCTCAGCCTCCAGCGTATATTCGCCGGGCTGCAGCCCGTTGAAGCGGTAAGATCCGTTTTTCGTTGTGGTTGCGCGAGCTTCCGCGCCGGTGGCCTGGTTGCGCAGCAGCAGAGCAACACCGACCAGCGGCTTCGAGTAGAGGTCGGTGAGCCTGCCGCTCAGTGAGGCCGTTTCCGCAGATTGGGCAAGACAGGCCCTCCCCGCTCCCATGAGGAGCACAGCTGTGGCCAGCGCCATCGTCCATTTGCGTCCCACCCCTGCCATCGAGACCTCTGCTCGCGGCAGACTCTGGGAAAAATCGCTTCACGCGTCCACTCCGGCTAGCTCTTGCGGCAGGTCCGGATGGGTAAGAACCCTCCGGCCATTGCGAGACGGAAGCTCCCGCATTTAGCCGTTTTAATTACCTGAAGAATTGCGTTGCAAGCGATTGTAAGCCCACTCCGGTAAACTGGAAAGAAGGCATTTAGTTTTTTGCCTTGCTATCGGGATTGGGCGTTGATCCCTGACTTCTGTTCACTGTCCCCTAATCCCTGTTTTCTGGTTCAACTATGTTCATCGATCAAGCAAAAATTCGTGTCAAGGCTGGCGACGGCGGCAATGGCTGCATGGCCTTCCGGCGCGAGAAGTTCGTTCCGCGTGGCGGTCCTTCGGGCGGCGATGGCGGCCGCGGCGGCGACATCATCATGGTCGCGTCGCAGCGCCACAATACGCTGATTCACTTCCGCTACAACCCTGAACACAAGGCGCGGCACGGCGAACACGGCATGGGCTCAAACTGCCACGGCCAGGACGCCGAATCGATTGTTCTGCAGGTTCCGGTCGGCACCAGCCTTTATGACCAGGAGACCGGCGAGCTGATCCACGACTTCTCGGAGCCCGACGAGCAGCTCATCATCGCCAAAGGCGGCCGCGGCGGCCGCGGCAACCAGCACTTCGCCACCCCGGTCCATCAGGCTCCGCGCGAGCACGAACTTGGCCACCCCGGCGAAGAGCGCCTCTATCGCCTCGAACTCAAACTGCTTGCCGACGTGGGGCTGGTGGGCTACCCCAATGCCGGCAAATCAACGCTCATCTCGCGCATTTCCGCCGCAAAGCCCAAGATCGCCGATTACCCTTTCACCACGCTTGAGCCGAATCTGGGCGTGGTTACGGTGGGCCAGGAGCCGGAGATGGAGTCCTTCGTCGTTGCCGACATGCCCGGCCTCATTGAAGGCGCGCACCTCGGCCAGGGCCTGGGCACGCAGTTCCTGCGGCACATCGAGCGCACCCGCCTGCTGCTTCATTTGGTCGATGTGTCGGATGCTTCCGGCCGTCCCGACCCGGTGGAAGACTTCAAGGTCATCAACAAGGAGCTGGCCAGCTTTACCAGCACTCCGACCAAGAGCGAGTCCGACCCCTTTGCGGATGAATCCAAGCCTTCCAAGCCCAGCCATCCGCTGGCCGGGAAGACCATGATTGTCTGCGCCACCAAGATCGACAGCGCGAACCCGGAGAAGCTGAAGAAGCTGGCGGCTCACGTGAAGCGCAGGAAGCTGGAGTTTCACGCCATCTCCGCCGTCACTGGCGAGGGGATTGATGAGTTGAAGTGGGCGCTGGCGAAGCAGTTGCGGCCGAGCGGGGATGGGAAATAGGTCATCTATTCCCAACGGGAGCCCCCGGCTTGGCTGGGGTGTAGTCGCAGGTTGACATTCCCGGTGGTCGCTCCAGGTTCGCGTTTTTACATTCTTCCCATAAGAGCGTTGGCGGGGCGCGGAGCGTGAGCGCCGTCCCTACAGGACTTTGTGTGAATTGTTGGTTTCGACCACCCCACGCTGAAGCGCGGGGCTAACAACCCTTGCGCCTACGGCGCGGGTGATGAACAACTGCCGGCATGGAGCGATTCTATCCATGCCTCTTTGAGGGGCCATCAAGCATAAAGCCTCCGGCTCTGCCGGAGGCTACTTACTTGCCGATCAGGCTGTGGGCGATCGCGTCCAACATGCCGTTGAGGAAGTTGATGGACTCGGGGGCTGAGTAGCGGCGGGCAATTTCCAGGGCTTCGTTGATGACGATGGGGAAGGGCGTGCCCTTGAAGCCCAGCATCTCTCCGACAGCCATGCGCAGCAGGTTGCGATCGACGGCGGGCATGCGCTCCAGCCGCCAGTGCTTGGAATTGGCCACGAGCAGATCGTCGATCTGTTCCTGGTTGGCCACGGCCACGCGGAAAAGATCCTCGGCAAAGCCGCGCACATCGGGCTCGACCTCGTCGGCGGCCTTCCAGAAGGTAGCGCGCACCTGATCCGGCGACTGCTTGCCGATGTCTGCCTGGAAGAGCATTTGCATGGCAAGTTCGCGCGACTTGCGGCGGGTTGCGGCGCTCAAGCGGGACCGCCTTGGGCGATCTTGCGGCAGAGGCTCACCATCTCGATGGCCGCAAAGGCTGCTTCGGCTCCCTTGTTGCCGGCTTTGAGGCCGGCGCGGTCGAGCGCCTGCTCCAGGTTTTCGCAGGTCAATACGCCAAAAGTCTGTGGGATTCCGGTCTCCTGTTGCGACTGGCCGATGCCGCGGGCAACTTCGGTGTAGATGGCCTCGTAATGGGCGGTTTCGCCGCGCAAGAGGCAGCCGAGCGTGACGACGGCGTCCACCTTGCCGGAGTTGGCCAAGGTGCGCGCGGCGGCCGGTATCTCCCAGGCGCCGGGAACGCGGACCACTTCAATGTCTTCCCGCCTTGCTCCCGAGCGCAGCAGTGCGTCGAGCGCCGCATCGAGCAGGCGCTCGGTAATCACCGCATTCCAGCGGGCGACGACGATGCCAAACTTCATGCCCTCGGCGGAGAGATCGCCTTCGAGGGCCAGCGGCTTGCCGCGCATCGGATCGGTCCACGCCCAGAAGCTGAAGGCGAAGCCGGGCTCCGGCTCGACGGTGAAGAGACGCGATTTCCAGTGCGTTTCCGTGATAGAAGTGAGGCGTGCAACGGCTTCATCGCCACCCTGCGCGCGCAGCCAGGCCTCGACGGCCTGATACACGGCGTCGAGAGCGGTCACCTCCACCAGCGTGTCGGCGGTGGGAGGAAAATGGCCATCCACAAACGTCAGATTGCCCAGCGGAGCCAGGAACGATGTGCTGCGGCTGCCTTCTTCTTCCCAGCCTTTGCCGGGAGCAAATCCCAGCGCGGAAAAGAAGCTCGCCAGCCGGTCGAAAGCTGCCCGGTTGCCCGCGGGACGAAGAAAGGAAATCCCCTTGATCATGTCTTGATTCTATCGTGCGCGGGCGGGGAACTTGAGTGCCCGCACAATTCTGAGCCGTTTCAACAGAAGGGAGCGCCGAGAATTCGATGCGCGGCAAACAAGGAAGGCCGGCAAAATGCCGGCCTTCCTTGTTTGGTGAAGCTCTGAGTTCTAAGTTGTCGAGCGCGACCTAACCGTAATGACTGTAGCGGGAACGTTTGTGCCGCTGCCAGAGAAAGTGCAGCCGGAATCCGTAGTGGGGGAGCAGGCCGGCAGGTTGGGACTGATCTGCCGGGTATCGGCTGCTGCCGGGTTGGAGGTAACCAGGGGTACGCTGATGGCGTGGACCATGTTGTCGCCCGCCGTGGAGACGAAGAAGATCTTATCGTCCGGGGTGAAGGCACCTGCCAGCGGCGCGCTGGGGGATGTGCCTCCCGACTGCGCGTTCAGCGGAATATAACCCAGAGTGTAAGGCGTGGTGCTTGTAGGCGGCAGGTAGTATGGCAGGGTGGCGCTGGTGCTGGTCTCAGGCGCCGTGTAGGTAATAAACGCCAGGTTGGACTGCGGCGAGGCGACCACCTGGTTGATGGCGGTTGGGCTCACTTCGCTGAGCGGCATCTCGGTCACGGTATGAGTCAGTTGCAGCGATGAGAGCGCATCGCCGGTGCCCATCGGCAGATAATTGCCTCCGGAATCCTGAGAGAGGCAATTGAGATTGGGAATTGTAACGTCGATGTCAGAGAGCATCGGTCCGTTGGTGGTGACTGCCGCGGCCAGAATGTGCTGTCCATCGGTGGTGGCAACCTGGGCATCGCTCTGGACTGGGATGCTGGAAGAGTCCTCCACCGTATCCGCCAAGGGATAGAAAATCATGCTGTTGTAGTTGCCGACGAAACCGCTGGGGCACCAGGTGTGAGCCACAGTGGGCATGCCTCTGAGATAGGCGCCGACCGAAGGGATGGTGAGAGCCGGGGTTTGCACAGTGCTGGAAATGGCTACGTTCGCCGGCAGCGGAGCCGGTGGCGCGTTCGGCGGCAACATGCCCGGCGGCAACGAACTCGACAGCGGGCTCGGCGGCAGGTCATAGGTTGTCCAGTTGCTCTGGTTGAAGACGTAAAGCGTGTCGGTATGGCCAGTGATGCCCTCGGCCGGGTTGTTCAGCGCCGCATTGTCGGTGATGTAGAGCGTCTTGGCGTCGGGACTCCAGGCGGCGGCGTTTCCCATGCCGCTGAAGGTTGTAACGCCTGTTCCGCCAAGGTTGTAGATGTAGAAGAGCTTGCGCACCTGATCGTTGATGAGAATCTGTGTGGTGTTCGGCGACACGGCCAGCACCACGCCCGGAAGACTGGAATTCTCGAAAGAAAGGGCGTTGGTGGCGGTGTTGTATGCCATCAGCTCGTGGGGAGATCCGAAGTAAAGATTGTTGCCGAGGCGGTCCATGACCATCGAGTTCGGCACGTAAGGCAGGCGCACCGGAGCGCCGACCGATCCCGTGAGCAAATCAATCGACGAGAAGTACTGCGACTGGCCGGGGGCTCCGAACCAGACGTATTCGCTCGTCGTACCGGGAGTGGTAATCGTGACCCGATTCGACGAAACGGGCAGTCCGGTGCCATACAAGCCGACCTGATTGCTGGGAGCTGGATTGCAACTGGGCGACTGGCAGATGGCATAGACCGATGCCACGCCAGGGACCGCGGTTGTAATGGCGCCATTGGAGGTGACGAAGATATCCATCGGATCGGTGGACTGGTAATCCAGCGTGAGACCGGTGATGGGGTTGCCGTTTGTGTCGGTAATGGTGGTGACCAGATTCTCTGTCACGCCCTGGGTAATCGTGCCCGAGGTCGCGTTGTTGGCCAGAGCCAGCGAAATCGATTTTGGCGGGCAGGTAGAGAAGTAACCGGCCGACGATCCCGACCCTGCAACCGAGGCGGTGATCGCGGTGGTTCCCGGCTGCTCCGCGGTGATGGTCACCTGGTTTGTGGTGGTGTTGGTGAGAATGGATGCGACCGCGCTGGTGCCCACCGCATAGGAAAGAGTGCCGATGGCCGAGGTGCAGTTGGGAACAGGCGTCATCGTGGTCGAAACCGTTGCTGCTCCCGAGCAGGTCGCCGTGCCATCCGAAAGTCTGGCTGTAGTAGGCGGCGCGGTTGCGCCAATGCCGCCTGCAGTAACGGTCAGCGGAGTTCCGGCTGCGACTGTGTTATCGCCGGTCAAGGTGATTGTCGCGGTTGCTCCGTTGGAACCGTTATTGAAGTCGGTCAGGGTGCAGGTCTGCCCTGCCGTTCCTGAAATGGAGCCTGACACGGAAGTGACTGCGCCGCTGGCAATGATGTCGGGAGTGATGGCGGGCATCTGGCAGGCGCTGTTCTGGCTGGTAACCGATGCCGGCGCGCACAGAAGAATCTGCTGGTTGCTGCTGCCCGCGTAACATGCCTGCGCGTCCAGTGTGGCTTGGGAGTTCTGCGAGTAGCACTGCTGGGCCACTCCAGACAGCGGTGACGTGACAAGATTGACGGAGGTCACCTGTGGATGCAGGTAGACCGTCACGGGATTCGATGTCACTGCCTGGGCGGAAGCCGTGATGTAGGCCGTGGCATAAGGAAGTCCGCCCGTTGAGGGCAACGGATTTGGCGGGCTGCAGACGGTGTAATCGGCAATGCCGCCGCCGCTATTTCTGTTCCATGAGCCCGCGCAGATCGTGCCGGTCGGGGTGATGTCCACCAGCTGGTTGTTGGAGGTTCCGTAGGAGTACGTGAATCCGCTGACCGAAGTATTCTTGCAGGTAACAGCGGAAGGCGCGTTGATTCTACGCGTCTGCCCATAGGCCAAGGAGATGCCCGTGGTTGCAGGCGACAGAGTGATCGCCGAGATATCCGTGATCTTCATCCCGTAACCCGCGCCATTGCAGTACTTCTCGTTCGGGTTGCGGGTGCAGCCGGAGATCGAAATCCCGGCTGGAATGGCTAGACTCAACAAGCAAACAAGCGTCAAAAACCGCCGCATGAATCCTCCCCGCCCAGCTTTGTCAAACTGCGGAGCGGTCTCTCCCGGTAACGTCGGAATAACGTCGGAAAACTTGGGTTACAAGCAAACTCTTCCGTTGCCGCCGCCCGCTTTGGGCCGGTCCCTGGAGCCTGTTTGTTCGCGAAAAA
>Ga0326728_10003038_pt1 | contig 53815 bp, 56 predicted proteins | sample MB3enrmetagenome_FD_207602 | JGI IMG/M metagenome (GOLD analysis project Ga0326728, IMG submission 207602) | Lab enriched peat soil microbial communities from McLean, Ithaca, NY, United States - MB31MN | ecosystem: Environmental > Terrestrial > Soil > Wetlands > Peat | place: USA: New York... | reverse complement strand
GCGCGCACCCAGAGGTAGAGAATCGCCTGCCCGATTACAAACCCAACGACGAGGATATGGAAGACCAGGACAGGGACGAAGAGGAGCTGGAGAAGGAGGAGGACGAGTCTGAGGAAGACGACCCCAAGGACTACGAGCCCAAATCTATTGTGAGCAAGAAGCCTAGCCCAAGGTCGACAAAAGGACCCTGATCCATGCTTTGGCGGCCGAGGGCCGGACTTAGGCGTCCTTCACCTTCCTACAAATGAGGGGGACTCAAGAGCGACGGCTTTGCTGCTGAATCTCCCCTAGGTTCGGAACCATCACTCCTCCCCGTATGGGCACCCATAACAAACGACCCTTAGACAGTTCATCTTAGACCTGCGATGAATCACGAGAACTTGACACAGCAATCACAGAAGCAGAAAGACGATGATTTGTCGGCGAAGAACGGGCAGACTCTTGGACCAAGTCAAAGAGAAGCAGACGATACAGCCTCCGACACCCCCGATACCGGCTATCTTGAGCCGCGAGACAATATGACCATCATTGAGGGACCAGGGAGCCCCATCGTGACACAGATGCCAAACGACAATCCCGATTCACAGGAGTCTGGGACGGAGCTCGAGAACGGCTTTGTGGACCCTCCGGGTGCGGGGAACGCAAGCGGCAATCGGCCCGATGCAATGCGTGATGCCAGTCCGGACCAGGGGTCCGAGTTCGTCGAAGCGGATTGACTCACGACACAAAGTAAGCGCTTGGGCGATGGACGATTCTCGACTTCGGTCGCAGTCCATAACGACAACGGATGGGGCGAAGCTCGATAAGAGGTGATGGTGCAGACGCGACCCGGTCGAACCCAGGACGATGATGAATCTGGTCGCCATAACACTCAACCCATACTCATATCGGCGCGTTACAAGATTAGTTTCATGGCACAACTGGTCAAGGAGAAAGGAAGGGTCGGCAGCGACCAACGGGCCATTCTGAAAGACCAGGAGCCACCGGTCGCCGACGCCGGCTACGTAAGGGACGTGATGGCCAGATTCGACCTGATCGATTTCGATGAGTGCCGGCCCAGCTCCGCAGGACACCGAAAACTGCAAGCAAAGAAGAATTGAGTCATCGGCCGGATGCCCATTCGGGCGCATGTGGGCCTATCATAGGTCGAGAGCCTGCCATCGGATTCTTGGACCTCAACCTCGGTAGAAACCTTCGTGGAGCATAAATATTCAGCCCGATATTGAAAGAGCCTTGATGAAATCTGCTCATGACACAAGCAGGTTCCATACGGATATCCGGATGGGTCCCTTCCGGCCCACCATCACTTCCAAGTGGGCTGGATTCTTCATCGCTCAATGATTTGCGCGACGCTGTCGTCTCGTTGGTTGTCATGCTAAGACCGCATGATTGCGCCACCCTGCCGGTTTTCTCGATCCCTCTCTGGTGATTGGGTCGTACTTTGGGTATACGAATTCAAACCCCACAGGGCTTCAGTTATTCGATAATAGGCCCCGTTGATGGATTCGGCTCGGAATCCTGAGACCCCAAGAGAAACTCGCAGAATCCGAATGGCAATCGTTTCGCCCAGCATGTGTCATAACAGTCTCCGAAAACAACAACTTATGTTGTGAGAATTGCAAAGTCCTATATCGGAGGAGTTTCGGCCCGGCGATTGGTGCAAGTTGTGAAGATCCAAGTGTCGAAGAGCCGGGCTATCAGCACCGCAGTTATCGCCGTCGTCATCGTCGCTGTACTGGTGCTCGCGGGGGCTGGAGCCTATTATGCGACGAGGAGTTCGCCGACGTCCTCCACTCTATCGACCACAACGAGTAGCACGACAGCTTCATCGACCCCTCTGAGTTCGACCACTACATCTCCGACTGTGAGCACGACCTCCGCGTTGTCCACACCAGCCACGACCACTTCCACGACAACGAGTTCGACTCAGACGGGCACAACCACCTCGAGTGCAGGCTCCACGAGTCAGACAACTGCCACCACTACCACAACAAGCTCCTCAACACCCACGACCAGTTCGACGACAACGAGCACGAGTAGTGTCCCGACGCAGTCCACTACTAGCACCACCACGCAGTCCACTACTAGCACCACGACGAGCACGACCAGCACCACGTCGAAGTCCACCACAAGCAGTTCCAGCACTGCTCAATCCTCCTCGTCTTCGAGCACGTCGACCAGCACCGCCTCGACGTCTTGCCTGCCGTCTCTCAGCTTCGCCTCTCAGCCAGCGAGCGTCTTCGTACCACAGCTGAGTGCCTACTCATCCATAGGCGGAAACTTCCAGATCACGGTGAACGGGGCATCATTTACCTTCACCTCGACCTACACAACCGTCTATGCGAGCGCGACTACGTTCAAGGTCAGCATCGTATCATCCGCCTATCCGACTCCGTTTACGTTGTGGCTTCTCAGGAACGGGACCGTCGCGGGGATAAACTATGCCGGGTCCAACTACACGGGCGCGGCAGCCGTTCAGTATTACCAGGGATCGCGTCTCTTCAGCGCGTGGGGGACAATGCTTGTGTTCGGGCAGCAGCTTACGACCAGCTACGTCTCTGACACTGCACACTTCCACTCGACCGGGACGTCGCCTGTGACGTTCGGAACCAACACGTTCACTCTGACCAACTACGCCGCAAACTCGCTTCCGGAGACCATTCCGACCTGCGACGGTGCAAGCATTACCCTCACCACAGCGACCATGTCCATAGGGAAGCCGAACGGGTCGAACTATCCGTTCCCATTCGACGTGGACCTCGTAGGCTCAGCAACGGGAGGTGCATCGGGCACTGGGACGACGACCTTCACCCTCACTTCCCAGATAACATCGATGACGGTAGCCTGATTGGGCTGATGGTCATCAAGGCTGGTGATCGTTCATGGGGGTCAGAGTCTCGACGCTCTTGGGCCTGTCGTTCATCGTGGTTCTCGCTCTGTCAGCAGCAAGCGCTGTGAGTGCCATCGGAGTAACTTCAACCATAAAAGTTGGAGGCGCTCCCTGGGGAGTCGCCTACGACCCCGGCAAGGCCGAAGTATTCGTGGTCAATTCCGCCACCGGCACCGTCATGGTGCTGTCGGACAGCAGCTATGCCGTGTTGGCAACAGTGACCGTTGGACACTCGCCATACAGAGACATTTACGACTCCGGCCAGGGCGAAGTCTTCGTAGCTAACTATGGTGCCGACTCTGTCTCCGTCATCTCAGACAAGACCAACGCCGTCGTAGCAACGGTGCCCGTGGGGACCTCCCCCTCGTCCTTTGCCTACGATCCCGCCAAGGGGGAGGTGTTCGTGGCAAATTCTGGTGAGAGCACCGTCTCCGTCATCTCAGACAAGACCAACGCCGTCGTAGCAACGGTGACCGTGGGGTCTAGTCCTTATGACCTGGGCTATGATTCGTCCAAAGGCGAAGTCTTTGTAGCCAACACCTTCTCCCGCTCCGTCTCTGTCATATCAGACAGCAGCAATCTTGTCGTTGCGACCATCTCTGTGGGAAGCGGTCCCCTGGGGGTGGCTTACGATTCCGCCAAGGGCGAGGTGTTCGTGGCCAATTCCGTCTCAGGCAGCGTATCGGTCATATCCGACAGCAACAACTCCGTCGTCGCAACCACTACGGTCGGAACCACTCCTGGAGCCACGGTCTATGATCCCTCCAAGGGCGAGATATTCGTGCTCAATAGAGGCTCGGCCTCGGTCTCGGTCCTATCCGACAGCAACAACTCCGTCATCGCAAGTGTGCCCGTGGGGACCAATCCCTACGGCGCCGACTTTGACTCTGCCAGGGGCGAAGTGTTCGTGGCCAACGAGGGCGACGGCACCGTTTCTGTTATCTCAGATTCTTCTACCAACAGCACCACCACCACATCAAGTACTGTTCAGACGACAGCATCGTCTTCCGCGCAGGACATCGTGCAGCAGGTCTGGGTTCCCAAGCCAACGAACGCCGTTGCCGCTGTGGGCGTATCCGCAGCGATAGTTGGAGTGGCTTCGCTGATCTTCGCTGCAATGAGCAACCCCCTGGCCGGCTTGGGTGGGACTCTTGCCGACAAGACCAGCGGCGTAATCCCTGACAACATAAGACAGTGGTTCGAAGAACTGATTGCCTCCAGGCGCAAGCTCGACGCCAAAGAAAAGAAAGGCTCTCCCTTCAGGCCTACAAAGTTTGAAATCGTAACGTACATAGTGTCAATAGTCGTCCTGGCTGTTTCCTTCTCCTACGTCAAGGTCATCACGATCAGCCAGATCTGGGCCCTGCTCCCAGTCTTCCTAGCCACGAGCTTTGTGGTCGCCTTTGTTCAGAGCTTCTTCAGCATAGCGTACCTGCGGATGAAGGGCGTGTGGAGTGAACACGTGATCTGGCCCCTGGGGCTCGTCCTCTTTCTCTTCACAACCTTCGTCTTCAAGGTTCCTTTCTCTTCACCCACGCGGGACGTGAACTCCAAGAAGTTCACTGAGGAGTTGGGCGCCATAGTCTCGGCGTCCGGAGTTCTCATCTACCTGGCCTTTGCCGGGCTGTTCTTCTTGCTGTTGAAGGGAGGTTACTCCGCAGTCGGCGGAGCGGGCCTTTCCATGTGCGTGATAGGTGCTTTCTTCTACTCCCTTCCTATATCTCCGTTGAACGGGAAGGACGTCTTCGACAGCAGCAAGCGTCTTTGGGCAGGACTCTTCATCGCTACGGCAGTAATCTTTGCCGCTTGGCTGCTGCTGGTGTAGCAGGAGGTCCCTGAATGAATGTCGCACCGAAGAGTGGGTGCAAGTGTCTAAGACCTGAGGATATTGATATGATGAGAAGGTTCGAGAGAAGCTAGGCTCGAACCTGCGTGTCTTTCAACGAGGATTCCACCCCCTGAAGCGGGTGAGCCCCTTCCGGCCCACTTGGAGATGCGAAGATTGCGCCTATCTCGGCGCCTAATCAGACCTTCGCATTTCTATAGACGGTGAAGTAGTAACCGAGAGATACCAGCATAGCCACGGTGAAGCTCACACCATGGACGATTTCGTTCCCAGTCACGAAGATCACTGCGAAGAAGGCAACAGCTAGGCAGACCAAGTTCAAGACGAAGCCCCAATAGGGCGCGAATCCGTTCCGCCTGAACCAGGATCTCTTTGCAGCTCTGTCTGCGCCGCGCAACTTGCGGTACCTAAGGACGAGGAGACCCATAGCCATGCCAGTTGGCGGGTACGTCATCCCTATCGCGGCCATCACTACTCCAGAGGTCCCATGGACAGGAATTGCGGGGTAGAGGCCAGTCAGGTACCAAGCAAGACCTCCTACAATGGCTGAAGTCAAGGTCAAGAGCAGGTAGAGCCTAGACGCCTGCCTCCTCGCGGGCTGGCTGAGACCCATGGTCCCCAACACGTAAGCAACAGACGCTAAGAAGAGGACTACCACGTTCGCCCATCCATCGTACACGACTATGGACATGACGATCCCTAGTGGATTGGCGCGGGTGAGCCCGAAGTTGGTAACAAGCCACGCATTCAGGCTCGGAATGGCCGCTATCGCGTCTGCGGCGAAGAAGATGACCAGCACCCAGACCTCCTTGAAATCGGAAACCGTCCTTCCCATCCCGCTGTGTTCGTCAATGTTCATGCGCGGGAGCTGTATGGAACGCGACCTAGATGGCTAACCATCCGTTATTTATAAGCCGTAAGAACTTACTGCGGTTTCAGAAGGAACGCTTCCATTCTGTAGACCAAGGCTAGGCCGAACGCCGAGAAGACCAGCAATACAAGTCCAATCGTAAGAATGGTCCAAGTAGAGAGAGGGCCGATCCCCGTGATAGAAGGAATCGTCTCTGCGATAAGCATGAAGGAGACCAGAAGAAAGAAGATCATTAAGACGAATGGTAGAATCAAGGGAAGAATGGCTAGACCACCTCGCCACGTAATCTCAAGATACACTTTGTCGTTCTTCTGGTACCGCTTGAGCCTCTTCTCCGTAACGAGTTCGTTGACGAACTTATTGAAATTGCCAGCGCCGCTCTTGTAGCCCCACTTCTCGGCCAGCTCGCCCAGGTTGTCCACTTGCTTTCCATGATGCCAGAAGTTGAACAGGATACGTCTCCTCCCCTGAACGAAATCAGTCAGAACGTCGGACGGACGGTCGTTAGACTCGGCGAACTTCCTTACGGGTGATTCTTTAGGGACACCTTCCAGCGAGAAAGGCTGCAAGCGAAGAGCCTTGAAGGCCGGTCCCGCCTCCACGCCAGCACAGTACAATGGGTCGCGGGCGGAGATGGAGTCAATTGCGGCGAATATCGTCGTCCGAATCTCTCGGGTGTTCGGCCCAGCCCTAGTTTCATTAGCAATGGTCTTGGCGGCCGTCATGCAACCGACCCAGAGCCGTAGCGCTATGCTTGCTCTTGCGTTCGCATCCTGTACATCTGGCATGAAAGAACTGACAAGACGGGCCACCGTCTCAATTCTACGCTGCTTTTCTTCAGAGGAGAGAGTCGCGAGCACTGAGTTTGAGATAAAGGGGGCGTCGATGGTTTCGACGAGCAGCGCACGCTTCCTCACGTCGTCAAGCATTGCAGGGAGTTTAGCAGGGCTACTCAGCTCATTCGCCCAGATCAACGCCGTGTCTGGATTAGTGTCGACTTGGGTCGTGACGGTGTCGCATCCAAGCATGGCGTCGCAGTCCTCTAAGTGATTTGCTGATTTGACGCGCTGCTCAGGAGACGTGACCTCCATGGTGCCCAGATTTGAGGTCTATCTGTATGGGGGAAGGTTAAGGAAAAGGATAGGTTAGATGTTTTCATTCAGCTTTACTTCGACAGGTAGAAGTCGCCGGCATCGAACGGGGAGGACTGGGGTTCTGTTGGTGCTTATATCAGACTTGACTAATCTAATGGCATGCCTCAATCGAGCGACGCGCACGCGAGGGGGACAAGGGACTCGAACCCGAACGGAGGCGGGCCCGACGGGACCCGCTCCAAATCCGGTTCGATGCCCAGATTCCTCCATCGAACTGGGTTCCATTGATGCTCATCGAACACGACAGATTGTGGAACCCATAGTAGCCCGAAGGCGGCCGGGTATCGACAGGTATCGACTCGACTTCAACCAAGTTTCTATTTGGATCCCTTATCCAGAGGCCTTTCTCTCCTCCAATCTGAGGTTCTGTCATTACTGGAGCCTGAAAGCTCGTCCCCTGTCTCTGGAAATCGAGCAGACTTCCGCCCCCGCCAAGGTTGGCGAAGTTCATGCAGTTCCCACCAAATGGGAAGCCGTAGACGCTGCTCAGGTTTCCCGGCTCGCAGGTCATCGGTGAAATGACGCTCGAGGAGCGCGCGATGCAATCCCAATCTGGACAAGGGTAGGGGGGCCGCTTGGAGGCTCAGGACCTCTCCTGCTGACGTCTCCCTCTGGGGGTAGGCTAGGGCGCGATCGCTGTCAGCGTGTACCCAAGTGACCCGTAGAGGTTCGTCAGACTCGTCGGGTTCACGAGCGGAATCTGGGTATACCCGACAAGGAGCCCAGCTGCGTTGGTGATCTGATAGGTCACAAAGCCTGCAGTGCCTGTGGGGACCTCGAATCCCACGGACGCACCCGACGCAGTTGAGAACCCTACCGTCTCCAGTATGTTCGTCCCAGACGGGCCTTTGGCTATCGAGGCGCTGCTCGGGACACCGCCGCCCACCGTCCCTGTCACACTCTGTGCTGCGGTCTTGATGGCCGTCTCAGGGGGGTTAACCTGTATGGTGGTGACGCCCTTGTTCCAGGGGCCACCCGCGCTGATCAGATACCCGGCGCCGGTGGTGATTGTGGTGGTCCTGAGTGGGCCAACATCCGAGGTCGTCGGCCCGTTGGAGCACGGAGCCGTCGCCCCGATGCAGGCGTAGGCGCCGATCGGGTTGCCGTTCCAGAGGTAGGCCAGCACCAGGTACATCGGAGGAGGCGAAGTGACCGCAGTCGTGAGCGAAGTCGTCGTGTAGACGTTCCCCCAGCCAGTGCCAGCGGTGACCTCGGAGTAGGTGTACGTGACCTGATATCCGTCAGTACCGGAGGTCGCAGTCACGGTCTCGGTGGACGTCATCCCGCCCACGAGGTTGATCAGGGTCTGCACGGGGATGCCCGTGTAGTTGCCGTAGTTCTGCGGGGTCGGGGTCCCATGGCTCACGAATCCGCCCAGTGACGTACAAGAGGGCAACGAGAAGATGGAGTTCTGGTTGAACGTGACCGTCTGGCCTGTCGCTCCGATCACCACGAGGGTGAACGTCGAATTCAGGGCTGGCATGTGGCCTGTTGGGACCGTCGGGCTAGCGCAGTTGCTCGCGGTAGTCATGGCTGCCGCGGCAGGCAGGCCAGCGACCAGCGTGACGCTCAAGACTGCGAGCGAAATCAGCGTTATCACAGCACCGGCAGACAATCGCATCTGACCCGAAGCCGTCCTCCTCCCGAAATGGCACGAGCCCCCACCTTTGATAGATTCATTTCCCATTCACAAGGCACCGATATGCAGGCGGCCGCATAACGATTTACATATCCCTTTGATATCGTACTCGCTTGACGCCGCGACTCCAGGCTTGGGACGACAGAACGGCGGCTAGGTCGGCGAAGATCAGGATGGCAGGTCCAGGTCAAAACAACCGAGCGAATTAAAAGGTGGACGGGAAACCGGCTGCCCGATATCGGTGGACTACAAGTGGAAAGCCCTCTCAGTCACCTCGGTGGGGGCTCTGATGGCGTCCATCGACGGCACAGTTGTCCTCCTGGCGCTCTTTCCCATCGCGGCCGACCTGAAGTCGGATTTCGTGACCATGAGCTGGGTCGTGATCGCGTACCTGCTGGTCAACACGGCCCTCGTCTTGAGCTTCGGGCGCCTGGCTGACCTCTACGGAAGAAAGAGGATGTACAATGTGGGTTTCGCTGTCTTCACCATCGGCTCTGCACTCTGTGGGCTCGCCTTCTCGGGCCTCTCCCTCGTGGGCTTCAGGGTTGTTCAGGGAGCAGGAGCGGCGCTGATGACAGCCAACTCGTTCGCAATACTGACCGACGCCTTTCCCCGGAGCGAGACCGGAAGAGCCTTCGGACTGAACTCCATCGTCTGGGCGATCGGCTCCATCCTGGGGATAATCCTTGGCGGAGTGATAATCACCTTCACTTCCTGGAGGTTGATCTTCCTGATCAACGTTCCAATTGGAATCTTTGCCACCCTCTGGGCCTACAGGACCCTCAGGGAGAGCAAGGCGCAGGAGAAGGCCAAGGGGTCGTTCGACATCCCTGCGGCAGTGGCGTTCACCGCCGGCCTGCTCGGGGTGCTCCTCGGAGTGACCTGGGGGCTCATCTACTCCTGGCTGGATTTGGTGACTCTGGCATCCTTCTGCATTTCACCGGTGTTCTTCCTCTTCTTCGTTCTCTGGGAGACGAGGTACAGCAAGGATCCGATAGTGAATTTCGACTTCTTCCGGAACACCGTGTTCTCATTCTCAGTCCTGGCAGCGATGCTGCAGTCCGTGGCCTCGTTCAGTGTGAACTTCCTTCTGATATTCTACCTCGAAGGGATTAGCGGTCTGAGCGTCCTCAGCGCGTCGTATCTTCTCGTTCCTCTCGCCGTGGCGACCGCCTTGGTCTCGCCGCTGGGAGGAGTGCTCGCAGACAGGTTCGGAGGCAGAGTGATCTCGGCCCTGGGCCTCCTCCTGCAGTTCGCGGTCCTCCTTTTCCTGAGCAGGCTTACGACGACCAGCCCGGTGATCGAGATTGCGGCCATAGAGACGCTCTATGGCGTCGGCTCGGGATTCTTCTGGCCATCGAACACCAGCGTGATAATGAACTCGAGCCTGCCCGGGAGACTGGGTGTCGGGTCCGGAATCATGAACACGTTCAGGAGCACGGGAATGATACTGAGCTTCGCGCTTACATTGACCGCCGCAACATCGGTGATTCCGGCGAGCGTGGTCAACCAGCTCTTCATCGGGAACCTGTCGGGCAGGTTGCCCGCTGCCATGGGCGTGTCTTACCTCAAGGGCGAGAGCTTCGCCTTCGAAATCTCCGCGCTCCTGATGATTGCTGCTCTCTTCTCCTCTCTCATTCGGGGAAGGAAGCCGAAGAACCCCGCCTAGGCGACATCATTCCGGGCCAGCCGAAGCGGCACAGAGAGCTCCGTGCTAGGGAATCGTTTCAGAACTCCACCGTCGCGCCCCGCACACTGAGCCGGACGTCGCGCTCTATCCTGGATATGTCAATCATGTCGACGCAGGGTATGCCCGAGATTATCGCGCCGACAGCTACTATCGGCTCGCACCTCTCGTTTATGATCGCCGAGGGGGCGACACCGCTCTTGCTCAGCCTGTAGAGGACGTAAGAGCCAACCGTCGAGCCCTTGCCGTGGGGGAAGACCAGGACCCTGTCCTTCACGCACTCCCCTCGGAGTTCGTGGCCTCTCTCTATGACTTCTCCCGTGGTGGGGTCGACTCCTCCGAGGAAGGATATCGGCTGAGAGGTGACCAGCGCCACCCCCTCCGCCTCACCGCTGAAGATGATCCTTCCCCTGAGCTTCAATTCGGCTTCGTGGCCTCCGCCACGCACCTGTCCAGCGTCAGGAACCGCACCCGCAGCCCGTTGTTCCTCAGGTAGTGACACGCCTTTGCCGAGTTTGTGGCAACCACGCTGAACCCCATCGTCTCCACGGGAGCGACCACCATGCAGGTGTCGCACGCGAACTTGGCCCCGCTGCGCTCGATCGTCTTCGAGTAGCCCTTCTCATCGCTCTGGCGCTTCACTTCCCGGCTGGTGCAGATCCAGAACTCCCGGGTAACCTTGCGCCCCCTGAGCAGTCCAGCGATAGTCCCGACCTCCTTGAGCGAGCAGTGGGGGCACCCCACAGATATGAAGTCGGGCTCGCCCTCGTCGCTCAGTCCTGCAGTCACCTCGGCTAGGTCTCGCTGCCCGAAGGAGACTCTTTCCGTCCCCTTCGGCACCTTCCCGGCCTCTGGAGTCACCCCCGCCATGTGGAACATGGCGACGCCCCCCGAGCTTGCAAGGGCGGCAGACAGCTCCTTCAGCTCTTCGAGCGCCGCGGCCTTGATCCCACGGAAGTATGGTACGCCGTTCTTGACGACCTTGCCGATGGCGTATCCCATGGCGGCGAAGCCCTCCGCCGACCTGACCGCTGCGGTCACGTCCACGACGACGGTGGCGGCCCTGTTCTCGTCGAGGTGGTACCCGTACAACGGGGTCCTTCCGGTGAGGCTGGCAGCGAGGGCGCTGGGACCTCCTTCGCGGTTGGTCCTCGCGCCCAGAACGGAGTTGGCATAGACGACCGCCGAACTCTCACCCCAGGCTATGTGCTCTCCCAGGTGCGGCTCGTTCCCCGCAAGGTAGGGCGTGCACGTGCAGGAGATCTCCAGGCCGAGACGCCGGTAGGCGTCGATCACCTCCAGCTGCTTGCTGGCGAAGTTGGCATCAATCCCCTGCTGCTTCCAGTTCGTCAGGTCCATGCCCGCGGGGTTGAGCGTGGTCTTGACCCTGGCCTTCCCGTCCTCGGCCAGCTCCATCAGGAATTCGATTCCCGCGTCTCCCAGGTTCTTGTAGGAGACTCCGGACACCTGGACGCTCGAGACCGGGATGAGCCTCTTCGCGCCGTAGATCTCCCCGAGGGCTACCAGAATCTCCATGCTCTTCTTGGTGGCGTGACCGTCCCTGCCGGAGAGCATCCCCTTCTCCTCTGTTGTGAACTGCATACTCTGGCCACCTAGAGGTAGTCTTCCACCCTTATGTCATCCTCAAGAGGAATCTTGGCCCTGACGAACGGGTCCCTGGAGGCGCCCTGCGGGATCGTTGCATCCAAACCGGCCTTGCAGGTCTTCCTCGTGACCTGGTCCGCCGACGGGTCCAGAGACGACCCGTACTCGTTGGGCTTGAGGACTAGGTCGCTGTCGAGCTGGGCCCTTGTTGCAATCGCCCATTCCACGGCGTCGGGGTCGTCGAGGTCCACGTCCTCATCGACGACGACGGCGTGCTTCAGGCTTTGATGACCCCTGAAGGCGGCCTCAAGCGCGTTCCTGGGGTCTTCCTCCTTCTCCTTCCTTATCTTGATGACCGCGTGGAGCCACGCTGAGCCGCCCGCTGTGAGACGCACGTCAAGGCAGTTGCAGACCTTGCTGACCTCACGGAGCATCGTAGCCTCACGAGGCATGCCCATCAGGATTCTGTGCTCCGCTCCTCCCGAAAGTATCGCCTGGTAAATCGGGCCCTTCCTGTGTGTGATTCGGTTGATCTTGATCACTCTCTGCTTCCTGACGATGTCGTAGGCGCCGGTGATGTCCGTGAACGGCCCTTCATCGACGAACTCGTCCGTGATTGTGCCCTCCAGGACCAGCTCGCAGCCGGCAGGGACCAGGGCGTCGTTGGTCGTGCACTTGACGAATGCGGTCTCCTTCAGCGCGTTGGCAATCTCCAGCTCGCTCCTCCCAATCTCGCACGAAACGGCCGCGGCGAACAGGAAGGCGGGATGGTTCCCGATTGAGATGCCCACCTCTCGGTTCCCTCTCTTGATGAACTCGTCGAGGTGTCGGGGCAGGATTCTCGCGGCGACCCGGTCCTTGCCTATCAGCAACAGCCGGTGATAGCTTGCGTTGTAGCCGAGCTCCTTGTCCCTGGTGACCACTATGCTGGCGGTCGCGTAGGGGCCGCCGTCAAGTTCGCATTGAGTCAGGATGGGAATCTTGTGGAGGTCGACGTCGTCCTCGACCACCTCCTGGCAGGCTCCCCGATCAACCGTCCGGAACGGTCTGGGGTTCTCTATCGAATCAAGAATTCTGCCGAGGACCTGGTCTTGTCGCGCGCCGATGGCCCTGGCCAGCAGAGCGCGGGTGCCGCAGACGCCTATGGCGACTTTGTAACTCTTGGACTCTTTGACATTCTCGAACAGCAGGGGTCTGGCGTCCAGCTTGTGCGCCACCGCGGCAATCTCGTACTTGGTGGAGACCTCCCGCCTTACGTGTCCTAGGTCACCGGTCTTGTCAAGATCATTGAGAAACTCTCTCAAACGCGCTCGAACCTGACCACTCTAACTCGCCTTGAGTATGCACCTCGGTCTCTCATTTAATAATCTTGTAACACAGAAGTCTCGCGGGACAAAGGAGGGCACCCCCTAAAGCCATCCCATCCTGATGGCTCACTGTTGGGTGATTTCCAGGAGGCGATTCGTCCTGTGCAGCCTCTGGCGAATGGTGGCCTTGACAATCTCGCAGGCCTGGACTATTCTCTCATCGGCTATGCGGTAGTAGATGTTCAGACCATCCCTGCGCTTCGCGAGTATTCCGAGCTGTCGCAGTATTGTCAGGTGCTGCGACAGGTTCGCCTGAGCTATTCCGGTAGCCGCCGAGAGTTCGTTGACGCTCTTCTCCCCTCCCTTCAGGACGCTGATTATCTGGAGGCGCTTCGGGTGGGCCAGCCCCTTGCAGAACTCAGCCTGAATCCGGTAAAGTTCCTCCTCCGCGTCGGCTTCCAGCTTATCTGGCAATCTCACTCACTTGACTCTAGCGGGCCGGCATCTGAGCCTGCGCCGCTCTTTCTAACTCCTTCGTTTCCGGAAGGGAAGAGTTGGTCTTACCAAAGTAAATTCCCATGAGCCACTCCATACTTCCGTTCATCGTTCTCCAGTACATCCTGGCAAAACTCCTCTTCATGGTGTACTTGACAAACGACGGTGTTTGTTTGGTAGCAGGGGAGGTGTATGAGGCCGAGACGAAGATGGCGCGGTGCCTTCCCAGCTCCATTGGGCAGTTTATCCTGCCATTGTAGTGCACCGACAGGGGGATGCCATCCATTGCATTGATGATGTTCTCGGCGACGACGCCTGACTGCAGGTGCGCCACGACCCCGGACTTGGAGATGGGAATGCTGGTCGCGTCTCCGATGGCGAAGACATCATCATGCCCTGCCACCCTCATCGTCTCCTTGTCTGCAGGTATCCAACCGTCCTGGTCGCCTATCCCGGAGTTCCTGATGACGTCGCTACCCCGGTGCGGGGGCACGGCGATGAGGAGGTCGTAGTCTACGGAGTCGCCCTCAAGAGAGTACATCTTGTGGATAGAGGGGTCGACCGACTCGGCATTGAAGAACGTCACGACCTTGATTCCCCTTTCCTCGAACATCGGCGCGACTACGTTGGACAGCGTCTCGGCGGGATACGCCCTCGGGTAGGGTGTCACGAAGGTGAGGTCCACCTTGTCCCGAATCCCCTTCCTCCTGTAGAACTCGTCGATCATGAATGCGGCCTCGTTCGGCGAGGGCGGGCACTTGTGGGGAACCCCGGCAATGGCCAGCACGATCTTGCCTCCCTTGAACTTCTGCAGCGCCTCCCAGGTTCTCACCGAGTCCTTAGTTCCGGTGTGGAAGTTCACAGATTCCTCCTTGAGGCCGGGAAGGATTGAGGGATCGGCGACCGCCCCCGTCGCCATGACGAGGTAGTCGTATCCGAGCTTCGTCCCGCTCGCCAGCGTAACGGCCCTCTCCGCGAAATCTATCTTCGTGGCCGCTTCGTTGCGGAAGTTGACCTCCTTCAGGAGAAGGCTTCCTTCAGGTTTGATCAGCCCGTCCGGCGAGTGTCCCTTGAAGGCGACGTCGAGATAACCGGGCTGGAAGATGTGGTATGGGTTGTCGCCTATCAAATCGATTGAAGCCTCCTGGCTGTGTATCCTCCCTTTCAGGCTCCTGGCCAGGAGATTCGCCGTCAGAGTGCCTCCGCTTCCAGAGCCGACGACTAGCAGGTGCTTCATGTTAGATCTCTATGTCGGCCTATCTGCCCTTCTTCGTTATCTTGACGATGATGCGGAGGTGGGTCTTCTCGTCTATCACGTCGAGGACCTCGTTGCCGCTCCTCCTGGCCCAAGCCTCGACGTCAGGCTTCGCTGCGGGGTCCGTGGCGAGGAGCTCAATCACGTCTCCGAGCTGGGCGTTCCTGTAGGCCTTGAAGAGGTCGGTTATCGGGCCGGGGCAGGAGGTGCCCCGCGAGTCCACCACCTTGTGATCTTGGGCTACGGACATTCGGAATCACCTATATGAAGATAATCTGTCCGCCCTGGCCCAGCTCGAGCATCGTGGCCGCGCCCACTATGTCGTCGACCTCCGGAATCAGCATGTCCTTGGTCGTGCCCATGACCTCGAGGGTGGTGGAGCACGCGTGGAGCTTCACGCCCAAGTCCTTTGCGGTCTTAATCATCTCGGGGATTGAGGGCACCTTCGCCTTCACGATGCGCCCCCTCATCATCCTGGTGGCCATCGAGGTCATCCCAGGTATCATCCCGAGGATGTTCGGCATCGGCAGCCCTGGGTTTCCGACCGGGGCGACCTTGAGATTGGCACTGGTGTTCTTGGTGATGGCGTTCATGCCCCAGAACGTGAAGAACATGTGCACGTCCTTGCCCATGGTTGCCCCTGTGGTGGCAATCATGAAGGCGGGATAGACCATGTCCAGAGTGCCCTTGGACAGGATTACCATAAGTCTGTCCTCTTGCTTCGATTCCTCTTCCGTCCTATGTATTACCGCTTGTTGGCTCAATCATAGCACCTTGTATATGCGCATATTCGAATATTCTAATAATAACAATTACCCCGAATAGGTTCGGCTTAGCGAAAACGGACGACCTTGGGAACTGCTGATTAGTCAGCATCGTTCTGGACCAACAGTGGTCGCATCTCCCGAGGAGGCGCACGTGAGGAGAGGCCTGGGTGCGAACTGGACGGGCCAACAGCGGCAGTTGGATATGGTTTGGCAACCGGGTCGAGGCGCGGATGCGCTTAAGTTGCGGTTGCCTCTTTGGGCGAGGGTTTCCTTTCGTGCATATACATGCGATCAGACGCCAGGACCAGCAGGCCGAAGACAGTCGTCGCCGTTGTCAGGCTGACAGTCCCGACCACAACGTTGAGGTTAGCGTTGATTGCTGCACCCCCCAGATAGATCTCCACCACTAGAAGGCCGAGCGCCAGAAGAAGCGTCCTTGCAGCTGCGGTCGGCCGCGGCTTCATCCGCCACACCGCCACGTTGCTCGCCACCAGGAGCACCGTCGCCAGGATGCTGAGAAGCCTGTGGATGTACTCAACCTGGGCCGGCCAGTTCGGGGGGAACCAGAAGCTGCCGTTGCATGCGGGCCAGTCGCTGCTGAGGAGGGACTTCCCGCCCACGCCGCACGCTGCCCCGAAGCCGCTACCAGAGAGGAACGCCCCCCAGATGAAGACCGCGAAGATGCACAGCGTCGTAGCGTAAACGAGGTACTTGCCCGCGCTCATCGCTGCATGAGACGCAGTTGGAGCCTCCACTTAAGGATGGAATGTCTTTCTCAACGATGAGAATCGCCGGTATCGGTCGTTGTCGCGCCGTTCGCAGGGTTTCTGCCAAGAGCGGCGAAGTGCAGCCGATTGCCACGGTCTGGATTATAAACCACCGATTGGGGCGCCAGTTCGGGGAAGACTCCTATGAGAATCAGCCGGCTCAAGTTCGTGGTCCTGATTGTGATGTCCCTGGTCGGCATCACGGCATCGGGGATGGTCTTCTACATCTATGACACCCTTCATCAACAGTTGCCCATGTGCACAGAGCCCATAAAGTTCCTTGGCGCGGTCATCGACTGCAACACGGTCCTGTCGAGCCACTACAATACGGTCTTCGGGATAAACCTGGACCTTCTGGCGATAGCCTACTTCTTTGTCAACCTGGGTCTTGTGTTTGCCGTGGCCTTCGGAAGCAACTGGCTCTTCGGAAAGGCGTTGAGAATCCTCTTCGTCTGGAGATTCCTCGGCCTCTTGATCGTGCCCTATTTGATGACACTCGAGTTCGTGGTCCTGAAGGCGATCTGCGTCTACTGCACCATAATGCACATCTCGATACTCGTCGACTTCGTCATCGTCACATACTTCCTGTTCTGGAAGGATGACACGTTTCTCACGGTTGGGGAACCGTCTCCGGAGTCGGATGTCACTTCCAGTGGCAAAGGCCCCACATAGACGGGACTCGCACAGCGGGTGAACGTGGTCTCGTTTAGCTTTATTATGGAGAGATTCTGTGGGTGGGTTCAAGCAGCCCTGGTAGTATAGAGGCCCAGTATGCCGCGCTGTCAAGGAGATGAGGGAACCCCTCTTCTTCGTGGAGCCGCGGTGACCCGGGTTCGAAATCGAGACGGATCGACGAAATTCCCGGCCAGGGCGCTTATTTCTTATGCCGACGCCCCGACATACTCGCATATGCGGACACCGCCCTTGACGGATGACACACGCCCGCCACTCGGAGCGCGGCTAGCCAAGTCCTGCGTCCGTCTGCGACGAGAGACGTTCTCAAGGAAGAACCAGAACATCCGGAGGTGAACCTACGAGTCCCGTCAGGATTCCTTGCGGTTTTTCCGAGAGAGACCGTTGGGGGGAGAAGTGCCCTAGAGTCTAGGGCAACAGGCCCGTGCAGGCCTTGCACTGGACGAGCTCCACTCTGAGGTCATCGTCCTTCGTTACTTCGATGGTCGTTCGCTGCATCCTGTGCCGCGTCTTCCAGACCACGAAATCGTAGCTGTCCTTCGGCACCGACACCTTCGCCACTCCAGATTTGTCTGTGTAGACCGTGTATAGCCCGAGCCTGACGTAGGCGCTGTCAACGGGTTCCCGTGTGGCTGCGTCCGTCACACCCACAGTCACCGTGCACTGGGGTGGCCTCGTCGTCCTTAGCGCGAAGAGCTGACTCGTTTCCGCATGCTGGAGATTGGCGACCTCTCCCTCTGGAAACCTCGCAGACCACTCGTGGTACGCTTCGTCCTCCGGTGCTCTGATCTCCACCTCAGCCCAGTACAGGTCTTTCGTTCCCTCCCAAGGAACAGGGCCGAGGGTGGCCGTTGCCACTCTCTTCCCCACAGCATCTAGCACTTCGACCGTGGCTCCCGAAAGAGCGCACCCGTCGTTGCACCTGACGCCTATCCTAGGGTTGAAGCCCACACCGAACTCGACGGGTGTGGGAACGTTCCAGACCGCCATGCTCGTTCCGTGCTTCTTGACCCCCACGGGAGGCGCAGAAGAGCTCTCGCTCTCCCGCGCTCCTTCGAGTCCCACCATTACGGCCGTGGCGGTCCACCTCCGTCTTCGCTTGCAGATTCCTAGGCTGCTGCTCAGTCCTGGGACATGAGGGCGGTGACGTTTGCCGCGGCTATCCTTCCCATGGTGTGGCAGGCCGAAACGTTCCTGCAGCACTGGTATAGGTAGCTGAACACCTCGCCCATCTCGCCTGCGGAGTAGAGCCTCGGGATTGGGTTGCCGCTCGCGTCCAGGACCTCTGCGTTGGAGTTGCGCACCGGGCCTCCCTGGGTGTTGTATATGAGGGGTAGGAGCTGGATTGCGTAGTAGGGTGGAGTCGAGATGGCAGTCAGGCCCGTCGTCCTGCCGAACTCAGTGTCGGTGCCTGCCGCGACCATCTTGTTCCAGTTGGAGACTTCGTTGGGCATCGCCGTCGGATCCTTCCCTATGGCCGACGCTAGTGCAGCGAGAGTGGAGGCTGAGGTTATCCAGCCGTTGGCGAGCTCCGTCTTGTTGGTGGGGTCAGGCACGTATCCCTCAACGGTGTATATCCAGCCCATGGCCCCGGGGCCACCGCCGAATATTCCGCCTGCGCCGAATCCTACCGAGTCGAAGATCAGGTGAATTGGTTGTGGGTAGAACGGGCTCACGTAACTACCGTGGCTGAGGTACTTGCCGGCGACGAGAGCCACTGTCGTGCCCGGACTCGGGGCCGTGTTGGGGCCTGGGCTCTGGGTCTCGTTGCAGAATCTCATGCTGTCTGCTCCGATGAATATGTAGCCTCCCTTCGAGGGCATCCCAAGTTGGGCACTCGCCTTGTAGGGGGGCGTCGGCGCTGACCAGCCGGTTGGAGCAGCGTATACGTCCATGTGCCAGAGGTCTGCCCCGACGGCCGAAGCCATCTGTATTCCATCGCCGGTGTTGTGTGGCGAACCGAAGAACTTCAAGTTCGGAATGCCGATGTTGTTCCTCACCATCTGGGCGTTGTATTCGTAGCCGCCCGTGCAGAGGACCACGCCCTTGTTTGCCTTGACTGAGATGGTCGAGGATCCAGCGGGGTTGGCCATGACGCCAACGACCTCACGTGACGTCGGATCTTGGACCAGGCCAACGGCCGGCGTGCTGTACATGACGTTGATGTTCCGGTTGACCACCTGCTGCTGGAGGAAGAACCAGTTGTTGCCGTATGGATGAGTTCCTCCTGAGACGCTCCACGAGCCACCGTACGGCATCGACACCTGCGAGGCTCCCATGAACTGCGGATAGAACGGCTGGGGGAAAATACCCCACGCCATCTTGGCACCGAGACTCTCGAACCAGTGCTTGTTGTTGGCGCTGTTCAGCACCAGAGTCTGGATGAGGGTGTCGTCGGTCGGGAATCCCTGACCGTCAGCCATCTGTTCGAAGTACATCTGCTCATTGAAGAGCGCTGAAGGGTTCACGTTGCCGTTCTGGTCGGTTCCGGGCACCCAGACGCACTGGCCGCAAACTCTGCTGTTGCCTCCGGCTTCGCCCTGGGATCCCTTCTCGAGTATGAGCACGTTGGCTCCGAGGTCGCTTGCAGTGATTGCGGTCGACAGGCCCGCGAAGCCCATTCCCACAACTACCACATCAGCCGTATAGTCCCAGTTGGACGGGACTACGGTTGTGGCAAGGTTGGGTTCCGCTCTCACCGAGAGGGCCGATGCTGCCTTGCTTCCACCCAGCGTGGCGAGCTCCTTCAGACCTGTTGACGAAGTCGCCGCAACATGCGGCAGTATCGTCGTCGCCCCTGCAGCGGCACCGAGAACTGCGGCTCCTGCGGCCGCGGTTCCCATGAATTGTCTTCTCGACAACTTTTTGTCCTTTATGGATTCTTCAGTCAACTTCATACCACTTGGAGATATTTGACTTCGGAGGGCACTTAAACTGGAGGAATCTCTTGCACGAAGATGCACTCATACCTAAATAGGTGCGCGATGGCGTTCATTCGTGCTTGTAGAGAGGGAAAAGCCGAGGAAGACCACGTCTGCGACCTTCAGAATCGACGCTGAGATTCACGAAGCGCTGCAAGCACACGCTCGAATGAACAACATGAGCGTGAATACGCTCATCAATCAGTTGCTGGACGTATGGTCCGACAACGACAGATTCATGGATGAAGTGGGCCTTGTGAGAATCACACGGCCGAACTTCAAGAAGTTCCTCAAGGCCCTGCCAGAGAGTAGGCTCGCAGAGATAGGCAGTTCTGCTGGCAAGGACCTAGCGAGGTCGTACATGATGGCGAAAGATGGCGGGGTTTCCACCACAGGCGTTCTGCATTATGTGAAAGTGTTCTCCCAGCATGGCGGATATGCGAGGTACAACGAAACGGAGACCAATGGGAAGAAAGTGATTGTCCTGATGCATGAGTTTGGTAGGGCAGGTTCCGCCTACATTAGCGCATATGTCCGATCCGTCTTCGACTTGGTAGACATCCGGCCTGTGGTAACGACAAATGAAGCCTCGGTCGTTATCGAGCTGTAGCCTCGCTGATACGGAGTCCCAAGCAAAGATCGTCTGCCCATGGCGAGAGCCGGTCTGCAAGACTCCAGTTGTCCAATGCCAGGCACTGTGTCCAATCCTGAGAATCTCTCTTCGCAGGTCCCTTTCGAGCTCACCGTTGACCGGCCATCTATCCAGCTTGCAGGGGAATCGTGGCCGATAGCTGCTACGCCCGTCTCTGGCATGCACCGGGACCGTCGTCTTGGGCATTCGACTGGACCTCGTTGGCAGCTTCGACAGCGGCGAGGAGGCGGTCCTGTCTTGGTTGGACACGCTATCCTCCGAGCACAAGTTCTACCGGACAAGAAGGCTTCAAGGATTCGTCAACGTTGCTGCCCTCGGATCAATCCGTTCCCTCCATCACGAAGGGAATCGTGCTAGCACTTCAACGCCACCGGACGGACTCGCCTCCAGCTCGGACTGGTGTCGACTCCTCCGCCGTGACCCCTTCGCCTCCGCGCCAAGGACCTTGCTGAGGCGCCTGTACTCCTTCCGGACTGTGGCGTCTCTCACTCCGGCCGCCTCCGCCACCACACTCTGCGTCAGCCGCTGGCCCTCAAGCAACGAGGCAAGATAGAGGGCAGAAGCTGCGAGTCCCGTCGGACACACGCCACCCGTGATTCCCGCTTTCGCCGCTCTTGACAGTATCTCTCTGGCGTTTGCCTCAACCTCTGGGTCCACCTTCGCCCGGGATGCAACACTCGTCAGACACTCCGCGGGGTCGGCAACTGGAATCCTGAGGTCTAGCCTGCTGACCATCAGCCTGTAGCACCTTGCCAGTTGTATCTTGCCTACGCCGCTGGCCGCTGCAACGTCCTGGAGCGTCGCCGGAACGTCCGCCTCCCTGCAGGCGGCATAGAGCGACGCTGCAACCACCTGGATGAGCGGCCTCCTGTTGGCGAGGCCTCTTTCCAAGCCCCTCGTGCACAACCATGCCGCGTCTTTCGCCACAGGGTCGGGGATTGAAAGCTCCTCGGACAGCCTGTCGAGTTCTTCGAGTGCGCGGCTCCCTTCAGCTCGCTCGGGCTGACGGTCTCTTGACAACATAGCCTATCGCCAGTCCGAGAATCAGGAGGACGACCATCGCCCCGTATGTCCAGTCAGGTATGGACGATGTGGTCTGAGTCACGGTGCTGGTTGCGGTATTGGTCACGGTCGACGCTGGCCCTGTGACTGTCTGGGTCGCGGTGTTGGTCACGGTGCTGGTTGCGGTGTTGGTCACGGTCGACGCTGGCCCTGTGACTGTCTGGGTCGCGGTGTTGGTCACGGTCGACGCTGGCCCTGTGACTGTCTGGGTCGCGGTGTTGGTCACGGTCGAGGCAGGCATAGTGGTCGTCGTTGTATGAGTGACCGTGGTTGGGGCAGTGGTCGTGACGGTCTGACTGGTGGGGGTCGTAGTCGACGTAGTGGTCGAAGTGGTCGTTACCGACTGGCTGTACACGAACTTCATCGTCGATTTGTATCCGTAAGAGTCCGTAGCGGTTATGACGTACGGCCCCGATATCCAGCTGCGGGGTTCACCCACGTGTGTTGTGTAGGAGAACGTACCCGAAGCCGTGACCGCCTGGGTGGAGGAGTCGATCACCAATGAGGATCCCTGCAGTTGCACAGTGATCGAGACGTTGTCCGAAGCCGTCGGGATCGGATAGATCGACCCGGAGATGGTGTATGCCTGTTCACCCACTAGCGTAGCGCCGGGGGACGGGCTCGCGAAGGTTATCCCGACCGCCGTGGTCGTGGCGGTCGTTGTGCTGCTCGTCGATTGCGTGCTTGATGTGGTTGAGTGCGTTGTCGATGTTGTCGAGGAGGAGGAGGTGGACGTTGTCGATTGAGTGGTCGATGTTGAAGTCGTGCTCGTGGTCGAGGTGGTCGAGGTCGTGGAGTGCGTCGTCGAAGTGGTGCTGGTGGTGGAAGTCGTGGAAGTGGTGGACGTCGTCGACGTGGTGCTGGTCGTGGTCCCACTCACCTGTAAGGCCAGGGGCTGCAGCTCGGTGCCCTGCGCGTAGAGCGTGAGGGTGTACGAGCCTGGGGTCGATGGCACCGTTATCTTGTAGAGCGCGGTGATGCTGCCTGCCGTCTTGTTGAGGTTCGCGGACGAGCTGGAGGTGACCTCCGTTGGGGAGATGGTGAACTTCGCGTTGCTCGTCTGGTTAGAGAACCACTCCTGGAGCCCCGGGACTACTCCCGTGGCCTGGGCGTTGTTGGTGGAGACGAGGAGGTGGAACGAGGCTCCTGGCGCAAACGAGCCCAAGAACAGCCCTCCGTTGCCGTCTCCCGAGTCGTTGACCCACACGGCGATGCCGTTGTTGTGGCAGTAGCAACCCTGGTCGAACTCGGGGTCGCCGTGCGAGAAGCTTCCCGCCAGCCAGACGCCCGATGTCACCGTGGCGACGCCCAGGAGCAGTATCGCAAGCGCAATGACATACATGTTACGCTTATTCATTCTCAATTGACCTCCACAGCGACAAACTGTCGCCTCAACAGCCTGACCTTAGATGCAACTATCAATTCAGTCCACTGGAATTATTGGAGGGCGGACGAGCGTACTTAATCTGGAGGAATCTCTTGCACGAAGATGCACTCATGTCTAAATACCAATATGGTGGCCCCCCCATTTCATGAGGGAGGAGAGGGAAAAGTCGCGGAAGACCACGTCTGCCACCTTCAGGATCGACGAGCAAGCATACGGAATCATGCAGGAGGATGCTCGGATGAGGAAGGTGAGTGTGAATACGTTGGTCAACCAGCTTCTCGATTACTACGTCACCAGCGACAGGTTCCTGGATGAAATAGGCCTTGTGAGAATCACGCGGCCGAACTTCAAGCGGTTCCTTCAAATCACACCCGAGGAGAAGCTCGCCCTCCTGGGCGAGGCTTCCTCCAAGGACCTCGGGAGGTCGTACATGATGTCAAAGCACGGCGAAGTGACTCTCGCGGCGGTCCTGGACTACCTTCAGGGGTTCGCTCATTATGGCGGCTACGCGAAGTACAACGAAACGGAGACCAATGGGAAGAGAGTAATTGTCCTAGTGCATGATCTAGAGAGGGCGGGTTCCGTGTACATCGGGGCCTACATCAAACCGCTCTTCGAGTCCGCAGGCTATCGGCCGAAGATAACGCTGACCGAAGACTCTGTGGTCATCGAGCTCTAGTCGCGCTCGACCCCCATCTCCGCGGTCTGGTGACTGAGAGTCTGTGGTGTTCCTCACTTAACCCACGGGCGGCCCCCTCTGACGCAACTGAAGCGGCCGCAATCAGGAGGCACCGACGGGACATGGACTATGGCAACTGGGAACAGGCAAAGGACAACCAGCAACGCCGCCGAGCCCAGAGCCAACTTTGCCGCTCGCTTCACGGCTGCCGTCGTCCATTACGCGCCTTCTCAGTTATGCGCATCTGTCGGAATATGATGAATGACCCATCGATTCGTTGGGGCGCCCGCTTGCCTTGCTCAAGCCCGGCCAGAGCGCCTATTTCTGGCTCAGGGCGGACCAGCGCTCCTTCCTGACTCGCTCCCGGACGTGGCCGACTATCTCTTCCATCGAAGTGCCGGGGCCGTAGAGCCCGGTTATACCGAGCTTCAGGAGCTTCGGCTTGTCCTCGTTGGGTATTATCCCGCCGCCCACCACCAGGATGTCCCTGCCACCCTTCCTATCGAGCGCCCTCTTGACCCGTGGGAAGGCCGTGAGGTGCGCCCCGTTCAACAGCGAGAGGGCGACGACGTCGACGTCTTCGTCGACAGCCATCTGGGCCACCTCCTCGGGTGTAGGCAGGAGGCCGCTGTAGATGACCTCCATCCCGGCGTCTCGGAATGACCTGGCGAGCACCAGGGTACCCCGATCATGACCATCGAGCCCTGGCTTGGCTACGAGTATCCTGATCTTTCTCCTGGCGTCGGTCGGGGGCGGTCGTGGCTTCTCATTCAATGTCAATCGCTCCTAGACTATGACGGGCTCCTTCCACGTCCCGAAGACCTCCCTGCCCACCTGCATGATTTCCCCCAGAGTCGCGTAGGCCATGACAGCGTCCATCATCGGGTAGATTGCGTTGGCCTCGGGGTCCGAGTAGGTCCTGTGAAGCTTATCGAGGAGGGATCGGACCCTGCCGTTGTCCCGCTCGGCTCTGATCCTGTGGAGGCGAGCGATTTGCCGCCTCTGGGCCTTGAAGTCTATCTTCAGGGTGTTGATTGGGGTCTCCTCGGGGACTGTGTACCTGTTCACGCCTACCACTGCAACTTCTCCGCCCTCGACGCGCTTCGACAGCCGGTAGGAGTTGTCGGCAATCTCCCGCTGGAGGTACCCTGACTTTATCGCTTTGAGCAATCCCCCGGCCGAATCAATCCTCTCGAAGTACCGGTAGGCCTCCTGCTCGAGCTTCTCGGTAAGCCACTCGACATAGTACGAGCCCCCGAGCGGGTCGATGACGCTGGGAACTCCGGTCTCCTCCGCTATTATCTGCTGGGTCCTGAGCGCGACCTGGACGGCCTCCTCGGTTGGAAGAGCCCACGCCTCGTCGAAGGAGTTAGTGTGAAGCGACTGGGTCCCTCCTAGCACGGCCGCGAGCGCCTCTATGGCGGTCCTCACGACATTGTTGTAGGGCTGCTGCCAAGTGAGTGAGGCCCCAGACGTCTGGGCGTGGAACCTCATCAGGAGGCTCCTGGGGCTCTTAGCGCCGTACTTCTCACGCAACACCGTGGCCCAGATCCTCCTTGCGGCCCTGAACTTTGCGATCTCTTCGAAGAAGTCCATCGTTGAGTTGAAGAAGAAGCTTAGCCTCGGGGCGAAGTCGTCCACGTTGAGACCGGCCTCCAGGCCGAGCTCGACGTACCCGAAACCGTCCGCCAGCGTGAACGCCAGTTCCTGGACGGCGCTGGACCCGGCCTCCCTTATGTGATATCCGCTGATGCTGACGTAGTTCCAGTTCGGCATGTGCTTGGTGCAGTACACCATCATATCCCTAACGATTCTGAGGTGAGCCTCCGGAGGATACGCCCACTCCTTCTGCGCTATGTACTCCTTCAGCATATCCGCCTGCACCGTGCCCTTCAGCGCGTCGACCGGGACGCCCGTCTTCCTTGCCACGCCGGCGTACATGCAGGTCAGCACGGAGGCCGGAGCGTTGATGGTCATCGAGGTGCTGACTTTGTCTAGGGGGATTCCGCTGAAGATTGCCTCCATGTCCCTGAGCGATGAGACGTTGACGCCGCACCTGCCCACCTCCCCGTGTGCCTTCTCATGGTCGGCGTCATAGCCGTAGAGGGTAGGCATGTCGAAGGCTATGCTCAATCCGGTCTCCCCATGCTCAAGGAGCAGCTTGAGCCTCCTGTTGGTGTCCTCAGGCACACCGAATCCCGAGAACATCCTCATCGTCCAGACCTTCCCGCGATACATCGACGGGTACACTCCCCGCGTGTACGGGTAGGCACCGGGGAACGCCAATTCAGAGAACTGGAGGTCCTTCACGCTGTCAGGAGTGTAGACTGGGTCAAGCCTGATTCCAGAGGCCGTCTGGTAGTCCTTGTTCGTCCCGTCGCCCTCGATGGACGGGCCGAAGACCCGATCCTGCCACTGTCGCACTCCTCTGTGCACCTCCTTCAGCGTTGCCTCGTCGAAGACCCTCCCGTTCCTCTTCTTCGCTGCGCCGGCGGACCGCACCTTCTTCGACCAGTATGCGTCTCCGCCCGAGTTCAGCATGTAGGACCGGACACAAGAAACCTACTGATAAACGATGTCCTCAGAACTTAGGAGGCAGGACCTGTCCTCGACGCGCGCCGAAGCCTCTGTGCCAGATAGCTCGACGATCAGCCTGCCCCGCTCGTCTACGCCTCTGGCAACCCCGGGGACGGGTCGCCCCCTGCGCTTCACAAATACCCTCTTTCCCGGGCTCTCGAGCATCGATGTGATGCGTGCGAGGACCTGGGGATACATCCCCTTGACCCATCCCGAATACATCCAGGTAAGGGAGTCAATTGTCTTGGTCACGAGCATCTCAGGGTCGACGAGCACCCCCAGTTGATCCTCGAGCGAGGTCGAACCGTCTCGGCCATGGCGTCGGCGGTTGACGAGGAAGTTCAGTATCGCCCAGCGGACGCCCGCTGGCCCGCCAGTGGCGAACGATGTGGTTGCGACGACCCTGTTCTCGGTCACGACCTCACTCGGCCACCTTATCCACGTGATGATACCCGTATCTTTCCTTATGCCCTCCGACTCGCAGAAGGTGGCGAGGAGGGCCAGTAGCCCGACCTCAGGGCAAGGCTTGGGCCTGAGGATGGCAGAGAACCTCAGGGTCCCTTCCGACGAGGTCCCGCCCTGGATCACGGTACCCTCGGGGGCGCCGGTCGCGGCCATCCTGAGGGCAAGTTCCCCTGGGTCCTGGCGTGTCTTCTTCCGCACCCATGCTACGGATGACAAGTCCCTTTCCAGAGAGTCTTCCGACGGGGGATATAACAGGGGAGACTAGTTTTAATTGAAGTGACGGAGCCGAGTCGGCTGGTGACGAGATGGGGAATGATACCCTCGCAGGCCGCGTCCTGAATGGTGATAGAAGGGCCGTGGCGAGGGCCATAACCCTCGTGGAGAACGGCGAGGTTTCCACAGGCTTCCTTGATGGAATCGGGAAGAACCTGGGAAGAGCGTTCGTCCTCGGACTCACCGGACCGCCAGGCACGGGCAAGAGCACCCTGGTCGACAGGATAATCGCGGAATACCGAAAGAGGAAGATGAAGGTCGGGGTCATCGCCGTGGACCCGACGAGCCCCATCACGGGGGGCGCTCTCCTGGGAGACAGGGTCAGGATGGTGCGACACACGCTGGACAGTGGGGTCTTCATCCGGAGCATGGCCTCTCGGGGTTGGAGCGGAGGACTGTCGGGGGCCGTCTCCGAAGCGATTCAAATCCTTGACGCCGCGGGAACGGAAGTGGTGATCATCGAGACCGTCGGTATCGGACAGTCCGACATCGAGGTGATGAAGATAGCCCACGCTGTCATCGTTGTCACCATGCCGGGGCTGGGAGACGACGTCCAGGTCTCGAAGGCAGGGCTGATGGAGATAGGTGACATCTATGCCGTGAACAAGTCTGATCTTCCCGGCGCTGAAACCATGGTGATCAATCTGCTCTCGGTCGTGCGCGACATGAAGGGCAGGGCTCCGCCTGTGCTCAAGGTCTCGGCACTCAAGGGCGACGGCGTGGACCTCCTCTTCGATGCGGTCGAGGCCCTACGCGCCAGGTTCCATTCGCCCGCCGGTAGCGAGATGAGGCTCCGGAGCGTCAGGGGGATGATAACGGAACTTGCCAAGAAGAACCTGCTCAGCGATCTTGAGGCCAGGTCTTCCACGAAGTCGACGGAACTTGCGGCCAGGGTCGTGGATCACTCCATGACGTTTGAACAGGCGGCTGAACTCCTCGCCGAGAGCCAACGGAAATATTGAAGGGTACGTTGGCCACTGAAGCGATAAGATGAACATTGCAGAGAGATTGAGCGAGTACGCCCAATCCATAGGCTACGCCGACCTAGGGGAGGACACGGTCCTGGAGGCCAAGAAGAGGATCATAGACAGCATTGGCTGCGCCATCGGTGCCTTTGCTGAAGCTCCCGTCAGGATGGCAAGAAAGGTCGGCGAGTCAAGCCTTTCGGGGGGAGCCTCGACCATCCTGGGCACTGAGACCAAGACATCTCCCGATGTGGCGACCTTCGTCAACGGCCTCATGGTGAGATACTTCGACTACAACGACACCTACCTCTCAAGGGAGCCGGCCCATCCGAGCGACAACATCCCCGCCTGCCTGGCGATCGCCGAGCGCGAGGGCGCATCCGGGAAGGAACTCCTCACCGCCATCGCCCTCGCCTACGAGATACAGTGCAGGCTCTGCGACGCAGCGGACATCAGGCACAGGGGATGGGATCACGTCTGCTACGGGTTGGTCTCGAGCGCCCTGGGAGCGGGGAGAATCATGGGTCTGTCAAGGCAGAGGCTCACCCATGCAGTCAACATCTCTCTCAATGGGCACATCGCCATGAGGCAGGTCAGGGCCGGGGAGCTCTCCCAATGGAAGGGTGCGTCATTTGCCAACGCAGCGAGGAACGCGGTCTTCTCAACCCTCTTGGCCGCACAGGGGATGACGGGGCCATCCCCCATCTTCGAAGGCGAGATGGGATTCTTCAAGCAGGTCTCGGGTCCCTTCGAGCTGGACGTGGGAAGCTTCGGAGGAACGGGACATCCCTTCAAGCTCGGCGAGACCTACATCAAGTACTTCCCTGCTGAGTACCACGCCCAGAGCGCGATATGGGCTGCTCTCCAGGCGCGGAAGAGCATAGCTAGCCCCGACGAGATAGTTTCCGTGGAGGTGGAGACCCATGAGGCGGGGTATGCCATCCTCAGCAAGGATAGGGAGAAGTGGGCTCCCTCCACGAGAGAGACGGCGGACCACAGCCTGCCCTACATGGTGGGGATGGCCCTCCTGAGAGGGAAGGTCGATAACTCGACCTACTCCCCTAGGAACCTGGCCGATCCCCGAGTGCTATCCTTCCTGAAGAAGATCAGGGTGAGGGAGGACAGGTCTCTCACCGAGATGTACCCCAAGCACATCGCAAACCGAGTCACACTCAGGCTGAAGGACGGACAGACGGTTACCGAGCAGGTGGACGATCCCAAGGGTCACACCAACAACCCGATGAGCGGGGAAGAGGTCGAAGCGAAGTTCAGGCGGCTCATCAGCAGGTTCATGGGAGAGTCCGCAGCCCGGGAGATCGCGGACTTCGTCTGGAACCTGGAGAAGCAGGGGCGAGTGGCCACACTCGCTGAGCTCTGCGTTGTCAGCTGATCAGCGATTCTCGATTGGGACGTAGCTCAGGTTGCTCGCGCCGACGTAGGTTGCATCGGGTCTGAAGAGCTTGTTGCGGGCAAGCTGCTCGTTGTAGTGGGCCACCCAGCCCACTATCCTGCTTGTGGCGAAGACTGGCGTGAAGAGCGGTATTGGAATCGAGAGTGTGTAGAAGATCGGGGCCGCGTAAAAATCCAGGTTCGCCGGTATCTTCTTCGCCTCCCACATGGCGGCGGCAACGGCGTCACAGAGCCTGTATAGGTTGTCGCCTTTCCCTCTCTCCTCGAGGAGCCTCTTGAGCAGACCCTTGCTCAGCTGCGCTCTTGGGTCCACCTTCTTGTATATCCTGTGCCCGAAGCCCATGATCTTCCTTCCATGGGAGAGCGCGTCCTGCACGTACTCGTTCGCCCCATCGGCCGAACCTATCTGGAGCAGCATCTTCATCGCCGCTTCGTTTGCCCCGCCGTGCAGAGGGCCTTTCAGGGCCGCGAGACCAGCGGTGGAGGCCGCATAGACGTCGGCCAGCGTCGAGCCCACGACCCTCACCGTGAAAGTCGAAGCGTTGATGTCGTGCTCGAGGTAGAGTATCAGCATGCGTTCGAAGACCCAGGAGTCGAACTTCTCCGGGCGCTTCCCGGTCAGCATGTAGAGCAGGTTGGAGGCGTGGTCCATGCCCGGTTCCGGCTCGATGGCGGGCATCCCCTTGGATATCCTATGGCAGTTGACAGCGAGGGCTGGCATCTTCGCGATAAGCGAGTACTGTTGGTCACGTGCTCCGAGGGCGGCCTCGGTCGCGCCCAGGGCGGAGACGGCGGTCCTCAGAACGTCCATTGGATGGGCGTCACCTGGGAGGCTTCTCACGACATCATAGACGTTCTGGGGCACCTTGGCATGCTCGCGGAGCTTCAGGATGAACTCCTCGAGCTCTGCACGGCGAGGGAGCCTCCCTTCTAGGATGAGGAATGCGCACTCTTCGAACGAGGCTCTGTCGAAGAGTTCCTTTATCAGGTACCCCCTGAATGTGAGAGTACCATCGGGACTGCTTCTTGAGATACTGGTTTCGGCCACCGCGACGCCATACAGGCCGTCGGGCGCACGAATTATCTCGGGCAATACTGGCTTTTCGGATTTGATTTTCCCTCGCCTCTATAAATTGGTATCGAGCAGTCTTCTTGCCCTTCTTGCAGTCTGGCCGTCGACGGTCTCGTAGGCGCCATAGCCGATGAGGTCGTAGAGCTCGCCTCTGTCCATCATTTTCCTCAGGAGGCCCTTCTGGGTCCCCTTGGACCTCAGCTCTCCCAGCGAGTCCTGGACCGACTTCATCATCACTCTGAAGGCGGTGACCGGAAATATGACCAGCCTGTAGCCCAGCTTCTCGAATTCCTGGACCGTGATGTAGTCCGTCCTGCCGAACTCCGTCATGTTCGCGAGCAGAGGAGCCCGCACCTTCCTGGCAAACTCCCTGAACTCTCCCACGTTGCGGAGGGCCTCCGGGAAGACGACGTCGGCGCCCGCCTTTACGTAGAGCCTTGCCCTCTCGACCGCGGCGTCGATGCCCTCGACCGCGGCTGCATCCGTCCTGGCCACTATCACAAGCCCGCTTGTCGAAGCCTCCTTTGCGGCGATGAGCTTCTTCGCCATCTCCTCTTGGTCTATGAGCTGCTTTCCATCCAGGTGACCGCACCTCTTCGGCATCATCTGGTCCTCTACTTGGATGGCAGCCGCGTTTACCCTCTCCATCTCGGCGACGGTGCGGGCCATGTTCACAGCCTCCCCGAAGCCTGTGTCTACGTCGACGACGAGAGGCAGGTCCACCCGCGCCGTGATCTGCCCCACCGCGCTGGCAACCTCGGTGAGCGTCGTGACGCCCAGGTCGGGCAGACCCAGAATCCCGGAGAAGGCTGCGCCCGAGAAGTAGAGCGACTCGAATCCAGCTTTGGCTGCGAGCATGGCGACGGCGGGGCTGAAGACGCCGGGGACAGGAATGCAGCCTCCTCTTGAAATCAGCCGTCTGAGCCTCTTCGCTTCGTCCGGTGAGCTCGCTTTCATGCGATTACACCGTCTCAGACCCGCTGGACCGCCTTAAGAATGATTAATTGACCGGGCCTGGTTGACCTGCGTTCCGGCTCTGCGCGTCCTGCGCTTGCCTGCAATCAACGACGTCGCCAGCAGTGCCGCGACGGCAGCCACTCCTATCGCGAAGTACGGAGAGACGCTCGAGCTGCCCGATGCCGTGCTGGTTGTGTAGGGCGTCGAGCTGGAAGTCGTCGAGGTCGTCGTGGTGATTGTGACCGTGGATGACGACGTCGTTGAGCTTGGAATCGTCGTCGAGAGGGTAGTCGATGAGGACGCGGAGGTGGAAGTTGTCTGGCTGGTCGTCGTCACGATTGATGTTGTTGTTGAGGTGGATGAACTTGAAGTCGGGATGGTGGAAGTGGTCGTCGTGGAGGAGGAGGAGGAGGAGGAGGAAGAGGTGGTCGATGATGTTGAGCTGGAAGTTGTGACCGTGGTGGATGTCGACGTGGAAGACGCAGTTGAGCTCGATGTAGTGGAGCTTGTGGTGCTTGACACCGTCGAACTCGACGTACTTGTGGTCGTGCTACTTGTGGTCGACGATGTGCTGGAGGACGTGGTGGAGCTGGAAGATGTCGTCGATGATGAAGATGTCGTGGTGGTCGACGGGGAGTACACGAATGTTGTCGAGGCTGTCGTGCCGTCGGAGTCGAATGCGGTTATGAGATAGGTTCCAGCTATCCATTGCGAGTTGCCACCGACGTTGGTCGTGTAGGAGAAAGTGCCATTGCTAGCCAGTGAAACCACCTGGACATCGAAGATTTCGTTTCCAGCTAGGTTGGTGACGGAGATGAAGACGTTGTCGGGCAGAGTTGGTATCGGGGTGATGACTCCGCTTATGGTGTAGGCTTGGGTGCCAGTTAGGGTCGCCCCATGGGATGGGCTGGTGAAAGTCATTATGTAAGACGCGCCGGCAGCAATAGGCAGACACAGTAAGAGAGCCAGGAGCGAAGACGCGATAACAACTGAGATTCGAGCCAACTGACTTCGCTTACTGCGCGGCCGTCTTATCGGCAGTCTTAAGGGTTTTCGAGGGAAACCAGGCAGAAGGACGCTGGTTCCGCGAGGCGTGCCCTCGACGTGGTCAGTCCGGTCGGCCACCGGAGAAGGTCCCTGAATGGTTTATACGCACAGTGGAATGTCGTTTTGTTGTGCACACCGGCGCCACCAGAAGGATTGACCTTGGGTCCTTCAGGGCAAAGAAGATCAAGAAGCTCGTCGGGCTCATGAAAAGAGAAGGCCTGGATGCGCTATACCTGAACCGAATCGAGAACGTTCGGTACTCAACCGACCTGAGGCCCGTCGTCAGCATGTGGTTCCAGAACAGCTACTCGTCCGTAGTGACCTCCACCGGGGACGTGGTCCTCCTCACGGTCGCGGGAGACTACATGCACTCGAAGTATTACATGCCCTGGATCAATGACATGAGGATAATGCACACTTCCGGGAGGCCCGAGGAGGTCTCGGCAGTCTTCCGGGACTACAAGAGCTGGCGGGTCGGCTACGACCAGCTCGGCTACGAGGAGCGCCAGTCCCTTGAGGTGGCGTCGAAGGGGGTCGAACTGGTGAACGTGGGAGGGAAGGTGGCCGACGAGAGGGCGGTCAAACTAGACGAGGAGGTGAGGCTCATGCGTGACGCCTCCAAGGTCACCGAGGCTTCGATAAGGGCCGCACTCGCCTGCGCCAGACCTGGCATGAGAGAGTACGAGATTGCGGCCGAAGGCGAGTATGCTGCGAGGAGGATGGGAGCCGAGGGCATGTCCTGGGGCCTGGCGACCTTCTCGGGGCTGAACACAGGCCTGATGCTGAGGCATGATTCTGAGAAGATTGTCAGGTCAGGAGAACTGCTCATTCTAGGATATGCGACCATCTTCAAGGGATACAACACTGACATCACGACAACTTCCGTTGTTGGAAGACCCAGTCAGGGCCAGCGGGAGATATACACGGCAACCTACGACTCGTTCAAGGCTGCACTGAAGGCCACCAGGCCCGGAGCGACCACCTTGGACATTCACGAGGCAGCCGAGAGGGTGATCGTCGAGAGAGGCTTCGGTGCGTATTCCTTCAGCCGGATTCAGCCCATACTGCATGGCGTTGGCATGAACGTGTACGAGCCCCCCTTTTCTCCCGAACCCGGCATGAAGGCGCCGAGCGTGAAGCTCAGGCCTGGTCACGTCCTTGCCATCGAGCCCGCCATCACACTCTACGACAATCTGAAGGTAGGCGGCTGCAGGATTGGCGAGACGCTGCTGGTCACGGATACAGGGTATAGACTGATGACGGATGGGAAGCCGGATACCCACGAGACCCTTTACGAAAACTGATTTTCAGAGCTTGAAACCGAGCACGTCGAGCATGCTGTACATCCGGGGCTCGCGGCTCTGGGCAATCCAGCCGGCAGCCAGCAGTGCGCCCTGCGCGAACGCCGACCTTGAGAAGGCAAGATGCTCCAACTTGAGCATCTCGTTGGGGCCGAACGCATAGATTGCGTGCGCTCCGGGCATACCTCCGCCCCTGAATGATGCGACCTCCAGCTCACCTTTGGCGCGCTTCGAGATGCCGCTCCTGCCGTAGACCGTCGTGGAGTACCCCCTCGCTCTGGACACGACCTCCGCAATGGTCTTCGCCGTGCCGCTGGGAGCATCGGCCTTTCCCGAGTGGTGCATCTCCAGCACGCTCACATCGAAGTCAGGCGGGAGGCTCTTCAGAGTCGACGCCATGGCGAAGAGCATGTTCGCGCCTATCGAGAAGTTGGACGACATCACGCAGGGGACCCTGCCGTCCAGGGTCTGGAGGACGTAGGCCTGTTGTGAGTCTGAGAACCCGGTGGTGCCTAGTACGAACGGTCGACCGGCCGCGGCGATGGTAGGAATGTTCTGGACCTCGGCGGCCGCGCTAGTGAATGAGACACAGACATCGGCCGATTGCAGGAGGTCGCCGAGGGCGCTTGGCGGGACCACGCGGAGGTCGGAGTCTGCGATATCGAGTTCTTTCAGAGTCTTGCCTATGGCTGGTTCGTTGGCTGCGGCCACTGTGCCCGTAATCCTGAACCGCTCCGCGGGCGCCTCCCTTATGATGGTGCTCCCCATCCGCCCGGTCGCTCCCACGACGCACAGGCGCAGCGGACTAGTATCCGGCATAGGCCAGGTTCTCCCAGTACTGCGGCATCTGCAACCTGTCGGCCACAGACACGTCGAAGGAACGCTCTATCGGTTCGAGTATCTCTGGGTTTGCTGCCCATACGGTCCTCAGAGACTTCAGGATCACGTCGAGCGCCCCCTTCGTCACACGCCCCAGGGGGCTCCGACACGGTCCGGTGGTCATTCCGAGCACCTGCATCATGGTCTTGATCGGGAGAGGGTTCCTTGCCCGGACAGAAACGGGCCCGTACTTGGTGGACTCCTCGGTCTTCACCGTGACGAGCGCGAAGAGCGGCTGGAGCGCCATTGCCAGGCGCTGGGCCTCCTGCCATTCCTTCCTTAGGGCGGCCTGCACCATCCCCTGCACGGGTCTTGGAGTGATGTTTGAGATCACGGAGATGACGCCCGAACACATTATGGCCTGCTCGCTCATCATGGAGAGTGTCCTGTCGTCGTCCCCTGACATTATGGAGAAGTTGGGTCCGCAGTAGTTTCTGGTGAGCCTTGCGTTGTCGGCGTTCCCCGTGGCCTCCTTGACCCCGCTGATGTTCGGATAATTCGCTGAGAGGATTCCCAGGTCCTGGGGGAGGAGCTGCGTTCCGGTCCTCCCTGGTATGATGTAGGGAATCAACTGGATGTCGGGAAATGCCTCTGCTATAGGCTCGTAGTACTCGCGCCTGATTTCGAGCGAACTTGGGCCGTTGTAGTACGGGTCCACCAGCAGGGCAGCTCTGATTCCCCAGTTCGCGATGTGCCTCGTGGCCTCGAGGGCCTCGTCGGTGCTGTTCGAGCCTGTGCCGGCAATTGTCTCGACGCCTGTGCCGGCAGCTTCGAACACGGTCTGGATGACCCTGTTGTGCTCATCCCACGTGAGCGTCGGGCTCTCTCCAGTCGTACCCGCAGGGACGATGCCCGTGATGCCCTGCGACCGCTGGAAATCAACCAACGACCTGAGGCCGGCCCAGTCCACCGCTCGTCCTCCATCGAAGGGAGTGATTATCGCCGTGTAAGCGCCGCTGAATCTGAAAGCCACGAAGGGGACGTGAGAAACGAGTCTTCTTAAGTGTTCGTTTCGAGTTATTTGGTTGCGATTAGGCTGGGATTATGACCAATTCGGTTGTGATTCCGCAGCCCACGCGCCTGTTCGCGACACTTCCCCTTCGTGGGGCATGAATACCGAGCCACCGTCTGACGGTTGTGATGATCGACATACCTTACCAGAAATTGACGTAGAATCGGGGCAGGGCCTCTCGGCGGAGGCGCAATGGACCCCATGCGCGTCGTAACATCTCTCCGGAATTGCAAAGCCAAGTAACGCTCGGAGACTCCACACTCTCAAACATTCGCTCGCCTTCCACAATGACGGCCTCGGCCTGCCAACCGTTCGCGAAGGAGGGCCTCCCAAGCCCCGAGAGACTCGCGCCTAGAACCAGCCACGGTGCTTGAAGTACAATGCCATTGTGGCGGTGGGAACGAGCATTACGACAATGATGACTATCAGAGAGGTGTAAGTTCCAAGGAATTCCCAGGGCCCCGGGGTGAGGGCGCCTGGAATGGGCACGTTCATTCCGTAAATGGCAGCTATCACCGCTGCGGGGAGGGTGAGAGTGAAGATGATCGTCAAGAACGAAAGAACGGTGTTTGTCCGGTTGCTGCTTGTGACAAAGTCGGTGTCGTTGTATATCTCCACCATCTCTTTCATCTCTTCAATACTCGCAGAGAGCTTCCCGACTTTATGGCGGATGTCGCTGAAATAGATTGTGAGGTCCTCTTTGCTGAACTTCTGTGCCTTGGCCAAGTCTGTTATGTACAGCCCCAACGGATAGACAATCCTTCTCAGGACAGCTATCTGACGACGCGTGGCATTTATGGCGCGGGCCGAAGATTTCTTCTCATCGAATACCACCGCCTCGACGCTGTCAAGACTTGCCTGCACGTCATCCAAGATCGAGAAGATACCGTCGACCAGCCCGTCGATTATCCGACACGCCAGGTAGGCTGAGGACTTCATGACTGCGCTTCGTTCCTTTTCGTCATCCCTGCATGACTGGAACAGTGCCGAGAGCGGCCTGAGGCTAGACGGATGGATGGTTACGAGGTAGTCCTTCCCCAAGAACATCGAGACTTGGTTGGAACCGATGACCCCCTGACCGGCCTGATTCGGGATTTGCAGCATGACGAAGTAATACTCTTCGTGATCTTCCATCTTCGTCAGTTGCCTTGTAGAAAGACAGGCGTCCAAGTCCAAAGAGTGGAAATGATAGTCGCGTGCGAGTATGGCCATTTCGGTCTGGGTGGGGTCCAGAACATCAATCCAGGTTGTCCCCCCATTAATGATGGAAGTGACCTTCCCATCTTCGGTAGCGCTCTTAGAACTTGGTCCCAGCGAAGGACTCGCCATGAATCTGCTGGGTTACCATTGGTATAATTGGCTTGTGCGCGACAGAGTCTTTTTGGCCGCGTAGGTCTTCTCCAAGACATGACTCTTGCCCACAACAACCCCCAGCCTCGATGGTTCGCTGGCGCAATAGCGACGAATCACATTTGAGCCAATCTTATCCGTGACCCAACCAGGTATGGTGTACCTTTCCTTCCTTGTCGCCATATCTCCAAAACCGATTGGTTGAGGCGCCAGGAGCGCTCTACCCCGCCTAATGCGCCGCTTCGAAAGGAACCCCGTTACTGCCGTAATCTGACCTGACGTCGTTTCCTAGTGGGCGCGTGGATTGGCCGCGGTCTTCTGGTTGGCTCGGAGGCTTGCAGAGGGCAGGAGGGAGAGGTAGCCTTTCTTCCCGTCCTTGAGGTCAACGGCGAACTTGAATCTCTTGAGAAAGGTTCGACCCAATATCATGTCGAAGTAGACCTTTGGCGGGAGCCCGGTCTCAAAGACGAGCGCGTCCACGTCGATCGCGGCGAGCGGGCCGATGGAGACCTTCTTCAACGGGATCTTAATACCGCGCTCGATTCCACGCATGCCCGTCATCGAGGGAACCTCGTCAGGGAAGTACCTGGCGTGGTCGCTGGGCTTGTTGGCAGCTGCCGAATACCCCAGGACGATCGCATCCTGCGAGAGGACCATGCAGTAGGGGGAGTTGAAATCGAGGACAGCGCTGAGCTCCCTCACGAAGCCGTTCTTGCCCTCGACCCGCACGCTTACGACCATCGGCTCCTTTATGGGGAACCTCAACTTTCCGCGACCCTCTTCTGGCTCGTTTCGATCGCAACCCGTCCGTTGGCGTAGTCGAGGTCCAGTCTCAGGAACTGGAGAAGGCTCCGGCCCAGGAGGGCGTCGAACCTCGTCATCTGTGGCAGGTCGTCGGCCACGAACTCGATGTTGCGAAAGCGCATCCCGCCCAACTCGACCCCCCCGATGACAATAAGGGCGGCCTTCGCGACTCCCTCATAGCTGAGGTAGTCGATGGTGTTGGCAGCGGGGGCGACGGGGTCGTTGTTGGCGGCCTCCTGGTATCCCAGCATGTAGGCGTCGACCGGGGGGAGCACGCAATACTCCGCGCTGATGTCCAGCGCGGCGTTGAGCTCGCGAACGACGCCGTTTCGCCCGGTCAGACGCACGAAGACGGTCGGGAAATGGCCGAACGCGTGGTCCACAATCGGGGAGGATTGTTCTACAGGAATAGGGGGAATAGTGACTCACCGGCGAAGAAGATGCAGACGTCCCTGTGCTTGTACAGGTTCTGCCTCAGCCTGTATCGGTCGACATCGTGTGCGACTACCTTCCCGCTCGTGGGTTGGAAGTTCTTGTCCCTCGCCGTCACAATGATTGCTACCCAGTTGTCCTTGTATCTCGTAGAAATCTCTGAGAGAGCAAGGTCCTCCGCCTCGCCTTGCTCTCCTGTGGGGGGGGTTGTGCTCAGACGTATCAACCAATCAGGCGGTGTTGAGGGCCCTTATAGCGTTGGCGACGACGCCCTGGGCGATCCAGACACGGAAGGCGTTCCCGTGCCCCTCGTTCGCCGCGTTCGTGCTCGAGTGAGTCAGCGGGGTCGCTCCCTTGACTGCGTTCGCCGCGGCTTGAGCGATGACGGACTCTGAGAGAGGCAGGGATTGGTTGACGATGGCAGACTCGGCCCCTGATGCCCTTATCGGCTTGGTGGCTACGTGGCCCATGTAGATTCTCGCGCTCTTGATGGTGCTTCCGCTCGTCTCTGCGACGACGGACGCGCTCGCCAGCGGGAAGTCGATTGCCCCTCTGTCGGTCATCCTGAAGAAGGTGCTGAGTGTTCCCGAGGCGGGAGCCGGCACGTTGATCTGGGTGACGATTTCGTTGTAGCGGAGGCTGTTCTCCTTCACCCTACCGTCCACGATGCTCACGCCCGGCATGAACTGGTCCATAGTCATCGTCTTTGACCCTCCAGGTCCTTGGACGAGGATTGTGGCGTTGTGCGCGAAGAGCGCCGTGCTCAGGTCGCCTGCGTGGACTGCGTAGCAGAGGTTCCCGCCGAAGATGCTGTGGTAGTAGCGATTGTCCCCGGCGACCGCGTAGCAGACGTTTCCGCCGTTGCGCCAGCAGTCGACGTTGTTCCGCAGATACCAGCACCAGACCTCCTGGGATATGTCGCCGGCTGCGGTTGCCTGACTGGCAATCTGCGTGGGGTGTCCTGTGGCCGCCTGGGCGATCGCGGCATAGTACTGGTTGACGTTCGGGTCAGACTGGATTGTGCTTACATTCGTGGTCGCTCCTATGGTCAGCCCGGAACTCGAGTTGTAGGCCACTCCGTTCAGGTTCAGCACCGTGAGGTCCACCACGTACTGCGGGGTGTGTGCTGTCACGTGGTTCTTCATCAGGTACAGAAGGTCCGTCCCACCGGCTATGGCCTTGGCGTTGCCTCCATACTTCGTGAGCAGGGAGACTGCGTCGTCCACCGAGGACGGCACCAGGTATCCGACGGGGTTTAGTTCGTAGTTGGTACTCATCTCACTCACTCTCCTATGATGGCAACTTCCCGTTCGCCTTCATCCATTGCAGTGCGTCCACGATGTCCTCCTTCCTCACTGGCATCCTCGTGAACCTGTAGCCGGCGCAGGCATTGCTGAGCGCGTTGAGGACACACGACGCCACGCCGGTCAGGGCGTTCTCGGCCATACCGACCGCTCCGAATGGTCCAATCGGGTCGACCTGTTCGTAGACCGGGACCTGGATTGCGTCCGGGGCCTGCATAATGGATGGAATCTTGAAGTCCAGGAAGTTGGGATTGAGGCGCGTTCCGGAGTACTTCAGGCCCGTGGACGAGTCGTTGATGGTCTCCTCGTAGAGAGCCTCGCCGAGTCCAAGACCGTTGAAGCCTCCATGGTTTTGTCCCCGCATGCCGGCGTAGAATATCTGCCGACCGACCGCGAGGCAGCCTACGTAGTTGACGACTCTGACGTCTGCAGTCTCCACGTCGATCTCGACTTCGCACATCTTGGTCCCGGCGACGCGGTACGCTGTCTTCGCGGGTCCCCCAGTCGTCGCGGTGCCCGTGAGCCCAGCGGCTGGCAAGAGGGCGGCAGCCGCCGTGAACGACATGGAGTTGCTGGGGTTGGTGGTATCGTAGATGGTGTTGTTCCCGAACTGGAGGTTCGCCGCGTTGGTGCCCGGAGCTAGCTTTGCAGCGACTAATGGGAACCACTGCTGGGCCAGGTTCTGTGCAGCCCCGATTGCGGCGAGGCCTGCGGTGCGCGTCTGCATACTTCCGTAGGTTCCTCCCGTGCTGGGGGTCAGAGTAGTGTCCGACAAGACGGCATGGATGTTTCCGAATGTTGCGGGCGTGAAGCCGAGGGCCTCCCCCGCCGTGATGACTTGCGTCGTGTCGCCTCCGCCGCCGTGGTCCATCGAACCGATGTAGACGGTTACCAGTCCCTGGGGCGTGACCGTAATCTTTCCGGTCCCTGAGCCCTGCGTCCCCTTGGCGCCGCACGTCAGCGTGACGCCCACACCGTGCAGCTTCTGCCCGGTACCCTGCGTCGAGCCCGTGTTGACGGGCGTGCTGCTTGGAATGCCCCATCCCTTCCAAATGCTGGGCCAGTTGAAAGCCCTGCTAGCAACGAAGTATGCGGGAGCTGCCCCTAGGCTACTCATCGGGTAGCCCGTGCTCGGGTCGAAGGCCGTGTCTGGGAAGACCTGTCCCGTCACGGGGTCCGTGTAGGCCTGCGTCCTCATGTTGTTCAGCCTGAACAGGGCGGGGTCGATGTTGAGCTGTTCCGCCAGCATGTCTACGGCTGTTTCTGTGAGGAGAGAGCACTGGCTCTCGCCGACATCCCGCATCGGGCTCGCCTGGGAGTAGGCGTTTGTGGTGGCCGAGTAGCTCACGAGGCTGACGTTGGGGATGTTGTAGGTTGCGTAGAGTTCGCTGAGCTCCGACTCCGAGCCGGAGAGGGCCCCGGTGTTGACGTAGATGACCGCCTGTATGCCTGTTATGAGGCCGCCCTTGGCCGAAATCGAGACGTCGCCCCTGAACGGGAACCTGTCGGTCGTCGAGCACGCGTGGCTGTATCGAATATGACCGAACTTGACGGGATTTCCAGTCTTCTTCGCCATGGCGGTGGCGATGACGTACTCCTCACCGGACGTCTTATTGCCGAAGGCGTTGCCGACCAATCCGCCGCCTCCTGTGGTGGCGTCGTCGCCCCCGAGAGCCGTCCTGACGTTGATGTCCGCTGCGGGAACGAAGAAGTAGCTGGCGAGAGTAGACTGGATGCCGTAGGCAAACTGGGTGTTCGACCAGATGTTGATGGTTCCGCTGCTGGTCCACTGTGCAATCAGGCCTCTGGGCTCGAAGTCGAAGTGGTTGATCCACTGCGTGTTCAGGGTCGGCACGGTCACGACCGCGTCAGCTTGCGCGAAGGCGGTCTGGACATCGCCGAACTGAATCATTGCTGTTGAAGGTGTCGGCTGGCCCTCTACGACTGAACCTGAAGGAGAGTTCCCGTTCGGCCAGATTTGGGGCGCGCTCGGATTCAGCGCTTCCTCTGCGTCGAAGACGTAGGGGAGCGGCTCGTACTCCACGTTGACTAGCTGGATGGCGTCGTTGACCAGATCCGGAGATGTGTGTGCGACGGCCAAGACGATCTGGCCAGGCGAGCGGACCGTAGGCCATGGGAGTGGGCCGCGAGTGTGCAGGCCAGAGGATGAGTAGTAGTCGTTGGCCGGGAGAAAGTCGTAATCCAGCGCCGTGAGCGTTACGGCGCCCATGGCCTCCGCAGCGCTCGTGTCAATGCTCTTGATGGTCGCGTGCGGGTAGGGGCACGTCACGTACCCCATGTACATGAAGCCCGTGGAGGCTGAGACGCCGACGTTCGCAGGTCGGATGTCCATCGTGTACGGCTTCACTCCGGTTATTTGGTTGTAGGTGGCGCGCCTTGTGATAGCCGGGTTCCCGACGAGAGCGAAGGGACCCTTCTGGACCCCGACGAGGGAGCCTGGCCCTGATGTTACTAGTCCGGTTGGTGCTACCAAGGCTCTAGGCACCTCCTAGGCTCTTCGCCGCCGCCTGAACCGCCGCTATTATTTGCACGTAGTTTCCACATCGACACAGGTTACCGCTGAGCGCGGCCTTGATCTGCGGCACGGTAGGGTTCGGGTTGCTCTTCAGGAGCGCCGTCGCCGTCATTATGTTTCCGGGCCCGCAGTAGTTGCACTGACCTCCGTCTTCCGTCACCCACGCCTGCTGCAGCGCGTTGACGACGGGGTCATTCTTCCCGATCTCAGAGGTCGTGATGTTGTGCCCGACCATCCTGACCGTCATCACGCTGCACGCCTCGTGAGGTTCTCCGTCAATTAGGACGGTGCAGGAGCCGCAGGAGGCCCTGTTGCACGTCTTCTTCGTCGCGATGAGACCGAGCTCGTCTCTCAGGACATCGGCCAGCATCGACCTCGGAGCGACGATTACGTTGTAGCTCGTTCCGTTGACGTTGAGCGTGACGGTCCTGGCGCCGAACGGGTCTGTCGTCGTAGTAGGAGGCGCAGGTGGCACCGTCGCGGTGTTGGTCTGCGACGGGGTTATCGTGGCGTAGCTCTGGGTCGAGCTCGTCGAAGACCCACTCTGCTCCCTGACGCTCCGTCCGCTCATTGTTACAGATGAAACGCCGACGACCGCCGCCGCCGTAGCCGTGCTCTTTATGAGGGCGCGCCTGGTAAGCTTCACGTTCGCGACGTCTTGAAGTGGTCCACCCGTCGAAGCGACGGGCTTTACAATCTTCTTGTCAGCCTGCGAGGAAGAGGGGGATTTCTTTTTGCCTTTGCTCGACTTCATTTAAGTCGCATGAGCGAGTCTCGCAGCGCTTATTAGGAAACCCCCTAACCTATTGGGGTAAGATACTCCCGAACCTATTCGGGATGTTACCAATTTTCCTCTTTCACGATGGTCTCCAGCCCAACTTGTCAGTCTCAGGGCGTGACCTGCTCTTTGGTTCTCCAGCCCGTTGGTTGGTCGCCTGGTCATGCCTGTACAAGCGGAGTCCCTGCTGTCTCGGGTGATGGCATATGAATGCGTGTTCCAATCATTTACGTGCCATTCTGAAAAACAGTCAACTTTTGTCCAAGAAAATTGAAGAAAGCGTTGGATAGCGCGCGAAACAGCACGCCATCCCTCTGAGACAGCCGACTCATCACGCATCTCTCCGAGTAGATTATCTGCGCTAAGATACCTCTCTGCGAGATCCATGACTCACCAATCGTTCGCGATGATGTTGAGCACGATGTTTCCCGTGAAGCCTGTTTGGGGGGCGTACATGCAGACCAACTCGTTGTAGTTGATTCCTGCGCTATACCCGTTGATTAATAACGGAGGCGGAGGCGAGATTTGAATGATGTTGAGGGCTGTTGTGCCGCTGGTTATCGAGTTCACCTCCTCGTTCGTTCCATCTACCGTGTCCGTGAATGCCAACACTACCGGTATGACCTGGCCAGGGTAGAAGTAGCCGGTATCGTTCGGGATATAGGGGTGAACGTTCAGAACCTCGAACCCAAGGTCCGAGTCATACTGCACATTGGTGATGATGCTGGGGTTCGGTTCGGAGACTGCGCCGGCGGGTGCAGGAAGGCTCGCGATTGTCTCGTTCGCCGAACCGGGGATGCTGTACCGAAGACTTACGGGGTTCTGCGCGGTGGGGATCTGGAAGGCTATCTGGCCTGCTGTATCTTGGTTTGGGCTTAGCGTGGTGGACACTAGGCTATGCTGGATCGCAGGAACTGACACCGCGTGGAAGACAGAGTTTGAGGACGTCGTCATTGTGAAGAAGGACTCATTGACCGGGTAGGGACCCTGGTCGCCGTCGGTAATCTTGAGCCCATAGATGTAGATCGAGTCACCCGGTTGGGAGTTCAATGGGTCGGTCGTCGCCTGCACAACGGATATTGACAGCGGGCCGGACGAAGTACTCGAGATCGCTATCTGAGACGAAGACTCTGAGACGTTGCCGCAGCTGAGTGGCGGGGACGATGTCGGCGAGAGCCAGATGCTTGACGCCGTAACGGAAGCTTCAGAACCATAGGTTGTAAGAGTCGCCGTGGAGCCGTCCCTCCCTTCAATGAGGAGAGTGCCAGCAGCGACCACCATTACGACGACTGCGATTGCTGCGGCCACCGACGTGCTGATTGCCCGCGCTTGCGGTTCTTCCATCCTCAGCTCACTTCCCCGTCGCTTGGGAATCTCTCCGTTTATTACGGATTTGGCCGCGCGGGCCTTGGCCTTTCCCATGTATCGGGCTTTTCCTGGTTCTCGCCTTCGGAGAGATGCAGGACTGGACCAAGACTAATCGCAGAGGTGGAACCAACACGAAAGAGTCAGGTATACTTGCACACAGACGTACTTGTCAATCCGCGAGGTTCCATCCCTCATCCTCACTCCTCATACTCTTCGCCGCCCCCGAAGATCCTCGCAAACTCGCCTATGAGGCCGATGAATCCGTCTCGTGTGTAGGATGAGACCGGGAAGAGCCCCAACGACAGTGACGATTTCTTCAGATTCCGGAACAGCTGCGAGTAGAACGAGTAGTCGTTTCCGGACTTCAGCTTGGACAGCGCCTCCTCGTAGGCCATCGGGTCCTTCGACCACCTGACAATCTCAGGCACCTTCTGCATGGCCAGGTCTGTCTTCGAGAGAACCTGAAGCTGGGGGAGCTCCATCCTCAGCTGGACCGATGTGGCCAGCAGGGCGAGTGATAGGAAGTTGGTGGGCGAGGATGCGACGAGGGAATCCATCAGGAACAGTAAGATCTTCGAATCCGCCTCCAGGCCCCTGGCGATGAACGGGCCACTCTCCCTGAACGCGAAGAGCTCTATCTGCCCCGGCGTGTCGACAATCACGAAGTCGGCGGTGTTGGAGTCAATCTCCTCCTGTATCTCGGACAGCTTGCTCGCTATCAGGTCGTTGGCGAATACGAGAGCACCGTTGGGTCCAAGCGAGTAGTCGGTCATTATCTGCTGGATGTCCACCAGGTTCCTGATGTCCACATCCGGATCGTAGGGGAGCGAAAGCACTCCCGGGTCCAGATTCACTGATATGGCGTCCTGCGACTTCTCTCTGTACCAGCTGACGAGCGAAGATGTGAGCAGGGACTTCCCCGAGCCCGCCGTGCCCGTGATGTAGACTATGTTCATCGAGGCACCCCCGTAGGCGGCGCCCTATAACCCAGCCCTAGGGCGGAATAGCGTTTTCGTCTGTCTTGTGACCGTCCCGCCTGCTCGGGCCACCCTGTTTGCAAAGAACTCCGCAATGACGGAGGACTCGGACTCCGACCTGTTCCTGTCGGGCCAGATGACGACCAGGTCCAGCTCCACGTGGGGCTTCCCGTTCCTGAGACCCTTCGGGTGCGACTTGATGTAGGCCGATGGGTGCTCCTCCAGAGCTTCCGCAATGTCCGGCGTGATGACCGACTCGAAGACGCCCTCGAGCTGCATCACCACCTTCGAGGTGTAGAGGCGCCCTGTCTTGCGGCTTATCTCCGGATGGACGGAATTGGTGTAGATGCTCTTCATCTCGTGAGGTACTCCCGGCAGGCAGAAGATCACGGAGCCGGCACGTTCCATCCTGACTCCTGGCGCGGTGCCCTCGTCGTTGGCCAGGGGCGCGCTACCCTCCGGGAGCATGGCCATCTTCCTGCGAGGGGGAGTCATCTCCATGCCGCTCCTCCCCGTCTTGACGTAGTGTTTCCTGATCAGCCGAAGAGCCTCCGGGTTGAGCTTTACCTTGGCACCAAGAGCCCGCGCTACGCCCTTCAGCGTCATGTCGTCCGGGGTTGGACCCAGCCCACCAATCACTATGATGAAGTCGGGCTTCCTCCCGAGCAACTCGAGGAGCCCAGAAGAGATTTCGTCCAGTGAATCGGTCACGGTCAGTATCCTGTCAATCATGGTCCCGATTCCGAAGAGCCTCGCCCCAAGCCAGACTGCGTTGGTGTTGGTGGTCTTGCCGATTAGCAGTTCCTTTCCAACGCAGAGGCTCGATACGGATACCATTCGTTTCCCCGAGGAACGGGAACGTTAATACGTTCTTCGACCATCGATGGCCAAGTGCGCAGCAGAAGAGAGTACCCGGAGCACCCGCTGGTGGGGGTCGGGGGGTTCATCCACAGGGAAGGCAAGGTGCTCCTGATCAAGAGGAAGTTCGACCCAAACAGAGGGAGATGGTCGCTGCCCGGGGGCCTGCTTGAGGTCGGAGAGGAACCGATGGAGGGGGCCCGCAGGGAGGTCAGAGAGGAGTTGGGGCTCGAGGTTGAGGTGGAGCGGCTGCTCCAGGTGGCCAATGAGGTCATCGAGGACGAAAAAGGAAGGGTGAGGTTCCACTTCGTGCTAATCGACTACCTGATGACTCCTGTCTCCGAGAAGATAACCCTCAACGACGAGTCGGAGGAGTTCTCCTGGTTTGAGCCCTCGGCCATCAAGGAACTCGACACGACAGCGAACACCAGGCTCATCGTAGAGAAGTATCTTGAAGAAGCGGATGAGAGACAGAGCGGTTAGCCGGACGCAGGGAGGCTCTACTTCTTGTCCTTCTTGTCCTTCAGCCACCAGTCGAGGTAGTCTGCCTGCTGCCTCTGCTTCTTGCGCATGTCGTCGCCGGTGGTGTTCTTCAGCTTGAATCTCATCTCTGAAAGCTGCTCCCTTGTCAGGAAGAGACCGCAGCTCTTGCACGAGAATCGCTTGTTTACCGCGTCAAAAAGAAGTGGACCGCCGCACTCTGGACAAAACTGATCCAACGCGCTCTAGTGCAAGGTTGAAGCCCCTATACATTAAGTCTTTCCTGGTTCGCAGGAGGTTCTTGTGGGACGGGACAATTTGTTAAATAAGCTGCGAAAGAAGCTCGGTTGAGACTTGACTGATAGACTAGTCTTCGTAGGACCGGCCAGCCAAGACTTTGGCAAGTCCCTCGCCGATCGGCTGAGTCTGCCGGTGTTGTCCGTGTCGGTGAAGGAGTTCTCGGACACGGAGACGAGGTTCAGGATAGAGGAGGAAGTCCACGGGACTAGTATCCTGCTTGTCCAGTCAACATACCCCCCAGTGGACAAGAACTACATGCAGCTGCTCCTGGCTGCGCACTACCTTAGCCAGGAGGGTGCCAGAGTCCACGCCGTTATACCATATCTCGGCTACGCAAGACAGGACAAGCAGTTCCTGCCTGGCGAAGTCGTGAGCCTGGGTGTTATCTCCAGACTGCTCCGGTCCTGCGGAGTGGTGCGGGTCACCACGGTCGACATCCATTCTGCCGAAGGGCTCGCCCTCTTCCCGATGCCCACCTACAGTGTGTCGGCGATTCCGAGTCTGGCCCAGTACATCAAGAAGAATCTGGCGCTCTCAAATCCCGTCGTAATCTCTCCAGACTTCGGGTCGTCTAGGAGGACTGCTGCCTTCTCGGCGCTCTACGGGGCCGAGCACCTGCAGTTTGCGAAGGAGCGGGACAGGGAGACGGGGGACGTGAAGATTGACGCCGGTGAGTTGAACGTGAGCGGAAGGGACATCATAGTCGTGGACGACATGATCTCCACCGGTGGGACAATCCGCGCCGCTGCCGAGAAGCTCAGAAAGGCACAGGCATCGAGGATAGTGGTCGGATGTGTCCATCCGCTACTGGTTGGAGACGCCTACGAGAGGCTCATCGAGGCGGGCGTGGACGAGATAATAGGAACCAACACAATCCCGAGCAGGGTCAGTAAGGTTGATGCCACGGAACCACTCGCCGCCTATCTCAGAACGGTCGCGGAGTAAGATACTCTTCCTGCTCTCGGGAGAGAGTACGACAATCCCCGCCGCCGAGGCATCCGCCCTGATTCGGATGCGCGACCACTCAGCGGAAATCCAGTCTCCCGAGGACAGGGTCCTCATTGCGACGTCCGAGTCCGACCCGGACAGAATCGCGACACGGATTGCGTTCTCCAAGCGCGTGGGCTCGATGCTTCCCGACGGCCGCCTGGACCGGGACCATCTGCGGTCGCTGAGGAGCGGCACCTACAGGGTGAGCGTATTCGAGCTGGGCGAGAAGAAGCCCGATTCCGAGAAGCTGGTCTCCGACTTCGCCGAGGAGATTGGAGGGAAGGTCGCCCTGAAGGAGCCCGACCACGAGGTGACGATAGTCCGCGGGGCGCGAGACTACTTCGCCGTAAGCAGACCTTCGCTCATGAGGCAAGATTGGGTGCTCCGCAGGCCACGGGCGCGCCCCTTCTTCCATCCGGCGGCGATATTCCCGAAGCTCTCAAGGGCGCTTGTGAACCTGTCGAGGGTGGACTTCGGTGAGGTCTTCTTCGACCCTTTCTGCGGGACGGGCAGCCTCCTCCTCGAAGCCCACGAGCTCGGGGCAAGACCGCTGGGAGCCGACCGAGACCCGAGGATGGTCAGGGGTGCCCTGCGAAACATGACCAGCTTCCGGCAGGACTGGCTTGGAATCATCAGGGCCGAGGTCGGCAGGACTCCGGTTTCTGTGGTCGATGGCATGGCGACGGACATCCCCTACGGAAGGGCCTCCAGCACGTCGGGCTCGAACACCAGAGAGATAATGGAGAAGCTGAGGACGACGGCCGCTGAGCTCCTGAGAGAGGGGCGGAGGTTGGTGGCGATGCATCCCAGCACCGTCGAGGTCAGGACTGGAGGAGGCCTTGAGCTGGAGGAGGAGCACAACCTCTACATTCATAGCAAACTCACACGCACCATAAGCGTGCTCAGGAGGGTCTGATATTGACAAAGCTCGAAGTCGTCTTCCTCGGGACCAGTTCTGCAACGCCGACGAAGAACAGGAGCCTGCCCTCTTTGGCGATTAGGAGAGAGGGGCAGGTCATCCTGATGGACTGCGGCGAGGGAGCTCAGGGCAGCTTCGTCAAGTTCGGCCTGGGGCTGAACCGCGAGATGCTGGTGCTCATCACCCACCTTCACGGAGACCACGTCAACGGCCTGCTCGGGCTGCTCCAGACGATGAGTATGTCGCAGAGGATACGGACCCTCACCATAGTGGCGCCCTCGGAACTCTTCGGCTGGCTCATGTCGACCATGAGGGTCATGCACATCGGCCTGACGTTCGAGGTCAGCTTCGTCCCCGTCAGATCGGGGGTGGTCTACAGAGGGAAGGACTTCAGAGTGAGGGCCGCCAGGGCGAACCATTCGATTGACTCCTGGTCGTACCTGTTCGAGGAGCTGCCGCGTCCGGGCGTCTTCGACACGAAGAGGGCGGCTGCCCTTGGGATACCGGAGGGGAAGAAGTGGTCGAACCTCCAGCGAGGAAGGACAGTGGTCGTGGACGGAGTCAGGTTCCACCCGAGCCAAGTGCTCGGGCCGGAAAGGCCGGGAAGATCCATAGGGTACTCTGGGGACACGAGACCCTCCCGGCGGCTCGAGAGGTTCTTCAACGGGGTGAATCTGCTCATCTTCGAGTCGACCTTCGCCGGGAGGGACGCCGACAGGGCCGTCGAGAGGAAGCACAGCACCGCCTCGGAGGCCGCACGGCTCGCAAAGGGAGCGGGCGTCGGCAGACTGGTACTGACCCACTTCAGCGCGAGATACAGGCGGACCGACTCGCTCGTGCGGGAAGCCAGGAGGATATTCCCCGAGACTGTTGCCGCCCACGACGGCCTGGTCCTAGAGGTTCCGGCGGCTCAGTAGGCGGTCAGCCACTCGATCAAAGACTCAGGCCTGTCGCACTCAATCTCCATGACCAGCGGGCCGAGCGGGGACTCATACGTGCTCGTACAGAGCGCGACGACTCCGGCAGCGGCGGCCTGTCTGTTGAGAAGGATTCTCACCCTGGGACCCTCGCGCATCCTCAGGAGGAGCCTGTTGGCCGCCGCTCTCACGTGCCTGTCCCTTAGTTGATCGTGGATCCTCTGAAGACATGCAAACTCTGTCGAGCGGAGCGTGAGGGTTCCCGCACCTTCTTCGACCTCATAGGCGCAATCCCCAAGGATGTTCCGTGCTGCGGAGAGAACCTTGGCGGGGTCCTCGCTGGGCGATACGATAGCGTGCAGCGTGATGACGACTCTAGCGCTGGCTTCCAACGGGCTTCATCCACCCGACCGTTATCCTGAGCGCGGCACTGCCCAGCTCTTCAGGGGTGATTCGTTCGTTCACGATCGCTTCGTCAGCCAGCGCAATCGCGTTCCCTATCCCGATGGAGAGCTCCCTGTCGTCCCTGGACTTGAAGCTCTGCATGTCCAAGGGCGCGTCCGTGCGTCCTCTGATGGTGAGCAGATCGAACCGCCTCCTGGGGGAAGCGAGGACGGCCAGCAGCTTGACGTCTCCGGCCCTCCTGAATATCTCAATCTCGGCAACCGACCTTATCCCGTCAACCACGATGGCGGCTTCCTCCCCCATGGACTGGATGCTGCGCAGGCAGAGTTCGGCGACGGCGCCGGCCCCGTACCTCTCTCTCATCTCCTGCATCACCGCGCCCATGTTCTTGTCGTCCAGGGGGAGGCCCCTCCGACTTGTCTCCTCCCGAATCATGTCGCCCATCGCAATCCGTCTCATACCTGCCCCCTCGAGCGCCTGCGCCACCGTGGACTTACCAGCCCCGGGCATCCCCGTGATGGCTATGATCAACATCGCACTGGGCCCGAGCCGCGTGGAGCTTGAGTAATAAGCATCTTCGGGTCTTAGCTTATTAACGCTCAAGGAGAACAACCGGCAAAGGTGGAGAGCGACGCGAGCGTTCCTTGCATTTGATGTCTCACAGGAGGTCGTCAACGCCCTGGCCTTGGCAGAGGAGGAACTGAAGAAGACGCGGGCCGACCTGAAGGTTGTTGCGCGGGACAACCTCCACTTCACGGTGAAGTTCCTGGGGGAAGTACCCGAGGACACAGTTAATCAGGTGGACAGGAGGCTGCAGGGGCTGGCATTACCCAGCTTCGACGTGAGAGTGAGAGGGATGGGAGCGTTCCCGGACCCGAGGCGGCCCAGGGTTGTCTGGGCCGGAGTCTCCCGGGAGAGCGAACAGGCGATTAGTTCCGCTGCCCTGACCATCATCGGCGCGCTAGAAGGAGTCGGGAAGTCGGAGGATCATGAGTTTCACCCTCACATCACGCTTTCCAGAGTCAGGAGTCCGCTGAACAGCGGCGCGCTGGTCTCGTTTCTTCAGCTGCACGCCGATCGCGATTTCGGCGGGACGAGGGTCACCAGCCTGAAACTCAAGTCCAGCCTGCTCTCGCCGAGTGGCCCGACCTACACGGACGTCAGGGAGTATCCTCTCAAATGACGAGGCTCGAGAGCATCCTGCTGGAAGCCAGGAAGCGGGTCCTTCCGAGCCAGGGCGAGGAGGCCCGCCTCAGCCGCGTCGCCGAGAAGGTGCTCAGGAAGGTGGAGGCCGCATGTCTTCCCTTCAGGGAGGTCACAGGGGTGATACTGGGCGGGTCATTCGCCAAGGAGACCTGGCTCCCCGACGGTCCCCGCGCCAACGCGGACATAGATATCTTCGTGAAGTTCGCCAGTGACACGGACGGCGAGAGGTTCGAGTCGGTCGGGCTCAAGGTCGGGAGAGAGGCATCCCGCGGCTACAAGCACGGGAAGAAGTATGCCCAGCATCCGTACACCGAGGCGATGGTGGACGGCGTCAAAGTCAACATCGTACCCTGCTACGACGTCAAACCTGGCGAATGGAGGAGCGCCGCTGACAGGTCCCCGTACCACGTCCTGTTCGTGAAGAAGAATCTCGACGAGGAGAGGAGGACCCAGGTCAGGCTCCTGAAGTGCTTCATGAAGACCGTCGGGGTCTACGGGGCGGAGATCGAGAGCGAGGGCTTCAGCGGGTACGCCGCTGAGGTGCTGGTCCACAATCACGGGAGTCTTGAAGGCGTGCTGCGATTCTTCGCCGGGCTGAGACCAGTCGGAGAGACGCTGCTGAGCCTGAAGGACCCCGTCGATGACGACCGGGAGCTGGCGAAGGCCATCTCAAAGGAAACCGTGGCAAGGATGATTCTGGCCTCGAGGGCGTTCTTGGAGAGGCCGGGCGGCGCCTACTTCGTCGGCATCAGGAGGAACGTCAGGAGGAGCCTCGTAGGGCGTCTCTACGTCATCCGGTTCGACCACAGGCCGCTGAGCGAGGATACACTCTGGGGGGAGCTGAAGAAGAGCACAAAGCAGGTCGTGAGACACCTGGAGCAGCGGGGCTTCAAGATCATCAGGGCCTCGGCAGCCTCCGACAATTTCGGCAAGAGCGCCATGATACTGCTCCCCGAAATGGTCCGCCTCCCGGAATTGGAGGAGCGGGTGGGGCCAGGCGTCGAGATGTCCACGGAGGTGCGCAACTTCATCTCGAAGAACAAAACTCGCTCGGAGCTGGTCTGGGCCGGAGAGGACGCAAGGGTGCACCTGTTGCAGAAGAGGCAACACACCGACCTCGCGCAGTTGCTGTCGGAGACCCTCAGCTCGGGGGTGGATGATTTGGGAGCCTCGAGGGAGGTGGCGGCTTCCCTCCGGAAGAACGGGAGGATACTGGTGGGAAGAAGCATCCGAGAGGAGTTGTCGAGGGAAGGTTGGCTGAGGGAGGGCGTGGAAGAGCTTGTCTCAGATACAATCGGAACGCATTAGGCTGGGAGAGTTCGTCAGGACTCCGTACCTCAACGTCCTCACCTACCCCAGGGCCGATCTGAAGGTCGCCGAGTCCAGGCTGGACCAGCTCAGGCAGCTCGGCGTCGAGGAGGTCATCTTCGAGGGGAGGACGAAGATAGGCAGGCTTGGGCTGGTAGGCATCGGCACGGTGAGCGTGGTCGTGAGGGGACTGGTCGAGGGCAAGGTCCACGCCGTGAAGATCAGGAGGTGTGACGCCAACCGAGAGAGCATGTTGGAGGAGTACAGGCTCACCCAGTTGGCGAACAGGATAGGCGTGGGCGCCTACGTCTTCGGGGCGACGAGGGACTTCATGCTGATGCAGCTCGTCGAGGGAGGTGACCTCGAGGACCACCTCCGGTCTATGAAGGGAGTCGGGACCAGGGGACGAGCGCGTGAGGTCCTGCATCTCCTGCTGAACCAGTGCAGAAAGCTGGACCTGATCGGGTTGGACCACGGGCAGCTCAGCGACCTGAGGAAGCACGTGATAATGGCGGGCGACGAGCCCTACATCATAGACTTCGAGTCTGCAAGTCAGAACAGACCGCCGAAGAACGTCACGACGGCCGCTCAGTACCTCCTAATCGGCGGAAGATGCGCCCCGTTCGCGAACCGCCTCCTGGGGATTAGGGACCGGGATACCGTGCTCGGGGCCCTGAAGGCGTACAAGAGGGACAGGTCAGACGGGAACTACGCCAGGCTGCTTAAGACGTTGGGGATAGTCATCTGACTCCGGAGATTCTGCAACATTTAAAATCGTGAACAAAGGGCCTGACTTGCGTTCGCGGGAACTCGAAACGCAAGTGGGGCCGTAGTCTAGTTAGCGGATTACCTCCGCCTAGATTGGTCAAGATTCCTGCTTGGGGACCCGTAAGGTCCAGAGTGCAGGAGACCGTGAGTTCAAATCTCACCGGCCCCACCAATATGAGTGGGTTCAAGCAACGACTGCGCATCAGTTCCTCGGACATCTGGTCTTGGTTCGCGGTCGATAGCAAATTGCTTACAAGCTTAGTTGGAGTCTCGCTATTTATGCCCAACGCAGGGTTTGGACCGAACAAGACAGGGTTCAAAAACTGAGAAAATGTACGGGTCTAAACTGGACTGGGGACCTTGCCTAGCCAGTCCTCTTGGCGGAGAGACCTTACACCGATTCCCCGTCAGTTTCGGGTAAGGTATGGCGGTCATTCAAACTGTTAGTAGCGATCTCGGTATCTATGCCCCACGAAGGAA
>Ga0326728_10003037_pt1 | contig 53840 bp, 51 predicted proteins | sample MB3enrmetagenome_FD_207602 | JGI IMG/M metagenome (GOLD analysis project Ga0326728, IMG submission 207602) | Lab enriched peat soil microbial communities from McLean, Ithaca, NY, United States - MB31MN | ecosystem: Environmental > Terrestrial > Soil > Wetlands > Peat | place: USA: New York... | reverse complement strand
TCTGCTCCTGATGCGTTCCGGCATGGGGCCCCGAGCAAGGAAATCTAGAAAACGTGCTCCGGGGCGTACAACTGCCCGTGGCGACAATCCGAGGTGATCAAGGGCTCCGGGTCCGACTGATACGCGGGTTCGCACACACCAGGGAACGAACGACCTCTGTGCCGAGAACGCATACAACTTCTATAACATCCCCGTTTCATCCATCGAGGTCGGAAACGCCGGTGGGGGACTGATACAGTACAACGTCGGCTTTACGGTTCCCAGTCATTTTGCTGCTGAGACATTCTGCGATATTGGCGTCCCATTTAGCCGTCATTCCGCATCGGCCGGAGTATTCAGTCTGGCGATACGGCCGGGTTCAGTCGAAGCGCCCAAGGCCACAAAAATCGGCGGTTTCGATTGGAAGGCTCCGTCTTGCCAGAAAGCTGACATGGTGGTTGTAGGCGGCGATTATACGGCGATCGATGATCGACAAGACACGGCTGCTTTCACTGGCGGCACGAGCAAGTTTCAAGTGGCACAAACCCCGCCGCACGGTTACCGCTCCGCCGTAGCCTACGATGCCGCGAGCAAGACCTGGATTACGGTGGGGCCGAACGGGACGGACATTTCGACGGACGACGGACGCAACTGGCGTGCGCTTCATCCCGATCCGGCGATGCACGAAGCACCCGACGCCGACCGCGACTGGAACGCGCTGTCTCTTCCCTTCGTAGTAGGCCCGCATGGCCGCATTGGGAAGCTGAATCCGAAGACGCTGGCACATTGAGGAGAGATTCGGGCGGCCCTACGGGGCGCCCGTCGCGCGGCGACCTCTTCCCAGGGCGTCGTCTGCCATGGGCCACCCCAACGAGCCAAAAGCGGGCTCGTTGGGGACCCCGGTCTGCGGCAGACTCCGGCCTGGGCTACTCTCGGCCCTCCCTCCGGGAGGGTGCGTTCCCGGATGCTGAAAATTCACGAAAGGTCATTCTGGTCTCTCTTGTAGGAAAGCTTCGCTCGCCAGCTCAAACCCGGGGAGGGGATGCGCCAAACTCGCCCCGGAGGGGCGAGACGAGAATAGCCCAGGCCGAAGTCCGCGAAAGCGGACTGAGCCCTGAGATGGGATCGCAAAGGGCGGCGTCCGCCCCGGAGGGCCGGACGATTCTCTAGCGGCCGCTTCGCTAAGATAGGATTCCGTCATGCCTCACACATACTGCTGCGCGCTTTTTCATTGCGTGTTCTCTACCAAGGAACGACGCAGGATCATACCTGCCGAGATCCAACCGCGGCTATGGGCCTATATGGGTGGCGTTGCGCGTGAGCGCGAAATGAAAGCTCTCGGGGTAGGTGGGACAGAGGATCATGTCCACATTCTCTTGTCTCTGCCGTCATCCCTGCCAATTGCCAAGGCGATGCGGGAAATCAAGAGCGAGTCAACACGCTGGGTGCGAGAGACCTGCGCGATTGCGGGATTTGAATGGCAGGAAGGTTATGGAGCATTTTCCATCGGGTGGACCCAGGTGGACGCCACGCTCAAGTACATCGCGAGGCAGCAAGAGCACCATCGGAGGTGCGATTTTCAGGCAGAATTCGTCGCTTTCTTGAAGAAACATCGGATCGAATACGACCCGCGCTATGTGTGGGGATGAGATTCGGGCGGCCCTACGGGACGCCTGGCGTGTTGCGTGCGATTCCCCAGGACGTCGTCTTCCTTGCGGCAGACTCCGGCCTGGGCTATTTTCGGCCCTCCCTCCGGGAGGGATTGTCTACCGAGAGCCCGGGGGGCTTAAGTCTCTTCCCCGTTAACTGTGTCCCTGCCTTCAAAACAAATCGGGAATGCTGTGGAAGGCGATGCGGGTGGGCGCGGCCTTCCAGGCGGTGAGCATGGCGGCGGGGGCAAGCGTGCTCATGCCGTACTTGTCGTTGATCTGATCCATGGTGGCGAGCAGGCGGGAGCGGGTCTGCTCCTCTTCAAGGCCGTCAAAGAGGGCGAGCGTGTGCAGGCGGTCGGGGACAAGGTTGTTGAGCTGCACGCCGATGAAATAAGGATGTTGGTATTGCGCACCGGAGGGTTGCGAGTCCCAGAGACGGCGCAGAGCGGCGATGAGGGTTTGATTGTCCTGGCACTCGTGGAGCTTGATCTCGCTGCGCCAGCCGCGCGCGGGTACTCCAAATCGCGAGACGGGTGTGTTCTGCGAACGCGGCACTGCGAATCCAATGGCAAGGCCGATGTTCGAAGCCCAGAGTCCCTGCGTGCGCAGGCGCATGGCGGCTTTGTGAAGCAGCTTGTGGGCCACGGCCCAGGCTTTTTCCGGGGTGCGCATCTCCGGCGCGAGCACGTGGGAGTGGCTGATCGACTTTTGATGTTCGAGCTCGGCCATCTCGAAATCTTCGCCGCGCAGCCAGTGCCAGAGCCTCTGGCCCCAGACCGATCCCCAGATTTCGCCGGCCTGCTCGCAATCGAGCGCGAGCAGTTGGTCCATGGTGTGGAGGCCTTTTTCGTTGAGCCGCTTCTCAGTGCGCGCGCCGATGCCGGGCAGATCGCGGAGGGTGAGCTGATGGAGCGCTTCAGGAAGGATGTCGAGGGGGAGGGCCACAAGACCGTCGGGCTTATCCATGTCGCTGGCGACCTTGGCAAGGTAGCGATTGGTCGCCAGGCCCACGGAGCTGCGCAGCATCTCGCCCACGCGCTCGCGAATTGTCTGCTTTACCTTCATGCCAAGATCCAAGGCCGCAAGGAGGGGCCGTTCGCGGCCGATGAGACGGCAGGCCATTTCGTCGATGGAGCAGACAGCGGTGACGGGCACGCAGCTTTCCACGGCTTCGAGGATGCGGTGGTGGAATTCGGTGTAAAGCTCGTGCCGCGCCTCGACGAGAACGATGTCGGGGCAGAGGCGCCGGGCGTCGGCGACGATGGTTCCGGTGCGCACGCCGAAGGCCTTGGCCTCGTAGCTGGCCGCGATGCAGCAGGTGGTGTCGGCCATCATGGGCACCACGCCCACGGGACGGCCGCGCAGCTCCGGCCGCGCCTCCTGCTCGCACGAGGCGAAGTAGGAGTTGAGATCGACAAAGAGCCAGTTGAGCGACGAACCCTGAGGGGATTCCGCGGCTGAAGCTTCCTTCTGTTCGCGCCCGGGGCTTTCCGCTTCACGGCCCAGATTCACAAGCTCTTCAGGCCACTCCTCGGGAGCGGGAGAAAGGTCCGGATTGGGCACGGTTGGCATCTGCGCACCATTTTCGCCTTTTCTTCTCTTATTTGCAAGAAAAATCCCGTGCCCTTCGTTACCGGGCACCCAATATGCCGCTTGAGATAATCTTAAGAGGGCGAGTATCGTCTAATTAAGTCAGCCAATCATAGGGTTGAACAGCTCAAAGCTCCGCAAAGGGCCCGATCGCCCCGGGAACGGTGACCAAAGATGCAGACCATAATGCATTGGCTTACGGCGAACGGAAGCGTTCTCGCCGTGCTGGTCACGGTGGGCGTGGCGGTGCTGCTGGTGTGCTGCCTGGAGTGCACCAAGTGCGATAGCCCCGACAAAGATGACCTTTTCCATCACCACGAAAGCTAACACCTGCCTCGTACCGGTCAAGCCCTCCGACGCTCCCCTTCACCGCACTTGAGAACGAAAGAGCCTCGATGAACCGGATCTGCGGTCTTCCCAAGAAATCCTCAAGAGTGCGAAGCGCGTTAGCTCGGCTGGCTGCGCTCGCCGCCGTGACCGGAGTCCTTGGCGCAGTGTATCTGCTCATCGTTCGCCCCAGAGTGCTCCGTTGGGGCGCAACCGCCGAAGAGGTCATGTCGGCCCTGCCGAACGATAGTGCGGTCGTGAATCCGGCATTCGACGCCACCCGCGCGATCACCATTCGCGGCCGACCTGAAGAGATCTGGCCCTGGCTGGTGCAAATGGGATACCAGCGCGCCGGGTTCTACGGATACGACCTGATTGAGAACCTCGGCAGCGACACTGGAATCCAGAGCGCTCAAGAGATTGTCCCATCGCTTCAGCACCCGAATCCTGGTGACAAGCTCCCCATCAGCGCCGCTGCCTCGCTGGTATTCGGGCCAATCGACCCGGATCGGTCAATTGTCTGGCTTGGCACAGAGAATCCACCCGACGGCGTATTCATCTGGACGCTCGTTCCCGTGGACGCCCAGCACACGCGTTTGATCAGCCGCATCCGCTGGAGTTACCTTCACAGCGTAAGCGGTGTGGTGCTCGGAATCTTCACCGAGTTTGGCGATTCTGTTGCGGTGCCGGAGATTCTTCGCGGAGTGCGCGACCGCGTAGAGGGCCGCCCGCCAAAACCGCTATGGACGCAGGCCGTCGAAATGGCTTCCTGGCTCATGGCAATGATTGAGCTGGCAATGGGCGTCCTGTTCCTTTTCTGCTGGCAGCGATGGATCGTTGCGTGGACTCTGGCCCTGGGAGCCGGATTGCTCCTTCTATTCGTGCTTTACGCGTCCTTGCCGGTCTGGGTAACTGCGCCGCTTCCCTGGTTCTATCTGGCAGTAATGATCTGGCGGCGGCAACGAGAGAAATCGAATTCTCGCTCCGCGATTGCAGTAGCCACTGCCTAGCGCTCCCGCTGCTCATTTAATCGGCCTGCTTCAGAACCATCTCAAATTGCGCCAGAATCCGGTTGTAGAGACTGGTGCGCACATCCGGCCCAGTGATGGAGTGCGTCTTGCGCGGATAGATCTGCAGATCGTACGGAGCGGCGGCCTCAATGAGCTTCTGTACGAACTGCACGGTGTTTTCCATGTGCACATTGTCGTCGCCGGTTCCATGCGCAATGAGCAGCCGTCCTTTCAACTGCGCCGCTGAGTTGACCACGGAAAAGTTGCGGTAGCCGTCCGCATCCTCCGCGGGCGTGCCGAGATAGCGCTCGGTGTAAATCGAATCGTAATCGCGCCAGTCGGTCACGGGCGCCACGGAGACGCCGACGCGGAAGCGGTCGGAGTGCGTGAGCGCGTAGAGCGTGAAGGTGCCTCCCCAGCTCCAGCCCCACCAGCCCAGGCGCCGCGGATCGAGTTGCGGAACCTGGTCGAGCGCGGCATCGACCACCGTCAACTGATCTTCAAGCTGCACGGGACCGAAGTTGCGGTAGGCCGCTTGGGCGAAGGCGCGGCTGCGGAAGCCCATGCCGCGATTATCGGCGCGGAGGACGGCGAATCCGTGTGCGGCGAGCACATTGTCGAAGAGCAGGTTGTCCTTCCACTGGTTCACGACTTCCTGGGCGTGAGGTCCGCCGTAGGGATTGACAATGAGCGGAACGGTGGCGGGATTGGACGAGCCGGAGGGCATCAACAGCGTGGCGTAGAGCGTGGTTCCATCGTGGGCTTTGACCTCAAGTTGCTGTGGCAGCTTCACCTGGTAGGAGTCGAGCGCGTGCGTCTCCCAGAACACGCGGCAATTCTGGGCCGAAGCGGGTCCGTCCTGTGCATGGCAGAGCCGAATCACCGGCGTCGTAGCCCGCGTAGAGTACTTGTCGGTGAAGGTTCCGCCGCCCGGCGCGAAGGTGGCGTCGTGAAATCCAGCGCCGGCGCTCAACTGCCTGCGCTCGCCGTTGAAGTTGACCTCCCAGATCTGCTGCTCCAGCGGATTGCCTTCGTTCGATGCATAGGTGACGACCTTGCGTACGGGGTCGACGGCGTACACGTCGCCCACTTCGAAATCGCCCTGGGTGAGTTGCTTCTCGAGCTTGGCGTCCGTGGCAAGTGGGCTGGCGGGGTTGTAGCTATAGAGATAGAGGTGGGTGTGTCCGTCGCTCCAACTGGTGAGAACAACTACGCCATCGCCCACGGCCACGTCGTAGTCTTCATCGACGAACTTCTCATCGCTGATCTCAAGCATCTTCCGCGCGTCTCCGTATCCGGCGCCGGCAAAATACAGGGTGCGATGCTTGTGATCGCGGCTGACGGTCTCGATCCACAGGGTGTCGCGATTGACCCAGCCAAAGCGCGGGATATAGTCGCCAGGGTGGATGGGAATGTTCATCCACGTGGTCTTGCCGCCCTTGGCGCTCACCACGCCTACGTGTACCTCGGGGTTGGCGTCGCCGGGCTGGGGATAGCGTTGCCACTCCACCTGTGCGTGCGTGGGAATCCAGTCGGTGAGCGGATACTGCGGCACGGCGGTCTCGTTCATCTGCAGGTAGGCGAGATTCTTTGAGTCCGGCGACCAGAAGTAGTTGCTGCGCACATCGAGCTCTTCCTCGTAGACCCAATCCACCTCGCCGTTCAGAATCGATAGCCCTTTGCCGGCTGCGGCGCTGGGCGCGGGCGCCACGACGACGGCGGGCGTGCCGGGGTTGCGAAGACGGATGACGGAAAGCCCGTGATCGCGAACAAAGGAGACGCACGAACCGTCGGGCGAGAACTTGGGGTCGTCGCCGGAAGCGGCTCCCGTAAAGCCGATCTGCACGCCCGTGCCGTTGCGCAGATCGTAGAGCCAGAGGCGGCCATTGGCGTCGAAGAGGAGGTGGGTGGAGTCGGGCGCCCAAATGTAGCTGGCCATGTTGTAACGCTCGCGATGATCGCGGTCCTGCTCGGAGCCGGCGTTTCCGTCGAGCGAAGCCATTTTGGCGGCGCTCACCATCACGTGCGCCTTGCCGGTGACGGGATCCACATCCATCAACTCGCCACCATCGAGATAGGTCAGATGCTTGCCGTCGGGAGACCAGTCGAGCTCCTTGGGCGGCTTGGGGACCAGCGGGCCGTGCGCGAAGATCGCCTCAACCGTGAGCTGCTTCTGCGGCGCCTGTGCGGCGGCGTGAGAAGCGAGCGAGAGGGCAACGAAAACGGCAGACGAGAGAGCAGCGGCGCGCGTCAAAGAGAGTTCCTCCTAGGGTCTGTTCACACTACTGGGGTGGATGGCGCTGCTAGCGAAAATCGCGCCAGACGAGGCCGAGGCCGATGGCTGTGGCGACCCCACTGTCGAGGGCGAGAACGAAGTATGGCGCGATTTGCGCCGCAGCCCGAAGGGACGGGTCCGTTTTTCCACATTTCGTTGTCGCTCGTCGTTCCAGTAGTTCATTACAGTTCGCTCCTCGCTCCTAGAACTGGGAAAAACCGGCTCCCGTCGCCGCCACCTCAGTAGTGTGAGCAGACCCTAAGGCGGAAAGTCTGGAGAGCAGCCCGGATGAGTGTTTTCAGGCGGTGACAGAAACAGGCAGGGCTTGGAAAAAAGTGTAAATCACGCGAGAGACCGTGTTGCGCTGTGGAAGTGGACGGTGTATGTTCCGCAATATGCACTGGGCAACTCCAGAGGAACGCCGCGCACTGGGGCAGGCGCGACGCAAGCAGGTGGGACGCCACCAGCACGAAGTCCTGCAACCGAAGGCGCGGCCGGTTCCGGCGCTGGCGCTTGTGGAGCGATCGATGCGCGGCCGCGTGCCCGCGTTGATCGCGTTGAAGTACCAGTTGATGGCCGAGTCGCCGTTCGGGTACTTTCGCGGCGCGGCGCCGGTGATGGCGGCAGACCTGGCGCAGCTGCCATCCACGGGGATCATGAGCCAGCTGTGCGGCGACGCGCATGTGCGCAACCTGGGCGCCTATGCCGCGCCCGATGGCCGGCTGGTCTTCGACATCAACGACTTCGATGAGACCATTCTCGGCCCCTTCGAGTGGGACCTGAAGCGCATGGCTGCCTCACTGGTGCTGGCGGGTCGCGCCGCGGGACACAAGGACGGCTCGGCGCGCAAGGCTGCCGTGGCGTGCGTGGAACGTTATGCCGCGCAGATGCGCGCCTTTGCCCGCATGCCACAACTGGAGGTCGCCCGGTTCCAGGTACATCGCCTGGGCCTGGCAAGGGCGGTACACATGGCGCTGGCCAAAGCCGAGCGCGCCACGCCGCAACACACGCTGGAACAGCTTACGGAGCCGGCTTCAACGCGGCCCGGCGCGCCCCGCCGCTTCAGGGAATCGAAGCCCATGCTGACGCGCGTTACGGGAGCTCGTGCCGCAGCAGTGCTGGCCTCGCTCGATCCCTATAGGGAGATGCTGGAGCCAGCGCGGCGGCACCTGCTCTCGTTTTACCGGCCGCTGGACGTGGCCTTCAAAGTGGTGGGCACGGGATCGGTGGGCCTGCGCGATTATTGCGTCTACTTCGAGGGCAACGGTCCCGCCGATCCACTGTTTTTGCAAATCAAGGAAGAGGCTGCGTCGGCCTACGCACCGTATCTGCCCGATGCGCACTCGGCAGTGCACAACGGGCAACGCGTGGCCGAAGGACAACGCGCCATGCAGATCCAGGCCGATCCGTTTCTGGGTTGGACGCACATCGGCGGGCGGCAGTATCTGGTGCGCCAACTGAATGATCACAAGGGAAGCATTGCGATCGAAGACCTGGCGGGCGTGAATCTGAAGGCCTACGCCGAGGTGTGCGGCGAACTGCTGGCGCGCGGCCACGGCCGCTCCGGCGATCCGCAGGTGATTGCCGGCTACATCGGGACGGGCACCGCTTTTGCTGAAGCGATCGCCAGCTTTGGCGTGGCCTACGCCGACCAGACGGTGAAGGACTGGGAGCAGTTGAAGCGGTCGGGAAAAGCCAGAGCAACTACGCGTTAAGTCTGGACGCGCGGGCACAATGCGCGCTAGCTTCGGGGCTCTGCTGAATATGAGTCGCCGTATCTTGTGCGCACCTCGGTGATCCACAAGTCGAGAAGGGCCGGCGACAACGGGAAGGATGGACTCGACAGAATGTCACAGCGCAGCATTGCACGAATAGCCGGCCTGCTTTACCTCGCATACATCGTCATCTTTGCCGCCTCTCAATTCATTCAGGGCAAACCCATCGTGTGGGGAGATGCCGCCGCCACCGCAAATGCGATTGTGGCATCGCAGGAAATGTTTCGCCTTGGCGTCACTTTGGAATTGATTGCGGCGCTACTCTTTCTTTTGACAGCGTGGTCGCTGTACGCACTGTTCAAGCCGGTCAACAAAGATCTCGCGCTGCTATTCCTGTTGTTGAATCTGGTGGGTGTCAGCATCGAGTGCGTCGACACAATGATCCATTTTGCAGCCTTGCTCCTCGATACCGGTTCCGCACCGATGGCTGCGTTCAAGCCGGATCAGCTGCAGACGCTAGGTTTGATCTTTCTTCATGTGAGCGGCATTGGTAGTATGGCGTGCACGTTGTTTTATGGGGTGTGGTTGTTTCCGCTTGGGGTTCTAGCGATCCAATCGCGCATGCTGCCGAAAATCTTCGGAATCCTGCTGATACTCGACGGCACTTCGCTGCTGATTTGTTTCCTCCAAATGTGGTTCTTCCCGGGCTATGAAAAGTGGCTGTACCCCTTGTATCCCGTTATGTTCATCGCCGAGTGCGGGCTCGGGCTGTGGCTGGCGATCAAGGGGGTGAAGGACCGCGCGGCCACACCGGCGGTCGCGGGCTGACGCCGGTGCCCCAGGTCTCGCCTTTGAGACTTGGGAAAGCACAGCATTCAGTCCACTTTCCACCCTCTATCGCCGGTACACATCGTATCCCCGCAAATGCGCCGCGGGCGTGAACTCCTGCATCAGCAGCTGCATCAATTCCGCGCGATCGGGCGTGGGGTCTTCTTTCGTCTGCACATCGGTCTTCACAATCAGCCAGCGAATGTTGCGCGCACGCACGAGCGCGGCGATCTCGGCCGGCGAATAGGGATCGATGGTGGGATCGAAAAACGGAACGGGGAAATGCGGCGCGCGGCCGTTGGCGAAATAGAACGGTTCTTCTCCGGGCAGAAGCACGATTCCGTCGTCGAAGGGAATGTTGACCTGGGCGTAGCGCAGCAATTCGTCAATTTCCGATACATAAGGCCCCGGCGTAGCGAGCCCCGCGAGCGCGGAAAACGCCGAGTGCGCCGCAGGGCCGTCGGAAAGGTTGGCGTAGGAGAGGCGCTCCTCACTTACGGTGTAGAAGCCTCCGCAGACAAGGAGCGTGACGGAGATGAGCGCGGCCAGCGCCGGCGTGAACCAGCGATTGCCGCTCGCGCGCGCGGTAAAAAGGTCGAGAAACGCCAGCAGCTCCGCGAGGAGCAGAATGAGCAGCGGCCAAATGCCGTAGGTGGAACCCCAAAGCTGCTGCGACAAAAACGTGCCGTGGATGGCGGCGAGCAGGATGAGAGGCAGGAACAGGCGCAGGGAGGGCTGGCGCCCCACCCCACGGACGAAGACCTGTCCGCGGGGACCCCGGCGCCGCATGGCAAAGAGATTCGCGATAGCCAAAGCGGCAGCCAGCAACAGCAGTAGCGGCCAAAGCGCCAGCAGACTGTCGCCGCGCTCGTCAGCGTCGTCGTAGATCAGCAGAGAGGCGAGTGTGAAGAGGAACGGGGCAGCGAGAAGCGCGAAGGCGGCGATCTGCGGCCAGAGTCGTTTCGCTCCCACCCTTCGCGCGGAGAAGCTGCGCGAAGAATGGGGCAACCGCAGGAGAATGAGCGCGACGACGACGCAGGGCAGCGTCCACGCAAGCGTGGGATCGCTGTAGTCGCCCAGCATGAGGCTGAGTGCCGGCAGGCGGCGTTGCCCCGCATATTCGATGGTCCAGTGAAGGTAGTTTCCGAGACCGGCGGTCCAGTGCAGGACCAGCGCAGCCAGCGAGAACGCGACTACCGAGCCGGCCAACACGGAGAACAGCAGACGCGCCTCGGGCGCACTGGAACTCGCCTTCCCGCGCCGCAACCCATTGAGCGCGAGCAGCAACAGGAGCGCTACGAGCGCCGCGAGCAGAAGCGGCAGCCCCATGTTTTGCTTGAAAAAGAGCGGGATGACCAGCGCCGCACCGGCCGCGAATCCACGAGCAAACGGGCGCGGTCGCCCCCGCCTTCCGAAAAGCAACCGCAGATCCTTCGACTTCGCGAGCCCCGTGCGCGGCTCGCTTCGCTCAGGATGACAGTGCTCGTTTTGGGTGCAGGCCGTGTTTGGATGGGGTACGAAATCTGCCTTTACCAAGAACCAAATTGCCACCAGCAGCCAGAACCCGCAGTCGCAGTCGTACTCCGGGTTGGGCACGATGCAGTAGATGCCCAGGAAAATGAGCGGCGCGGCGAGGAGCAGAGCCAGCGTCCACGCGGCGGTTACGCGCCCGCGCAGGAGGGCGAGTGCGATTCTCCACGCCAGCACCGTGCCCAGCCCGCCGGTGATTGCGACATAGAGAACATGGTGAAAGAAGACGCGGCCCGTCAGGCGAATGATCGCGGCCTGAATGAGAAAGGTGAGCGGCGCGTGCGCCAGGGGAAAGTCTCGGTAAGGCACCTGGCCGAGGGCGATGCGCTCCGCGGTGTTGAGGATGTAGCTGAGATCGAAGAGAACCGCGACGTGGGCGTTCTGCCAAAGCACCACGCCGGCGGTCGCAGCCAAGAGCGCCGCGGCCGCAAACGAGTCGCGCAGCGCCCAGCGCGGGGCGAACTTCAGTGGATTCGATTCTGTTGGCTCGGGCTCTCTTCTTACCATCCGCGATGATAGTAATAGGCGTAACTGGGCACGGAGAAGAACGCCATGAGAAGGGCAACGAACCAGCCCACCACGGTCCAGCCAAGAAAGATGTTCAAGAGCAGGATTCCCATGGCGTTATGGGTGTGCCGCGCGGCCGCAATGATGGCGGGGAGGAAATAGAAGACGCCCAAGAAGATCAGAAAGTGCATAGAAGCCCCCACAGTGGTTCCTAGAGTGATACGCAGAGTGTACCGCCGGAGTTCCCTTTTTGATCGAGTCCGACGCGGGATGGGATGATTACCGCGATTCTTCGTTGACCGTTGCGATCAATGCCTGGATGTTCGCGGTAGGAGCCTGGGGCGGCATGCCGCCGCCGCAGGAGACGATGAGCCGCGAGCGGTCCTCAACCGGCTGCAGCAGCTCGCGGACGGCTCGTGCCACCTCGACCGGCGTGCCTTCCGCCAGCACGTCGCGTGGGGGAATGTTGCCCAGGAGCGTGATGCTGTGGTGGGTCCACTGTTGCATCTCCGTCACGGTGTGCTGAACGCCCCAGTTCAGCAGGTTGATGCCCGCCGACTCCAGCATGGGCGCAGCGGCTTTCAAGGGTGCGTCGCAATGGAAGAACTTGGCCGTGACATCGGCAGAGTAGATGCGCTCGAGGTAAGGCAGAGCGAAGCTCTCGAAGTCCCGCCGCCCCACAAAGCCCACAATGTCGTCGAGCAGGAAGATGCCGTCGATGGTGGGGAACTGCTCGCGCTGGTACGCGATCCAGGCCACAAGAAAATCGGTGACGAGGTTGAGCAGCTGGCGCATGCGCTCAGGCTCGGTCTTCAGGGCTTCAAGGAACTCGGGCGTGCCCATCAGAAATGAGGCCACGTTGAACGGTCCGCGCGCTACGGCGAAGCGGATCTTGTGACCGGCTTTCTCCATCTTCGGCAGCGCGTGCTGCAACCGCTTGATGACAAAGGGCAGAAGGCCGTGCTTGCGCGGGTCGGGGACGGCGAGCCGATCGACCTCTTCCGGCGTGTGCAGCACCTTCATGGCGAAGGGGAAGTCATTTTCGCCCCAGAGCGAAACCGAGCCGAAAGCCGAGGGCTCGGTGCACATCCCGTACTCCGACCAGAAGCCGGGAAGGAAGATGGTCTGAGGGAAAGCGTGGACGGCCTTGAAGTTGTCGTCGAGAAAGATGCCGTCGCTGGTGAAGTAATCGAGGATGGTGTGGCCTGCCCAATTGGGGAGCCAGGGGCTATCGATGATGAATGCGGTAGGAAGAGGGCGAAGTTGTTCTCCGCGGATGACGGAGACGAGCGTGTTCCATTGCTGATCGTTCATGGCCTGTCCTCCGCGTACAGGAATTGTCTCGCGGTAGGCTCCCTTGAAAAAAGCGAAGTAGGTACGAGTGTACACCATATTTTTTGCATCTCGAAAAATATGCCGACATTTTTCTGTTGCAGGCTTGCTGAAGCGCATGGAAAGAGCGCCCTGAACGGGGCGATTTGAGAAAAATCCGGCGAGCGGAAAGTGACAAGTGGCTCCAGATCGCCTCTTGTGAGGGCTCAGCCGCGCGGCCGGGTCATTTTCGTGCGAGGGTAGAAGAAAAGCAACCATCCACTGCGCGCGATCGGCGGGAATCAGCTTCGAAAATCCGTATTGCGCCCCCTGAAATGCGCGTATATACTCCCCACGTTCCCTAAAACCCCCAAGGAGGTGTCATGGGAAAGATCAATATCGGCCGTCTGATCCTGGGCGGCATTGTTGCCGGGATTGTCGGTGATGTCTTGGGCTACCTGGTGGATGGAGTGCTGCTCGCGCAGAGATGGTCTGACGAGATGCTTGCCCTCAACAAGAGCGAGTTTTCTACCACCCAGTTGATCGAATTCAACCTGATTGGTCTCGTTTTCGGAATTCTCTCGGTCTGGATTTATGTTTCCATGCGGTCGCGTTTCGGCGCCGGCTGGAAGACAGCCATCTACGCCGGAGTCACGGCATGGGCCATTGGCACTCTGCTGCCGAACGCCAGCTTCATGTACGCTGCGGGCCTTTTCTCCAAGCACCTCACGCTCTACACGACGCTTGGAGGTTTGGTAGAAGTCGTCGTAGGCACGGTCGTCGGAGCGTGGCTGTACAAAGAAGCCTAGGTTCTGCTCGCACGACCGGAGCAGCCGCATCGGCAGTTCTTCGGGTAAATCTCCTCGAAGCCACGCGAGGCGGCCGAGGAAACGCCCGCGTGGTTTCTCCGGGGCCACGCGTTTCTCGCCGCGGCGTGAAAACGAGAACTGTCTCTCTGGTGGCGACTGCTTCCTATGGTTTGCCGGCGCCTCTCTGACGCTAGAGCATTTTCGATTCACTTGTTAACATCGCCAGTACCGTGCGAGGGATCAATTTCTTGAGGAAATTGACCCTTGGCATTTTGCATTCTGTTAAGAGCAGAATCGAAAACGCTGTAGCCGGCCCTCTACAATGAACCGGTATGCCAACGGCGGTTCGATCGCACGCGAAGATCAATCTGGGACTTTATCTGGGGGCGCCGCGCGCCGACGGGTTCCACGCCCTCGTCACCGCCTACCAGACACTGGAAATTCATGACATTGTTACGGTTACGGCAACGCGCTCGACGCAGACCACGCTGCGGCTGAGCTCCAACGATGCTCGCGTGCCCACGGACCAGCGCAACACTGCCTGGAAGATTGTTTCCCCGGCTTTGGAGGAGATGGGTGTTTGTGCCGACGTTGCGATTCACATTGAAAAGCGGCTGCCGGTGCAGGGCGGGCTGGGCGCGGGATCGGGCAATGCGGTTGCAGCGCTGGTGGGGCTGGAGAAAGAACTAGGGATCAGGGGTCAGGTGTCAGGGATCAGGGCGGCCAGGCAAATGGAGCTTGCCGCCCGGGTGGGCTCCGATGTGCCGCTTTTCCTGATTGGCGGAACGGTGCTGGGGCAGGATCGCGGGCAGGAGGTTTCTCCGCTCCCCGATCTCGAGCCTACCTGGTGCGTGGTGGTGGTTCCCGAGGTAGGCGTTTCCACGCCCCAGGCCTTTCGCGACTGGGACGCGCTGTGCGCCGTGGAAGGTTTGACCCCGGAGGCAAGTGCCGATAGACTAAAAGAGTTGAGCCGTGCCTATGCCAGCGCCTTTCTGGGAGCGATTCCCGAGAGCAGGCGTGGAGCAGGCTCCTCCGGTGTCTTCTCCATGGGGGAAGACCTGGCCGGACCGCAAGAGGCGACACAGGGGTCTGGGCTTGTCCGCACCGGGATCACGAGCTGGATCGAGAACGACTTCGAACGCGTTGTCTTTCCCCAGCATCCCTCCCTTGCTGAGATCAAGCGTCTTCTTGCGGCCACCGGCACGCCGGAGGCAGCCCTGTATGCCGCGCTGTCGGGGTCCGGTTCGGCGCTCTTCGGGTTGTACAAGACCCGGAGAGATGCAGAAGCGGCACAAGACCGGATCGAACGAGAGTCTCAAGCGCTGAAAATGCGGAACACGGTGGTGACAAGGACCCTGCCCCGCACGGCGTATTGGGACCAGATGATTGTGGAGAGCAGCTCTTAGCGATCAGTTTTCAGCTATTAGCTTCATTTTGCGGGAACGAGACTTGTTGGCTCTCCGCACAATTGCTAAGAGCTAACAGCTAAAAGCTAATAGCTGAATCTTGACAGTCGCCTGTTGGGCAAGCGAAACTCGCCCACGGCTGACCGTATTGTTGGGCGATCGTTCAATGGTAGGACAATGCCCTTTGGAGGCATTTATCCAGGTTCGAATCCTGGTCGCCCAGCCAGGAAATGAGCTACTAGCAGCTAGAAGCTCGCATTTAAGAAACGCAGCCATAGCCAACCAGCATGGAGGTGCTTCAGATGGAAACGGGAACATTGGTGGAAGGCAAGCAGCAGGAAAAACAGCCCGCCGCGGCGCGTGATGGCTCGCAAAAAGAGCCTGCGGCGCAGGACGCGGCAAAGGCGAAAGACGGCAAGATGAATCCGGCGCCAGAGCGCAAGAAGTCCACGAAGCTGAGCGAAGACAAACGCTTCAAACTGTTCAGCGGCACGGCCAACCCCAAGCTGGCCGAGGCCATTGGCAAGCACATCGGGGTTCCGGTGGGTGAGGCCAAGCTGCAGCGGTTCGCCGACGGCGAGGTCTACTTCCAGCTGCTCGAGAACGTGCGCGGCGTGGATGTGTTTGTGGTGCAGCCTACCTGCTATCCGGTGGACCAGCACCTGGTGGAGCTTTTGGTGATGATCGATGCGCTGAAGAGGGCCTCGGCGGCCCGGATCACAGTGGTGGTGCCCTACTATGGGTACGCCCGCCAGGATCGCAAGGACCGCCCGCGTGTGGCTATCAGCGCCAAACTCATCGCCGACTTGCTGACCACCGCGGGCGCCAACCGCGCCTTATTCGTCGACCTGCATGCCGCACAGATCCAGGGCTTCTTCAATATTCCCGTCGATCATCTGTTTGCCAGCCCGGTGCTGGTGAGCTACTTCCGCGAGCTGAATCTGCCCAACCTGACGGTGGTTTCGCCGGATGCGGGCGGCGTGGAGCGCACGCGTTTCTTCGCGCAGAAGATGGGGGCGCCGCTGGCTATTGTGGACAAGCGCCGCACCGACCTCAACGTTGCCGAAGTGATGCACGTGGTGGGCGACGTGGAAGGCCAGACCTGCCTGATCATCGACGACATTGTCGACACCGCGGGCACGCTGGTGAAGACCGTTGACGCCCTGTACGCCAATGGCGCGGCGGCGGTGTATGCCTGCGCGAGCCACGCTGTGCTTTCGGGCCCGGCCATCGACCGCATCGCCAACTCGCGGCTGGAGCAGCTGGTGGTGACCGACACCATTCCGTTGCGCGAAGCGGCGCAGAAGTTAACCGCGCCGGGAAACGATCCGGCGCAGAAGTTGCCCAAGATCAAGGTGCTCACGGTCGCTGGCCTGCTGGGCGCAGCCATCGAGAGCATTCACATGGAGACCAGCGTGAGTACGTTGTTCTCGTAACAGGGGTCAGGGATCAGGTTTCAGGGTTCAGTGACCCACGACAAAGGAATCGCCAGTCGTCAGGCGTAGATGCGGGCATGAGAGCGGTTTTTCTGATCCCTGAAACCTGACACTTGGCTTCACAAAGGGAGCGGACTTCGAGCCGTGCCCGATCTTTGAAGAAACGAGAAAAACGCAACATGCCAGAAGTAGTCGTAGCCACGCCCCGCAAGGGCAAGTTCAACAAGAATGCCGCGCGCCGCGTGCGCGTTGCGGGCAAAATTCCGGCCGTGCTGTACGGCTCCGGGCAGGAACCGGTTGCCGTGGAAGTGGATCCCAAGCAGATTTTGCGGATCCTTTATTCCGAGAGCGGCCACAACACGATATTCGACGTGGAAGTGACCGGCCAGCCCGCGGCCAAAGCCATGATCGTCGATTGGCAGCGCGAGCCGATCAAGGACAATCTGATCCACATCGACCTGAAGCGCATTGCGCTGGACAAGGTTCTGCGCGTACACGTGCGCGTCAAGCTGCTGGGCACGCCGATTGGCGTGAAGGCCGAGGGCGGCATTCTGGACCAGGTGCTGCGCGAAGTGGAAATCGCGTGCCTGCCCGCGGACATTCCCAGCCACATCGACGTGGACGTGAGCGAATTGGGCATGCACCAGGTGCTGCGCGTGAACGGTTTGCCCCACTCCGACAAGATCAAGTACCTGACCCCGGAAGATGCCACCGTGGCCCACGTCGTGCACATCCGCGAGGAAGTGGTTGCGACGCCGGAAGTGGTGGAGGGAGCAGTGGCAGCAGCAGCGGCGCCGGGTGAAGCGGCTGCACCGGCAGAGCCTGAGGTTGCCAAGAAGGGCAAGGCCGAGGCCGAGCCGGCAGCGGCAAAGAAGCCCGAGGCGAAGAAGTAAGCCTTGACGGAAGCAAGCGAGATCGGTGGCTCCGGCACAGGCGGCCGGGGCAGCCCCTTCCTGATTGTGGGGCTCGGCAATCCCGGTCTCGAGTATGTGTGGACCCCGCACAACGCGGGATTCATGGCCATCGACCGCATCGCCCAGCAGGAGGGCGTTGTGGTCGGGAACCGGCGCTGCCGGGCCACTACGGCGACCTGCCGCATCGCAGGGCGGCCGGTGGTTCTGGCCAAGCCGGAGACGTTTATGAACCTGAGCGGCGCAGCAGTGGCCGCTTTGGTTGAGGAGTTTGAAGCCGACCCGGCGCAGGATCTGCTCGTGATCTACGACGAGCTCGATCTGCTGTTGGGGACCTTCAAGATCAGGGAGCGCGGTTCGCCCGCGGGGCACAACGGAGCCCGCAGCGTAACCAGCGCCCTGGGTACGGAAGAGTGGTTGCGGTTGCGCATCGGCGTGGGCCCCGATTTACCTCCTGAAGCGATTGCGGCGGGAGGCGAAAAGCGGCCGGGCAGGGATTATCTGCTGTCGCCCATGCGCAAGACGGATCTGGCGGTGCTGGACGAAGTGCTGGACCGGGTGGCAACGGCCACGCGGCGCATTTTCGAAGTGGGACCGGCAGCCGCGATGAACGAATTCAACCGTCGCGACCGGAATGGGGCGGCGGAGGAGTGAAGAAAGACAGGGAATAGGGAATAGGGAACAGGGAATAGAAAACGCCGGCGCGAATCGCAACCTGCGAACTAAGAACTGTGAACTAGGAACTGTTTGCTGAGAGCTGAAGGCTGAGAACGGAAGCGAAGCGCTCCAGCGGAAAAGGAAACCTGATGTCGCGTTTGTATGAAGTGATGTTTATCGTCCGTCCCGATGTGGAGGACGAAGAAGCCGACAAGCTGATCGAAAGCTTGAGCACAACGGTGAAGACCGGCGGCGGCGTGGTGAAGTCGGCAGAGAAGCTGGGGCGGCGCAAGCTCGCCTACCAGGTGCGCAAGTTTACCGATGGCAACTACATTCTGCTCACCATTGAAGCCAACGGCGCGGTGGTGCTGGAACTTGAGCGCCGTCTGCGCGTGACCGAGCAGGTGATCAAGTTCATCACCGTGCGCATGGACGAGGAAGAGAAGCGGCTCGCCAAGGTGAGGGCGCTGCGCGGCACGCGCCGCAAAGTGAGCAGCGAACCCGCGGCTCCCTCAGCTCCCGCCGCAAGCGCAACTGCGGCCGAGCCGGCAGAGCCGGTGCAGGCGAGCGTGTAAAGACAGGGAATAGTGAGTAGGGAATAGGGAGTAGAGGGCGGGTTCAGCGTTCATTCCGCCAACTCCTATTCCCTATTGGCTACTCCCTGCTCCCTACAAAAATTCTCCGGCTGTGCCGGAACAAAGAGAGCAAAGAGGAAACACGATGCCAGAAGAAACCCAAGCAAAGGCGCCCGCCACGGCGGACGCGACCCCGACTCCACAGGCTGCATCCGGTCCGGGCTCCGGTTCGGGCCCTGGCCCGCGCGGTGCAAGCCGGCCCGGCGGTGGTCCTGGCGGGCGCGGCAAGTTTTTCCGCCGCAAGAAGGTGTGCAAGTTCTGCACCGAGAAGATCGACGCCATTCCTTACCGCGACGTGAAGCTGCTGCAGCAGTTCGTGGCCGAGCGCGGCAAGATTGTGCCGCGGCGGTTGACCGGTGTTTGCACCACGCATCAGCGCCGTCTGACCCGCGCCATCAAGCAGGCGCGGAACATCGCGCTGCTGCCGTTTGCCACCAGGCACTAATTCCGGCTCCCAGAGCGGAACGAGGAGCCGATTGAGACTTTTGGCGGCGTGGCCGGCGAGCCGAATCTCTTGCCAGAACGGCAAGAGCCTTTCGGCGCCGCTGACCGAGCGCCGCACGACGAGAGATTTGGAGAATTTCCGATGGAAGTAATTTTGAAGGAAGACGTAGCCAACGTTGGTTTTCGCGGAGAAGTGGTGAAAGTTGCCGACGGCTACGCGCGCAACTATCTTTTGCCGCGCAAGCTGGCGATGCAGGCCACCGCGGCCAACAAGGCCGTGATCGAGCAAATGAAGGCCGCGGCCGCGCGGCGCTCTGCCAGCGAAAAGGCGCAGGCCGAGGAACTCATGGCCAAGCTCGAGCCCGTGGTGCTGAGCTTTACCCGCAAGGCCGGCGAGCACGGCCATCTCTTTGGCTCGGTCACATCAGCCGACATCGCCGCAGCGCTGGCGGCGCAGGGCTTCGAGGTCGATCGCCGCAAGATCCAACAGGGCGACGCGATCAAGAGCCTGGGCGAGGTCAAGGTGGCCATCCGGCTGCACCGCGAAGTGACCGCGCGCGTGACCGTGAAGGTCGAGGCCGAAGTGACTGAGGAAGAGAAAGCGACAACCGCTGCGGCCGCCGCCGAGCCAGTTGCGGAAGCGCCGGCTCCGGCTGCCGAAGAAACCGCAGCGGAAGAAGCGAAGGCCGAGTAGCTCTTCGCAAGAAAAGTCTCACGCCGCCTCTTGGTTCGCCGAGGGGCGGTGAGTCTCTATCAGCCAATCGCCGGCATAAAGAGCTGCGGCAGAATTTGCACGCAAGAACTTCGCGAGTGGAAGCTACTCTGCGTTCACATCCTGTTGAAAGCAGTCGTGTCCCTTATGATGCTTGCGGAAAGCGGCAATGTAAGGACTTTCGTCCTTCCCCGAATCGGCCGAGAAATCTCCGCAGAGCCGGTACGTAGTCTTGGCTATGACGTCGTATTCGTAGGGTAGATGTGTGACCGGATCCCTCCAGTTCGACCGCGACGAAAGACCATTCATGTTCTCAATTACGTCAAGCCGATCTGGAAGAACCTGATGAGTGCGGTAGTAGCCTCTGATAGCAAAATCGATCTGCTGTAGGTTCTGCAAACGCTGTTGATCGAGTGCATGTGCTTTAACAGCCGAAGGTGGATTGAGATAGATTGAAACGGACACCGCAGTGACAGCTGCGATCGCTCCTGCAATGGCCAAAAGTTTTCCAAAGAAATTCGTTTTCATTCTTTTTCCTCCCTGCGCAGGTCAAGAAGGTAGTAAGTGAAACACGATCCTGCAATCAGTGCGACCACCAGAATCTTCAGTACAAAGCGAATTGTTAGGTCACCGCCGAGCAGATTGTAGACGAGAGTTGTGATATCGCCCAGCAATGTAGCGGATGCGAGGAAAAGCGTTAGATACGTGAGCCAGCGGCGAGCCGGAGACAGACGTTTGAAAGGATTAAGTTCGATCTGTTTGTTGATGTATCTCGCCAAAAGCAGAAAAACTGGAAATCCGATAATAACGGCTGCGGTGGACCAGCGTTGTAAGTCAACAAGATAGAAGCCGCTATTGTCTTGTGGGAATGCACGATCAATAAAAATGAAGAGCAGATTGCCCAGATTCCACACTGCAAAATACAGCGTGCTAAACATCACCAGATAAAGGAAGGCTTCCCGCGCGGTAAGCGAGGCCTTTGGCTTGGGCACGGGAATTGAAAAGGGTATGTCAGCATAGGCATCGAGAGCATTTGCGATTTGCGCACTTGGCCAGCCTGCGCCTTCCAATGCCATCGCAATTTCCTCCCTTGTTTTGCCGCTTTGGAGCGATTCCTTGACGAATGATGCGAGTTGATGAGTTTCTGTCGCCATAGTCTCCCTCTCGGCCAGGATTTCCATTACGGCTTCCTGGACGCAGCAATTGTACGCGCCGATACTGCATCTGCAGGGAAATCCCGGCGGCTTCGTCCCGCTTTTCGCAGCGGCATGAAGGGCCTTGAGACGGTAAAGGTCGGAACAGCGCCTATTGTGGGGTCTACGACGGGAACAGCGATCCGGTAGCGGACGAAATGGCGGTGAGCCGGTTGCGGCGGCGCATCGGCTGCGGTGCCGGAGAGGCCAGCAGGTTGGCGATCTCGCGCAGCTCGGCGCGGGCATGGCCAACGGCAGCGGCCACTGCATCCAACTGCTTTTTCTGAGGGGCGGGCAACGGCAAAGCGGCCTCGGGATCAGGATTGCTGCTGGGGCGTTTGCCGGGGCGGCGCTGCTCCTGCTCGAGAACCGCACGCGCACCGGACAGAGTGTAGCCTTCGGCGTGGACCAGGCGCTTGATCTCCATCGCCAGTTCCACGTCGCGACGGCGATAGAGCCGCTGGCCGGTTCCGCTCTTGTTGGGTTTCAACTGCGGAAACTGCGACTCCCAGAAGCGCAGAACGTACGATTCCACGCCGCACAGGCGCGCGACATCTCCAATTTTGAAATAGAGACGGTCCGGGATGGGCGGTGGTGAGTAGGCGCGCTTCCGGTTGAGTTGAGTTGCCATAGAAGTCGGCGAGGAAACCGTCGCGACCGGGGAAATCCCTCGCTCTACACGCAGTATAGGACAGACTTTTCACGCTTTCGGCAGCGAAAAGACAACCTGAACCACACTTTACATAGGAAAACCGGGGACAGAATCGGCCCACGCGCGGCGAATTTGCGGCTATGGTCGAGTCACGGCCGGTCGCGCCGTCGAACCCTGCGGCGCGGCGCGCAAGTATTGCTGGGGCCAGCTCACGGGCTCGCCCAGCGCCGCCGCGGCGTGCACCGGCCAATAGGGATCGCGCAACTCGGCGCGGGCCAGGAATACAAAATCCGCTTCACCCTCAGCGATAATGGCGTTGGCCTGAGCCGGTTCGGTGATGAGTCCGACGGCAGCCGTAGCGATGCGGGCTTCACGGCGGATCCTGGCGGCAAAACCAACCTGGTATCCGGGCGCAAGAGGAATTTTTGCATCAGCCACGTTGCCGCCCGAGGAACAATCCACCAGATCGACGCCGTGCTCGCGCAGGCGGCGCGCGAGCGCGACGGATTCGTCGGGATTCCAACCGCCTTCGGCCCAGTCGGTGGCAGAGATGCGCACAAACAGCGGTAAACGCTCCGGCCACACGCTGCGCACGGCGTCGACGACTTCGAGCACCAGGCGGGTGCGGTTCAAAAAGCTGCCGCCGTAGTTGTCGGTGCGGCGATTGGAAAGCGGCGAGAGAAACTCGTGGAGCAAATAGCCGTGGGCGGCATGAATCTCGACAAAATCGAACCCCGCTTCGAGGGCCCTGCGCGCCGCGTTGCGAAAGGCCTCGACAACGGCCGCAATGCCGGCCGAATCGAGCGCGGCGGGAACGGCGTAGTCGGTTGGCGCAAAGGCGATCGCGCTGGGCGCAACCGGCTGCCAGCCGCCATCGGCGGGCAATACAAGGCCGTGCCCATCGAAGGGCGAGGCCGTGCTGGCCTTGCGCCCGGCGTGCGCCAACTGCATACCGGCGCGTGCGCCCTGAGAGTGCACGAACTCCGCAATGCGCCGCAAACCGGGAATGTGCTCGTCTTTCCAGATGCCGAGATCGCCCGGCGAGATGCGGCCCTCGGGAGTGACGGCCGCGGCTTCAAGCGTGACCAGGCCCGCGCCGCCCTGCGCCCGGCTGCCCAGATGGACGAGGTGCCAATCGTTGGCGAAGCCATCGTGGCTCGAGTACTGGCACATGGGCGAAACGCCGATGCGGTTCGAGAATTCGACGGAGCGAAGCCTGAAAGAGGAAAAAAGCGGTGCGTTCATAACTATTGGATGATTGCCGCGCGGAAGCGATGCAGCGGCGACGACGGCCGGCGCACTTCTCATCGCGCTTGCGTTTTCCTCGCCCGCCTACTGCTTCTTGAGCACAGCCGTGCCCTTCTCGTCAGAGAGGATTGCGGATTCGAGCTTGCGAAAGTCTGCCGCTCGGTTTGCGGGAATCTCCACCTGGCGCACGACGTACGTCATCTCGTAATGAAGGACGTTGCCGTTGGCCGTCACCGAGGCATGGTAGCTGGCGAAATCCATGTCAACATCCACAGGATCGGGCGTCTCGTCGACCACGTAGCCGGCGGGCAGCGCGATGTCGTAACTGGAGCGCCAGAGGCCAGGATGGCCGATCTCGATGGGATATTTGCGGGCCTTGCTCTCCATCACATCCGCCACGGCGCGGGTATTCGTGCCCATGACGCGAGGCCGCAAAAGCAGCAACGGGCCAGCAGGATGCGCGTAGCCGGTTGCGCTCACGTGCAAGTCGAGTCCTACGGGTTTTTCGAGATCTCCGCTATCGTGAAATTCATATCCCTTGAAGTTGAGACCGGGAAGCTCAGCGCTCAGGCTTTCTTCCAGAGAGTTGTGAACCTCCTTTGCATCCCTTTCCTTGAGGATGCTACGCTCGTGCGCCGCATCCACCCCGGTGAAAACATCGTCGATGTCGCCGGCGAGGGAGCCGTCGGCCGCCAACGTAAACGAGCCTTTGCGGCTCAGGCCGCCGGACTCCGGCGGAAGCACGGGCATGCGCAGCACCTGGCTATCGGCTCCGTTGGCAAGGTTGCCGTACTCGCCCTGCAGCTCTCCGCGGATCAGGCCCACTGGCGTCACCTCATCCGTTGGGTCGAAGATCAGCAGCGTCTTGCCATTCGCGGCCTTCACGCGCGCCACCAGGCGCGGATCGTTCTCGCCATCCGGAAGTTCAATGGCGGTGATGACATGGTTGCTGAAATGCGATGGAGCTTCGGGATTGACGGCGCCGTGCAATTCTCCAACGGCGACGACCAGGTAGTGGGCGCGAATGCCGATTGCCTGGAGCATTGAGATCAGCAGCGTGGTCTTGTCCTTGCAATCTCCATAGCGGTTACGGTAAATGTCGATCGCGTAGTGCGCCTGCCATCCGCCAATGCCCTTCATGATGATGAAATAGCGGATGTTCTTCTGGATGTAGGCTGTGATACGGCTCAATTTGGTGTAGAGGTCGGACGCTCCGGCCGTGAGTTCCTGAGCTTTCGCAGTAATCTCCGGCGTCGGATCGGGCCGCTGCGCTTCGAGTTGGTCCTCCCACAACCCAAAGGCTTTCCACTGGTTCTCCGTGCCTTTGACGGCCTCATCTCCCCACATGACCGTCATGCGCGCGGCCAGCGCCTCCCAGGGCGGAGTGGCGTGCAGGTTTTCGAGATCCAGCCCCGGCATGTCTTTGATCTCCCAGCGGAGATGGTTGTCCGCGGTTTCGATGGGCTTGACCGGAGTGTAGCGGCTCCACGAATCGGCATAATGGCCGCCGGGAGGCAGCGCCAGCTCCAAAGCCTCGTCCACAATGGGGATCGGGGCCTGAATCTCCCAGTCCTCGGAGTTCATGTAGGGCCGCAGATGCACCTGGGTTTCGCAGGCAACCACGGCGCCGGGATCCCCGCCGGGCGGATTCAGGATGCGGAAGCGGTCCGTGGCCTGCATGTCCGCATTCCCGTAGGCTCCCTCGTCCTTGAAGTCCGCATCCATGGCCTGAAATTGCCGACCGTCGGCCGCGATGGTCCAGGAATGGAAATAATCAAGCTTCCGATCCGTATCGTACTCGACATCGCAAGCATGAGAGTATTTGCGGCCCTGCGGCTTGAGGATGCGAACAGCGAAGCGCTCCCGCTCAATCGCGTGGTTCTGATCATCGACCGCGATAAAGTACTCGTCGAAGAGAACCACGGCAGAGGCATCACCGATGTTTGCCGGGGTGGGCGTCTTGGCGGCGTCGAGCGCCCATTGCGGTACGGGCTGCTGTTTCTCCTTTGCCATGGCCGAGGGGACAAGGAAGATGGCGCAGCTACACACAGCAGCCGCAAAACAGCCCGGGCGGAAAAGAGGGGCGCGCATCAGTTGCCCTTGGCCGTCGGAGCCGCCGCTGGCGCCGGAGCCATCGTCAGTACCAGTTGTGCCTGTTCGGCTGCGTCCACCTTCTGGTAAAAGCCGCGCAGATCCTGGTATTCCTCCGGCTTGGCAATGGTGAATCCTCTCGCCAGGGAGTTGGCAATTTCGATCTGGCCGGGGCCGGCCTTGCTCCTGAGGATGAACATGGCATGGCCCTGCCAGGACACCGAAGCATCCTGCGGAGCCCCCTCCACGGCTGCACCGGGAGGCAGATGATAGGTCACATCGTCGCTGACGCGGTTGGCATAGTGCATGTCGACCGGTTCGAGCCGCTTCTCCTCGTGGACAAACGGAACATGTCCGCGCGTTTCAAAGAAAAGACCCGGAAGCAGGATGCGTTTGGGCGTCGCGGTGCCCAGGGACCCAGTCACTTTAACAATCGCCATCAGATTGACGTCGGGTTGATCCACCGCAAGGAAGTGATCGACGTGCGCCTCGACGCCTTCGGGCACGAGGCCCTCCAACTCGTCGTGGTCGAACCGTTTCTTCAGCTCGGAGTCGTCGTTCCTTAACGCAAACTGGCGCCAGCGCAGCGCCTCCTGTCCGACCATGATGATCTGAATGTTTCCCGTGATGCTGCCGTGCGCGTCGAGCGTCAGGTCGGCCACGCGATTGACTGAATTTTCCTTATAGACTTGCTCCGGTGTGGTCGAGACGCCGACTCCCTGGCTGCCCTGGCCAAGGCCCGTGGCGTGGGAATGGCGCCAGTTCAGCGTCCCGAACGGGCACATCTTCTCGCCCGGGTCAAGGATCGTTTCCTTGCCGCCGCTGCTCAGCACCACCAGGGTCGTGTCCAGTTGATCCAGATCGAGGTAAGTGATGTCGAAAACTCCCCGTTCGCGATCCACGACTTTGACCGCATACGCCGTGAGTCCCGCGGCGCGCAGCATGGCCAGATAGAGCATGGCAATGTCCTCGCTCGATCCGCTCTTCTGGTTCCAGGTGTCTTCGGCGTGCCTGGCTTCCTTGATCTTGAGCTGCTTGAGCTCCGACTCGCTTTTCTTGCGCGAATAGTCGGTATTATCCAGCGCCTGCACTGCGGCGTACAGCTTCTTTGCCTTGTCGAGATCGCTGTCGCCGGAAGCGACCAGGCCGTCTACCGCGGCTTTTATGGTCTTCGACGTCTCGGCGAACTTATCCACGTCCTTTGACCAGAGCTTGGCCTCGCTGATCCAGAAATCCTGAGCGGTGCTGGCGGCCTTGTAATAGAACTGCACCTTGTAGAGGAAGCTGTCGATCGGCGGCATCCAGTCTTCGTCGGGGATGGGCGGAACGTCGGTGACGTCGATGCTGTAGGAGCCGTTCACGCTCGTCTTCACGGTGACGCCGGGAGGCAGGTGATTCCACCAGACCAGGCTGTTGACCACGCGTCCGCGCGAATCGACAAGGTAGCGGTTGGTTTCGGTGCCGGGAGTGCCGTTCGGCATAAACGCCTTGAAGGGTGTAAACGAGTAGTGCGCGGCGTGAATAAAATAAGGCCGCTGAATCTCCCAGAGCGGCGATGAGAACTCATTGTCGTCGTAGCGCAAGTCGTAGCGGTATTCCAGTATGCTCCCCACCTCCACGCTGGGCAGCGTAAAGACGACACGCCCAAACTGCATTTCGCCGCTCTTCGCGCTGAGCAAGTCTTCCGGCTTGACGGCGAGCGGGATGACGGTTCCGTCAGCGTGGATAGTACGGCCTTTGATGTCAGCAACCTTTTTATTGCCCTTCAGGTAAGGAATGGTGACCGTGGCCAGCTCCTTGCCTTTCTCGGTAAGCACCTTGATCCGCGCGTAGTAGCTCTGGTAATGCAACGGATCATTGGCGATTTCCTCGATGTCGAGGTACACCGCGTCCGCTCCCGGAGCCTTGGGGTCGGAGGTCATTTTCAGTTCTTCGGGAGTTGGCGGTTGGAATTGCGCGTAAACCACGACTGGTGATACCGCCGCAAGGAACAGGACTGCACTTTGCAGGAAGATAGAATTCCGCATGATATTGGGCCCCAATTGGAAAGTGCGACCATTCTACCCCGGAATTGGTTTGCCGGAGGGGGCAATCTTCGAGATTGCAGAAGGCGCAGTGCCGGGCGCGTTCACCAGGCGCAGGATTCGAGCAGGGAGCAGACCAGGGCCAGAGGCAGGCCCATTACGTTGAAATAGCAGCCCTCGATGCGGGGAATCCAGCGGGCAGCGCGGCCCTGGATGGCATAGGCGCCGGCCTTGTCCATGGGCTCGCCGGTGGCAACATACGCGGCAATGTCTTCGTCCGAAAGGGCCAAAAAGCGAACCGCCGTGGCTTCGGCGGCCACTTCAGCGCCCTTCTCGGTAACGAGGGCGACGCCGGTGATGACGCGATGCGTGCGGCCCGAGAGCAGGCGCAGGATACGCACGGCATCGGCCGCATTCTCGGGCTTGCCCAGGATAGTGTTGTCGAGGGTGACGGTGGTGTCGGCGCCCAGAACAGCCAGGGACTGGCCGCCCGGGCGTTCTGCGCCAGCGGGTTTGCCCTCTGCGATGATCTCGCGATAAACGGCCTCGGCCTTTTCCCGCGCCAGCCGCGTGACATAGACGATCGGATCCTCGCCGGGCAGAGGATCTTCAGGAATATGCGCGGGATGCACTTCAAACTGGTAGCCGACCTGCGCGAGCAGTTCGCGGCGGCGCGGCGAGGCGGAGGCGAGAACCAGCATGATGAAATTATGGCAGGCGGGGCGGAGGCTCTAGACTAAGAAGGGGGCTGGCGCCAGGAAGAGAGCCGTGCCCGGACAAGGGTTCAATGCATTTCAACTTCGATTTTTCGACGAGCCAGATTCTCTGGACGCTGACGTTTGCGGCGCTGCTGGTCCTGCTCGTGGTGTTGCTGGGGCGCGATCGCGTGCGCCGTTTTCCCTGGTTCACGACTTCGATGGCACTGATGGCCCTGCGCATGCTGGCCAGCCGCTTGCTGTATCGCCGCATGCCACTGGTGCTCTCAGAAGAAATCTTCCTCGCGCTGGCCGATCTGGGCGCGATTGTCGCCTTGCTCGTCGTGGTGGAGATTGCGCGGCGGGCCTTTGCAGGCGCGGGGCGCAGAGAGTGGATTGCGGCCACGCTGGCGCTCCTGGCGGTGGGCGGAGTGGTGCTGGCCCTGTGGGGCCCGTGGCCTTCGTTCAAGACGCTCACGGGCACCTCGGAGCTTTCGGCCTTGCGGCTCATGGAGCTCTTCGCGCAAAAGGCCGACCTGCTCGCCCATGTGCTGATCATCCAACTCGGCCTGCTCATCGTGCTTCTTGGCCGCCACTTCAAGGCAGGCTGGCACAGCCATACGCAGCAGCTCGCCATCGGCCTCTCCATGGCGTCGATTGCGCAGTTGACGATTCAGGGGACACTGCAGCACGTCGCCCTGCATATCACCATCCACAACCAGGACGACTACAAGCGCGTGATGGACCAGATGAACTCGCTGAATAACGCCAACAGCGTGATTTTCCTGGTCGTGTTGTTGTGGTGGATTGTCTGCCTGTGGATCGACGAGCCGGAAACGGAAAAAAGGGAACAGGGAACAGGGACTAGGGACTAGGGGCTGGATCGTCCCTGCCGATTCCTGACCACTAACCACTAACCACTAACCACTGGTTTCTAAATGTGGCAACTCGCCAGGCCGCGCTTCTCAAGGTAGCGCTGGTGGTACTCCTCCGCCCGCCAGAAGGTCTCAGCGGGAATCACCTGGGTGACAATGCGCTTGGGCTTGAAGCGGCCCTCGGCCGCGAGTTGCTCGATTTTGGCGCGAGCCTGCGCTTCCTGCTCCGGCGAATGGAAGAAGATGACGGAGCGGTACTGCGTGCCCCAGTCCGGACCCTGCCGGTTGAGCGTGGTGGGGTCGTGGAGCTCAAAAAACGCGTCGAGCAGCCGCTCGTAGGTCACCTTTTCCGGGTCGAAGTCGAGCTCGACCACTTCGGCGTGGCCGGTTTGGTCGGTGCAAACGTCCTTGTAGGTGGGCCGATCGTGCTTTCCGCCCTCATAACCCACGGCCGTCGCCGTTACGCCGGGAATCGCCGCAAATGCGGCCTCCACGCCCCAAAAACACCCTGCCCCGAATGTTGCCTTTTCCACGCTCATGCCTGATAGGATGCGCGAAAGCAGCCTTTGGCTTCCAGCACTTTCCTGCCTCATTGGGCCATTCAGCGGTGACGAATCACTTCATGGGTGACAGAAGGCCTTCGACTGAGCACGCCGGGCTAAGAGCTGAGAGCTAATAGCTGAAAGCTGTCTTTTCAGCTCAGCGGCGCCAGGTGCTTGGTGTTCTGGTAGGTGTAGACGATGCGGTGCACGACGGTGATGGTGGAGAGCACGGCCAGAATCCACAACACCGGAGCCATCACGCCCCAGTGGTTGAAGAGCGCGCCCAGCAGGATGAGCACGATGCGCTCCGGCCGCTCCATGAAGCCCACCTTGCACTGGCCGATGAGCGCCTCAGCGCGCGCCCGCGTGTAACTGACCATGAGCGAGGTGACCATGACGAATGCCACAAGGACTACGTAGCGGAAACGGTTGATGCGGCCGTAGTAGACCAGCAAACCGAAGAACAGCACCACGTCGGAGTAGCGGTCGATAACCGAATCGAAGAACGAGCCGAAGACCGTGACCTTGTTGATGCGGCGGGCGACGCGGCCGTCGACCATGTCGAAGATGCCGGCGCCGAAGATCACTAGGCCGGCGAAGAAAAACATGCGGTCGCCGTTGGTGGCGTTGGCATGACCGAACAGGAACGCGGCGGCGATGTTGATCACCAGCCCGATGAAGGTGAGGACGTTGGGTGAGATGCGAGTGAGCGCCAATCCATGCACGATGCGGTCAAGCAACCATCCGCAGGCACGGCCAAAAGCACTTGTCCAGGTCATGAAAGCTACTAGCTCCTAGCCTCTAGCTTCTAGCCTTGCTCTGCTTGAGCCATATTTGTTGCCATGCCGCAATGAGCTAGCAGCTAGAGGCTAGAAGCTAGCAGCTCGTTCTTTGCTACTGCGCTGCGCCGGCCGCGGTTTCGCCCTCTTCCTCGCCGGCTTCGTCGTGGATGGTGGTCACTTTGAGGATTTCCAGCTGGCGCTTGCCGTTGGGCGTCACGATGGTGGCCACATCGCCAACCCGCCTGCCGACAATCCCGCGGCCGATGGGCGAAGTGGTGGAGATCAGCCCCTTGGAAACGTCGGCTTCCTCGCTGGTCACGAGACGGTACTCGATCTCCTCGTCCTTGGTGGAGTCGTAGACCACCACCGTGGATCCGAATCCGGCCTTGTCCCTGGGAATGTTCGAGAGATTGACCAGCGAAAGCTCGGCCATGCGCTTCTTGAGCTGGCCGAGGCGGGCATTCACGAACTCCTGCCGCTGCTTGGCCATGTGATACTCGGCGTTCTCCGAGAGATCGCCCATGGCCCGGGCCTTCTTGATCTCGGCCGGGAGTTCGTGAGCCAGCTCATACTCGAGCTGCTTGATCTCATCCTGGAGCTTTTTTTTGATGTGCTCGGGCATCCGTGATCCGGTAGCGGGGAGGGGACTGCTCCAGCCGCAAGAGATAAACGTTCCTGAAACTTCATTATAAGGGAGCAAGAGAGCAAGGGAGCGAGGGAGCAAGGAAACCAAGGCGGAAGGCGCAGCTATTCGCTTTGAGTCGCCCGCTCCCTTGCTCCCTTGCGCTCTTGCTCCCTGCTTTCAAGAAACGACTGCAGGATCAGCGTAGCCGCCACCTGGTCGACGACCTTGCGGTGCTTCTGCCGCGCGTGGCCGGCCTGGTAGAGGATCTGGTGGGCCTCGTGGCTGGTCAGACGCTCGTCCCACAAGTGAATGGGCAAGCCGGTCAGTTCGCCGAGCTCGGTCGCAAATGCCTGAGTCTTGGTCGCTTGCGGGCTGGATTCGCCGGAGAGGTGCACGGGATTGCCCACCACGATGCCCACCACGCCGAAGCGGCGGCAGAGCCGCGCCAGCGAGCGCACGTCCTCACGGCGGCTGCTGCGCCGCTCCAGAGTCAATACGGGTTGCGCCGTCAGGCCCAACTCGTCCGACACTGCCACGCCGATGCGGCGGCTGCCGATATCGAGGCCAAGGAAACGGGGGTGAGCGCCGGGTTGCACGATGCTGTTCCTCATACTTAGCTTATGGTCGCAGCGGCCCTCCGCAGCCGGTTTTTGGCCGCTACAATCAAAAGATAGGGAATCCCGGGCGGATTTTTCACGTCAGCATTCACCTGGAAGGGTCCATAACAGCAGGATGGCATGGCGCGGGCGGAAAAGCCGAAGGAAAAAGGGGTTCGGCGTTGCCAGCTTCCTGCTGGGGCTGTTCCTGCTGGCCGTGCTCGCGACGGGGGCCACGGCGTGGCTGGTGCTCACACCGTACGGGCCGCAAACGGAGACCTTGGTGAATGTAGCGCCGGGCTCGTCCGCCACGGCTATTGGGCGCATGTTGGAGACGGCGGGCGTGGTGCGCAGCCGGTACGCATTCGACATGGTGCGCTGGCTCCGGCACGGGAAACTGCAGGCGGGGGTTTACCAGTTCGATCATCCCGCTCCGGTGATCGAAGTGTATGCGCGGATTGCACGCGGCGACGTGGTGACCATATCGGTGACCGTGCCGGAGGGCGCGAACATCTTTGACATTGCGGCGCGCGTGGAGCAGGCAGGACTGGGCACGCGCCAGGATTTCATTGCCGCCGCAGCCAGCCAGACGGGGCTGATTGCCGAACTGGATCCGAGAGCAACCAGTCTGGAAGGTTATCTGTTTCCAGACACGTACCGGTTTCCGCCCACGGTGACCGCGGTGCAGATGGTGACGGCCATGGTGAAGCGGTTCCGCGCGGCGGCCGAGCAACTGGGATTGAAGGATAACGTGCGCCAGGTGGTTACAATTGCATCGCTGGTGGAGCGCGAAACGGCCCTGGACGCGGAGCGTCCGCTGGTGGCGAGCGTGTTTGTGAACCGGCTTGCAAAGAACATGCCCCTGCGGACCGATCCTTCGGTCATTTACGGGCTCGAGCTCGAAGGCAAGTGGCGCGGCACCATCTACGAGAGCGATTTGACCCGCGATACGCCTTACAACACGTATCTGCACGCCGGCCTGCCGCCGGGACCGGTGGCGAATCCCGGCATTCCCTCGCTGCGTGCGGCCATGGATCCGCCCAAAACCAACTATCTCTACTTTGTGGCTGCGGGAACCGACGCACAGGGGCACTCGCTCTTTGCGGCGACGCTCGATGAGCATAACCGCAACGTGGCCGAGTACCGGCACGCGCAGAAGAAGGCAGGTGAGCGATGAAGATCGTGCATCGTTCCGGCTGCGCCGCGGCGCTCGCGCTTCCGCTCCTGATTGCGGGCTGTTCGCTCTTCCCCACCACACGGCATTTGCCAGTGCCGAGGCCCAAGACTGTGCAATCGGCGACGCCCCAGGAACTGGTCAACCAGATCAACCAACGTTGGGACGCGCTGAATTCGATGACGGCCAAGGTCGAGATTCAAGCCACCGAGCTCAAGACAGCTGAGGGCCTGGAGAAGGACTTTCCCACGTGCCGCGGCATTATTGTTTTGCGCAAACCGAAGATGTTGCGCGTTGTAGGCACCTATTTTGGCGTGAAGATCTTCGACATGGCGAGCGACGGCAGTCACTTCACGCTTCTGATACCACACGACAATACGGCCTTCGAGGGTTCGAACACAGTCAAGGAAAAATCGACCAACCCCCTGCTCAACCTTCGGCCCGACTTTTTCCTGGATGCCATTGCGGTGCGTGGGCTCAACCCCGGCAACGAGTACATGGTGGCCGGCGATTCGGAGACGATCGAAGACCCGGCCAGGAAACATCTCTACTTCGAGCAGGAATACACCCTGAGCGTGATGCAGCCGAAAGCGGGCCCGGAGAAACTGCCTCTGCGCGTCATCACGTTTCATCGCGACGACATGCTGCCTTACGACCAGGACGTCTACGACAGCGAAGGCAACCTGGAAACGCAGATTACCTATAGCAACTACGCAGAATTCGGCGCTGTCAAGTACCCCTCAAAGGTGACCATCAAGCGCCCGCAGGAGGGAATCCAGTTGGTGCTCACCGTGGAAGACGTGCAGGAGAATATAAAAGAGACAGAAGTCTCCGACGACCAGTTCCAGGTGAAGATTCCCGAAGGAACCACCATCCGGCAACTCAAATAGCGCGGCCGTTGCCCACGCCCGGCCACAAACTATTGCGCGCCCCTCGCCCGCAGTCACTCAACGGTATCTGAGTGGTCGTTGGCGGACGCAAGTTTCAGCGCCGTAATTCGTGAAACGAGGTCAATGGGCATGCGATGCACGGCAGCAGCGCGAACGCGGCCGGGCCCGATTGCGTACTCTTGAGATGGGGAGAGCAAGCCGGGGACGGCCGCCCCGGCGGGAGAACGGCATGAAAGCAAGCGCAATCGAGTTTCGTCTGCGGATGTGGATTCAGATCGTCATCGTTTTTCTGGGTTTCTGGGCGCCGTGGCTCGGGCCGCTCGATTGGAGCCGAAGAATTTCGACGCTGGCGTGGCTGACAATGGAACTCAGCCGCCTGGGCATTGCAAGCATTAGCGTGGCGGCGCCGGTGGTGATTGTGGCGGGAGCGCAGGCTGCGGCAATAGGCATGGTGTTGCGCGTGTGGGGCGCCGCCTATCTTGGCTACAGCACCGTGCACCACGAAGAGATGCAGGGCGGCGCGGTGATGGCCGCCGGACCGTTCCGCTACGTGCGCAATCCGCTCTACCTGGGCGGGTGGTTCATGATGCTGGCGATTTGCCTGCTGATGACGCCCTCGGGCGCGCTCTTTGTCGTGGTGCTGGTGACCATCGTTTATTTGCGCCTGATTCTGGGCGAAGAGGCGTTCCTCGCAGCAAAACTCGGCGAACCCTACAAGGAATATTTGCGCGCGGTGCCGCGGCTGGTGCCGCGATTGCGCTCCAATCTTCCAGCCTCTCCAGCCAGGCCGCACTGGGGCATTGCCGTGCTGACGGAACTGAATCCGATCGGGATCTTTTTCACGATGGCGGTCTTGTCGTGGACCTACGACAACCTGCTCATGATCAAAACCGTGGTGATCGTATTTGGAGTCTCTTTAGTCGTCAAGGCGCTCATGCCGCGCGGCGAAGCTATCGCAAAACCAAAGTCGGTCTATCCCGAAGCCATTGCGCTCAAGTCGACGCGACCAACAGGGAGCGGCGACTCTGGACGCAAGCCAGACAGGACACAGTAACTCTGGTTTTGCCGTAAAGCGGACGCGGCGTGATCAGGCCTTGCGCTTGCCGGCGCGGCCAAGGTGCGTGTATCCGAAGCCGTCGGCAAACTTGAGCCCGAAGCCCAGCAGCCTGTCGACCCCGATGTGGTTGGCCCAGATGAGCGCAACCGCCAGGGCAAGGTGCGCGTGCAAAAGTAGCGCGCAAAGAGCCAACGCCGCCAGCGTGACGTAGGTGTGAAAAGCGTTGTAGATGCGCGCGCCCCAGCAGGCCCCGGCGAGATAGCCAAGCATGGAAAGGTCCGGCGCCAGCCACAGGGCCGCGAAGAGCCACCAGCTCGCCTCCGTGCGCGCGAAGAGTACCGCGGAGAGGACGGCCATCGCCAGCCCCTCAAAGCGCAAAAGAAAAAGAACCGACGACGTGCGCGTCGGAGCGAGTGCAGGTTGTTGCGAAACCGCCGAAGCTGCTGTCATGCCTGATTCGATGAGCGGGACGGCTGCCGGAGTTCAGAAATTTGGGTAGTGTCTCAGCTTGAAATTTCTACGGATGGGAGATAAAGAAAATGAGTGTAGCGCTGACCAAGAACATGCCAAGGCTAAGGAGACACAATATCTGTAATACTTTGCCAGTCGATCTCCATCGCTCCGAACTCGACTTTAGGTAGGTTCCCACTCCAAGGACCGTGATATTCAGAGCCAACCCGACCGCAAGCTTGAGATCGAACACGTCCATGCCAGCCATGCTAACAGGCCATCCTACTGAGCCAGCGCCGGAATTAGCGACAATGGCGCCAGGCACGGAAACGCGAAAGGGAGAGCACGAGGCTCTCCCTTTCGCGCCATGCCGTAGCGGCAGTCCGAGAGAAACTACTTCTTCGGAGGCGCGATCACGTCCTTGGCGGCCTTGGCCACGCGGAATTTCACAACGGTCTTGGCCTTGATCTTGATGGCCTCGCCGGTCTGGGGGTTGCGGCCGATGCGAGCCTTGCGCTCCGCCTTCACTAGGCGTCCGATGCCGGGAATTACAAAGACGCCATTCTTCTTGGTTTCCTTGATTGCAGTCTCGGCCAGCAGATCCAGGAAGGCCGCAGCCTGCTTGTTGGTCAGTTCGAGCTTCTCAGCCAGTTGCCGAGTGAGCGCCGTCTTGGTCAGTCCAGTTGCCATTGATTGTTCTCCTTCTGGGCGAGCCCTTGGGTCGCCGGTATGGTCGGGCTTCCGCTGATGTGCGTTTACCGCATGGAGGGAGGTCGATAGGAACTTGGAGTACGCGGAACCCCTGTGTTCATGCGGCTACGAAGAACCCTGCCGATGGTTACAATGCGGCTTCGAGGTGGCTAAAGTCAATCGAAAAACACGTGTTTTCCACAGTTTTCTTAGGATTTTCTGGGAAATTCAACCATTTTCCTTGGTTTTTGCCGTGTTTGTGCCTCGAAGATGCGATTTTGGCCGCATTTTTCCTGGATGGACGCGCGAAATGGGAAGCGCGGAATCACGCGATTCCGGCCTGAATAACGCGGTTTTCCGGGGTGCAGCGCAACGCCTGAAGCGGCCGCTGCAGGGTCTGTTTCCAGTCGTGCGAGCAGACCCTAACGCAGGCCGAAGAGGACGCGTTTTTTGGGCACGAACGCGGCGGCAAGCGGCGTGTTGAGCGCGTCGACCACGGGCGCGGCTACTTTGAAGTAGCGGATGATCACGTCGGCAAAATCTTTTTTGAGCGCGGCCTTCGCGGGCAGCTCCGCGGCCAGTCCCCACTGGCGGCAGCGAATGAGATCCATGCCCGGATGCTCGCACGGGAAGCCCTTGGGCGGGCGCGTGAGCGCGTTGCCTTCGAATTCGTCATAATGCTTCCGCACCTTTGGGCTGCGGAGGAGCTTGCGGAACTCGGCGTGATGATCGAGCAGCCAGTGGCGAATGGCGGCGAGCTGATCCTTGTCGGGCATGTAGGAGCCGGCGGCGATGGTCACTTCCTTGGGGCTCACGTGGAAGTAGTAGCCCGCGCCCGAGGTCTTCTCGAATCCCTGATGCGACCACCACGCGGCCACGTGTGTTTTGTACGGCCGCTTGTCAGAGCTGAAGCGCGTGTCGCGATAGATGCGGAAAACGGATTTCTCGGCCGGGCGCACGTGGTGGGGCGCAAAGTCCACCATGGCGTCGGTAATTTTGCGCACGATAGCCAGCATCGGTTCTTTCAGCTCGGCTTCGAACCGCGCCTTGCGCGGCTGAAACCACGCGCGGTCGTTGTGGCGCTTGAGGTTACGCAGAAAGGTGAGGGCTTCGGGGCGGAAGTAGGGAAGGGCGGGGGTAGGATCTGGGTTCGGGGAATGAGGCATGACGTGAGCCAGTTTAATTGACGGCTCCACAGGAAATCATTCGTGAACTTTGATCGCCACGGGGCAACCGGTGGATTGGATTCCTTTGATCAAATTGACGAACCGATTCGTCATTTCGCGCGCCGGGCCTTCAGCATTCTGGAGGTTGCGAATGGTCACCTTGTATGGCACCTCGACTTCATTGATTCTACCGGTCGAGATACTGTCGTTCAGGGCATCCAGATTGCGACCGTGCCAACCTGGCGCTCCAACTATGCGAAAGAACGCGTCGTAAAAATCATCCGCGTCTTTCCAGCCATTTGCGTCAAGAGAGAGATCGAGAACCTCTTCAAGCGCTTCGATAGGTCGCGCAAAACTGAGGGCGAAATCGTGCGTCTCTGAAAGCTTCGCGTAGCCCGCTGAATTCATACTCCGGCAAAGAGCCTCTGAATTTCTCGCTCCAATAAGCCGTACGCAAACCATGTGCGGATGATGTTCTTCCAGTGTGGGGATGAGGTCGACCACCTCGGCCGGGTTGTCTGTGATCGCATTGTTAATGAGCGTCAGACCCGGTTCCGGGTGCCACAGCGATTCCCAATCGGCCCGGAGTTTTGGCGCGGAATCTCTCCGTGCTTCCGTCGAGACCGCCCAAACCGGCATTTGGCTCAGCAGGAAACCGGGGTCTGTTTCATGGTCAATGATCAGAGCGACCTGCCAGGCCATTTTCAGCTCTCCTTATCGGATGACCTTCAGCGCCCCGCGGAACAATCCGTCAAAATCTCTGGCCAGCGCCTTGTCCTTTGCGATGGCCTGCTCGATGGCCTTCTCCGAGGCCGCGCGCTGATAGCCCAGATTCACAAGCGCAGAGAGCACATCGTCTACGGCCGGGCCTTGCACGGCGTGCGGTGCGGGCGCCACGGCAAAGTCATCGAGCTTGTCTTTGAGCTCGACCACCAGGCGCTCGGCCAGCTTTTTGCCGACGCCCGGAATGCGCACGAGCTGCGCGTGATCCTGGCCGCGGATGGCCTGCACCGTATGCTCCGGAGAAAGCCCGCTCAGCATTTTGATGGCGAGCTTGGGTCCCACGCCGCTCACCGTGATGAGCCGCTCGAAGAGCCGCTTTTCTTCGCGGTCGAGAAAGCCGAAGAGGGCGATCTGGTCGTCGCTCACTTGGGTGTGAATGTGCAACGCGGCCTCCTGGCCCACCGAGGGCAGCGCCGTGAACGTGGGAATGGAGATGGCGACGTCGTAGCCGACGCCCGCGGCCTCGACGATGGCCTGGCCGGGCTGCTTGAAGATGAGCTTGCCGCGCAGGTGAGCGATCATTGTGCCCTATTGTAGAATCCCCATCCGCTTGGCGACGCGCTCCATGGTTTCGACTGCGCGGTCGAGCTGGGCGCGGGTGTGTTCGCTGGTGACGATGGCGCGGATGCGGGCCTTGCCTTCGGGCACGGTGGGAAACGCGATGCCCGTGGCCATGACGCCCTCGTCGAAGAGCGCCCGGCTGAACTCCATGGCGGCGCGGCCCTCGCCCACAATGATGGGCGTGATGGGCGTCTCGGTAGCTGGCGTCGTCACGCCGCCGATGTTGAAGGCGGCCCGCCGCAATCCCCCCTGGAAATACCATGTATTCTCCCAGAGGCGCTCGATGCGCTCGGGCTCAGCCTCCAGAATATTGAAGGCTTCGATGCAGGTGGCCGCGACAGCCGGCGGATGCGAAGTGGAGAAGAGAAACGGCCGCGCGCGGTGGTAGAGGTAGTCAATGAGATCACGCGATCCGCATACGTAGCCGCCCAGCGCGCCGATGGCCTTCGAAAGCGTGCCCACCTGCACATCCACGCGGCCGTGCATGCGGAAGTGATCGACCGAGCCGCGGCCGTTGCGGCCCAGCACACCCGAGGCATGCGCGTCGTCGACCATCATGATGGCGCCGTACTTCTCGGCCAGCGCGGCCAACTTGTCTACCGGGCCGATGTCGCCATCCATCGAGAAGACGCCGTCGGTAATCACCAGCTTGTGGCCGGGCGTTTTTTCCAGCCCTTGGAGCAATTCTTCACAATGGGCCGCGTCCTTGTGCCGGAAGACCTTGATCGTTGCCCGCGAAAGCCGCGCGCCGTCGATGATCGAGGCGTGGTTGAGCTCGTCGGAGAGGATGAAGTCCTCCTTGCCGAGGATGGCGCTGACGGTTCCCGCATTGGCCGTGAAGCCGCTCTGGAAGACCACGCAAGCCTCGACGTTTTTGAAGCGCGCAATCTTCTCCTCGAGCTCCATATGGATGCGCATGGTTCCGGCGATGGTGCGGACGGCGCCCGAACCGACCCCAAACGCGTATGTCGCGGCGACAGCGGCCTCAATGAGCTTGGGGTGGTTGGCGAGGCCAAGATAATTGTTGCTGGCCAGGTTGATGACCTCGCGCCCGTCGTAGTGGCACACGGGCGCCTGCTGGTCGTCGAGCACGCGCAGACGGAAGTGCGTGCCCTTGGCGCGGAGATCGTTGAGCACGGCGGTGAGATGGGCGAGCTGGGGGCGGGGAGCAGCCTGGGTCATGGCAATTAACCTCAAACAGAAAGCATAGCGCGGAGGCCGGATGGCCTTCCGGCGGGTCGCGCGTCCAACAGCAGGGCCGGCTGCGCGGGGTTGGCCGGGCAGCGCCCCCGGCGGATACAATAGGGCTTTACGTGAAGGGAAACCGGCGAAGCGCCGCAGGGCGATACGCTATCTTTCTGAAGAGTTGGAGCAGGTGCACGTGATAGGGAAAAACTGCCGTAAATTGCGGCTTTATTGGGTTGCGGGATTCGGCGTTGCAATGGCGCTGCTGCCGGCGGTGCGCGCTTTCGGCCAGACCACAACTTCCACCGCGCTGTCGGCGCAGTCGAGCACGCAAGCCTGTCCCACATCGGGGCTTACCACGACTTTGACCACGCTGGCGGTCACCGTCACCGGTTCAGGCGGCGTGCCCTCCGGAACGGTGAATATATTTGACAACGCAAGTGCCTCCCCGGTGCAGATTGCAAGCGCCACGCTCAACGCCAGCGGCCAGGCAACCGTTTCTCTCTATCTCTCCAACAACTCGCCCTCTAGCAACCCGCACACGCTCGAGGCCGTCTACGCCGGCAACTCGACCTTCGCCACGTCCAATTCCCAGTACGCAACGGTCTCCATCAGCTCACAGTGCAGCACGCAGTTTGCAGTGTCGGTTTCCAATATCTCGCCGTCCAGCTCTTCGGCGATGACGCTGACGCCCGGTCAATCCGGAACGGCCACCGTCACGGTGACGCCGTCCCAGGAATTTGTCTCTTCTCTGAACACTTCCGGGGCCCCTGCGTTTATCACCGTTTCCTGCTCGGGTCTGCCGAGTCTCTCCTCCTGCACGTTTACGCCGGAGAGCCTGGAGATTTTGCCGGGCCAGGATGCGGGCGTCATCAGCACCATGCTGATTCAGACGCAAGCCCAGACCGTAGGCGCCGTGCCGCCCACTCGGCCCGGACACCAAAACAGCTCCGTGGCGTGGGCCATTCTGCTGCCCGGCATGCTGAGCCTGGGCGGGTTGGCATGGGGAGCGCGCCGGCGACGCTGGTTGCAGCGGCTTTCGCTGGTTGCACTGGTGGGCCTTGTGACCACCCTGGGAACGACCGGCTGCAGTCCGCTCTACCGCTACTACAACCACGGTCCAGGCCAACCGCCAGCGACTCCCACCGGCACGTTTACCATCACGGTCGCCGGGCAGTCGAGCAACGGAGTTACCGCCGTCACCAACACAAACACGTTCCAGCTGACCGTACAGTAAGCGCCGTCGCCTGAGAATTTACGGTCAGGCCCTACACTGTCAGCATGAAGCGCCGGCATCCCCTTCCCGCGGAGGTCTATGCGCTGGTGGAGCACACACCGGCCACAGTACTGCTCGAAGGTGGAAAGCCGGATCCAAGCGAATCGAACGAGGAGCCCCGGACCGAACCTTGGACGCGCCTGTTCACGGCTCCTTTGCGTGTGTGTGCCGCGTGGCGGGCGGCAGAGATTCCGGGGCTCTTTGCCCAGATGGAGAGCGCGGTGGCCGCGGGGCGGAGCGCGGCGGGATTCTTCAGCTACGAGTGCGGCAATTGCTTTGAGCCGAAGGCCGCGATGCGCCCGAGCCGGGAGGGCCAGCCGCTGGCGTGGTTCGGAATCTACGAGCGGAGCTACGCCTTCGATCACAAGGCCGGAGCATTTCTGAACGGCGAGCCGCCGGAGCTCGAGCGGTTTCGGGACAACCGCCCATCCGTGTCAGAGCATGGCTCCGGAGCCCGCTCAGAAACTCCTTCGGCAGGAAGTTTTGTATCAGAGCACGACTCCGGAAGCTCAGGAAACACTCATTCCGCAAGGAGTCTTGTATCAGGGCACGAGTTCACTCGTGCCGTAGCTGCCGCAAAAGAAGAAGGGGCTTTAGCCCTTGAAGAGAGCGTTGCCGCGGAGTTTGCGCTCACTGAAGCCGAGTTCGGCCGGCGCATTGCTGCAATTCATGAGCTGATCCGCGCCGGCGACGTGTATCAACTGAATTTCACGGCTCCATTTCAATTCAAGGTGCAGGGCCGTGTTGCGGCGCTCTACGCGCGGCTGCGCGCGCGGCAGCCGGTCGACTACGGCGCGTTCTTGCATTGGCAGCAGGGCCGGCACATCCTGTCGTTCTCGCCGGAACTGTTTTTCCGGATCGACGGCGACGGCCGTGGCGGCCGGCACATCGTGACGCGGCCCATGAAGGGCACCGCGCGCCGCGGGCGCACCACAAACGAAGACCGCGAAATTGCCGAGTGGCTGCGCAACGACCCCAAAAATCGCAGCGAAAATGTGATGATTGTCGACCTGCTGCGCAACGACCTGGGCCGCGTGGCGCAAACGGGGAGCGTGTGTGCGGAACGGCTGTTCGACGTGGAGCGCTACTCCACGCTCTGGCAGATGACTTCGACGGTGAGCGCGGAGTTGCGGCCCGAAGCGGGGTTTCACGAGATCTTCCGCGCTCTCTTTCCCAGCGGATCGGTGACGGGCGCGCCCAAAGTGAGGGCCATGCAGCTCCTGGCCGGTCTTGAAGACAATCCACGCGGCGTGTACACGGGCGCCATCGGCTTCTTTTCGCCGCGGCAGACGATCTTCAACGTGGCCATTCGCACGCTGGAGCTCGAGGGCGGTCGCGGAACCATGGGCGCCGGCAGCGGCATCGTCATCGACTCCGACGCAGCGGAGGAATTCCGCGAGTGCCTGCTCAAAGCGGAGTTCCTCACGCGCAGTGCGGACCGGCGGCCGGAGCGTTTTTCGCTCATCGAGACGATGCTCTGGGACGGCGCGTACCCATTCATCGAGTTGCACCTCGACCGGCTCACGGATTCGGCGGAGTATTTCGATTTTGCATGCAACCGCGAAGAGGTACGAGCGGCGCTGGAACAGGAAGCACGGCAATTTGCGGAGGGTTCGCCGCGAAAGGTGCGGCTGTTGCTCGATGCGGCGGGCCATCTCGAGATCGCGAACGAAATCCTGCTGCCACGCGACGATTCGAACCGCATCGCCCGCGTGCACATCGCGCCGCAACGCACCGATCCCGCTGACCCGATGCTTTACCACAAGACCACGCATCGCCCGCTCTACGCGCAAGCTTTTGCGCAGGCCATGCGCGACGGCTACGACGACGTGCTCTTCCTGAATGTGCGCGGCGAGGTGACGGAAGGCGCCATCAGCAATGTGTTTGTGGAGAAAGACGGACGCTGGACCACTCCGCCAATAAAGTGCGGCTTGCTGGCCGGCGTCTATCGGCGGCATCTGCTCGCCACCCGCCCGGAAATCGAAGAGCGCGTGCCCTTTCTTGACGATCTGCGCCAGGCGGATGGCGTTTATCTCAGCAATGCCGTGCGCGGCCTGCGGCGCGTGACGATCGTCTGGTAATTCGCTGCGTCCCGCGTCGTTCGATTGCCCGGACAAGCGCATGGAGATGCTGGGCCATCGGAAGCAATGAGTTTTGAAAGGGCACGGCTTAAGCCGTGCCAATCGATGCGGCAAAACGGCCTCGGCTTTAGCCGCGGAGGGATGTTCTTGCCAGCTCAGCCCCACCCCTCAGGGCCTGAAGGCCAGACGTTTTTGGGTAGCTTTCTACGGCACGGCTGAAGCCGGGCCCTTTCAAGGCGACTTTCTTTAGAGTTTTTGCTTCATGCGATTGGCCTGGTTCCAGCCGAGTTCGCCCCTGACGTGGTAGAACGTTGGGGGGAGTGGGATCGATGCGAAACAGACGAGTTCATAGATCGGAGAAAATCGATTTTTTCAAGGCGATCGCATGCGCTGCGCTTTTTACCACCGGTGCCGTCGCTGCGGCGGCGCAGACGGCGGATCAGGCGTGGCTTGATCACCCAGTCTGGCGCGACTCGCAGCACACGCTCTTTCTTGTTCATCCATTGGGCGAAAGCTCGGTAGAGCGAACTTCCGCCCACGAGCTCAACTACGGAATCCTGCATCTTTATGGAATATCAAGTGCAGAAATCGACAGCTTCGATAACCGGATTGTGATTGGCACCGCCGACGAAGTTCACAAGGAGTATCCGAACGCAGCGGTACCAGCCAAACTGAGACCCGAATCTTTCTGGATCAATACAACGCACCCGCGTCATGGCACGCTGATCATCGTCGCCGGCGGAGGCGAGCGAGGCGTGCTCTACGGGGCATTTGCCCTTCTGCGTTTCATTGCCGAAAACAACAGCCCTCCTAAGAAAGTGATCCGTGAAGCTCCCGCCATGGCGATCCGCTGGACCGACGAGTGGGACAACGCCAACGGCACGGTCGAGCGCGGCTACGGTGGCCGGTCGATTTTCTTTGAAGGCGGCAAGGTGCGCGACGACCTCGGCGCCGTGGGTGAATACGCGCGGCTGCTCGCGTCCGTTGGCATCAACGGCTGCAACGTGAACAACGTAAATGGGGCCGCGCCGTTTCTGACGCCGGAGATGATTCAAGGCCTCAAGCGCATCGCCGATGCCATGCGCCCGTGGGGCGTGCGGCTGGCCATCAGCGTCGACATTGCCAGCCCGCAAAAGATAGGTGGGCTGAAGACCTTCGATCCGCTCGATCCTGCCGTGCAGGCGTGGTGGGCGGCGAAGGTTGATGAGATTTATGCGCAAATTCCGGACCTCGCAGGATTCACGGTGAAGGCCGACTCGGAGGGCCAGGCCGGACCGGCGAGCTATGGGCGCAGTCCTGCCGATGCGGCCAATCTGCTGGCCCATGCGCTCGCTCCCCACGGCGGCGTGGTGCTCTATCGCGCCTTCGTCTACAACAACCACCTGGATTACAACGACCTGAAGGCCGATCGCGCGCGCGCCGCCTACGACATCTTCCATCCTCTCGATGGCAAGTTCGCCGCGAACGTGATCGTGCAGATCAAATACGGCCCTATCGACTTCCAGGCGCGCGAGCCGGTCTCGCCGCTCTTTGCCGGCCTCGAAAAAACCAGCACAGCCATGGAGCTGCAGATTACGCAGGAGTACACCGGCCAGCAGCGGCATCTCGTCTATCTCGCACCGATGTGGAAAGAGATGCTCGATTTTGATCTGCGCGCCGAGAATCGTGCGACGCCGGTGAAAGAGATCATCGCAGGCAAAAGCTTCAACCGGCCGCTGGGCGGAATGATCGGCGTTTCCTGCGTGGGACGCGAAGGCTGGCTGGGTTCGCCGCTGGCGATGGCGAATCTCTATGCCTTCGGCCGCCTGGCGTGGGATCCGAATCTCTCAGCGGAGCAGATTGCCCAAGAGTGGACGCGGCAAACCATCGGCACGGATCCGCAGGTAGTTGCTACCGTGACCAAGATGCTCATGCAGTCGTGGCCCGCTTACGAGCACTACACCGGCCCACTGGGCACGCAGACGCTCACCGACATTACGGGAAGCCACTACGGACCGAATATCGAGTCGAGCGAGCGCAACGGCTGGGGTCAATGGCACCGCGACGACGCGCAAGGCATCGGCATGGACCGCAGCGTGGCTACGGGCACGGGTTTCGCGGGGCAGTATCCGCTCCAGGTGGCGAAGATGTACGAGTCGCCGGCCACCACGCCCGACAATCTGCTCCTGTTCTTCCACCACGTGCCGTATACGTACAAGCTGCACTCGGGCGAGACGGTGATCCAGTACTTCTACGACAGCCACTACCAAGGCGCGGAGGAAGCGGCGCGGCTCGTCGAAGAGTGGGCAACATTAGAGAACAAAATCGATCCGCAGCTTTATCACAACGTGATGGGGCGGCTCATGTACCAGGCCGGCCACGCCATCGTCTGGCGCGATGCCATTGTGCAATACTTTCTGAAGGAGAGCGGAATTCCCGATGCCAAGGGTCGCGCGGGGCATTTTCCAGGCCGCTTGGAAGCGGAAGATGCGCACCTCAACGGATACAAAGTGATTACGGTGACGCCGTGGGAGGATGCGTCGGGCGGAAAAGCCGTCACGTGCGATGCCAGCTCTGCACCCAAAGGTTGCTCGGCGGAGTGGACCTACGCCGCCAAGGCCGGCCGCTTCAATATTGCCGCGCAGTACTTCGATCTGCAAGGCGGTGTGGCCCACTTCGCGCTCGATGTAAATGGAAAGACGATTGCCGCGTGGGCCGCGGATGCCATGTTGCCCTCGCGGCGGCCTGATGGCGACAACTCGACGCGCTTCACCGCACGCGATGTGGAGTTGAAGCCCGGCGATGTGCTGCGCGTCGACGGCACGCCCGACGCGAGCGATCCCGCGGCGCTGGATTACATCGAGATCGAGCCAGCGGCGGCGCCTGCGCGATGAGGTTGCGTTGATCGCCGGTCCATGCTGCGCGCCTATAATTCTCTTTCGGCGCCACAACGAATCTTCGGACCGGGGAGAACGATCATGCCTAACGTCCTTGTGCCTACTCCGCGCGGCCAGATGCCCGCGTGGCTCGCGGTTCCACCCAACCCGGGTCCTGCTCCCGGCGTGGTGGTCATTCACGACATCCTTGGCATGAGCCAGGACCATCGCAACCAGGCCAACTGGCTAGCCGAGGCCGGTTTTCTCGCGCTTTCCATCGATCTCTACTATCGCGGCGGCAAATTGCGCTGCCTGCGCTCGGTGATGCGCGACCTGATGGCACGCTCCGGCCCTGCCTTCGACGATATTGAAGCCGCGCGAGGCTGGCTTGCCGCGCAAACCAACTGTACGGGTAAAATCGGCGTCATCGGTTTCTGCATGGGCGGAGGATTTGTCCTGCTGCTCATCTCGGGCCACGGGTTTTCCGCGGCCAGCGTGAACTATGGCGGCAAACTGCCGCCGGATTTTGAGAGCTTTCTTGAGACGGCCTGCCCCGTGGTGGGCAGCTACGGCGGCCTGGCCAAATGGGAGCAGGGCGTTGCCGACCAACTCCAGCAGGCTCTGGAGCGCGCCCTGGTGCCGCACGACGTGAAGGAATATCCCGAAGCCGGCCACGGCTTCATGAACCAGCACGGAACCTTCCTCCTCAAGCTGCTGCGCTACCGGGGTGTGGGGTTCAACGAGGAAGCGAACCGGGACGCGCGCCGCCGCATTACCAATTTCTTCCGCACGCATTTGAGCGGGTGACGCGCAACGGTTCAGCGGCCCTCTGCCTGATTTTGCTTTTCTGCCGATGAGGTTTCGGCGTTGAGCAGTGCCGCGCGCATTTGCTCAATCTCGCCAATGAGATCCAGAACCTGCTGCCGCTTGCGCTCGCCGAGATCGAGAAAGCGGATGCCGACCATGTTGCGGTTGTGAATGGCCTGAATGACACCGCCGAGCCGGAAGGGCAGGCCATCGAGGTGAAACTCCGTCTCCACGCGCGTGTAAATGCCCACCGGGAAGCGCTCGTCGGTGCGGATGCGGCAACCGCTCAGGCTGAGGTCGAGAATGTGGCCGCGCAACATGGAGCCAGCCTTGACCAGAAAGATGGTGGCAAAGGTGTCCACTTCGTGCCGGATCTGTCCGCGGCGGTCGCGGGGTGTCGTGGGCGGGCGCGCCGGCGGCTCAATTTCTGCCGGAATCTCCGTTTCCGTGGGCTGCAGTCCGGCTGGGGGATCACTCGCTCTTACCACAATCTCCGGTTCACTCGCTTTGGCCGCAACCGGCGCGACAGGCTTGGCTTCCACTGGTTTGGGGATCTCCGGGAGGGCTGGTTCCGGGGCTTCATGTTCCGCAAACAATGGGTTCACAGCCTGAGCCCGCGCCCCCGCAGCCGCCGCCATCTCCTCGATCACTTCAGCCAGCTCCACCTTGCGCCGGGGGATCATGTTCACAAAGTGGATGCCGAGCATGTGATGGCCGTCGCTCCACTGCACCACGCCACTAAACCGGAAGGCGACACCGTTCGCTTTGAAGGTGATTTCGACGGGACGCCGCACGCCCACGTTGATCCGGTCCTTGCTGCGCACGCGGCAACCTTCAAGGCTCAGATCGGCGATGCGCGCCTTGATGGGCACGCCATGCGCCACAAGCAACAGCACAGAGCCTTCGTCGACAGAGAAGCGTGGATGGGCGCGGCTTTCCTGCCCACGGACCGTGAAACCCTCCCCGTGTTCTTTGCCGTCCATTGCCTGCTCCGCAGCAGAGTCGAACGCGGATCAGTGCCCGTCGGCCAACTTCCAGGGTTGTGCGGGCGCCGGCTGCGCGTCTTCACGGCCCACCAGCCGGTCGTAACGATACACGTCGCTGGTTGTGCCCAGCGACTCGTTGTACAGGCTGATGGCGCCAGTCAGCTGCTTCAGCTCCTCGCTGAACGCGTGAATCGCCTGCAATTGGCTGGCCGAGGCGGGAAGCTCGTATTGGGAAGTCTTAATAAATTTCTGGTAGCCGCGGTCGAGCAACCGCGCCACCTCGCCCCGGACCAGCACTCCGGGATGCACGGCCAAGGCCAGCGCCGCATCCTTCGCGTTTTTGCTCTCGGGCGCACTCACCAGCACGGCTCCCACGCCGTGCTTGCTTACCAGCGCACCCCCCGCAACCCCGGCATAGGGAACCATATCGAAGCCGTGGGCACGCAGCAGTTCCAGCGTCTGATTGAAGGAAGGATGGCCGGATTTCCGTTTCATGAGGGCGTTCCAGTCTGGAAAAACAGTGGAGGCAGCGGGTGCCTTTTCTCTCTCCAATCTCGCACACCCGCGCCGCACGCGCAATTTCCCTTGTGACCGCGTACACCTCCCCATCCAGCGCCTGATCGCGGAGCCGGCTTGCGACCTTCCCGGCCGCCACACCGGGGCATGAGCACCCTCCGCAGTGCGTTTCATCGTATTTTCAAGATCCTATCTCTTGAGAAATCAAAAACTTCTTTACATGGAGAGGGTTCAGCACTGATAATCGCTGTGCCTCGGAGAAATTGCGCTACCTCCTCCACTTTCCCGGTCCCCATCGCAACCCATCTCCAGGTACATCAAGGAGGATCCCCGCACATGAAGATCATCAGCCCGGTTTTACTAGGACTGTCCCTCGCGGTTGCTGGCAGCACACTCACCGCGGCGCAAGATGCATCATCAACCTCGACCCTGCCCAAGATTCTGCAGATCACGATTGAATACACCAAGCCCTATAAAGGCGGCGCCGCGCACGACAAGACGGAGAGCGCCTTCGTGGCCGCGCAGCAACGCGCCAAGTTTCCTGTCTACTACGTGGCCGCGAACTCGTTGTCGGGCAAATCGCGGGCGCTGTTCATGACCCACTACAACTCGTTTGAGGAGTGGGAGAAGGACAACAAGCTCGTGGACAGCAACCCCACCCTGTCGGCCGATCTGGAGCGTGCCGGCCTGGCCGATGGCGAGCTGCTGGATGAGGTCGACCAAGTGGTTTACACCTACGACGACGACCTGAGCTATCACCCGCACACCGACCTTGGCAAGCATCGCGTGTATCAGATTTCTGTCTTCCACGTTCGCCCCGGCAAGCAGAAGGAGTGGCGCGAAGTGGTGAAGATGGTGAAAGATGCGCATGAGAAGGCCGGAACCAGCGCCCACTGGGGCATGTACGAAATGGCCTTCGGCGGTCCGGACGGCACCTTCATCGCGCTCACCGGCGATCCTTCCATGACGGCGATCGACATTGGCTACTCAGAAAACAAGAAATTCATGGCCGCTCTCGGCGGCGACGAGGGCATGCGCAAGCTCGATGAGATGTTCGGGGATGCCGTCGAGTCTTCGCACAGCGAGCTTTTCACCGTGAATCCCAAGCAGAGCTACGTAAGCGACGACTGGATCAAGGCCGATCCCGGATTCTGGAGGCCGAAGCCGGCCGCGATGCCCGCGGCAAAGCCCGCGATGGAGCCGAAAAAGCCCATGCAGTAACACTTTTCCTGAAACCAAATTGCGTTTTACGCGAGCGGCTCCGCCAAGTGCGAGGCCGTTCGCTTTTCCTCAAGTGCCGCCATCTGATTGCAACCGTTGCGCGTAGCGCATAATGGAGGGGTGACGGACCACTCCATCCTGCGCGCCTCTATTTGCGTTATTTTCCTTGCCGCCGCGTTGCCCTCTCTGGCGCAATCGGTCACGCCGGTTTCCGGCTCTCAAATGCTCTTCAGCGACCCGGCCTTCGGCGTCAGTTTCCGCTTTCCCAGCGGCTGGAGCTTCACGAGAGTGAACCCGAACGAGAGTGAATCGCTCGCCATCGCATTCATCAACGGTCGTTCTGAGTCCAGCGGTCTGCGCGGCTTGGTGGGCAACGAAACCCTCCCTGGTCTGCACTCGTGGCCGAAGACGGTCTTCAGCGGCGTGGAGTTCGCATACGATGCACGCCCCGTGGCATCAGCGGAAGCGTGCCAGAAACTGGCGCGGGAAAGCTGGAACGATGAGGCGAATTCCGCAACGGTCAACGGCGTGAAGTATTGGCATGGGACCGCAGGAGGCGGCGGCATGGGTACCTTCACGGACGAAGACATCTACGCGACGTACATCGAGGCGAGCGGGGCCTGCCTGCGCTTCGACCTTGTCGTCGTCACTTGCTTGGTAGACGGCAAGGAGCGTCCCCGCCAGCTGACCACGCATGAAAAAGCGCTCATCCACGCCAGCCTGAACAACATTCTGAACTCCGTCCGCGTCACGCCTCCGGCCCGATAGACTGAACGTGAACATGGCCCTCGAATCTCCCATCCTCTCCGGCAAGCACGTGCGCCTGGAACCTCTATCCATGAGCCACCTTGACGGCCTGGTGGCCGCAGCCGCCGCCGATCCCGCGCTCTACCGATGGAGCCCGGTCCCGCAGAGCCGCGAAGCGGCGCGCGCCTACATCGAGACCGCGCTCGCCTGGCGCGAAGCCGGCAAGGCCGTGCCCTTTGCGACGGTTCGCGTCGCAGATGGCATGGTTCTGGGGTCAACGCGCTTTTTCGACATGGAGAGCTGGGCGTGGCCCGAGGGGCACGCGCGCCACGGCCGCCAGATTCCCGACGTCTGCGAGATCGGCTACACCTGGCTCACGCGCGACGCCATCCGCACCGCTGCCAACACGGAGGCCAAGCTTCTGATGCTCACGTACGCCTTCGAGGTCTGGCAGGTGCTGCGCGTCTGCCTGCATACCGACGCGCGCAACCAGCGCTCGCAGGCTGCCATTGAACGTATCGGTGGAAAATTTGAAGGCGTATTGCGGGCGCACCGCATGGCCGCGGACTTTACGCCGCGCGATTCGTATCGCTACTCGATCGTTGTGGCGGAGTGGCCCGCATTGAAGCCGCGGCTCGCGGCGCGTTTGCGCCCCTGAGCCGGCCTAAGAGAGGGGCGTTTTGCCGAACAGCCTCCGCCATAAGCTGGGCTTGCGCTCGCAGTACGGCGGCCGCGGGCGCCGGTCATTCAAGTGGTACGTCCTGCACGGTTGGCAGTCGCCGTGCCGAGGGCAGTCCCGCTTGGGACATGTGCAAACCTCGGGCTGGTGGCTCACGATGGCAAAGACTGGCGCCGTGCCGCTCATGATGCTTCGGCCTGCTTGCCGTTCTCGTCCATCTTGCCGAAGATCATTTTGCCGCTGGCGGTTTGCAGCACGCTGGTCACGGAGATCGCAACCGTGCGGCCGATCAGCTTGCGTGCGTGGTCCACCACCACCATGGTGCCGTCGTCCAGGTACCCGACCCCCTGGTTGTACTCCTTGCCTTCTTTCAGGATCAGCACGTTCATGTGCTCGCCGGGCAGGACCACGGGCTTGAGAGCGTTGGCCAGGTCGTTGATGTTGAGCACGTCCACGTGATGCAGGTGGGCCACCTTATTCAGGTTGAAGTCGTTGGTGACGACCTTGGCCTCCCACTTCTTGGCCAGCTCGAGCAGCTTCAGGTCCACTTCGCGGATGGAGGGAAAATCATCCGGCACAATCTGCACCTGGACCTTGTCGTTGGACTGCATGCGCTGCAGCATATCCAGGCCGCGACGGCCGCGCTGGCGCTTGGAGCCGTCGGTCGAGTCGGCCACCACCTGCAGCTCGCGCAGCACAAACTCGGGCACCACCAGGGTGCCGTCGATGAAGCCCGCCTCGGCGATGTCGGCGATGCGGCCGTCGATGATGACGCTCGTATCCAGCACCTTGGCGCTGCGGCGTGAGGGTTTGTCGCCGGAGAACACGGTGCCCAGCGCCGCCGGGTTCAGCAGATCGCCCTTGCTCGCGCCCACCAGCAGGCCCACGTAGGTCATGAGCAGAAGCACGAAGATCTGCAGCACCGCAGAGGTGGTTCCGGCGAGCGGCGCCGAACGCAACACGAGACAAAAGAGCGCCGCGCCAATGATGCCGAGAACGCTGCCGGCTACGGCGCCAATCAGCCGCCGCAGCGTAAGCGCCCGCACGCGCAGTTCAAAGACGATGACCGCGCCCGCCGCGGCCGCGCCAATCGCTGCGCCTTCCCATCCTGTCTGGATGCCGAACGGGCGGAGGAAATAACAAACCGTGGCAAACAGAATGACAAAAAGAAGACGTAAAACCACTAGGTCCATAAGGGCCTACTTTCAACCGGCGGCAGATCGTCACCGCCGGCCCCTGGTTACGAAGGCGAGTATGCGCACACGCAAGCGTCATCGTCAAGAGGGGAAATGCAGGGATCAGAGACAAGAGATTAGGAACCAGAGGCTTAGCGCTAGTGACCAAGGACCAGGGAAACAGAGAGATCGCTGTCTGACACCTTGATCCCTGCCCTCTGTTCCCTGGTCCCTGCTGCGGCCCACATCGAGAGATTTTTGCTCGATGGGGTGGCGATTCCCTGTTTTCACGAGGCCGCGGCCAACTCACCAACCGGCGTGATGCGTTGCGCGCCCTTGCGCGGGCCGCGCTTGCGCGCGCTCATCACTTTGATGCGCTCCAGCAGCTCTTGCGTGGAGCAGTTCTTCCTGGCCAGCACGGCGTCGGCCACGTGAAGCTCGCCGTTCGCCGCCTGCGCATCACCGAGAAGAATCATGGGCACGTGGCCTCTGATGCGTTTCAGCCGCTCCACAAGCTGGCCTCCGCTCATTTGGGGCATCGCGGTGTCGGCCAGCACCAGGTCAATCTGGGGCGCCGTGGCAAAAACGGCGATCGCCTCCTGGCCGTTCGCGGCCGCCAGCACACGATAACCGTTGGTCGCAAGCATGAACTTGAGTACGGAAAGCTCTTGTTCGTTGTCGTCTACACAGAGAATCACTTTCTTCGGACGCATAGTATGAGGATCTGCTCCTTACAGCAAATTTCAGAGCCCGTTCAGGGCAACACAATTCCCCAACCGCGCGCATCGCGGCTTGGCGTTGCCGTAGATTGGGCAGATGGCCGTGAATCGGGCAGACGGTGTCGCTTTGGATCGTACTTCGCGGCTTGCCCGGCGCGTGAACCGCAACCCTGGAGGTGCGTTCATGTGCGCTGCGGGGCAACCTGCTCGCGTTCCTCTGCGGATCAGCCTTCCTTCGCGGTCGGGTGCTCAACGTTTTGGCGCGTCCAGGAACTTTAAGAAACGCGCCAGTGAAATGTCTTCAATGAATCGGAAGAGTACGGGTCCCGGCGGTCCGTGGGAAGAGGGAAAGGCAGGCGAAGACTTTGGTGAAAATCCGTGTGAAACAAGTGGAAAATCGCTAGAGCCAACACACACTGCAACTTGCGAAGATGAATTTCTGTTGAAAGCATGTGCATCACGGCAGGAAAAGCTGTCCTTTTGCCACAAGAACGGTGCTGCCGCCTACGCGCACATCCGTCACCCTCGTCAAATCTTTTTTTGCCGACAGGAAGAGATCGCTCGAACGGCCAATCTCCACGCCCTGGCGCAGGTGCACGCGCGTGCCCGAAGGCACTGCGCCGCGAGCTACCAAGTAGCCGATGGCGCAGCCGGCTGCCGAACCTGTGGCCGAATCCTCACCGCCATAGAACTGCATTCTCGCCCTGTACTGCTGCGCAGGGCCCTGGTTTTGGTCGAGCACAGGGGCCAGGACATAAAACCATCGCGCTCCGCGCTCGCGCAGCCATGCCGTCGCCGCATCCTGATTTACTTTGAGCCGGGCCAACGCCTCGAGCTTCTGCAGCACGACAATCGCAAACGGCGCCCCGGTGGAAACCACCTGCGGCGGCAGCGCCGAATCGAGGTCATCGAGCGCCAGACCCAGGAGCGGAGCCACTTCCGCCGCGTCCAGTTCCGCGCCAAACGCCGGGTCTGTCTGCGTCATCTCGCCAAAGATCGCCCCTGCATCCGCGGCACTCGGCGCAAAGCGCACCGGCACCGGCCCCACCTTGAGCGCCAGCGTCACAGTGTCGCCCGCCAGAGTCCCGGTGTCGCCCCGAACGGCTTCCGGCGCGATCGTTTTCAGGACGCTGGCCGTGCCCAGTGTGGGATGGCCCGCAAAGGGCAGCTCCTCCTGCGTTGTGAAGACGCGCACGCGCACCCCTTCCGCGCGCTCCACGGCGGCGGAGCAGCGCTCGATGAATGTGGTCTCAGAGAGATTGAACTCGCGCGCGATGGCCTGCATCCGCTCGGTCCTGAGGCCGCAGGTATTCAACACCACCGCCAGCGGATTGCCGGCCAGCGGAGTCTCGGTGAAGACGTCCACGACGAAGTAGTCCAGATTCGCCATCGGGCGATGCTCAGGATCTAGTGTACGGAAAGCCCGCCCGAGGGAGTTGTGAAACGCGCATATCCGGTGTCAGGTTTCAGGGGGCAGGGATCAGTTCGCTCGTGCGGGAACCGACCGTCCTGCTCCATGCCAGCGGTATGGGCTGAACGCGTATTGCGGAAACCTGAAACCTGACACCTGTCTTACAGCTGGATCAGCGGCCGCGGCAGCCGCGGCCTGGCGCGATCGAGAAAGATCGTCATGCGCAGGGCCTCGGCGCGCTGCGCGGCTACCAGCCGCATCTGTCTGCGGATGTGATCGATGTCGTCGAGCCGGTCCAACTGCGCCTCGTCGTACGCCGCATCCCGTTCCAGGCGCGCGATTCTCTCTTCAACG
>Ga0326728_10003036_pt1 | contig 53844 bp, 56 predicted proteins | sample MB3enrmetagenome_FD_207602 | JGI IMG/M metagenome (GOLD analysis project Ga0326728, IMG submission 207602) | Lab enriched peat soil microbial communities from McLean, Ithaca, NY, United States - MB31MN | ecosystem: Environmental > Terrestrial > Soil > Wetlands > Peat | place: USA: New York... | reverse complement strand
TGGGCCCTTAGCTCAGCGGTTAGAGCAGCGGACTCATAATCCGTTGGTCGAAGGTTCAAATCCTTCAGGGCCCACCAAATTCCAGAATACTTACGGGCGTGGCAGCAACCGTGGTAGTTGTGAAGAACGGGAGGGTATCGGTTTGCGCGCGTGGTTGATGGATTCGTTTGCGGGAGTGGAGAAGCTGCGACCGGCCCAGATGGAAGACCCGCGACCAGGCACGGGAGAGGTGCTGCTCGGCATTCGCTTCGCGGCGCTTAATCCGGCGGACGCCTTTTTAGCGCAGGGACAATATCCCGCAAGGCCGCGTCTGCCGCATATCCTCGGCCGCGACGGCGTTGGCGAAGTGCTGGCGCTAGGGCCTGGCACCGAGGGCATTGGCGTCGGTGATACGGTGGGAATCCTGCGCTGCGAAGTCGGGGTGCACACGTGGGGTACCCTGGCGGAGAAAACCGTGGCGCCGGCGGCGAGCCTGAGCCCAATTCCGCCTGGCTGGTCCATGGAAGAAATGGCGGGAGCGCCGCTGGTGTTCCTCACGGCCTGGCAAGCGCTGACGCAGTGGACCGAGCCGGAGCTTCCCGCTCCGGGAGCGACGCTGCTGGTTACCGGGGCGTCGGGAGGGGTGGGGGTAGCGTCGATTTTGTTAGGCAAATCGATGGGGTTCCAAGTAGTGGCACTTTCGCGAAGCAAGGAGAAGGGCGCAAAGCTAAAGGATCTGGGCGCGGATTTCGTGTTCGATCCCTCCGACCCGCTATTGCCGAAATCCATTCTGGGCGCGATTGAGCCGCGCAGGGTCGATCTGGCGGTGGACAATGTGGGCGGCGCGTTGTTCGACCAGGTGGTCGCGGTATTGGGATATCGCGGCAAGATCAGCGTGGTGGGCCGCAGCGGAGGCGAGGTCCCAAACTTCAACACGGCCACGTTGTTTTTCCGGCGGAATCGGATCGGCGGTGTGGCGGTCGCCGACTATACGGCGGAGACGGCACGGATCACATGGGGAGAGATTGTGGACCGCCTCGAAGCTGCCGGCAAACGCCCGGTGATCGATCGAGTCTTCGGATTTGAAGAAGTGCCCGCGGCATTCCGGCGGCTGGCGGAAGGGCCCATGGGCAAGGTGCTGGTGCGGGTAACCGGGTAGCCACTGCAGGCACAGCCTCTAATAGGTGGCCACTGAAACCCGCAGCACCACGGGCTCCGCGCCGAAGTTGAGGCCCCAGTCAGTCTCGTCTCCGTTCCAGATGCGCAGGAACTTGAAGACGCCGTTCTCGTAGGCTCCCTCTTCGACGCGCAGGAACTGGCGGTGTTGTTGCACATCGGCGGGCCGGAAATCGACGCGGCAAAAGTAGCCGGTTACCAGAAACTGGTTGTCCTTGAGTTGGGCAACCAGAACGCGCCCCGCCGGTTCGGGATTCCCCATGGCGCGATTGTTGCGCATGGCCCCGTATGACACGACCGCGCTCCAAGACCCGAAGGGCAGTGTTTCAGTGACCTTGCCCTTTCCCTCGGCCACAGCCTGAAGCTTGCCCTCGAAATTGAGGCGGGCGATTTCGCGCTGCATGGGGCCGATCAACTTGTAGTTCATGGCCCAGGGAGTCAGTAACTCCTCCCGTGGTTTCGCTTCCTCGCCCGCGCCACGAGTCCTGGTGTAATCCATGCCGAACGGCGAGTATCCGATAGCCTGCAAACCCAGCGCCGCGAAAAAGAAACGAGCATTGCCGGCGCCGCCGGTTTCGGGCACGAACAGGGGATTGTCGTCACGGTGGTACAGTTCGAGCACCTTCCTATACGCGGCGGGGTCGTTCTGGTAAATGTCCGGCGCTAGAATATCCAGCGCGGGCGCCGCCACTTTCCAGATGGGGAGTACATTGTCGGTGGGGCCGCCGCTCTCGTAACTGCCGGGCGCGCCCGGCGTGAGGGGGTCGCGCAAAGCCGCGTTGGCATAGAGCGGCAGCGGATAGACAGCCTTTCCGGCGGCGGCCACTTGCCCGACATATTTCGCGACCGACCAGGCGTGAAAGCAGACTTCGGCTTCAGTGCCAAATGCCTCCTGCCAGTTCGGGGATGGCGCAGCGGTATGCACGTGCATGGCGCCGAGGACCTCCGGCGGCACCGGCGCTTCGAAGAGTTTCCGCGCGGCCGGCGAGTAATCGCGGACGCTGCCCCAGGTGCCGGGTTCGTTTTCCACTTGGACCATGATTACCGTGCGCCGCGGGTCGGTGGCTTTGAGGCGCCGCATGAAGGCGGTGAACGCAGTTTTGTCGGCTTCAAGCGATTGGGCGGCGTAGGGTGAAGGCGAATCCACCGCGTGTCCGTCTTTGTCGATCATGTGCGGATAGCGGCCGGGGTCGAGTTTCATCCACTCGGGCATGTAGTGCTGGCTGCCGTTTTTCCAGGTTCCAAACCAGAGCACCACCAGGCGGACGCGATGCTGGCGCGCCTCGGCCAGGAGCGTATCGATGGCGGTGTAGTCGTATTCGCCGCGCCGCGGTTCGAACTGTTCCCAGTAGACCGGGATTTCAACCGTGTTGACGTGCAGGTATTCCATGGCGGGCCACACTTTCGGAAACATGGCCGGCCAGTCGCTGGAGTTGTGCGTCTGGGCGCCCAACATCAGGTAGGGAGCATCGTCGACGAACAGCGCGAAGCGTCCATCCTTTTTGACGATGCGGGGAATCGGCCGCTCCTTCACCTGCGCGGGAAGCGCAACCACGGCGCTCGCCGCCACGAGCGCGGCCATGACAGCGGAAGTCGGTCGCATCTTGAACACTCCTGCTTCGCGGCAGCGGCATGCCGGCGACCGAGGCGACGGCATACGACATACAGTCCCCGAAATTCAAACCGGCCGGATGACGGCCTCGTCCGAACCGCATAAAAGCGGTTGTCGCGGCGTCCAAGTGTTCCTCGTTGAAGGGCACCACTTCGGCTTCCAGCCGCCGCAGAAACGCGAGGATTATCGGACGGGCATCCTGGCCGAGCCGCGCTGTCATCACCATTGCGGTTTCGAGCAAGGTGGGCACTCCAACAACCACAACTTCGGCAGCATCGATTCTCTTGATCAGCCGTTCGTAACCGGGCTCTCTCAGATGGATGGCAACGATGGCGGAACTGTCAAGGACCATTCTTAGTAGCCTTCCGGGCCGTAGCCCAGAATCCGGTCTTCTTCCTCGCGGCTGATCGCGCGCCCCAATTCGGCGGACGGCATCATAGGCCAGACGTTTTGCTCAAGGTACTCGCGCAGACTCTTGCGGCCACCGGGCTTACCCGCGCGTGCCTGGAGACGGGCCCGCCGTTCCACGAGCGCCCGTCGGATGGCTTCGGTCTTAGTCTCGTGGGCCAAGCTTGCCACTTCACCAGCCAACTTCTCGACGTCCACATTCTTGATGTTGAGTGCCATGGTGGAAAGGTGCCTGCCTTCTACCATTCTACCTTATCGGTTCCGACCGCTGTCCGATGCCGAGCGCGCGGAACCGCGATAGATCCGTAAGCGATTGAAAGGACTGAGACGGCCATAGCGCCGTGGAAACCTGGTCGTAATCTGGAAACTTGGCCGAACACGCTCGCGGCGGTATCCACGGTCTGCAAGAATGAGTTCTGATAGATTTTACCCGCCCCCTCCCATCGGCCGGCGGCTGCACGGTGCGCTCGTTGGGGTGGCACGGCATGCCTACATATCTCGAACCAGCGGGCCGACGCCCCGCGCCGCCAGAATTGAACAACTAGAGTAAAATGAGACTGTGGAGAAAGTAGTCCGCATTTTTGACACCTTTGAAGAAGCCGATGCCGCCGATTCCCTTTCCCGCGCTCAAATGACCCCGCAGCAGCGCGCCGACATCTTCTTCGAACTGCGAGAGCGTGCCCACCCCGATGCCTTTAAGCAGGGATTTGCGAGAGTTTATCGAGTGCTTGAACTCGAACGAAGTTGAGTATCTGGTCGTCGGTGCACTCGCTGTTTCATGGCACGGATTTCCCCGCTACTCGGCCGATATCGATTTCCTGATTCGTCCCAGCCACGCCAACGCGGGACGCGTACTGCGGGCAATGTCCCAATTCGGATTCGGCAGCCTCGACATATCCGCCGCCGACCTGACGCTCCCAGGAAAGGTGATCCAGTTGGGCTACGAGCCGAACCGCTTTGACTTGATGACTTCAGTGACCGGTTTGACTTTCGACGATGCATGGGATGACCGGTCCCCCGGAGATCTGGATGGCCTACCCGTCAACTTCATCGGCCGGTCGTCTCTCCTCCGTAACAAGGACGCCACTGGCCGCGCCAAAGACCGCATCGACGCCGGGGAGCTCCGGAAGCAGAAAGGCACTCAGGACTGAGCAGGATCGCCGTCGTGAGATGTTCGGACCGGGACTGCCGGACAGATTTGAGTCTGGTGTTCTCCGGAGCCGATGGAATTTACGTCAAGCCCAATTCGAGCACGTCGAGGGCGTGCCTGGTCGCGAAGAAAGCCGGGTTGAGGGACAACATTCACATGCTCAGCCTTCCTGAGCCGACGCGCATCGTTGCAAATTGGTTGCAGGCGGGGGATGTTTCTGAGGTTAAGTTGCTGGGGGGAGGGATCACATGGTAGCGCTAACGGGAATCGAACCCGTATTTAAGCCTTGAGAGGGCTCCGTCCTAACCGTTAGACGATAGCGCCACGGCCGAGATCTCCATCTTACCAAAAACAGCCCCCTCCATCGCTTCTGTTTTCCCACCCCGGCCGCAACCCATCCTCTCCGCCATCCCGCGAGATAATGGAATTGCATGTGGCGCGCCCTCGTTCTCTTCGCTCTCCCCTGTCTCGTGGCTGCCGAAGAGCATTGGGTGAAATTCACTTCCGGCCCCTTCGAAGTGTTCACGAATGCCGGCCCCCGCGCCGGCCGTGAGGCCATGCTGAAGTTCGAAGAGTTCCGCAACGCGGTTGGTAAAATCGTCGGCGAGACCGATCTCCAAACCCCGCTTCCCGTGCGCATTCTCGTATTCAAGAATGCCGCCGGCTGGACCCTCCCCGCTCCCATCGCCGAAGGCCGCAACCAATACAACATCGTCCTCGAGGAAAAGTCGCCCATCTCTCCCGAGCTTTACACCGCGCTCACTGTTCTCTTTCTCCACTCCAATACCGCGCAAATGCCGCTCGCCTTCGAACATGGCCTGGTCGAATTCTTCTCCACTTTCCAGGTGAAAGGCATCCGCATCACCGCCGGCATACCGCCGCCTCAGCCCGATCTCGATTGGGCGCGCGTCCACCTGCTGATCGCCGACCCTGAATACGCCGGCCGGCTCAAGGTGCTGCTCTATAACCTGCGCAAGGGTGTGGACGAAGACCCCGCCTACCGCAACGCCTTCGGTAAGCCCGCCGCCGAAATCGAGGCGCTCGCCCAACAGCACTTCGCCAACGGTAACTTCCAGACCACCGCCATCGATAGCGCGGCTCTCTCTGAAAAGGATTTCCCCGAACGCCCGGTCTCCGATACCGATGCCCGCCTGGCTCGCGCCGACCTCCTGGCCGGCTCCGCGTCCGCCGCCGAATACCAAATGCTGCTCGGCGATCGAGTCAAGATCGCCGAATCTGAAGAAGGTCTGGGGTTGATCGCTCTCCAGGAACATCGCACCGATGAGGCGCGCACCCACTTCGCCGCCGCCGTGCAGGCTTCCAGCACCAGCCCGCGCTGCTACATCGAATACGCCAAGCTCGAGCCCAATAACGAAAAGGCCACCCAAGCGTTGCTTCGCGCCGCCGGCATCAACCCCAAGCTCGACGAACCTTTCGCCCTCATGGCCGCGCGCGATACCGACCCCCAGAAACGTTTGGCTCACTGGAAGGCCGCCGCCGAGCGCAATCCGCGCAATCCCGACTATTGGCAAGCTCTCGCCGAGTGCTACCTCGCCGATCACGACTATGCCGGCGCCGCCAAAGCCTGGAGCCAGGGCGAACAGTCCGCTACCGATCCCGCCATGCGCGCCCGGATGCGGCAGGCGCGCCTCGCGATCGAGCAGCAACGCCTCGATTACGAAGCTGCCGAGAAGAAGCGCCAGGCCGACGAGGATGCCCGCGAAACCGAGAGGCTCCGCCAGCAGGCCCTTACCCACGTGCACTCGCTCGAGGACAATTTCAATAAGGACCACCCGGCGCCCATCACCAAACCCGTGCCCTGGTGGGACGGTCCCAAGCCCAGCGGTAAGCTGACCGGCACGTTGAAACAGGTCGATTGCCTCGGCTCGCAAGCCCGCATGATTGTGGAAACCTCCGGGCAGAAGACCGTCAAGCTGCTCGTTCCGGATGCCGCCAAAGTAGCTATTCTCGGCCGCACTGAGCAGACTCTGGGCTGCGGCCTCCAGCTCGCACGCAAAGTCTCTGTCGAATACTTTCCCAAGACCAATGCCCGGCTCGGTACTGTCGGCGAAGTTGCCACCATCGAATTCCAGTGACGCCAACTCCCGCTGTGTCTCGCTTCCGTTGGGTGGTGCTGGCGGTGTTTGTCCTCTCCTCCGCCATCAACTATCTGGACCGTCAGTCACTCGCCACCCTGGCCCCGCTCGTCCGCTCCGAGTTCCATCTCTCGAACACGCACTACGGTCTGATCCTCACGGCGTTCTCCCTCACATACGCGGCTGGAGCCCCGTTGGCCGGCCTGCTCGTCGATCGCATCGGCTTGAACCGGGCCATCAGCCTCGCCATCGGCTTGTGGTCGTTGGCCGGCATCGGCACGGGTTTCACTCGCGGGCTCACCGGTCTGGTGGGCTGCCGCGCCGCGCTGGGAATCGGTGAAGCCGCCGGCATCCCCGCCGCCGGCAAAGCTATCCACCAGTATTTGCGGCCCGCCGAACGCGCTCTGGGCAACGCGCTCAACCAGGCGGGCGTCAGTCTCGGATTGATTCTCGCTCCGCCCATCGCCACCTGGCTGGCCTTGCGCGCGGGCTGGCGCAGCGCGTTCGTGGCCACGGGGGTCCTCGGCCTGCTCTGGATTCCGGCGTGGAATTGGGCCGCGCGCCGGGCGGGTGCGGTATCCCCGAAACCGGCAGCCGCGGCTGAACTGGCCATTCTCCACGACCCCCGCGTGTGGTCCTTCGTCGCCGCCAACGCTCTCAGCATGATCGGCTACTCGTTGTGGACCAACTGGACTACCCTGTACCTTGTGGACGTGCACCACCTGTCACTCCGCCAAGCCGCGTGGTACGCGTGGATTCCGCCGCTCTTCGCCATGGCCGGCGGCTTCATCGGCGGATGGCTTTCGCTGCGCTTTATCCAACGGGGCATCGCCGCCGCAAGAGCCCGTTTCCGCGTCTGCCTGCTGGCTTCGATCGTCGCGCTGGTCACCGCCGCGGTTCCCGCCGCGCCCACGGCCGCGTGGGCCGCCGCCGGTATTTCCCTCAGCATTCTGGCGGTCTCCGCCTTCAGCGTCAATATGTATACGCTCCCCCTCGATACCTTCGGAGGCGCGCGCGCGGCGTTCGCGGTCTCGCTGCTGGTGGCTTCTTATGGCGCCGTCCAAGCTATCGTTTCGCCGGCATTCGGCCGGTTGATCGATCTCTACGGTTACGCGCCGGTCACGTCCATCGCGGCGTTCATGCCGCTCGCGGCGTCCGCTGTGCTCTGGATCACGAGGGCCGTCGAATGAAACAGCGTTTCAAGCGCTGGCTGTTCGCGCTATTGGGCAAAGATCCGGAAGCCGTCGTCGTCACTTTCTGCACGGGCGATCCGGATCTCTGCCGCCGCATGGTTGACGAAGTGCGCACCCTGGTGCCGGAGCGGCGCCATTTCGTGGTCACTCCCGACAACTGGCCCGACATCCGCCGCCAGCTCAGACACTATCGCATCGGTCTCGCCCCGGTGATGCTCGGCCGCGAGCCGAGCGCCCTTCGCCGCGCCGCTTATCGTGTCGCTCCCCGCAAGATCCTGGCGTATAACTCGCGTCTCGAGCGCCATCACTTGCGCTTCAATCTGTCTTCATTCCTGTTCTGGCGCGGCGTACCGCTCGATCGCATCCATCTGCGCCCGTGGTGGTGGCCCTGGCCTCGCCGAGAGCGTTCTTCCACGCCCGAATCCTGCCAAGTTCACGAAGGCCGCCCGTGCCATCCCGGCCGCCGCCGCGTCGCCGTGCTCTCGCCCTATTTCCCCTTTCCGCTCTCTCACGGCGGCGCCGTGCGCATCTACCACTTGCTGACCGAAATGGCGCGCGAATTCGATGTGGAGCTCTTCGCCTTCACCGATGGCGAAACCGCTGCCGAACCCTGCCTCGCGCCCGTTCTCGCAATCTGCGCCCGCGTTGTTTTGGCCGCCAAACCGCGCTACCGCGAGCCGCGCTGGTCCACGCTCGTGCCGCCCGAGGTGCACGAGTTCCGCTCGCCCGCCATGCGCCGGGCCATCGCCCGCGAGCGCGCCGCCTTCGGTTTCGAGACGCTCCAGGTGGAATACACGCAGCTCGCCGAATACGGCGGGGACATCCTGGTGGAGCACGACGTCACCTTTGACCTCTTCGCTCAAATCGCCCGCCGCGAGCGCACTCTCTCGGCCCGCTGGGATTGGTTCCGCTGGCGCCGTTTCGAATCGCGCGTCACCCGCGCGTACCGCCGCGTCGTCGTGATGTCAAACAAAGACGCGGAACTGCTTGGCCCGCGCGTCTCCTCGACGGTAATTGAAAACGGCGTGGACCTGGAGCGTTTCCGCCCGGAGCCCGAACCCGCCTCGCAACGCCTGCTTTTCATCGGCTCCTTCCGCCACTTTCCCAACATCGCCGCCTACCGTTTCTTCACCGAGCGCATCTGGCCGCTGGTGCGCGATTGTTTCCCCGGCATGGAAGTGACCGTGGTTTGCGGCCCGGATCACCTGCTCTACTGGCGTTCCTTCACCGATTCGCTAACGCCCGCACCCGATCCGCGCGTCCGCCTGCTGGGATTCGTCGCCGACGTGCGCCCGCTCTATATCGAAACCAACCTGGTGCTCGTCCCCACCACGGTTTCCGCTGGAACGAATGTGAAAGTGCTCGAGGCCATGGCCATGGAGCGCGCCGTAGTCTCGACGCCTTCAGGCTGCGCCGGCCTGGGCCTGCTGCACGGCCACAGTGTCTGGGAAGCAGCAACTCCGGAAGCGTTCGCCGCGGGCATCGCCACCTTGATTGCCGATCCCGAACGCCGCCGCGAGATCGCCCGCGCCGCCCGCCAGCATGCCGTCCGCAACTTCGACTGGCGCGCGATCGGTGAAAAGCAGCGCGAGTTGCTGCGCCTGGCTACTTCGCGCTGAGCAGATTCGCGAACAGCCGGAACGCGCCCGCGACGCCCGCCGGCAACTGGCGGAACCACGCGTAGCCGGTAAAGATGTAGATCCCTTTGCCGTACCGCGTCCACAGCTCGCCGCCCTCGATCGACGGCTCGCCCGGATCGTTGGACGCCATCACCGTCTCATACCGCTGGTCCCACTGGGAAGCGAAATACAGGCCGCGCTCCTGCACCCAGCCTTCGAAATCCTTCTCCGTAATGCGATTGGGCGTCTGCAATAGCGGGCTATCGGGATGCGCAAACCTGACGGGCGCACCCTCCACCGTTACGCGGAAGCGCGCGCCCGGCGGCACGGTGAACGGGTATGGCCCCATGTTCAGCGCGTTATCGCCGGTGTTGTATTGCACGATGTAGGTTCCGCCACGGTTCACGTACTCGAGCAGCCGCGCCTGGTTGGCGCGCACGTCTTCGCGTACGTTGTACGCGCGCACGCCCGCCACGATGGCGTCGAACCGCGCCAGGTCTCCCTGCTCCAGGTCCGAGGCGCTGAGCAGCGTCACTTCCAACCCCAGTTGCCGCAGCGCGTCCGGCATCTCGTCGCCCGCGCCCATGATGTAGCCGATGCGGTGCGCCGTCACGCGAATGTCGGCGCGCACCAGCTTGATGGCGGATGGCGAAAACAGCGTCTCGACGGGTATGTGCGGGTAATCGATGACCTGCATGCCCACCGCGATATCCCGCCCTCCTACGCTAGCCACCGCAGGTAGCGCGGCGGTGCTTTCACCGGCCGGCGGAGTCACCTGAAAAGCCAGTTCCCGCGCCTCGCCCGCTGCTGCGATTTCGAAATGCTGCGCTCCGGGCTCCGCCTTCCAGCCCGCCGGCAAGTCCAGCCGCAATTCCCCCGCGACTTTCGCCGCGTTGGCGTTCACCGCCACGTGCACCGTGCGCGTTGCGCCAGTGGGAAACACCGCCACTACTTCCGGCAGGTTCACCGCCACCGCCGGCACGATCGCCAGCGGACGCGTGCGTTCGCCTTGCGCCCGGTCCGCGTACCGGTAATGCACCGGCCGCACGAGTTCGATGGGCGTTCCCCGCACCTCGAGCCGCAGCCGCACCCGCGCCACCGCGGGAGTGTCCGCCAGTCCCACCAGCCTCAGGTCTTCCACCGTATACACATCGCCATCGGCCGGCTTGACCAGCCAATACGGCTGCGAATAGGGCTGCGCCGCGGGCACCTCGCGGCTGAACTCCACGCTGGCCGATTGGTTATAGCCCAGAGTCGCCGGCTTCACCGGCATATCGGAATCGAACAGGCCTTCCATCCGCGCACCGGTGAGCTTCACCTCCTCGGCCGATCGATTGAGCACGGTCGTGGTTACCGCCAGTGCCGTCCCCGGCGCAACGTCCGGCGCATGTGCCTGGGCTTCCGCCCAGATTCCCGCGCACTTGGCGATGGTCTCGTCCAGGTCCGCAAGTTCGATGCGCGCCAGCGGATCGTCCAGCGCGGCAATCGCCGGCCGCGCCTTCACCAGAAACGGAATTGCTTTTTCGGGATGCAACGGTTCGAACGCGCGGATGGCGTCCGCCAGGATCGGCCCCACGGCGGCGCCGCCCGCGATTCGGTTCCAGGTGGTGTCGATCCCATCGAACAGGTCGTTCGAGGCCGGCGCCCCCTCCACCAGGTTGAAATCCGTGTGGGCCGGGCCGGGATGCCGCATCGCGCCCGTCCCCTGGCTGTGGTGCATGCTGCGGCTGAGCACCGCCAGTTCCTGGTAGGAGTATCCGAGGACCGGATTGAGCTCGCCCGTTTCCACCGCGCCGGCCGGCGGCAATCCCTTATCGGTCTCCGGCAAGCGGAATTCCCGCGGAAACGCGGCATGCACAATGCGCTTCGCCTGCCACGTCTGCACATATCGCAGTTGCTCGGGGAATCGCTGTGCATCGGCCGCCGCGCGAAACGCCTCTTTGGCCAGAATCGCCGAGACCTGGTGCTGGCCGTGTCCGTCGATCGGCGTACCGGTGAACACGGTAATGATGACATCCGGCCGGAAGCGCCGGATCACCCACACCATATCCCCCAATACGCGCCCGCGGTCCCATTTCTCCATGGTCTCGGCCGCGGTTTTGCTGAAACCGAAATCGATGGCGCGGGTGAACAATTGTTCGGCGCCATCGATCTTGCGCGCATCCAGCAGTTCCTGGGTGCGGATCACGCCGAGCTGCGCGCCTTGTTCAGGGCCGATCAGGTTCTGCCCGCCTTCGCCCCGCGTCAGCGAAAGGTAGGCCGCGCGCATGTGCCTGCCGCGCGCGAAGTAAGCCAGAACATCCGTGCGCTCGTCATCCGGATGGGCGGCAATCATGAGCACGCTGCCCAACTCGTTCAGCTTGCGCAGAGAATGTTCGATATCGGGTGTGCCGGAAAACGGCTGTTGCTGCGCCGCCGCGGAAAACAGGCAGGCGGCCAGCAGGAATGAGAACTTGCGGCCGAAGGTCATGAGTAAGTTTTATTCTACGATGGCGGCGAAGCGCACCGGCCGGTTACCGCGATTCGTCCACGATTTCGAGCGCGTCCACGCAGGCATAGTTGCGCACCGGCGCCAGGGTAATCACGAGTTTGCCTTGCGCGTTCGGCGAGAGCCCGTGAGTGGTCAGACGCACGGCGTTGTTCGATCCATGACCCTCTTTGAAGATATCGAAATTGCGGCGCAGAGCGGTCCCGTTGCACAGAATATCGAAGACCCGGCTGCCGATGCCGCCGCCGGCGGCCTTGCCCGGCCCGAACCAGAATTCGGCAAAGTAGAGCGTAACGGCATATTTGCCGGGAGGCACGGGAATCGCGTAGGCGATATTTCCAAACCGCTCCCCGCGGAACAACTCGGGATCGTCGGCGCCGGCCACCGGGTCGGGCCGGCTGACGATCTGGCCCCCGGACGCATAGCGGTCGGGCTCCCATACGCGCCCTTCCTTGTCGGTATAGGCCCGATCGCGGGCCACCACCCGGATCGGCTTGCAAGAGCCGGGCACCCCGGTGTGATTTCAATGGCATTGAGGAACGCGGGATTGGTGAACGCCTCGAACTTCAGATGGAGCTTGCCGTCGGATGCCGGCGCAATGTCTTTGAATGCGCGGACATCGGCATGGTTGGTGCCCGCGTCTTCAATCACGTCGAACTGATCGAGCGTTTTATTGCCGTTGATATAAATGTTGAACAATCGGCTGGTTTCACCGCCGCCGGCTGCGTTAGTTTCCCCATAGAGCGTTTCCGCGAAGTACAGGCGCAGTTCATACGCGCCGGGAGCGAGCGGTATGTCATAGCTGAAAGAGCCTTCCCGGCGGGCCTGGTAGAGCTTGGGCTCGTGCGTCCCTAAAATGGCGTGGCTAGCGGAATTGAACACCGATCCGCCGTTGAAGAAACGGTCGCTCTGCCAGAGATTACCTAAACGATCGACATACGTGCCGTTCAAATCGCCGGCTAGAATGCGAATGTCCGACGTTCCCACGGCCACATGTGGCTGTGCAGCCGAGGATCTTGTCCCGGCTTTCGCAATCGGCCTTTTCAGCCAAACTCCCAACCCGGCCAATGCCACTACCAGTGCCAAAGCCGCAAAAACCACCCAACGGGTCCAGCCGCCCGGGCGCGCCGGCGCTCTTTCAGGTTCCTGGATGACAGCGGTCGGGCTTTCGGCAGGTGGCGGCGTATCTAAGGTAGCCGCCGGATCGGGGCCAGGTGGATCGCTGCTGGGAAGATCGACACTAACTGGAGCATCGGTGCTGGCGCCGTGCCCGTTTGAAGATTCCTCGCGAAGCAGAAATTGCGGTGTATAGTGTCCCGGTTGCAGCTCGATTCGCACCGCATGTTGGGCGCCATCCGCCGCGTAGAACTCCCGCAGGCGCTTGCGCAGCCGATGCGCTTCCACGCGAACGATCGAATCCCGCTTCTGATCGAAATCGGCGGAGCGGCCCAGCGCTTCGACCGCTATGTTATATTCCTTGATCTGGTCCCCGGCACCCTCGAAGTGCTTCGTGCACACGTAGCGCAGCAAGTGCGCCAGGTTCGGGGCTCGGTCGAAAATCCCCGAAGCCAGCAGAGATTCGAGTTCCTGCTTCTCTTGTTCAAACGCAACCGAAGTGCGCATCCGCAGTCCAGAGATCCAAACCGGAAACTAAGTTTGTAAGACTAACCTGAGGGCAAGTATATAACGTGGCACACCTGTGTTCAAGCGAAATTACCGGTCGTTAACAGGGCGTTCCGTTCACGGTTAATACATCCGCCGGCTCGGCGTTAACACTGTTGGAAAGGCCTGGGTTGCTCCGAAGGTTTGTTTGGCGGTCGAACATTATCCTTTGCCGTCTGGATGGTCAACTTTTGCGTCCCATTAGCGGACAAACGGAACTGAAACAAGGCCGCTTTCGTAGACGTATCTTCCGAAGTTTTCAGTGAAGGCTGGTGACCACCATGACACCTCTCGACTTGCGCCGCGATCTGCGGCTGGCACTTCGCGTAATGGCGAAGAACCCCGGCGCCACGGCGTTGGCCGTCCTTTCGATCGCTTTGGGCATCGGACTAACCACCAGTTTGTTCGCCGTGGGTGACGGCTTCTTGCTTCGCCCGCTGGCTGTGGAAAAACCGCATGAATTGTTGCAGGTGACTTCCCAGGGCGACGATGGGAACCTCTTATTCTATGGCTGGCCCGATTACCTGGATATGGCCAAGGCTATGGATGGACAAGCGGTCTTGGCGGCCTACACCCGCCGCGGCTCGATGCTGGGCGATGGTGAAGACACCGAGGAAGTGATCACCCACGCGGTCACGCCGAACTACTTTGCAGTCCTGGGAGTGAAGGCGCTGGCGGGGCGCGCGTCGGTGGGTCAAAGCGGCGGGCTACCGGAAGCGGTGCTGGGCTATCGGCTATGGCAACGGCGGTTCGGAAGCGATCCACAACTCGTGGGCAAGACCATCCGGCTGCACCATAAGGCCTTCCTGGTGGCGGGAATCATGCCGGAATCGTTCCCGGGACTGGAGCGGGGAGTCACTACCGGGGTGTGGATTTCCGCCAATGCCTGGTTCCACGTTTTCGGCATCGCGGAAGAAGAACAGTCGCGGGGCGGGCAGTTTGAAATCGTGGCGCGGTTGCGGCCTGGGCTCACGCCGGCGAGTGCGGCGGCACACATGGACGCTGCGATCCGCGGACCGGGAAAGCACAAACCGGCGCCGCGGGGTGTGGCGGGAACGGCTCTGGAGGCGCGATTTGCGCCTGGATGGCAATCTAACCTGATTTTCGGCGGCGGCCTGGTCGCGGTGCTGGCGCTGGTGCTGTTCGTAGCCTGCGCCAACGTGGCGCAAATGCGGCTGGCACAAGCCGAAGCGCGCAAGCGGGAACTGGGAGTGCGCATCGCCTTGGGTGCCGGCGGATGGCGGTTGACGCGGCAGTTGCTGGCCGAAACTGCGGTGTTGAGCGCCGCCGGAGCGGGCCTGGGGATCGGGTTGGCGAACTTCCTGCTGTGGAAGCTCTCGCAATTCATTACGTCGGTGTCTCCCGACCTGGATTTCGGGTTCCGGCTGGATTACCGCGTCCTCACCTACGCGGCGGCCGCGCTAGTGCTGGCCACGCTGTTTTCCGGCCTCGCGCCTGCACGGCACGCGGTCAAGATGAACATCGTCGAGGTGCTGAAGCTCGAACAGGGCGCGGTGGGGCGGCGGCGCGGATGGCAGCAGAAGATCCTGATAGTGGCGCAGATGGCGGTCAGCGTGGTGTTGTTCGGCATGGCCGTGCTATTCGTCGCCAGCCTGCACAATGCCACGCTGGTGCGGCCGGGAATCGACCCGCAAAAAAAGCTGCTCGCATTTACGGTCGAGCCCGGCCTCCACATGAGCTCCAGGAGTTCATGGTGCGAACAGGCGTCCGAGCGCCTCTCCGGATTGCCGGGCGTGCGCGGCGCAACCTATGCGCGGCGCCTGCCGTTGAGCGATTCGGGCGGCGGCCTGACCGCTCGGGTGCAAATACCCGGCGCCGCGCCCATGGGCGTGCACCTCAATAATGTGGGCGGCAATTACTTCTCGCTCATGGGCACGCGCGTGTTGGCGGGACGCAGCATCGAATCGCGCGACCGCCAGGGCTCCACGCTGGTGGCCGTAGTCTCGCAAACTTTCGCGCGGACCGTGTTGCGAGATCGCAATCCGCTGGGCGGCTGGATCTCGATCGACGGCAAAATGCGACAGGTGGTGGGAATCGCCGAAGATGGGCCGTCCAACGACCTGCATGAAGCGCCACAGCCGTTTCTCTACCTGCCGTTCGCCCAATCGGACGAAGGCGATATCACCCTGATGGTGGAAACGGCGAACGAGCCGGCGGCGCTGGAACATGCGGCGCGGGTGGAGCTGCGGAAATTCGATCCGCAAATCGCGATCTTTACGGCAACCACCCTGCGGCGGACCATCGACCAATCGCTCTCCCCGGATCGCCTAATGGCCCACATGGCCGGCGGCCTCGGGGTGTTCGGTATGCTGCTGACAGCGGCGGGGCTGTTCGGCGTGCTGCAATACGCGGTGAACCGGCGGACCCGGGAAATGGGGCTGCGGATGGCCCTGGGCGCGCGGCCGGCGGAGATTCAACGCATGGTGTTGGGCGAATCGCTGCGCCTGGCCGCCTGGGGTGTGCCGATGGGCCTGGCACTACTCGGAGCGGCGGCCTGGGGTGCGCGCTCGGTGTTGTTGGGCGTGGGAGCGCTCGATCCGGCTGCGTATGTGCTGAGCGCGGCCGCGGCGTCCTTATTGGCTCTGATGGCGGCCTGGCTGCCGGCGCGGCGCGCCACGCACGTGGATCCCATGGCGGCTCTGCGGATGGAGTAGAACGACCCGCTCAAGCGTGGATCAGGCGCCGGTGGTCCTTCAGAATGCAGCGATCCATGACCACCGCCAGACCGGCGTCCACGGCCTTCTTCGCGGCTTCTTCGTGGATCACGCCTTCCTGCATCCACACCGCCTTCGCGCCCTTGCGGATGGCCGCTTCGACGATCGCGGGCACGTGCTCCGGCCGGCGGAAAATGTCCACAATATCAATCGCCACCGGAACCGAGTCCAGATCCGGATAGCATTTTTCTCCCAGAATCTCGGTCTCCAGCGGGTTCACCGGGATGATGCGGTAACCGGACCGTTGCATGTACTCCGCCACGCCGTAGCTGGGACGGTAGCGCTTGGGCGAAAGCCCCACCACCGCGATGGTCCGGGCAGTTTGCAAAATACCGCCGATACGATTCATGCCGCCTGGCCCCGGCGCAGAGCGCGCTCCAGTTTTGCAATTTCCTCGGCCGTCAAATGGCGGAATCCACCCGGCTTCAAAGGACCCAGTTCCACCGGCCCGATGCGCACCCGCCGCAGCTTCTCCACCAGCAAGCCGAAATGTTTGAACATCAACCGGATCTGATGATTGCGCCCTTCGAAAAGACGCACTTCGTACCACGGATTCTCGGCCGGGCGCAGCAGCTTCAAGCCGGCCGGCAGGGTGCGTTTTCCGGAAAGCGGCACACCTTGGCGGAATTGCTGCTCCTGCTCGGCCGTCAAGGTGCCGTTGGCCTTCACCACGTAGGTCTTGGGCAGGTGCGTGGCGGCCGACGTGATGGCGTTGGCCATCTCACCGTCGTTGGTCAGCAACAGCAGGCCCTCGCTGTGATAATCCAAGCGTCCCACCGGGTACACCCGCTCCTTTACGCCGTGCAGCAGGTCCATCACGGTGGCGCGATGCTGGGGATCGCTGAGCGTGGTCACGGTGTTGTCGGGCTTATAAAGCGCCAGGTAAACCATCCGCTGGGGAGCGCGGATCAGCCGGCCATCCACCTTGATGTGGTCGCGCTCCAGGTCGGCCTTCGAACCCAGTTCCGTGATCGCCGCGCCGTTGACCGTGACGCGGCCTTCCACGATCATCCGCTCGGCGTGGCGCCGCGAAGCCACGCCCGCCTGCGAGAGGATCTTCTGCAGCCGCTCCTCGGACATTCAGTTCTCCTCCGCGGGAGGCTCGACCACCACGGACGTCTCGCTATCCGCGTCCGGCGCAACCGCTTCCGGCCCAGTGGGCATCGGCTCGCTATCGGCAAATGCCATGCGCCGGATCTCCTCGAACTCCTTGAGCGACGGCAACTCGCTCAGGTCCTTCAGCCCGAACTGGATCATGAAATCCCTGGTGGTCTTGTACAGCATGGGTTTGCCGATCACGTTTTTGCGGCCGGCCACCGCGATCAGCCTGCGGTCGAGCAGCGTCTTGAGCACGCCCGCGCCCTGCACGCCGCGGATTTCCATGATCTCGGGCGCGGTCACGGGTTGCTTGTAGGCGATTACCGCCAGCGTCTCGAGGGCCGGCAAGGAGAGCTTGAGCGGCGGTTTCAGGCTCTTCACGAAGTTGCGCACGGCATCGTGATGCTCCGGCTTGGTGGCCATTTTGTACCCGCCCGCCACTTCGCGAATGGCCACGCCGTGCTCTGGCCGCTCCCATTCCGCCATGAGCTGTTCGAGTACCGCCCGAATGCGCTCGGCGGGTTCGGCCAGCGCGCTCGAAAGCTGCGCCAGCGTCAACGGTTCTTCGGCCACGTATACGATGGCTTCGATCACCGCGCGCAGTTCGAGATCGGCCATCGGCACTTCCGGCTCGGACGGCGGCGCGCCCAGCAGGTCCTCGCCCAAAAGTTCTTCCATGGATATGGGCTGGGTCACGGACTGGTCCGATGGCGGTTCATCCCCGCCGTTCTCAACGGGCCGTGCCTGGTCCGGTTCCGGGCTCCCGGCGCATTCTACAGATATCTCCAGTTCTTCCATTCAATTCAAATGTAATCTTTTTCGATTGCCGCCACTGGCAGCTCGGAGGCGAATACGGCATCGAAGTTGGCGTGCCGCTCCAGGGCGATCTCGCCAAACAGCTCCTTCTGCGCCACCACTACCGCCTGCATCCGCACCATTTCCAGGACGGCCAGAAACAAGGCGATCATGGCGCGCCGCGTGCGCTGCTGCTCGAAGATCCGCAGAATAAACACCGGTTGCCCCGAACCCGCCTCCACAAACCGCTCCCGCAAATAACGGATCATATCGGTCACGGTCACATCGGCCGATTCCACCTCGTAAACCGGCCGGTTCTTGGCCCGGTCCAGCACCTCGCCGAATGCCTTCACCAAGTCGAAAAGCGTGATCGCCAGCCCGGGATCGTCGTCTTCGGTGACAAACGCCTTCATCTGCGGGTTCGACCAGACGTTCTCTTCGATCAGCCGCTTTTGCTGCAGCATTTCAGCCGCGTTCTTGAATCGCTCATGCTCGAGCAGCCGATCCACCAGCTCCTGCCGGGGATCTTCCGCCGTATCGCCTTCGTTCTCCAGAGCCGGATCGCGCGGCAGCAGCATCCTCGACTTGATATGAATGAGCGTCGCCGCCATATACACAAACTCGGCGCCCAGGTCGATATCCATTTCGCGTGCTTTTTCCATGTAATCCAGGTACTGAGAAGTGATGATGGCGATAGGGATATCTTTGATGTCGATCTGCTGCTTGCGGATCAGGTCCAACAGCAAATCCAGGGGGCCTTCGTAGTGCTCCAGGTGGATATCGAGCGGCGATGACACTGTCTACACGATAACATGCGGCTGCTCGATCGTTGGGGAGCCGCCGCCCCACGGCCCGCCCTAAAATAAACCGGCCGCCACCGCAAACTTTTCCCTGTTTGCGGCGTCTCGACAAGAAGGGACCGCCGCTTTTGTGATTTACCATACACATAATGCTAAAATTGCGCGTCAGTACCTTCTGAGTAAGATGTCCTTCCGATTTCCGGCTCTAATCTTTCTCCTGACGGCGGGCGCGTTTGCGCAAACGTCGTCTTTCCCCAGGCCGTCCTATTTCCGTGAGACTTTCACGCCCGTCAGTACGCATGTCGAGTTGCGCGGCCCCGTGCGTCTGCGTGATTTTCTGGCCGGTGGAAGAATCGAGCTGACGCTCAAGAGTTACCTCGAACTGGTGATGGCCAATAATACGGATATTCAAATCGAATTATTAACTATCGAGACTCCCAAGAACGCCATCGAGAGAGCCATGGGAATCTGGGACCCTCTGGCCACCGCCGGTTTTAGCAGTACCAGGTCCAGTACACCTTCGACCGGTGCTTTGCAGGGCGCGAATACCGTCGTTACACTCAGCCAGCCCGCTAACTTCGGCTACCAGCAGACGCTCCCCTCGGGTCTCGAGTTTACCGTGGGCTATGCCGCTTCCAAGGAAACCACTAACAGCTCTTACCAAACACTCAATCCGGCGCTCAGCTCCAACCTCTCGTTTGGCTTTACGCAGCCTTTGCTCCGCGGCCGCGGCGCCTATGTGAACCGCATCAACCTCATGATGGCGCGCAGCCGCTACCGTATTTCCGAATATGCGCTCCAGGCTACATTGTTGCAAATGGTCAACTCCGCCGAGAGCGCTTATTGGGATACGATCCAGGCCCGCGAGAACCTGCGCGTACAGCAAAACGCCAAGGAGAATGCCGATGCGTCACTGAAGTTGGCCCAGGAGAGCCTGCGGTTGGGCGCTATTTCCCCCCTCGATATCTACAATCCCGAGCAACAGGTAGCGAATGCCGAACTGAGCGTCCTGCAAGCGCGTTACGCGCTCGAACAGGCCGAAAATGCGTTGCGCAAGCAAGCTGGTCTGGATCTCGATCCCGATCTGCGGCGGGTGCCTATGGTGCTGATCGAACCGGTCGAACCGTCCGCCTCTTCGCTCCAAGTGGACACCGAGGCGGAAGTGGAAAAGGCCCTGTCCATCCGCCCTGAATTGAAATCGGCCAAGCAAAGCCTCGACGTGGACGATCTTGGCATCTACCAGGCCAAGAACGCCCTGTTGCCGAACCTGGCTCTGACCGGTGGATACACGACGCAGGGGGTCGGCGGCGACACCGGAACCGCGTCCTCGGCCACGGCTGTCATTCCAGGCGGACTCTCCGACGCTCTCACTCAGATGTTTGGCTTCGGCTATCCGGTTTACTCGTTCGGCTTGACGCTCACTCTGCCCATCCGGTCCCACTCCGCCTCGGCTGACATGGCGGATGCCATGGTACAGAAGAGACGCGATGCCCTGACCGTGCGGACAATTCAGCAACAGGTCCGGCTCGGCATTCTCAATGCCGTGACCAATCTTAACTCCGCCCGCGAGTCGCTCAAATTGGCGCTGGCCTCCAAAGAGTACGCACAAAAGAACTTGGACGCGGAAAACCAGAAGTATCAGCTCGGCGCGGAGCCCATGCAATTCGTTCTGCAAGCCCAGACACAGCTCGCGCAGGCGGAATCGGCCGTAGTGCAGAACCAGGTGGGCCTGCGCCGGAACCTTTTGAACCTTTTGACGCAAACCGGCGAACTCCTGGACGCCCGCTCCATCGTCATCAGGTAGGATGGGCGCGGGGCACATATCTAGATCGGGTAGAACACACAGCCGTTTTAGCTGACTCACTGTGACTAAGTCGCACGAATCTGTGTATCCCGGCAATATAGTGTCGCGGTATAGTGTGGAATTCGGCCCACTTAGTTGTAATCCGTGATAGACTGAGCGCGTGCGTTACCTAAACCGCCGTTTCCATCCTGTATTGGTTGGGTTTCAGGATCCCGTCGCGCGTATCGCTGGGTGGGACCGGATGGGCGGTTATAGATCTTGCGAGAAAAGAGACTCATGCCTACACAAAAGCTGACTCACGAAATCCTCTCCGCGGCAATCAAGGGGTTTGAAGTTGAAAAGGAGCGTCTCGAGGCTCAGATTGCCGAGCTTCGCCAAATACTGACCGGTGCCTCCGCGGGATCTGCGGCAACCGCAGAAGCGGAGACTGGAGTCAAGAAGGGCCGGCGAAAGATGAGTGCGGCCGGCCGCCGCCGCATAGCCGAAGGCCAGCGCAAGCGGTGGGCCGCGGCTAGAAAGGAATCCGGCGCGCCCGCTTCCGCGGCCGTGAAAACCAAGCCGAGGCTCAGCGAAGCCGGCCGGCAGAGAATCATCGAAGCTACCAAGAAGCGGTGGGCTCGCGTGCGCGCGGCGGCCAAGAAAGCAGCCCGGGCCGCACAGCCGGCAGCCGCGAAGAAGACCGCCAAGAAGGTTGCCGCGAAACGCGCCCCGGCGGCTAAGCCGGCCGCGCCAACCACCGCTGCGCCCAAGGCCGAGTAGCGATCGCCCCGATACACTCGCTCCAACTCCCCGGGCCGCCATCACCGTGAGGATGGCCACCTGGCTCACTTGATCCTCGTCGCGCGTTTTGTCACTCTATAAACAATGTCCTGGGTGATGGTGCTCGCGCTTTTGCTGCTGATCCTGGGGTTTTTCTCAGCGCGGTTCCAAGCCTGGCTTCGAAACCTGCTTCATGCCCGGCCGCGGCTGGTTTGGGTCTTGCCGCCTCTTCTCACCGCGGTTTTTGCGATCGCGTCCTTGCTGGTTCACGTCGTCAGCGTGCCGCTATTCATTCTCGTTCTGGCCTATACCATCGCACCGGTGGTCTGCGTTTCCCTGGGATTTGATTTTCTAGCGGTCCTTTTCTTATGGCTGCCGCTTGAATTCTCAGCCGGCGGGGCGTTCGTGCCGCGGCCGGCACAAGGGTTTCTACACAGCGTAGCCTATGGGATTGCCATCCTCCTGGGCCTCACCCTTTTCTTGTGTTACCGCTCTCTGCCGGGTATGAAATACAACCTGCCGCGGCAGTTCGCCGATCTGTGGCTGCCGCTTGCGGCTTTCGCGCTTACCGCGCCGGTGCTCGCTGCCGCCGGCATCGCGATCGGTTTTATCCCGCCCCCGCATTTTCCCACCGCCGCCGGTAGTCGGATGGCCACCGCCGCGGGTCTTATATTTGTGGGCACCGCGCTGCCGGAGGAGATCCTGTTCCGCTCGCTGATTCAGAACCTGCTCATGAAGCGGTTCGGCTTCGGCTGGCCCATGCTCCTGGTGTCCGCCCTGATTTTTGGCGCGGCCCACCTGGATAACGGCCCGCAGCCGCTCCCTAACTGGCGGTACATGATTCTCGCCACCATGGCCGGCGTGGCGTACGGAAAAGTATTCCAGCGAGCCTCGAGCGTCACCTCATCGGCCTTGCTGCACACGATGGTTGACTTTACGAAACACTTTTTCTTTTGAACGTATGTCTCAGGCGACTGAACGAACACTCGACGTGCTTGAAGCCTTGGCGGTTTTCGCCATGATCGTGCTCTATATCTGGTATTCCCACCACAGCCATCCCTCCGCGTTCCTGGTAATTCTGGCCGCCATCGTGGGCTCGCATATGTTGCGCCGCGAAGGCGCCACCTCGCTCGGATTCCGCTCGCGGGACCTCGCCCAACAGCTCACTCGCTTCGCGCCCGCCCTGGCCTTTATCGCCCTGACGTTGTTCGCCGGCGGTCTCCTTCTGCAAACCATCCGCCCCATCGGCTTCCTGCAGGCCACGGCCGGGTGGTTCGTCTATCTTCCCTGGGGCACCTTCCAGCAATACATGCTGAACGGCTATTTTCTTAACCGGCTGCAAACTTCCCTGCCCCGCCGCGCGGCTTGCGTGGCAGCGTCGTTGCTGTTTTCCGGGGTGCACGCGCCGAACTGGTTCCTCATGCTGGTGACGCTGGTGGCGGGTTACGCCGCCACACGCGTTTATCAGCGCTACCAGAACCTCTATCTGCTGGGGATTGCGCATGCTACCCTTGGATTTCTATTGTTCCTGGTAGTCCCCGATTCGATCAGCCATCACCTCAATGTCGGCCCGCATGCGCGCTGACGAATACCCGGTTGGCCGCGCGACGCATCGGCGGGTACGTATTCGCACCGATTGCCCGCTGGAAATGCGCAAACATCGCCGGGCGCATGGATTACCGGTTGTACAGTGAAATCGAGTAGCTTTTTCTTGGAGGGTAAGGGAGACTGGGTATGTCTCATCCCGTTGGATATCCCCTGCGCGATCGCATCGGGGTGCACTTAATAGAAGCCGGCGTGGAAACCGCCTTCACCCTGGTGGACATGGCGAAGGAGCAATCGAGTTCCTCCTTGTCCTCCCGTGTGCTCGAAAGCGCGGAGGAGGTTTTCGGCGATATCGAACGCCGTCTGGAGCGGCTGAGCCGCGCGCAACAAAGCCCTTTCCAACATTTGGTTCACGAGCTGCGCCGGGAGATCGATCGGGCGCACCTGCGCGCCAGTGGAACGGATCCCGCGAGGCATCCGCTCTAGCGGCTGGCCGGCCGGTCAGGCCGTCATGGCCAGCGATCGGCGGAGCCCGCGCTCATACCCGCGCACCAGGTGCACGAGCAGCAGGTCGAAGAAGCGGCCCAACCGGCGGTCCAGTTCCTCCTCGGCATAGAGTTCGACGCTGCTGTTGGAAGCGATGTGTTCCTCGACGAAATCGAGGATCTTCTCGCGAAAAATGCACAATGCGCGTGTGCACTCGTGGAGCGGCACTTCCTGTTCGAAGCGCAAATGTCCCAGGGCCTCGTACCGGCGCGCCATTTCCGGACCGTTCCCGGAGCTGAGCCAATGCCCCAGATTTTGAAGCAGATCCTCCGCCAACTCGCGCAACTCGCTATCGAGCAGCCTGCGGAAATGCGCAGTCTCGGGTTCGCGGCGGATTTGTTCGACCATGCGCCGGGTGATTTCGTCCCGGTGAGTTTCGATCAAGCTGATGAGTTTGCCGGAAAGCATGCTACACCCCTTGTGGCGAGTATAGTAGCCCAAAAAACGGGCGAGCGAAAGGGGTATTGCAAGTAAATCGCGCCCGGCACCGCGCGATGCGGCCTGGGCGCGTAGCGGCAGGCGGAGAGAAATTCAGGCATTCCCCCGAGCGGCCGTCCTGCGGAGTGTAGTGTGAGAGACTTCGTAAGTCTTGACTTGCGGTGTCCCCTCGGTCACCTTCGCCGTAATGCGCTCGACCGCTGCAAACGTTTCGTTTTGATAGGCGTCGGCGCTCTCTTGGCTGTCCCACAAGCTGATTCCAACGGTCTCGGTCCCGTCGGGGGCGGCCAGAAATATCGCGTCCTGGAAACCCCTCCGGCCGCGAAGCAATGGAAGAACTTCCGATTCCAGAATGTGGCTGGCTTCCGCCGACATACCGGCTTTTATACGCACGGTGACACAACGAGCAAACATAGAACGCTCCTTTTCCGTTGTTTTTGTCAGTGGCGGCTAATGTCGCGCTCGCGGGCGAACCAGTCCACCTTCGGTCCGTCCTCGATTGCGGATGAATGTGGTTTCGATGCTATGCCGAACGCTTTCGGTTGTCAAGGACTTTGGCGCGCTTTCGAAATCGCGTACGGAAAAACATCAAAATAGCCAATCCGCCAACCATCATCATGGCCGCGCCTCCAGGCTCGGGAGCCGAACTGATGTCCGTCAACGACGCACTACCATCCGGGGCAGGGTTGGTGAACGAAGATACCGTTGTATCGGCATTGATATTCACTCCGCCCGCTATCCACCCGTACGGGGTCGAGCCAGTCGGGTCGTTAGTCAGCAGGAATTCCCCGCTATTCGTATATATATCGAAGATGAAGGCGGGAAATGAACACTCAGTCCCGCTTGTTCCGGGACAAATTGGCGTGGTAACGTCCTGCCCATCCAAGATGAGGGTGAAGTTCAGTGATGTGCCTAAGGTCAGTTCCTGGTCGTAAATATTGGTAGCGCCGTCCGCTTCCTCACTAAGGGTCACGTCAGCGGGTAACGTCCCAGTTACATCCCCCGAAGTCAGCGACCCGAATGCATTCGAGGTAGTGTACGGATCCTCACTGACGAGCGAGCCGCCGTTGATGAAGAAGTTATCGATCGTCGCCGTGCCCGTGGAATTGTACGCGGTGACCCCAGGGCCACTCACATCGACGAGCTCGCTGTACTGAAAGTCGATGAATGCGTCCGTTCCTGGCAGGCTGAACCCACTAGTATCCACGGAAAAATATAGTACTGTTTCGGCGTGTAACAAGGTGCCAAACGCTAACATTCCCAAGCCAAAGGCCAATGTTTTCACTGAGGTCCCCTCAAAGAGCTATCTGTCGGTTTGTGGAAAAACTCAACAAAGTCAATCGAGAGTACCCTGGGCCCAGTAAGTCGGTCAAGCGGTTTCCGCTAAGACCGGCGCGTTTACTTAATAGCGTCCGTATCCAACCGTACCAAGCGCGTCTCTTGCTTGCTCACGCCGCCTTCAGTCTTGGGCCAGCGTTCCTGATTGCATCGCAAGGCTATTCGAGCGTCAGGCGCATGGCGCTGAGGTCGAAACTCACTCGCCGCGCGCTGTTGAGCAGGTCCATCCCGATCGCACCGTGGAGTTGGTAATGCATGGGCGGCTTTTCGAGCAGGACATCGGCGGAACGAAACAACAGGTTCGCGCCACCGATCCGGAGCGTGATTTCCGGCACGGTCAGTTCGCTCAATTCGCGATGTGCGCCGAGCATGGTCATTTCATAATGCGACTGCTTACTATTGAAGGATAGGAAGTCCAAGAAGCGGGTTGCAAAACGGGGATACAGTTGGGATCCATTGCTTCCAGTGTCCACGTAAACGACCAGGTTGCCCTGTCCGTTGGCCGATACATCGGCGAGCACATCCTGGTGCCGGAAGCAGAGGTTCGCCTTGAGGGGATCCTTCTCCGCAGCCGGGAAACCAATTTCGGTGGCGCCGCTCGCATCCCAGCGCAAGGTTTCCAGTTGCAGCAACAGATCGATGCCAATGATGCCGGGCCAATCGAGTCGCGCGTCCGGCATCACCCAGAAAGGCACATTTTCCAAGCGTGTTGCCCCGACCGTAAGGACCGGCACGATGGTCAGAACTGCGTCGAACTTCGTCAAGCCGTTGACAATATGCATGCGAGGGGCCTCCAGTCTCAGGCCTAAACGCTTTGCCTCGGACATGCGCAGCCCCGACGTGTTGGATCCTGTATCCACCATGAATCCGGCATCCTTGCCGGCTGCAACCACGGGCAGCATGAGGCGGCCTTCTGAGTCACGGGTCGCCTGGACGCGTGCGTAGCCGCGATGGACGACCGATACCTCCGGGTACTTTGCGAGTTTGCCGTGCGAGAGGCGCTCGCCGAGCCCCCAATAGCGTAGAGCCTTCCGGACCATTCCATTGCGCCAGTAAACTTCAGCCAGATTCGCGCGCGCCTCCCCGTGAAACTTGGACGCGGATTGTTGGTTGATAACCGCCAGGCACTCCTGCTCGGCCTGCAACACATTATTGAACGCGTTCGCTATCGAGCACTGCAGACCGTGGCCCGCGGCGTCAGTCAAATCCCTCTTGCGATCGGCGAGTTGGAGACGAAGATCGAAGCCGGCGAGAGAGATTTCGCCGGGAAGAGGGTCTTGCCTCTCCCAGGTTTCGCGAAACGTCCCCGCCCGCGGCGTGACATTGGTGCGCGTTAACGACATCGTCTTGCCGTTCGCGGCGAGGCGCATCAGATGCTGGATGTACACCACAGGATTGATCGAATCGTGCGTATGGAGTTTTGTTTCGAAGTAAAGAGAATTCTCTTCCCACCGTGCCAGAAAATCACAAGCGGAGCCATCTTCAGCTCGTGAATGCGGCTGGCCGTCGATCGGTCCTTTGAACATCGTCAACCGGTCTTCAACAAACTGAAAAACACGCAAGTCGGATTCGTTCTGCTCGATGATCATGCTCCGCGAGGGATTGGCATTCGATAGCTTCCAGATCCCACTGAAATTGGGTCTAGCCTCCGCGCCAGTGGAGACCGCGGCGAAACACACTATCATGAACCACGGCAATAATCGCAGCCGGTGCACGTGAGACTCCAATCGGAATTCCGCTTATCGCCGTGGCCGCCCGGCGGGTCTACGCCTACTCGACCGTTACGTGCGTCCCCTTCGGTTCCTCCCGCGAAAGCGTGGCGATGCGGTCGTCGAGCAGGCTGCGAATGCCTTTCAAAAACTCCACGCGCGAATTGCGAAAGTGATCGCGAGCCGGTTCCGGCCAGCAGCGCTCCAGGAACGGTAGCGCCACCGAACAAAAGAAACATCCCGGCATCCCGGTTTGAGTAGCTTTCTCTTCCATTTCAGCTCTCCTTCATTTCCACCGTCAGAATCCGATTCTCCAGTTTCGCCCGTGTGGGCGAAAGCGCGGCCATCGAAGTGGGCAATCCGATGTGCCGCCGCAACGTGCCGACCTCCACCACCAGTTCGTCGCCCTTCTTAAAGAGCCCCACCTCGCCTCGAGCGGCGAAGGGCAGTCGCAATTGGATCTCGTAGTGCCCGTCGCGCTTGGCAAATGTGTAGGGCGCCTCGGTGCGGCTCACGGCCGCCGGATCCTCCTGTGCCTCGTATAGAGCGTGGGCCAGTTCCTCCAGGCGCTCGCGCCCCAGCACCTCGTGCGTAAACAGCGGCACATGCTTCACCGGCACGGGCGAGAAATAGGCGTCAATCTCTTTCAGTATCCGCCCCTGCGAAGCGCGCCATTCCACAAACCAGTCGTCTTTTACCTCGCCCGGCAGCACGCGGTTCACGATGATGCCATCCACCGCCAGGCCATGCAGGGAAAAGTAGACGAACGCGCGCTGCGTTTCCCGCAGCACCATGCGCTCCGGGTTCGTCACCAGGCGCACGCTGGTGGTTTTGGCGTCCTCCAGCAACTCGCCCACGCCGTCCAGTTTGGCGAACAGGTCCTGCACGTTGGCGAAATAGTTGTCCGGAGGAAGCTCCACCGGCGAAACGCGATTGGCAATCGGCCGGACCGCTTTCAGTATGCCGCGCTGGAACGGAAACACGTGTTTCATGTACCACTCGAGGGTGGTCGGCATGCTGACAAAGCGCATCGATTCGGCGGTGGGAGCGCAGTCGAGCACGATCACGTCGTAACGCTGCTCGCGCCGGAACTGGTTGACGTACATCATGGCGCTCAACTCTTCCATGCCGGGCAGAATTGCCAGTTCCTCGGCTTCCACGTCGCTGATCCCGGTGGTGCGCAGCACCGAGACCACGTAGGAGGAAATCTCCCGCCAGTGGCGCTTGATTTCCTTCTGGATATTGACTTCGTGGATGGCCAGCCGTTCGTTGATGGGGTACGGATCGCCGGTTTTCCCGTGGAAGAGGTCGGTTTCGAGGTCGAAGGCATCCGCCAGGCTGTGCGCCGGATCGACGCTCATGACTAACGTTCGATAACCCAGACGGGAAAGCTGGAGACCGGTAGCGGCGGCCAGACTAGTCTTACCGACGCCTCCTTTTCCGCTGAAAAGAAGGATGCGCATACCTAATTTTACCGCCGGTGAGGCGTACGTCCGGAACACCGGAAAACCCCCTAGAGTTCCTGGATAAATCAGCCGATATGGTATGCATGTTCGAGTGGAAGAACAACTACAGCGTGGGGATCCCCAGCATCGATGCCCAACACCAGACCCTTTTTGGAATCGGGGCGGAGCTCTTTGCCGCCATGGAGGCCGGGCAGGCAAAATCGGTGATGAACCGGCTACTGGAACGGCTGGTGCAATATACCAAAAGCCACTTCGCGCATGAAGAGCGGCTGATGGAGAAGAACGCATACCCACACTTCGTTGCTCATAAAGCGGAACACGACCAATTGACGGCCAAGGTGGTCGCTTTCCAGGCCGACCTCGCCGGGGGCCGCACCGTGATAAGCGTGCAACTGCTCCGTTTTATTAAGGAGTGGCTGGAATACCACATTCAGGAGTCGGACCGCCGGTATGCGCCGTACCTGATCGCCAAAAAGGTGGCGTGAAAGAAGTGGGTCGGCCCCTCTCCTAACGCTCGATCCCGAACATGGCGTGGTATTTTTCCGGCAGGCGGGTGCGCTCCATTTCGCGTGTCACGAAGACGTGCCGCGTGGAACCCGTTGCCAGGACCCGATCCGGTTCCGCCAGCCGCATTTCGTACGCAAAGGTCACGATCCGCGTGTTGGCTGCTTCAATCCAGGTCTTGACGATCACTTCGTCGTCGAATCGCGCGGGCGACCGGTAGCGGCATTGCGATTCGGCCACCGCCAGAAACACCCCGTCGTCCCTTTCCATATCGCGATAATTGAAGCCGCAAGCCTTGCACAGATCCACCCGCCCCACTTCCATCCAAACCAGGTAGTTGGCGTAATAGACCACGCCCATGGTGTCGGTTTCGGCATAGCGCACGCGGAGCCGCGTCTCGGTTACAGGTGGCATGGGAAAGTTAATTGTAGCGCGGCGCAACGGCCGGCCATCCGCAAACGTCTGTTAGGGTGGACGTTAACCAATTTTCATGCGGACGAGGATCCTGTTTTTCGGCATTCTCAAGGAGCACGCCGGCCGTTCTTGGGAGGATGCCGATCTCCCGGAAGGCGCGGATTTGCGCGCGGTTTTCGATCTGTATGCCGGCCGCTATCCGGCGTTCCGGGACATGGCGGGCAGCATCGTAATGGCGCGCAACCGCGAATTCGCGCCCCCCACGGCCAAAATCGAGGAGGGGGACGAAATCGCGTTCCTGCCGCCGGTGAGTGGGGGCGCTGGCGTGTGTCCGGCCGACCCCGATGAAATCGTGGAAGGCGGCAATTACTTCGCGCTGACGCGCCACCCCATCGATACGCGAGCGGCGAGCGCGCGGCTGATTGCCGGAGCCGAAGGCGCGGTGGTGACGTTCGAAGGCACGGTCCGCAATAATACCAGCGGCCGCGCTACCATCTGCCTCGACTACGAGTGCTACGAACCGATGGCTCTCCGGCTGATGGCCAAGATCGGAGCGGAGATCGCGGCGGCCCACGCGGTGGCGCGCATGGCCATCGTGCATCGCATCGGGCGTTTGCTGATCGGGGAAACCAGCGTGGCGGTGATTGTGACGGCGCCGCATCGCCGCGCCGCTTTCGATGCCGCGCGGGAGGCGATCGACCGCGTCAAGAAATTCGTGCCGGTCTGGAAAAAGGAATATTTCGTGGACGGCGCGGTGTGGGTCGAAGGAGAGTGGGATCGAGATGTTCCGCTGGCGTTCTAGAATCGGGCTCGCCATCTTCGCCACCGCCGGCGCTGCGGGCGCCTTTCATCTGTTTGCCCAGCAAACCCCCGTCATCAAGGTGAACGTCAACCTGGTGCGGATCGTGGCCACGGTCAAGAATTCGGCCGGACAATTGGTGGGCGCGCTCAAGAAGGAAGATTTCGAGGTCCTGGACAATGGCGTCAAGCAGGAGATCGCGTTGTTCGAGCGGCAAACCGATCAGCCGCTTTCGGTGGCGCTGTTGGTGGACGTCAGCGGATCCACGGCCAAGGATCTGAAATACGAAACCGATTCCGCGACGCGGTTCGTGCGCGTGCTCTTGACGCAAGGCAACCCCAACGACCAGGTGGCGCTCTACGGGTTTGACGACGAGGTGTGGCTGGTAAACAACTTCACCCATAGCGCCGCCATTCTCGAAAACTCGCTGAAGAAAATCCATGGCTCGGCGGGAACTTCCCTCTATGACGCCATTTGGCTGGCGGCCACCGAAGGGCTGGAAATGCGCGAGGGCCGCAAGGTGCTCGTGGTCGTGAGCGATGGCGGAAACACCACCAGCACCAAGGACGCGCACCAGGCCCTCGAAGCCGCGCAGCTCGCCAACGCCGTGATTTATCCCGTGGTGGATCTGCCCATCACCAATGACGCCGGACGCAATATCGGCGGGGAAAACGCGCTCACCTTTATGGCCCAGGGCACCGGCGGCCGCACCTTCTTCCCCTCTTCCGGACCGCAGCTCGATAAGGCCTTCGACGATATTATTTCCGAGCTGCGCACCGAGTACCTGATCGGCTTTTATCCCCACGACGTGCCGTTGACCAAGGACCGGTTCCACCGCCTGGAAGTCCACGCCCATGCGCCCGAATTGCGGGTATCGGCGCGCAATGGCTATTATGGTGATTCCGAGACCTATTCCGGTTCACCCGAGGATAGCGTCACGGTGAAGCCGGGCACGAGAAGCACCAAGAAGCATTAGGAGATTCATACGACACAACAGGGGAAATCGGGGCGCGCCCCGGAGCATACGTTTGAGGAAGCCAAATACCTCAAAGAGTTGATCGATAACGCCACGCCGGTTCGCGTAAAGATGGTGGATGGCGACGAGGTCACGGGGGTGATCGAATACTACGACCAGTCGTTTATTCGCTTGACCCGCGTGGGCGAACCCAACCTGTTTATCTTCAAACACGAAATCAAGTACCTGACGGAAGCGGGTTAACCCACCGCCGAGCGATGCCATACCTGGAAACAGCCGTAGATATCGCGCGCGAAGCCGGCGCACTCTTGTGCACCTACTTCGAGCGGCGCATCGGTTTCGAAATGAAGGGCGAGTTCGACCTGGTGACGGAGGCCGACCGCGCTTCGGAAAAGCTGGTGGTGGAACGCCTGCGCTCGCATTTTCCGATGCACAACGTGGTAGCGGAAGAGGGCGGCGGCCACCAGTCCTCATCGGAGTACACGTGGTACGTGGACCCGCTCGATGGCACCACCAACTTCGCCCACGGGTTTCCCGCGTTCAATGTCACTCTGGGGCTGGCGCGCGCCGGTGAAATGCTGGCGGGGGTGGTGTTCGACCCCATCCGGCAGGAGATGTTCACCGCCGAGCGTGGAGCCGGGGCGTATCTGAACAACCGGCGGATCCGCGTTTCGGCCGTCAAGCACGTGAACGACAGCCTGGCTTCCACCGGGTTTCCCAGCCGCAAACGGCATCACAACGTCAATATTCACTTCTATTACCAGCTCGCCATGGCGTCTCACGGCGTGCGGCGCACCGGTTCGGCGGCGCTCGACCTGGCCTTCGTGGCTGCGGGAAGGCTCGATTTCTTTTGGGAATTCGGCCTCAAGCCGTGGGACGTGGCGGCGGGCGCTTTGCTAGTAGCGGAGGCCGGCGGCCGGGTTTCGGACATGAAGGGCGCGCCTCACAGCGTCACGGAATCCGACCACGTCCTGGCGGATAACGGCGCGCTGCACGAAGAAGTGCTCCAGGCATTCGCGGAAGTTTTTCAGGGGCGCCAACGGGTGCCGCTGCCGAGTCTGGTGTAGGGAATTGCACTCGCATCGCGCACCAACCGCGGCCTCAATTTGCTCTCACACTTTTTCGGGGTCGAGCACGGTTATATCAGGGTAGCGCTGGAAGTCGGCAATGTTGAACGTCAGGATGCTGGTCACACCATGGACCAGCATCACGGCAACCAAGTGGGCGTCGTGCGCTTGCTTGCCCGAAATCAGATGCGCGCCGACAAGCCTTTCCCATACACCTGCCACTCCGGGCTTGCCTTCCAATAGCCGAAAAAGACCATTCAGCGCCCACAACTCGCCGGAGATCGTCAGGGGACTCATTCCAAGTCCGTTATTGGCCACCGGGCGGGTGGCCACAACCCAAAACTCCACCAGGTTCTGCAGAGCGACCGAGAGATCGACTCCTTGCTTTCGCAGCTCTGCCACTGCCGCCGCCGCTATCGAATATTGGGGATGCTGGGGCTGCAAGAGCCGCAGCAGGACGTTGGTATCGATGAGCGTAACTGCCGCCGTCGCCATTTACCGCCCGAGGTCGCCATAGATCGATTCCCGCTCCATTGCGGAATCCGGCAGGACGACGGAGTTCCCGGCGTGGCTTTCCACCCAGGCCTTGAACTCGCGCACCCACTCATCAGGCGGTAATTGACGGCCAGCAGGGGAAGGCTGCCTCGCAAGGAGCACGTCCTGCACCAAATCCTCAAGCGACAGGCCTTTGGCATGAGCCTCGGCAAGGTACGCTTGTTCGACTTGGGGCGGGAGATTCAATCTGACCGTCATGGATCGTGCCTCTCCTCTTTCAGTTTAGCGTGGAATCTCCAGTATGTTGTCGAAAACGCCTCATCGTGGCGGGTATAGATCCAATGCCTGACAGGTCCGAACCTGTTGTTCTTCCTTGACGGTCAGATCACCGATCTTCTTGTCAGCGGTGTCCTTGTAGATCAGCGCACATGCGGCCCGAACTTGTCGCTGTTCTTCGGCGACGTTCGCATCTTCTTCAGCTTTCTCCTTGGCGTGTTGTGCATCGGCTTGCGCCTGTTCTCGTTGCTGTTCTGCTGCTAGTCGCTTACGGCGTGCCGCTTCAGCGGCAGCCTTCTTAGCTTGTGCTGCCGCCTCTTCCGATTCCCTCTTGGCTTCGGCGGCGGCGGCCTTGGCTACAGCGGCGGCGAACTTTTCCTCGGCTTGAGCGGCGAGCCTGTCATCCTCGGGAGATTGCCACGATTCGGGTAATGCGAACTCTACTGACTCTACGCCGTTGCCGTGTCTGGGCGTGTACGGTCTTCCGGCGAAGGGGTGTGTAACCTGAAGAGTAGCGTCCTTCTTGAAATCGTCGGAGGCCTTGACGGTAAACACTATCGGCTCCCACCCGTCCTCTCTGTGAACTTTGACGACGAGGTAGACGGACTTTAGGTCCTCGCCCGAAATGTTCTCAACAGTTGCAGTGAAATCAGCGATGTACTCCCCGGTGACGGACATGTACCGAAACATTTCGATTTTGCTCAAAGTCATCACCGGAATTCCGTGTCGATCCTTCAGTTCATACGTTGGTTTGATGGAGGCCTGGGCAAGCGCCGCTTCCGCAGCCTTTGCGTCTCGTTCCGCTTCTGCCGTATTCCTTCTTGCTTGTTCTTCGGCAATCCGGTTGTCTTCGGGAGATACCCAGGATGTCGGCAGTGAGAACTCTACAGAAACCACGTCCGCTGCTGCGAACGGCCACGGCTTGGAAAATGGATAGCTGACTTCACGCACCGAATCTTTCGGAAGGTCGCACCACCGAACCGCACAGACGTTGAAGGCAAATTGTACCGTCGAGCCATCCTTTTTGCGAACCGTTCCAGTGAGCGTGTCCAAGGTTAGGTCGGCACCTGAAACATTCTTTACGATGCCGTGAAAAAACGGGGCAGAACGGTGAAACAATTGGATATTGCCGATGGTCAACACGGAAGTCCCATGCCGATCTTTTACACCAACCGTCCGCGGGAAGGTGGGATCAGCGCCATACGTGGTTATTGTAAGCGCCATTGCGACGATCACGTAGCACACCAGCCGTAGCAGTCCTACCGGAATGCCCGACGCTCGGGTGGGCTGATAGAGGCGACTTTTCAACTGCTGCGTGTGGTAAACAGCCACTGTGGATCGCAGTTCGGCAATCTCCGGTGTGAACGTTTGTGTTGCCATGTAGTCTCAGCCTATTCGCACTATATCCGTATCGGAGTATACCATCTGAAAACATCATCGTTTTCCTACGTGTGAGTGGCCGGGTTGGGCGTCTTGATCGGCCACCACTTGGAAAGATAAACAGCGATTGTACCGGTGAGGAATCCCTTGCTCCGGGTTTTCACAAACCGGGCATACCAGTAATCAGGGAGGGAGAAGAGACTCCCAATGCACTCCCTGGCGGAAGATCACTCACAAGATGGGTGGGGGAGCAAAGCCGAGCTTGTTTTCGTCGTCAGGCCCGAGCAGCATTGCGGCAACGATGACATCCCACGGAATGAACAGCGATCCTTCGGAGAAGTCGGAGAACCGCTCATCCGGCTTGACCCAAATTCCTTGCGGACATTCCAGATCGTCAATGGTGGCCGCAATCAGATCAGTTGCATGATCGTTGAGTGATAGACCTTTGAGGAACTTGTGTTTCGCAATTGTCTCATACCACCGACGATCTACCGCCAGAGCAATTCTTCGTCCGGGCTTCATCGCCATAGTCTTCAGTGTACCCTTCCGCCCCGGCTTCAGATGCGGCCGGTGGTTCGGCGCTGGTCACCGGGGATGTCAATCTGCGAGTCCCCGAGGCAATTAATCCAGCAAGGGATTCCGGATCGCCAGCCCCGAGACCCTTGTAAAGTCGCGATCGGCGGACCAGAGCTCGTGAACGCCATGTTCCACGCAAATGGCGGCGACGCGCGCATCGTGGACGGCACCGCCGGCGATGCGGCCCTTCGAGACGATATCTTTCAGCTCTTTCCAGTGCCCGGCCAACTCGCCGAGCACCCGCAAGGACGGCGACTCCCTCCAGAAATCCACCTGCGCCAGAGCTTTGGCCACCGGCGTAGGCGGGGTGTAGATACGCGGGTGCGTGACAATCGCCAGAAACTCGTGGAGGCAGGGCCAGGGCACTCCCCAGGGCGCGCCGTCTTCCGCCAACTTCGCAACCGCGCGATACGCGGCCTTGTGCCACGGAGAGTCTCCGCGATGCGCGTAGACCAGGATATTGGTATCGACGGCGATCATTCGCCGCGGCCCCGGTAGATGCGTTGCCGGATCTCGGGCCAGGAGAGCTCGGCCGCGAGGCCGCGCCCGTGGAAGGACCCGTCGCGCAGACGAAAGCGCCGGGGCGCGCGCCGGTTTCGAGCCAGCGTGGAGCGAAGGCCTTCTTCGAGAAGCTCGCGAAAGGACTGGCCGTGCGCTTCGGCGTAAGCCTTGGCTTCGGCAAACAACGAGTCCGCGATTTCGACCGTCGTTTTCATGGTCCCCATACTACCATATTTGAAAATATTGTTATATGGGTGCAACAAATCGTCCAAAGCCGAACCGACGCCCGCCTCCATCCGCTATATTGGTATGTGCCCACCACAAGCCAGGACTCCCGTTCCCTGGCCGACGTGCACTCGAGCGTCGGCACCTCCGACGTTTCTTTCTGGCGGCGCATGTTCGCGTTCGCCGGCCCTGCCTACCTGGTCAGCGTGGGGTACATGGACCCCGGGAACTGGGCCACCGACCTGGAGGGCGGCGCGCGCTTCGGCTACCAATTGCTTTGGGTGCTGGTCATGTCGAACGGCATGGCCATCCTGCTGCAAACCTTGAGCGCTCGGCTGGGCATCGTAACCGGGCGGGACTTGGCGCAGGCCTGCCGCGAAACCTACGGGCGGCGCGTCAACCTGTCGCTGTGGGTGCTCTGCGAAGTGGCGATCGCCGCCTGCGACCTGGCCGAAGTGTTGGGCGCGGCCATCGGGCTCAACCTGCTGTTCCACATTCCCTTGCTCATCGGCGTGCTGGCAACAGCCGCGGACACGCTGTTGCTCCTCTGGTTCCAGAGCTTCGGCATCCGCACCATCGAGGCGTTCGTACTGGCCCTGATCAGCACGATCGCCGGCTGCTTCTGCATTGAAATCGTGTGGGCCAAACCCTCGGTGGCCGAGATGCTGACGGGCATCGTGCCGCGCATTCACCTCGACAGCCTGTATGTCGCCATCGGCATCCTGGGCGCCACCGTCATGCCGCACAATCTCTACCTGCACTCCGCGCTGGTACAGACCCGCCACATCGGCCAGAACGAAGCCGCCAAACGAACGGCGTGCCGCTACAACCTGGTCGACTCGGTGGTGGCGCTGAACGGCGCGATGTTCGTGAACTGCGCAATTTTGGTGATGGCGGCCGCCGTTTTCTTCAAACGGGGAATCGTGGTGACGGAAATCCAGCAGGCCTACGCGCTGCTCGCGCCGTTGCTGGGTCCGGCCGCGGCGGGAGTGATTTTCGCCATCGCCCTGCTCTGTTCCGGCCAGTCTTCCACCCTGACCGGGACCATGGCCGGTCAAGTAGTGATGGAAGGCTTCCTCAACTTCCGCATGCGCCCGTGGCTGCGGCGGTTGATCACGCGGGCGCTGGCGATAATTCCCGCGGCCATCACCATCTACGTAGCCGGCGACAAGTCCACCTTCGGATTGCTGATTCTCAGCCAGGTGATTCTCAGCATGCAGCTGCCGTTCGCCATCATCCCCTTGATCCAATTCACCAGCGATGCACGCATCATGGGCCGCTTCGTGAACCCGGCTTGGGTGAAATTTCTGGCATGGCTGACCGCGGCCGTGATCGTGGGACTGAACTTTCGGCTGGCCGCCATGGCCATGGCGGATTGGCTGGGCGGCGCGGGGCCGTGGCGCGGTGTGCTGTGGGCCACCACCGTACCGCTGGCCGCCTTGCTCTTGCTGCTGTTGATTTGGATCACGGCCCAGCCGTATGTGACCGAGAGCCTCCGCCGCGGCCGGCCGCCCATCACCTTGCCGGAGACGGGCGCGGCCACATTCGCTTCACCTGCGTATCGGCGGATTCTGGTGACGGTGGATCATACGGAGCTCGACCGCCTGGCCGTGGGCAACGCCGCCGCCATGGCCCGTCTGCACGGCGCGAAGGTCTATCTGCTGCACGTGGAGGAGGGCGTCACCAGCCAGGTGTATGGGCGGGAAGCCTCCACCGCGGAAGTCGAGGCGGGCGAGGCTTACCTGGAACGGATTGCGCAATCCCTCCGGGAGCAAGGCATTGAAGTGGAGACCTGGATCTCCCATTCCTCATCGCCGAAGAAGGAAATTGTGCGTTACGCGCTCGAGATCGCCCCCGACCTGGTGATTATGGGCGCCCACGGCCACGGTGGACTGAAAGACCTGATTTTCGGCACCACCATCAACCCCGTCCGCCACAACCTGCGGGTTCCCATGTTGATTGTGCGCCCTTAAACCGGAGACGGAACGTTTTCCGATTTCTCCGCACCGCGCGCGAAAACTCGGAAACGTTCCGTCTGTCCCCGGTTGTGTGTCGCGGGGATACACCACGGGTCCGGCGAAAACACATAAACCTTCTATTGTCATCGTTTTGTGATGGTACTAAGGGTGCACTTAGAGCGGCGTGCGCCACATCCAGCTTGCATGGCTGCTTCCGTTTTGCATGCTACCGCTCCAGAGCGCCACTCTGGAGCGGCTCACCCTGACGGACATGATCGCCAAATCCACGGCCATTGTGCGCGGGAAAGTGCAGACCTCCTACGCGGCTTTTTCCGGACGGATGATATTTACCCATTACTCCGTCCAGGTGGCCGAACAGCTCAAAGGTGCCAAGGCGGCCACGGTGGATGTCGCCATCCCGGGCGGCACGGCAAACGGTACCATGCAAACTTTCGCCGGCGCCCCAGGGTTGCAAGCGGGCCAGGAGTACGTGTTCTTCCTCTGGACCGACAAATCAGGGCTCAACTGGATTATCGGGTTGAGTCAGGGGCTGTTCGCGGAGTCGGGCGATCCGGGGAATCCCAGCCTGACGCGCGGAGTCAGCCAGGAAGTGATGCTCGACCCCACCACGCACCGGCCCGTGCAGGACCAAACCGTGTCGACGACCCTGACGGATCTGCGGTCGCAGATTGCCGCCGCGCTGGGAGGGTCGAACTAGATGCGGGAGCGCAAGTCAATCCGGCGCGCATTGTGCTTGACCGCGGCGGTGCTGTTTCTTGGTATACCCGCTGAAGCTTACTATCATTACATATACTATCCCTCCTACAGCAACGGCGCTTCTCTGCCGGCGGGCGCCCTGCAGCCGGTGCGGGCGGCGTTCAACCTGGCCGCGCTGCCCAACAATACGGTGACGTTTTACGTGAGCGATGCGGGCCCCGCCAATTACGCGCCCAATGACAGCATGGGTTCCGTTCTGGGCGCGGTGAGACAGGCCATCGCGGCGTGGAATGCGGTCTCCACCTCGAACTTGCGGGTGGCCTTCGGCGGCCTTGAAAACCAGAATCAGAACGAAAACACTCCGGGCGGCGACGTGGTGTTCATTCAACTGCCTCCCGGGGTGGTGGGGTTGGGATCTCCCAATCTGCCTGCCGTGCCGAACATCCTGACAGGTGCGAACGGCCAACAGTTCGTTCCCATTCAGCGCGCCACAGTATATCTGAGCAACGATACCACCCAGGGGGCGGGGGCGAGCAACACCGAGGCGTTCTTTACCACGGCGGTCCACGAGATCGGCCATGCGCTCGGATTACAGCACACCTGGACGGGATCGGCTATGTCCCAGGGACCGCTGCGCAACACCACCCGCGCGCGGGCCATCGATGCCGACGACCGCGCCAGCCTCTCGGTGCTGTACGGGCCGGCGAATTGGACATCCGGTTTCGGCACGATTTCCGGTCGCGTGACATTCAAAGGCAGCGGCCAGCCGGTGGTATTGGCTTCGGTCGTGGCGTTGCCCAGCAGCGGGCCGCCGGTAAGCGCTCTGACCGATCCCAACGGCTATTACACGATCAATGGAATTCCGCCGGGCATGGGCGCGTATCTGCTCTACGTGCATCCCTTGCCGCCCGGTTCGATTCCCAACAACGGCGAGGGCATCAAGCTGCCGCTCGATCAGAACGGGCTGCAGATCCAGGGCAGCACCAGCGCCTTCCAGACGGTCTTCTTCCCCAACACCGGCAACGGCAACGCACCCACTACAGACTGGACCGCGGCACAGAGCTTTAACATTGCGGCGGGCTCGAGCGTGACCGCCAATTTCGCAGTGACCGCCCAAGCCGCGCCCACCATGTACAATGCCCTGACTTATGGATTTCTGGATCCCGGCGCGCGCAATTATACGTACGTGAATCCGGCCGGCGGCTTCATTTATATGTCTCCGGCTTATATCAATTCCCTGCAGGGAGAGTCGCTGGTCGGAATCACGTACTTGCCGTTTACAGTTCCGCTTTCCACCACCATTCTGGGCGGGCTCGGCTCCGCGGGCCCCTGCGGGAATACCGCCCCTTGCTTTTTGACCGGCACCAACCCGCTCGAAGTGTTTGCCTATTTCGGATCGACGGAGTTCCCGCAAACCGGCGCTCGGCACATGGTCTTCAGCTTTCCCAACGACGCGTTTGTGCTGCCGGGAGGCGTCAGCCTGGTCGAGCAGGGTCCGCCGTACGTAGACTCCGTCACTCCGAACCCGGATGGCACGGTCACGATTCAAGGGACTCTCATCGGTTCCGGCAGCACGGTGTATTTCGACAGCCTGCCGGCCGCCGCTACCGGTCCGGCTACGGTTACTTCCAGCGGCCGCGGCACCATTACGGTGACCCCGCCGGCGGGTCCCGGCGGGCAGGTTTCGGCGGTCACGGTTTATAACAGCGACGGGCAGAATTCCACATTCCTGCAGTTCGATAGTCTGCCGACTTACACGTACCCGGCGTCCGCCACACCGGGTCTCACGGTATCGCCGGCAGCGCTGGCTGTCCCACCCGTCGCGGGCGTCACGACGGCAGTCTTGATTACGGGCACGAATACGCAGTTTGCGACTGGGCACGTGACGGTGGGATTCGGAACCTCGGATGTGACGGTCAGCCATCTTTGGGTGTTGGACGCGAGCCACCTGCTGGCCAACGTGGTGGTCGCGCCCAACGCGGTTTCGGGCACTTCCGACATCAGCGTGATTTCGGACTTTCAGGTGATGACACTGCCCGGCGGCTTCACGGTCGAGCCGCCGACTCCATCGGCGACTCCATCTCCGGCCATAGCCGCCGTGGTCAACAACGTGCCCAGCCAGGCGACGATTTATCCGGGAGCGATCGCCAGCATTTATGGAGTCAACCTTTCCGGCGTGCAGGTGACATTGAACGGACAGGCGGCGCCGGTGCTCTGGAACGGTCCCAACCAGGTAGATATCACGATACCGGCGAACACGCCGATGGGGCCGGTAATCCTGGCGCTGGCTGGGAGCAACGGCAATACCAGCATAGTCGTCCCGATCAATCTGCCGCCGCCCGTGATCCTCGGCGTAGCGGATGTCACTTCCGGGGCAGCCTTGGATTCCACGCACTCCGCCAGCCCGGGTGACATTCTCTCCTTGCAGGTCTCAGGCCTGGACCCGACCGTGCTTGCAAATCCCAGCCGGGTCGAGGTGCTGGTCGGCGGCGTGCCGATGACCGTTCAGTCGATCCAGGTCACATCTCCGCAGCAGATCTCGTTTACCCTCGGCCAATCGTTCGGCGGCGCTTTTGTGCCGATCACCGTGGTGGTGGACGGCTCCTCCAGCGGCGCCTACACGATCCTGGCCCAATAGCCCGCGCTTCGTGATAATTTTGATCGCATGAAATCGATTGCGATATTTCTTTTTCTGGCCGGGACCACGGTCGTGGCCGCGAATGCTCCCAGCTTCGCCATTTGGACGTCCGCCGATGCCAAACAGATGGCGCAGGAATTGAACACCAGGCTGCATGGCGGGCTCGCCAGCCAGCCGCTGGGCAACATGGGGAACTACACCTTCGCGATGACTCTCAGAAATCAATCCGGAGGGGTCGAGGTGCACGAGCACATGGCCGACATCTTCGTCATCGAAAGCGGAGAAGCCACACTGGCCACGGGCGGAAAAGTCATCGATCCCAAAACCACCACGCCGGGCGAAATTCGCGGCACTTCTCTGGAGGGCGCCACGGAGCACCGCGTGGCCGCCGGCGATGTGCTCACGATTCCGGCCGGGATGCCCCACCAGATGAGAGTCGCGCCGGGCACGCAAGTAGTCTACATGGCCATCAAGGTGGCGCAATAGATCTTTCGCTTACTCCTTCCAGAAGAGCTCAGCGTCGGAGCGGCGCACGTAGTTAGCATCGAGCGCGGCGGGGTCGCGCGCTTCGCCGCGCTGGAACCGCGCCCAGGCGATCCGCCCGATAGCCGCGGCCAGCTCGGCGGGCGAGGTGGCGACCGGCGCGGCGGCGAACCGGGTGCCCGCCAGCACGGCCTGAAACGGCTGGAAGTCGGGCGAGACAAACTCGAGATCGGCCGCCGGCAGCGCGGCATCGAGCGCGGTCAGCCAGGCGTCGAAGCGGGCTACGGTCTCTGGCACGACGAGCCGCCCCGCATAGTCGTAGACGGCTCCGTAAATCTCGCCGCGGCGCGCATCCAATATGGCGGCCCGCAAAGGCGCGGCGCCGAAGGAGGCCACCGCTTCCAGATTCGAAACCGCCACGGCGGGCTTCCTTGCGGCCTCCGCCAAACCCTTCACACAAGCCAGCCCCACGCGCACACCCGTGAACGAACCGGGGCCCGCGGCGGAAGCGAAGCACGCTATTTCCGCGACTGCCACGGAATGCCGGCCGAGCAACTCCGCGAGCCGGCCGTAAATCACGTGCGCGAATCCGGCGGGTGCATGGAGCGGCAGTTCTTCCACCAGGTCGCCGGCCCGCAACAGGGCCAGGCTGCCGTGTTCGTGGGTGGTATCGAGCGCCAGAATCCAGGGGTTCACTGAATGAGCTGGTATCCCTTGGCCAGCAGATAGACCGTGCCGTAGCCGTTCATGCCATAGACGCGCACCAGCAGGATGGCGGGATAGTCGGCGGCCAATCCCGGCGGCGGTTGGAAGCTGCCCTGCTGGCCCGTGGCAAGCACGCGATAGCCCTGGCGATCCTTGGTGACTTCTCCGGTCCACATCCACAGCATGGTGCGAGTGGCGCGCGTGGCGCGTTTCATCCGGGCCGCAAAGGGTGTGGATTTGCCGACGGCGATATCGCCCGCGGGCAAGTCGATATCGTAGGGAATCTTTTCGGGATTGACCACGACCTCCTGCACCGGCACGTCGCGCGATTCGAATTTGTAGGAGCGGTTCATGCTCTCGAGCGTGCCCTCGCGCACCACGTGCAACACCCAATCGTGGTTAAGGTCGGGAGGCTCGCCGGTAAAGTGATCGCCGCTCCAGTGGCGGCGGGCGGTGGTGGAGCCGTCGGCGGGATCGAGCCAGAAAACATCGTAGCCGTGCTTCTCGACGATCAGTTCCACCGGGCCGGGCTTTTCGATATAAGCGATGTATTCGACGCCGGGCAGGGCCAGGGCGCGGCCGCCATCCAGATCGAAGTAGGGCTCGAGGTCCCAGTGGCGGGTGCCGGACATGAAGTCGAACCAGATGGTCATGGGCTTGGCATCGCCGCCGGCATAGCCGATGTATTGGCCGTCCATGGCGGCATTCCACACGCGGTGGCGCAAGGTGGCGGCGTCGGGGCTGGCCGCGCCCTCGGGTCCAACGTTGACTCCCGGCACCTGGTAGAGCTGATGTTCGATGGCGCCGATGGCATCGTCCGCGGTGGCGTATTCGGCGAAATCCATCCAGCCGTCTTCGAGGAGCGGCGCGGAAGTGAAGCGGCCGCCCGAAGTGCGCGGGTGTTGATAGGCATCGAACTGCTTGAGCAAGGCGCCGATTTCCTGCAACAGGGCGCGGCCTCCGGCATCCCCATCGAAAGCCGCCAACCCCTGCCACGTGACGTTCATTGCGGCGTAGCGTCCGGCCAGGAAGCGAATGAAATGGAGCCGCGATTCTCGCGTGGGCACCAGTTTCACCAGCGCCGAGGGAGTGGACGCCAGCACCAGGTCGGCCGTGATGCCCTTTTGGTTCAGGTACCGTACGCGCTCGTCGAGGCGGCGGAACTGCGCCGGATCGGGAGCATCGGGGCCGGTGAACGCGCGGTCGGCGCCGTCTCCCAGAACGATTCCGCGGAGGTGGTTGAACTTCTCGGCGGCGCGCGCATCGGCCAGCGAGCGAAACGCGGCGTCATCCAGAAAGGCGAAGCGCATTTCGGTTGCGCCCATCCACAGGTGCGGCACGTTGCCGGTGGTGTAGGCCCAGTGGTGCATGTTGGCCGCGCGAATGAAGCCGGGAGCCTCGGAAGCGGCGGCGGTGAATGCGCCGGTCTGTCCGTCCCACGCGGGGATGTTGCTGGTGAGACGATACTCCCATTGGCCGGCCGCGGGCGGGGCGAACCGCAGCACCATGCGCCCGCCGCCATCCCAGTAAGCCGGCAGCGCATAGGTGCGCATTTCGGGCGAACGGAACTCGGCCCGCAACTCCACGTCGGCATAGGGATGCGGATGTTGGCGAAGAGCCGGGGCGGGCAGATCGAATGCCAGTTCGCAGGGGGAATAGGCCGGGGTATTGTCGCAGCCGGTGGCGGGCCCAGCGGCGGTCTGGGCGGCGAGCTCGCCGGCCAGCAGGCAAACCGGCGGCAGCCATCGCAACAAAAGAGGCGCCATAGAAATAGAATGGTACCGCGCCAGGCCCCGGCTCAACCGGGGCGGCCAGGCTTCCACAGGTACTCGCGGGCCTTTTCGCAATTGTATGTACAAGTACAACCAGTACACGGGATTGCTGCTGTTGGGACCGGTAGGACCTGGAAATCCCAAGGGTTACCGATACAATGTCTTAGGTAAGCGCGGATCGTATTCACAGGAACTTTGGATGGCTATCACTCAGGTTTTCGTTTATTTGCAGCTTCTGGATGTACTCACGACCCTGGTAGGTTTCCGGCTCGGTGCCATGGAGGCCAGTCCTTTTGTCCGCGTGCTGATGCATGCCGGGCCGGCGGCGGGGCTGGCTCTATCCAAAGGAGTCGCATTCCTTCTGGGCGGGTATTGCGTGTACACTAAGCGGCACCACCTTATGCGCCTCGCCAGCTATTGGTACGGCGGACTGGTGGTCTGGAACCTGGTGATCATCCTGGCGCTCTCGACGGGCGCCACGGCTCACGCCATCCTGTAATGCGCGCGCTAACCGCGCACCAGCCAGGATGAGACCGCGAGCAGCACCGCCAGCAGTGCGGCATCCATCAGGCGCTTGCGCCACGAACTCGTCAGCAACTTTCCCATAATCGCCGGTTCCATTAAGCACTCCCCAACCGGATTCCACGGAATTGCGGAAGCAGGGCAAACGGCCGGGCCACGGCGGCGATGGATTCGCCGGTCTGGCGGATATGGTTTTCCGCGATGGCGGAATCGCCGCCGGCGGCCAGCCGCAGATAGCCGATGCGATGAGGATCGATGCCCATGATGCGGCAGCAGGTGGCATCCACGGCCAGCGGATCGCGGCCCGCTACCAGCACCCCCACCGGTTTGGGCGATCCCTGAATGGGGCCGTTGCCTTCCATCCCCACGATTCCATCCACGATGGCGAACTGCCGGGGAAAGCAGGCGCGCAAATCGGCGATGGACTCTTCGATTCCCGCCCAGTGAAGGACGTTTTTCGGCCAGCCGTAAACCCCTCCCGGAACCACGCCGAACAGGTTTTTCATCGCCAGGGTCGCGCCCACCCAATGGTGGGTTTTCATTTTGGGCATGGAAACCAGCAAATCGGCGCCGAGGGCCGTGTTGGGCAGGTACAGTTTCTCGATGCGGGAGAGTTGCCGCGCCGGGTGGATACGCGTTACATCGTCCAGGTTGAGGTCCACGAAGCGGTCCTCGAAATCGGGAACGATGCGGAAATAGCCGGCGGCGTCGGCCAGGTCCAGGGTATTGCGGCGGTGGCCGGGGCCTTCGGCGATGCGCACGCTGGCCGCGCCCAAGGCGCGAAAGGCTTCACCGGCGGCATCGACCAGGAGCGGATGCGTGTTGATCGAGGTGCCGGGCTCGAATTCCACCAGGTTGGGCTTGAGCACCACATGCCGGCCGCGCACGTTCAGGCGATGCTCCTCGATGAGGCGGCGCACCATGGCGTAGAGTGTCTGATCGTAGGCCGGTGCGCGGACGATCGTGACCGTCGCCGGCGTAACCGGCCGCGGTTTGGAGCAACCGGCGGCCCATGCGCCCGCGGCCGCGGCCGCCATCCATTCGCGCCTGCTGAGTTCGAGTGACATGCTTCACATCCAAAAACGTCACATCCAAAATACGTTTCGTCCCTGCTCGGCCGCCTTTACCAGCAGGTCGAGCGACATTTCGGGCACCGTGCGGTAGGCGATAGCGGCGGGCGGGTCATACCCCTCCGGCAACCGCTCCTGGGCGCGCAATCCCAGCCGCAGCCAGTTGAGGGCGTCGGCCGAACGGCATTCCCCGAGGAATCGCCGCGCCAGGGAAACCGATGGCTCGATGCCGGCGTTTTCACACCCGCGCAGCGCGGCCAGCGCCATTCCCGTGGTCTCGGGATAGGGCGGGGCTTCATAACCGAGGGCCCGCACCGAGCCGTGATTCCAACCGCCGCCCTGGCACATTCTGTCGATCAGAAACCGGCGGCCCTGGACGATGCGCGCCTCAGCCGCCGCCGATGGCCGCTGGCGGTTTTCCTTGGCGAGTGCCAGCATGGCCAGCGCGGTTGGACCTACCCAGGCGGCGCTTCCCGGGACCCACGGCCAACCCGGCATCCGGGTTTCGGGACCCGCGGAATTCCCCAGCAGCCACTCGCGCAGCCGGTAGAGAGAGGTGGTCTCTTCGCCCGTGGTACCGAGGAGCCAGCGAATGGCCTGCCGGTGGGCGAGAGTGCCGAGTCTTTCGCCCGGAATCAGAGCCACCAGGGCGGTGGCCCAGCAGCTCTCGTCGATTCCGGCGGAAGGGGGCCATCCACCGTCCGGCCGCTGGTTCGCGATCAGCCAGGCTATGCCGCGCTGGGCAGGCGCGGTCTTTCCCGCATCCGCGAGGCTCAGGACCGCATAGACGGTCGGTTCCGTCCACGAGGATCCGTGGCGATACGGCCAACCGCCATCCGAATTTTGGCTGCTGATGAGGGCCTCGATCGACATAAAGAAGGTTATGGGTGGCGGAGGGACGTCCGGCCACCCTGACTCACATCCGTAGCCGGGGTGGCTACCGGACGCGTCGTCTGCGACGGCGCGACAGCAGCACGACGAGCGTGACGCCCGCACCCAGCCAAATCGCTCCTTGCACCGCAAGATCCATTGGTTTCTCCTTTCCTAGTCCCTAGTCCCTGGCTTCGGCCGGCGTTACCGGGAACGGCGCGTCCGTCGACGCCGCAGGAACAGAAACATCGCTCCTCCCGCCACCAGCCATATCACGGCTTGCACATACGTGCTGTCCATCGTCGTCTCCTTTCTAATGAACCTGCTTCATCATGGGGAACAGGTACTTGAAGATTTGCAGAATACCCGGCCCCGCCGCCACGATCAGCATCGACGGCAGGATGAAAAAGAAAATCGGAAACACCAGTTTCACGCCCACTTTTCCGGCGCGCTCCTCGGCCTCCTGGCGGCGGCGCGTGCGCAGAAAATCCGAATGCGTGCGCAGCGATTCGCCCATCGACGTGCCGAAGCGGTCGTTCTGAATCAGAATCGCCATCAGCTTCTTGATCTCCGGCTCGCCGGTGCGCTCGCCCAGGTTGCGCAAGGCTTCGGAACGCCGCTTGCCGGCGCGCATTTCGAGCGTGACCAGAGACAGTTCCTCGCTCAACTGCGGATGGCTGACCTGCAGTTCGCGGCCCACGTGCTGGATGGCCTGATCCAATCCCAAGCCGGCCTCCACCGAAACCACCAGCATGTCCAGGGCGTCGGGCAGCGAAAGCCGGAGGATCTCCTGGCGCTTGGCCATTTTCTTTTCCAGGAAGAAACGCGGCATGATCCAGCCCGCGGCGCAGCCGGAAATCATCAAGGCCACTTGCATGACCGGGTTGGGCGGCATCTTGGCTTCCAGCGTGAGCGAGATCAGCAGCACCCCCAGTGTGGTGGCCAGGCGCAGGCCGTAGAAAACCGGTACGGCGCCTTCCGAGCGGAACCCGGCGCGCAGCAGCTCGGTGCGGAGCGTGGCTACTTCCGCGTCCGAAGAGGGCAGTCGGGAGCCGACGTTTTGCAGGAAGGTGACGACCGAGGAAGGCGCCGTTTCGTCGTCCGATACCATGCCGCGGGGGCCTTCCAGAATGACCGGGTTGCCCAACTGCCGCAAAAACCGGTTGGGCTTATAAAACAGCCGGTATCCCACCCAGCTGAGCAGGACCATCAGCATCAGAAACGAGCACATCGCCAGCAGCAGAGGATGGTCCATATCACACCTTGATGTTGATGATCTTCTTGATGCAGTAATTGCCCAGAACCTGGGCCACGATGGCGCCGGCGATCATCATTTTGCCGTCGGAATCCTGGGCCATGCCCTGCAGATACCCGGGCGCCACCACCAGCAGGCCCATCAGGGTGCAAATCGGCATCAGGGTCAGAATGGTGGCCGTCAGGCGGCCGTGCGCGCTGGCGGCCTTGACCTGGCCTTTCAAGCGGAAACGCTCGCGGATGACCCACGCCAGGCGCGAAAGAATCTCGCTCAGGTTGCCGCCGGTCTGCCGCTGCAACAGCACCGAGGAAGTGAAGAAGCGCGCGTCGAGCAGCGGAACCCGTTCGTTGAAATTGCGCAGCGCGACCTCGAGCGGCGCTCCCAGGTTCTGCTCGTTGAACAGCGTGCGGAACTCCTGGCCCAGGGGATCGGGCACATCGTCGCCCACCATCTGCAGGCTGATGGTGAAAGCGTGCCCCGCCCGCATGGAGCGCGCCAGAAAATCCAGCGCTTCGGGGAATTGTTCCTCCAGCCCCTCCAGCCGCTTCTTGCGCTTGTGCCGCACGATCAAATACGGCACGGCGGCGAAGAGCAGGCCGAGGACAATGGCGGTAATGAACCCGTTCAGCAGGAAAGGCACCAGCATGCCCAGTCCCAGGCCCGGTATCAGCAGCAGCCCCATGACGGCCAGCAGCCGGCTGGACGACCAGGTCAGGCCGGCCTGCTGGATCTGGCGCTGGGCGTGGCGGCTGAACTGGAATTCTTTCAGGCGCGCCCTCAGCCCGGTGGGCCGGTCCGGCTCGATCTCCTTCAACAGGCTCGTTATGGTCACCACCGGCTCGCCCGAGGCGGTCTGCAGCAGGCCGGCCATCTGGTTCTTGCGCCGCGCATCGAGAAACTTCAACCCCACGCTCACCGCGATCAGGACGAGCGCGAAGATCACGACGAAGGCGACGGTGAGAGCGACCATCTAGTTGATCTCCACCACGGTCTGGAATAGCTGCGGCGCCAGCGAGATGCCGCAGGCCTTGAGCCGGTCGTAGAACTTCGGCCGGATGCCGGTCGCCCGGAAACGGCCCAACACCCGCCCGGATTCGGTAATGCCGGTTTTTTCGAACAGGAAAATGTCCTGCAGGGTGATAATGTCCTGCTCCATCCCCACCACCTCGGTAATGTGCGTCAGGCGGCGCGTGCCGTCGCTGAAACGCGAGGTTTGCACGAACAGGTTGACCGCCGAAGAGATCTGCTGGCGAATCGAGCGGATGCCCATATTGGCATTGGCCATGCCGACCATCACTTCCAGGCGCCCCAACGCGTCGCGCGGCGTATTGGCGTGAACGGTGGTGAGGGATCCGTCGTGGCCCGTGTTCATGGCCTGCAGCATGTCGAGCGCTTCTTCGGCGCGTACCTCGCCCACGATGATGCGGTCGGGACGCATACGGAGAGCGTTGATGACGAGCTGGCGGATATGGATCGCGCCCACGCCCTCGACGTTGGGGGGCCGCGTCTCCATGCGCGCCACGTGGGTCTGCTGCAGCCGCAGTTCGGCCGCGTCTTCGATGGTCACAATCCGCTCGTCTTCCGGAATGTAGGAGGAGAGCGCGTTGAGCAGGGTGGTTTTCCCGGAGCCGGTGCCGCCGCTGATAAGAATGTTCAGGCGGGCCTTGACGCAGGCCTTCAGCAAATCCAGCATGCCCTCCGTGAGGGCCTGCTTGGCCACCAGGTCCTCGCCCTTGAGGGCGTGGCGGCCGAAGCGGCGAATGGACAGCAGCGGGCCGTCCACCGCCACCGGCGGGATGGCGGCGTTGACGCGCGAGCCGTCGGGCAGCCGGGCGTCCACCAGCGGCGACGATTCGTCCACCCGGCGGCCCACCCGCGATACGATCTTTTCGATGATGCGCAGCAGGTGCTGGTCGTCCTTGAACTCCACCGGGGTGCGGTAGAGCTTGCCGCCGCGCTCCACGTATACCAGGCGCGGGGTGGTCACCAGGATGTCGCTGACCGTGGGATCCTGCAGCAGCGGTTCGAGCGGCCCCAGGCCGAAGACCTCGTCCAGAATCTCCTCGATGACGCGGTCCTTCTCGACCAGGCTGAGGGGCGTCTTTTCTTCCTCCACCAGCTTGGCCACGGCGGCGCGGATTTCCGCCCGGACGCGCTCGCCGGCCATGGAGGAAAGCGCCTCCAGGTTGATCCGGTCGAGAAGTTTCCGGTGCAGCGTGAACTTCAGTTCCTGATATTCCGGGGTGTACCCCTCCCGGATAAACAGGCGATTCACCCACCCGGTCTCGCGGGCCTCGCTCGGTTTCTGCACGATGTCCAACACAGCAGGCATTCTGATTTGTCCTTTATCCGAATAGTCCGAAGCGCTTCTTCCCCGACTTGTCCGGCTCCATTCCCGCCAGTTTCAACGCCAGGCGCGCGATCTGCCGGCCCAATTCCGAATTGCGGCTCAGCATGCGTCCCTCGGCATAGGTTTCGTAGAGCTCCGGGTAATCGTTGGGCACCGAGGCGTAGATGGGCAGCCCCAACATCTTTTCCAGTTCCCCCGGCGTGATATCCAGGCGCTTGGGCGCGCGGTTGAGAATCAGCCGGATGCGGTTCTTGCCGTAGCCGCTGTCGAGCAGCGTCTGCACGATCTGTTTGGACTGGTGCAGAGCCGGCACTTCGAGCGTGGTCACCAGACACACCTCGTCCACCTCCTCGAGGGCCGAGAGCGCCATGCGGCTGAGACTGCGCCCCAGGTCCACCAGCGTCCAGTCGTAGTGCGGACGGGCGAAGGCCAGCACATGCCGGATCTGGTCGTCGGTGGGCCGTATCTTGGATGCCAGAGCCAGGGGCGACGCCACGATCTCCACCCCCGGAATGCCGTTCGAGACCAGCGCCTTCCAGTAGTGAATGTCGAGGCGGTGCAGATTGTTCACCGCGTCCAGAATGGAATACACCGTCTTGGTCTTGGTAATGAACGCCACCATCCCGGCATCCAGGTCGAGATCCGTGAGCAGCACCTTCTGGTTCTGCCGTCCCAGCTCGGCGGCCACGTGGCAGACGATGGTGGTGGCCCCGCAACCGCCCTTGGCCGAAAGGAACCCGAAACCCTTGCCGGCCCCCTTGGCGCCTCCGTCGCGGCGGCGGCTGCGCTCCGCCGAACGCCGCTCCAGAGCTTTGCGCAGCGGCTCGTGCAAAGGCGGATACAGGTACTCGTTGATGCCCGCGCGCAGGGAGGAGAGGATGGCATCCGGCTCGGCGGTAGTGTTGAGGGCGATGATCATGGGGTCGCCGGTGGCCGCCCGAATGGACGACACCAGGCCCTCCAGCGGTTCCTTCCAGCCGCTGATGTCCACCAGGACGACGTCCGGCCGCATGCGCTCCAGCCGGTCGAGGAAGTTGCCGACATCGCCTACGTCCTGGTGTTCCACGATGATGCGGAACGGCAGATCGGCCAGACAGGCCTGCGCCTGGTCCCACAAATCGCGATTCTCAATGGCCAGCCCGATCGTCAACGGATACATAGCGCCCTCATCCGCCGCTCACTTCCCGTTCCCCGCCGTGGCCGGAGCGGGGCTCGGCTCGGGCGTCGCGGCAGGCTGGACGGCGGGCGCCGCGGCCGGCGCGGCCGGCGTGGGCGTAAGCGGAACCGGCGGGGGAGCCCCGGCACCGGCACCGCCCGAAGTCGTCTGCTCGCGCCGCATTTGTTCGACAATCTGCTCGTAGGTCAAGGTTTGGGGCGGGTACGCCGCGGCCGGCCCGGTCTTATCCATGCCGGGCTGCGCCAGCGGCCCCGGAGTGAATTCCGGCAGGAAGGGTACGGGCCGTTTCAGGTCCGGCACCGGCTGGCCCGCCTTGATCGGACTCACCAGCTCGGGAGTCACGATCACCAGCAGTTCCCCGTTGTCTTTCTCCCATTGCCGGCTCTGGAAGAGCTTGCCGAGGATCGGAATGTTGGAAAGACCCGGAATCTTCTGGATGTTCTCGGTGGCGCTGTTATCCACCAGGCCGGCGATTACGAAGCTCTCCCCGCTTTCCAGTTCCACCGTGGCTTCGGTCTTGCGCGTGGTCATGCCGGGGATGGTGAATCCCGAGATGCTGACGGTGTGCTGATAGTCCAGTTGGCTGTACTCCGGGGCCACGCGCATGCGAATGGTGCCGCGCGGGGTGATGACCGGCAGAAACTTCAAGCGGATGCCGTATTCGCGGTACATGATGCTGATGGCGCCGGCCGCCGCGCCGGCCTGCACCACCGGAACGGGAAACTCGCCGCCCGAAAGAAAGCTGGCTTCCTGGCCATCCGCCGTCAACAGGTTGGGCTCCGCCAGCACCTCCGCCAGGCCCTTGGCCGCATACGCCTGGATGGCCGCTCCCAGGTTGAGGTCCTTGCGGAAGAGCAGCACCTGCACGGCTTGCGAAAGCCCGGTCATCGAGCCGGTGGTGTCGATGCCGGCGCCGCCGCTTTGCGAGGTGGTGAATCCCGCCACCTGGTTGAAGGCCGAACTCACGATGCTGGCCCCCAACGATTGCTGGACGCTGCGATCGACCGTAATGAAGCGGACTTTCACCAGCACCTCGGGGCCGCTCGAGGGGACCGCCACGCGCAGCAGGTTGACGGCTTTCCCCAGCGTGGCGACCATCTCCATCACACGGTTGGCCGAGACCATATCCTTGACGGTGCCGCGCACGAATGCCGTGTCGTTCTCGAAGACCACGCTGATATCGTCGTCGGGAAAATCGCGGGCGATTTGCTGCCGCACGGCGTCCAGATGGAAAGGACTCACGCGCACGGTGAGGTCGTACACCAGCCGGCTGCCGCCTTGCTGCCAGACGATCAACGTAGTTTCGCCCGGCATCTTGCCGTTGATCAGGACTTCCTTGGGATTGATGGCCACGGCCTCCACCAGGTCGCCGTTGGCCACCGCGATCTTCTCGATGCGAAGCGGGCTATCGATGATCAGCGACTTGCCCACGGTCGCGGTCAGCTTGCCGTCGATCCCCGCCGCGGGCGCCTGGACCGGCGTCGTACCGGCGGCCGCCGCCGGCTCCATTCCCCCGGCGAGCGCCGACGGCGCCAGGGCCGCCGCCAGCAGGATTCCCGCGATGCTAACGGTTCGAGTCACTTATTTGCCCTCCCCGCCCGTTTCGAATTTCTGTTCCGATTTCTTGGCTCCAGAGATAATCTCCATCACGAAGGCGGTTTCCTTCTTGGGCGCGGCCGGGTGAACCGCCGGAGCCGGCCCCGCGGCGGCCCGTTGCGCATGGGCCTCGTCTTCGTTCTTGAGCTGGGCGATCGTCCCCCCGTCGAACAGCAGCTTGACCGCCGTGCCCGGAGTCTTGGCTTCGGCTTTGTCGAGCGGGTTGCGCAGCACCAGTTGAATGGTGGTTTGGTTGGAGGCCAGGCTCAGCCGCTCGGCGTCGGGCGGCGTGACCAGCAGGTTGACTACCTGCACGACCACCGGCTTGCCTTCGGGGTCTTTCTTGAAATCCTGCCCGGCCGAGAGGACTTCCACGTTTTGTAACAGGGTCTTGGTGCGCGTACCGAGCCGGCCGTCGCCGCCCGGCGAATTGCCCGAGATCAACACATCCACGCGCATGCCGGGCACTACGAATCCGGCGACTCCGGCTACCTCGTTGACACGCACCGGAACGGCCCGCATGCCGGGCGGAATGGTGGCGGCGAAACCGCCCCCCGCCCCTTTAGCCGCCAGGCGCGATTCGATTACCGGCTCCTTGGCGTAAAGGGTGGCGATCACGCCCCGGCCCACCAAGTCTTGCACCTGGCCGGTCGCCCCGGCGGGCACCGCCCCTTGCCAATCCGTCAGCTTCAGGTCGTCTTCCTTGAGCACCGAACCGGCCTCCAGTTGACGGCCGGCCAGTACGATCCGGACGCTCGCCACGGGAACCGGCTTGGCCACCTGAGGACGGGTGGCCAAGACTTTGTAAAGCAGCAGGCTGGCGCCGGATGCCACCAGGAAAGCGAAAATCAGAACCCCGACAAATCTTTTGTTCATTTCCGTTCCCCGTTTCTTCTTATCGAACGCGCCGGCGATTTCCACCGGCCGCGATATCCAAACGGGACCTCATCGGCCGCCATTCGGCCAGGGCCGTTCCCAATGGGGAACCATCCGGCACGACGCGCTGCCACGGTTTCCATCCGTGACGGCGCCGGCGAGCCCGTTCCAGCGTTCGGAGCCGGGGCATGCCGGTCCTCCTAGGAGCGATCGGCACACCCCGCCC